>ERZ1463038.529-NODE-529-length-13325-cov-14.775283_pt1 | contig 13325 bp, 19 predicted proteins | sample MGYA00564479_ERZ1463038 | MGnify/ENA primary metagenome ERZ1463038 (study PRJEB39244, sample SAMEA3635134) | Helicobacter pylori | study: EMG produced TPA metagenomics assembly of PRJEB11511 data set (Assembly of a 5300-year-old Helicobacter pylori...
CCAAGATGACTCGAATGGCGGAGCCCGCTGTCGGCTCTCAGACTTATCCACCGACAGTGCACCATCATCCTCGCCGGACGAACTTCCGGCCACCCCTCTGGGCCGTTCACTCTCGCGTGTACTCTGCTCCCGAGCCTCCGCGGCGCGCGCATCCGCAGGGCGCTGGCTGGCTGAACCTGTTCATGTCGAGCCACCGAAGCTGGCGGAGACATACAGTCGAGACATTCTAGGTCTCCTGCTCTCAGTCGTGCGCCTCAAATCGATTGGCTCCAGCCCAAGCTTCTCTTTGATTGGCAGTGGACGCGTGGACGTCCGAGTTCCGCTCCGCTGCGAGGACCCATGTTGCTTGAGCTCCTTTGCCCTTTGCTGGAGCCTTGCGCATGAGAGACTTCAATCGTTGGGACTCGCTTCTCATGCACCGATACTTGGAGTCCGCACGGACGGCGACGGCTACAGAACCCGGCTCTTCCGAGCAACCGCGACGTCAGAGAGACCACGCTGGACTCGAACGACTTTTTGCCCTTCTCCACAACTCTTCCCCATCGCCAAAAAAAAATGACCTCCAAGCTCACACCCACGACCATGAAGGAAGTCGGCAAGGCGATGCAGAGCCTCGGCATCCACACTCGTTTCAAGTCGCCCGATATCAAGCGGGAGTCGCAGCAACCCCCGAAGGTACCTTCCCTCAATACGTTACAATCTCTTTCAGCGCCTGACCAAGCGCCTCTACAGAAGATGGAGGAAAAGCTGGAGGACTGGATGCGCGACTCACGCTTCGCGCTGCTCGAATGCGCTCCAAGTGTGAGGGCCGGAGTCGAATCATTTGAAGAATCATTTGAAGCATCTTGCTGATGAACACATCTATCAGGACCACACATACCACTCTGACGCTGCGGGTGTTCCATCGGGCTCGTTCATGACGCGCGTGCAGAAGGAGCGCGAGATCCTCGCCTCGTCGCTGCCTCGTGAGTGGCTCTCTCGGAGCAACCCGCCACCGCACGAACGCGTCTCAATTTTCGGCTCGAAAGGTGGAATCTTTGTTCGCGCCTACGAAGACCGCGTCGACCTCCTGCGCTGCCTGATCATTGGACCCGAGGGCACGCCGTTCGAGAACGCGCCGTTCGTCTTCGACGTCCAACTGCACCCTTCCGGCTTTCCGCAAGGCCTTCTACGTGTGTACCACTACGCGCATGGGATCAGGACGTCGCCGAACCTCTACAACAACGGTGCGCTGCCAGGTCGACGTTGGGACTCGAGGACGCTTTGCTGACTCGGCGGAGTTCACAGGCACGGTTTGCCTCTCGCTGCTCGGAACCTGGCGCGGTTCTGGAGTCGAGGTAGTTCCTGATTTTTCCAGATGTGCTGCAGAGCTGACTGGACCCTTCCCAGCTGTGGTCCGCCACAGGAAGCACGCTTTTGCAGTTGTTCATCTCGCTGCAGTCGCTCGTTATCGTCGTGCAGCCCTACTTCACCGAGGTAATAACAACGAGTTGAAGCTTTCATCCCATTCAGCGCGATCACTCACCCCGCCGCGTTTGTCCTGCAGCCCGGCTACGAGGCAGCCCGCAAAACGTCGCACGGCGAGTCTGCCTCGGACGCGTACAGCGAGAACACGTTCCTCCAGACGCGCTCTTACATCGCCAAGAAACTCCAAACTTTTCCAAAGGGCTTCGAGGCCGAGATGCGGGGCATCTACCTCACCGGCGGCATGCTCGCGGCGGCTGTCGACCAGCTCAAGAACCTCGTCGCCGAGAGCGAGGCCTTCCCGTGGAATGGAACGGGACCTCGCACTGCCAGTCGCTTCGGTGCTGGTCTCAGGACCATGTCGAGGGTTGGGTTGTGGGCGGCGAAGCGCGAATTGGCGGCGTTGGAGGTGATTTTGGTGAACGGCGTTTGAGGTCGGTCCGTGCATGGGTCTGTGAACGACCGGGCACTAACATGGCTTCCTTCTGATTTTAGTTACAGTACAACTGGTCTCTTGTTCGGGTAATGCACCACCTCGCGTTCTATCACGCGCCACGGGATCGGTCGATCTCCGTAGTACACCTTCGCTCGCTCTGGTTCGAACATTCGGAGTACGTACGTCGCCCGGAAAGCGAAGCTGGTCTCTCTCAGACTTCCACATGGAACAAAGCTCAGCAACTGGATGCGGGTGAGTATGGCCAGTACCTCGGAGATCTACCTCCGACGACGGCGCGGACCGGCAGGCCTGCAGGTCGCGAACCTCGTCGACGAGACCCGCTCGCGGAGGATTAGAGAGAAGACCATCATGGAGCCGGATTGAAGGTTGTGGTGGATCTGCTGACGTTCATCAACCTGGAGTGTGCGCTGAGGGAGCTGAGGCGTACGCCAGGCGTTGGCGAGCCGATGGCGAGTGGGAGTTAGCGCTCTCGCCCGGGCTCGTGGAGTTTATACAGAATAGCCAATCAGCGCTGAATTCCGAAAAGAACATCGCGACGTCGACGTGCTTAAGAAACAAAACGCTCCGAGCGATTCCCATGCGCTGCGAAGGACGGATAGGGGCCGAAGCCTCTCACTCGCCCCAGAGCTCCCAGTCAGCACACGAGGACCGCCTAGAGCGTTCCCAAAGATGTCAAAACACGAAGAGAGGTGACCAGTACCCTACCAGGAGGTCATCACTTGACCGTCCGGCGCGAAGCTCCTCGAACCCGACCCGCAGCACCCACCTCTCTCGTCCACTTCCGTCCCCCCGCGCCCAGCCTCCTCTGTCAAGACCCGATGGCAGACGTGCTCGCGCACCCGAAGAAGGTGACGCGCACGTACGGCAAGCGCGCCACCTCCGCGCGTCCTTGTCCTACCGTCGCGCCGCCGCGGGACGACAGCAGCTCGTCATCATCCGGCGACGACTCGGACGCGAAAGTCGCTGCGCTGCTCGCGGTCGCGGGCAAGGGCCAGGGCAAGAGTGAACCGGCGGCGGGCGGCGCGTCGAGCGCGCAGATGAGCACGAGCTTGACTGCGCGCGCGAGGCTCGTCGCGAGTGGCAGCGGCGCTGAGAGTCGCACCTCGACCGTACGGGGTCAGCAGCCTGCGGCCGGAGCAGCGAGCGCGGTCGAGTGGGACGAAACGGTCGTCCGGCGCTCACTCGGCGCGGTCGCACGAGCTCGCCCGGCGCGCAAGACGAGTGCCAGCATCTCGCCTACGACCACTCGAAGTCGAGCGACCTCAACCGAGCCGTCAACGCCGAAACGGGCGCGGTCCGTCGCCGCCGCAAGCTCGTCCGCTGCTCCAGTCCGCACAACGCGCAGGCCGTCGCCAGCCAAGCCGACGCTTGCTGCACCCGCACCAGGGCCCGCTCGGAACGCATCGCGATCGCCGCCCAAGCACGAGCGGGACGATGCGCCGCTCGCCGAGCCAGAGTCGCCCCCACGCACGAAGCGCGCCAGGACCAAGCCCGTGGTCGAAACAGCCGTCGAGCCGTCGTCGACGACCAACATCTCCCTTCCCGCCAACACGACTACCACACATCTCGAGCCACCGACAGATTCGCCCTCACCTCGCGCGCTACCCCGCCGCTCCGCCTCGCCGTCGCACCTCGCACCTTCGCCGTCAGCCACCTCGCGCTCGCCGAGCCCGCTCAAGAGTCCCGCCAAGGACCTCAGCAAGGTCTTTGAGATGTTCGCCGCCAAGTCGGACGCTGTCGAGCCGACCAAGGCCAAGCCACTCGCGCGGACGGGCAGCCGCGTCGCGGGCATGGGCGGACGTTCCGCCAAGGCCTTCGGTGCGTCCCTTTCCCTCGAACCCAAGGACTGATCATCCTGAGATATATGTAGCGCTGACGATCTACGTGATCGACAGACCACGCCCCGCCGTCGCCCGGCCTCACGCGCGCGCACTCGCAGCCGGTGCTCTCCTCGCCCCCAACCGCGCGCCCACTCGGCCCAACCTCGTCCCTCCCCGCCTCCCCCACGAAATCACTCAGACAGCCCGCGCTCACTTCGACAGCCCAGCTCGACTCGACCGCGCCCGCCCCGCGCGGCGTCGCCGGCGCACGACGCACCTACGGCGGCGCGCGCACCTTCCGCCGCGACGCCAACGAAGACGCCCCCGTCGCTTCTGGTCGTCCGCGACTACCCGAACTGGCGGGTCGAGAGACGTACTCGACCCTCCGCGCGAAATGGGGCGTCGACGAGGAAGAGGAGCTCAACGACGAGGTCGAGGAGCAGAGCCAGCTCCTAAGTGTGACGCAGATGCGCGCGCGGGGTGAGAACTCGCGCTTTGTCGACGAGTTCAACTACCTCGTCGAGGGCCTCGCGAGCGGGTTAGACCTCGCCGTCAGGAGGGCGAGCGCGATCGAGGTCCTGCGGAAGGTCGCCGACCCCGAGTTTGTGCGGCGACTCAAGAGCCTCGCGCTTGTTGAGCGCGTCTACTCCGAGTTCCGCCAGGCCGCTGCGGGCTCCGGCGACCGCGTGCGTTTCCGCCCGCTGGCCCCCTACTTCACTTGCTCACCCCCCGTCCCCCGCGTAGGCTCTCGACCCGGCGCTCGCGCTCCTGCTCGCGACGTTCGTACTCGACCAGCGCCTCACGGAGCCGCTCCTGCGAATCCGATCGGCAGAGTTTGACTCGACCGACGAGAGCGCGTGCGACGTGCTCGCCGTCCTGTCGCGCATGATCGGCTGCGCGTGGGCTGGGGATACGCTCGGTGCGGCCACGGTCGGCAAGGGCGTTACGAAGTCTGACGTTCGAGCGGTGGGGAGCGTGCGGAAGCTCGTCGACGCGGCCGGAGTGCTCGACGCGAGCGGGATGCCGGTGAGCCCACCCTGCCCGACCTCTGCTCGCAGGGCCACTGACTTGACTTTCTTGGATTCCGACATTGCAGCCCACACTCCGCTCGATGTGCCTGCTCGCCATCTCGGCCATCGCCTCGTTCGCCCCGCGCGCCGTCGTGCAGCCCCAGCAGCTCGTGTGCGCGTCCGGCGCCCTCGACGCCGTCGTGCTCACCTTGATCCGCGAGACGAGCCTTCTCCCGCCGCGGCTGACGCTCTACGAAGAAGGCCTCGTACGTGCTCTTGCTTACTCATGCATGTTTGTCGAGCTGGAACTGACCACGAGCTGCCTTAGGACCTGCTTCCCTCGGACCAGTCGATCTCACTCGCCGCGCTCTCGTCGTGTCTGTCGACGATCGAATCCTGCTCACCGCTCGTCTCGCTGACGACTTCGCACGCGATCCTCGAATCCCACCTGCACGCGCTCGTGCCGGCCCTCGCCCACCTCATCCTCTTCGCCGCCCTCCTCGGCCCACCGGGCACCTCGACCCTTCTCGGCGCCCTCCGTCTGCTCATCGAGCTCACCAACGCCAACCCAGCCTGGTCCGGCGCGCTCGCCGACTGCGCGACCGCCGTCCCGTCCCTCATCAGACTCGTCGTCGCCAGCCGACAGGGCGAAGACGGGTTCAACACGCTCTGCCTCGCCCTCGGCGTCCTCACGAACCTCGTTGAGACCGTCCCGGGCGTCAAGCACGTCCTGCGCGACACCCGTACGTCCTTCTCCCTCGGGTCCCCCCACCGTCCAGCGCTGATCCCCTCACGCCCAACAGACCTCAACCCAATCTGTCAGTCGCGCAAGTGCGCCCGATCGTGCCGCTGTGATTCCACCTCGCAATCGACCGCGATCGCGCTCCTCGCTCGACTCTTCCTCGACCCGCTCCTCGACCGTCCCGACGAGGTACGCCCTTTTCTCCCTGTAGATCCGTGCAAAGCTGACGATTGGACGACAAGACGGAAAGAAGCTTCGTAACGGGCTACACGGCCCTCTCGCTCGGCCTCGTCATGCTCGACTCGAGCCCGAACCAGGCGATCGTACTCGACGCGCTCGGGGCCCACCCGGACAAGGTAGAGCAGTTGCTCAGGACAATGGCTGAGGTCGCAGAGGTGCACGAACGCGCGCAAGAGGACGAGCGCATGGATGACGACGGCGCGGGGATGAGTGCAGTCGCAGAGGCGATCAGAAGGATGGCGAGCGCCGTCAGCGAACGCGCAGGCCTTTGAGGTATCGATACTTAGGCAGTACACGTCTTTTTTTCTTGAGAAGAAACCGTGTGTTTTCCTTTCATGTGGTACAGCTGCTTACGAGCGACCGAGGACGCGAAGGGCGAAGGGCGAAGTGAGGTTGCGAGGCGATGCCTCATGCAGCATCTGGTCAGTCGATGATCGATCGCTGTTCAAGGTTGGCGTTCCTCCCTCGCGCGTTATTTGGACTCCAGCTTTGCAGAGCCCGGCTCAACGCTTCACTGACGAGCCTTCCGAGAGCCCAGCCCTATGCGAGATCGCTGGTGTCTGTCTACACGCAATTGAGCTCGATGCTGCAAGTCCCAACAGACTGAACTCCCGAAGCCAAACATTCGAGGGCGACGCTCGTGTGCCGCCACCGGTTCCCGACGCTGGACACAGTCGCGCTTGGAGAAACTTCGTTGTCGTTTGTGGCTAGTGGAGTAGAGCTTGTATTCCTCTGCAATGGACACGGGAGTCGGCTCGATATTGGTCAGGCGGAAGAGAGAGCCGTCGAGTGGGTAGAGCCCGAGCAGCTGAGGTAGCTTTAGATGTGTAGACATGGGCGTGTACAGTACAGGAAGGAACAAGCACAGGCGAGCTCAAAGTCTGTCTTGCGGAGCAACGTTAGCTCTGCGATGGGGATACGCTGCACTCGAGATGTGCTCACCAGGACAACGCGCGCGATCCTCAATCATCCCGCAAAAGCTTCCGGCCCCATATCTTTCCCAAGCTCTTTAGCATTATCTCCGTCCCTTCGAGGTCACCTTCCGCCAGCATCGTGTCGGCGAGCTCGACCCCGAACGACAGCGCCGCCCTGATCGCTTCGTGCCGAAGCTTGACGCTGTTGTGGCGGTGGTCAACCCCAATGTTCTTGACCGATTGTCGATCTTGAAAGAGATCTCGACGGGCGCTAGTGATCGCGAGGATGCCCTGCCGATGGTACGCGTCTAGCCGATCGTAGAAAGTGCGCGGGATGAGTCCGCCGGATGAGCTCAACAGGTGGATCCGGCTCAGGTTGGGGAACAAGAGGAGTTGCGCTAGCAGATCTTGTGACTCGTCAAGATTGAACCGTTTGAATGTGATGCTGAGCTCCTTCAGTGTCGAGTGCGAGCGCGGGTGGACCTCGTCCGCCGTGGTGGCGTTGGCAACGGACTGAAGAATCATGGCGAGGGGCTGGGGGTGGGCTCCTTTGATGACGAGTGCCGTAAGGAGAGGAAGCTTGGAATGATGGTGCGGCGGGAAGAGTGTAAGGCGGTTTCGTCTGACGAGGGAGGGCGATGGTGAGGCGCCGTAGGGTGGTGCTGTGCGCGTCGATGAACGCGATGGTCGATTCGGTGATGTGGAGATTACCTAGAGTAAGTTCGTGAAGTCCAGGCCAGACTGCGCTAGTCCACGCCTCGTCGAGGTGTGCGAAGGGACTGCCGGAGTTGGCCGCGTCGAGCGTCAAACCGCGGAGGGTGCGGATCCTCGCCAAGCTTGCGCTGATGGCTCCAACGTCCTCGAATAGTGCGGACCCAGAGATACCCAAGGTCCGGAGAGTCGAACAGAGCTTGACAACGATGCCGACATCGCTCGCGGACGGAAAGTCGTGGAGGCCGAGCTCCGCGAGCTGTTTCGCGAGATTGCGAAAGGCGTCTCGGTGGAGTGACTGTTCGTCAAACGGGTCGGTAGTAGAGGTGTACGGTAGGTTGAACGAGGCAAGTTCGCCGAAGGTGGACACAGCGACGGTGTGGCTGAGTCGCAGCTGAGTGAGGTTGGAGAGGAGGGGCAAGGCGACAAGGATGTGGGGAAGAGTGAGTTTTTGGGGCGCCGAGTCGGGAGGGGGTGTGGTGAAGTGTGCGATCTTGAAATGGGCCGAGTGGCGAGGTAAGACCTTCCAGTGGAAGAACGGCGAGCTCGACTGCTCGTGAGTTATGCTCTGCGCGAATCGGTGCGCGGTTCGCGTTAGACTTTGTTTTCGGATGATTGTCTAGTGGTCATACTCACGAAGAAGCTGTGTGTTGCAGCCAGTTCGTTGAAGTCTTTGCTCGTCTCGGAGAGCGCGAGGGAGCTTCGCCCGCGCCATTCGTTCATGTGCACCTCGACCAGCTTTTCGCCCGGAGCACCGTCGGTCCACCGCTCGCCGTATGCTAGGTCCTGCTCGAAAGCGATCTCCACGATCCTCGCCTTGATCTCGAGCGGTAGAGTCGCGAGACAGGCGCGGCCCGCGCCGTTCTGCGTCTCGCCGTAGTCGGCCATTGTTCGCGCGGGAGTGGTGCTGGATCGGTCGAGGGCGTGTGGGAGTTGAGCGTCGTCTAGAATGAGCTGAGCCGGGCGCTGATGTGGAGTGTAAAGAGCGAGATCTTCCTTGGCCTCCCGACGTGAGCGGATCTTGCGCTGCGGATCGACCCCTGCAAGTGAGCGTCCTTCTCTTGCGGAAAGGCGCTCAGAGAAGGCGCTTACAGCTCCTTCTACTGCATCACAAGAGTCAGAAGCTGTCGCCTTGTTCCGCCAGTGAGCAGTGTTTTCGCTGCTGGTCCGGACTACGAAAATCACGGAGCAAAGTGTCTGGATTGCCGAAAGCCCAAGAATCTATGGATGAACGCGGGAGAGTGTCTGAAGGTTTGCCGTGCGGGCGCAGTGGGACAAGCGGGATGGAAACGAGTGTGGGTGGGCTACAGAGGGGTGCGTTCAGCGGCGAGGCGCGTCGCCAGAAGGACCATTAAGAAGCGAGGGGAGTCGATGAAGATGCAAGGTGAGGGTCGTCTCGATGAGGGGATGGATATATCAAAGCGGGGGGTACTGACGAGGAAACGGTAGGCGGGGAAGTTCAGTCGTCGGCGTTGACGACGCCGAGCCGGAGCGGCGGCGCCTCCTCGAGGACCGAGCCGGAGCGGTAGAGGCTCGCGGGGCTCGTTGGGCGCGCCTCGCCGACCACGCTCTCGCGGACTGTGCTCATGCGACGGTCGGAAGGCGGCGCTATGGGGTACGCGTCCGCGTGGCTCGCGAACGGGTCCGTCGGGAGCGTCGGCAGCTCGTGGCTCGAGTACGACGTCGGGTTCGACGGCCCGGACGGCGCAGAGTTGTACGACGAGGCCGAGTTTGAGTACTGCAGCTGCGAGGGGGAGCGCGTGGGCGGGTAGATCGCTTGCGGTGGAGGGTAGGGCGCCGCCGAGGGGCCGAGGTAGGGGTCGTCTGCAGACTCGGAGCACGATCAGGAATGGCAATCGAAGCCTGACAAACTTGAGAGACTGACAGTAAGCGCCCTCAGGTCCGGCAGACCCGTTCGGGTTGTCCGAGTACTGGACGGGCTCGTACGACGACGCGCGGCTGTGGTACTGGGCACCGCCAAGCCCGCCGCCCGAGACGTCGCCATCGCCGCCCCACTCGCTTCCATCGCGCTCACTCATCTCGACACCCGCGCGTCCGGTCCTGCGCGTGCCGAGCGGGTTGAGCGTCGAAGCACCCGCCGCGATCGTCTGCCCGTCGGGCTGGAGCTCCGGCCAGCGGATCTCGTCGCCGTCGTCGTCGAGGTTTCCGAATCGGCGCTGGGTCATCCGGTAGACGACGAACACGATGCCAAGCAGCAGGACAACACCCTGTTGTGGGTTCGAGGTCCAGTCAGGCAGTGCGAAAGGGGGCCTGAGTTCGAGGAAACGCACGCCAATGACTCCACCGACGATCCCCCACGTCTTGCCCGTGCTCGAGGTGCTCTTGTTGGACTTGCTCGCGGCCGCCGTCGAGGTCGAGGTCCCAGTCGACGTTGACAGGACGCCGTTGGAGTCGGTGACGATGGACAGGGACGTGACCACATGGACCGAGGAGCCTGGTCCAGGTTGCGTGTAAGCTTATCGTCCAGCGTCCAATGTAAAACAAGAAGAAAAACGCTACGCACTTGGGACGGAGCTCGAGCTGCCCGCTTTCGAAGACGAGCCCGAGCTCGTTTGCGACGGAACGGTCGACGATCCGGACGAGGTTGGGAGCGTACCCGACGGGCTCGTAGAGCTGGGCGTAGTTGAAGCGACCGAGCTGGGCGAACTTTGCGAGCTCGTGTCGACGGGAGTGGTCGTTGACGCCAGTGGAGCTGCGGAGGCGGAGTTACGGAAGTCAGCTCTTCGCCCTGCCCTGCGCGTGCCGAAGTGGTGCCAAAAGCCTGTTGGGACCCTCGAAAACACCTACCGAGCCGTCGCTGTCGTTGCCGCTGCGAGCGCCCGCGCGCTGTCGTGCTCGCAGATGGTCGCAGTACGCACATCCACCTGCGCCCGTCCAAGGCACCCCGAAGCGAGAAGTACGCGACCTCCCCACACGACCTTGGCACCAGAGCGTCGCACACGAGACTCTCCTGTCCGTCCGTGTGGCTCCGGCTGGCCCCTCTCACCGCCCGCGCCCAGCACGAGCTCGGTCATCGCTTGCTAGGAGGTCCCAGCGCCCAGAAAAAGTCGGTTGGAGGGACTCACTGGTGGACGAGGCAGGGTCTGAGGTGGTCACAGCGGGAGAGGAGGTGGACGCGGCAGGACTCGTCGTGTCCGCTGCTGAGCTCGAATCGGCGGCGGGCGTTGTTGTGTCCGCGGCCGTGCCGCCAAGGGTGACTCCGCCGAGCGAGAGCTGGCGCTTGTTGATCTGGTGAAAGTAGTGCTTCTGTTCGAACGTCTGCACTGGTCGGCCGGTCGGGGCGAGGTGCGTCTGGATCGGAAGAGGGGTGTTGGGCTTTGCGAGCAAGGGCGCGGCGGCTAGCACGAGCGAGAGAAGCGACAGCGGCAGCATCGTGGACGCTGGTGGGTTGTACTACCAGCCGAGGTGTGCCAGAGAGCGGCGGAGGTGGGGAAACGGCGCGGGGTGTGAGCAAAGGGAAGAAGCGCGAGCTTGGTCGAGGACAACGTCTCACGCGCGACTGCGCGACGCAGCGGCCAATCAGAAACAACTCTCGACCTAAATACCACAGGAGCGTCGATCCTCGCGACAGTAGGCATCTCTGACTTTTAGGGTCCACCTGTGCTCGGTCTTACGAAGAAATCCAGCCCTGCAAGAACCGCCCGCATCTCGCGAGTGGCGTGGGGGTGGACCGAGCGCCATCCGAGACGCGCCCTCGTTTTGCTCCTCAGCTGCAACTTTTCTTAGGGCTCGGGTGCCACGGGTGCTCACAATTGCACCGCTATGAAAGCCGGAGCCTCACCGGGCGTGGAAAGAGACAACGCGCCATGCGAAGGTTGAGAATATGACTCGGCCGTGCGATCGCGACGAGATGTCACTCAGCGTTCCCGCTAGCGCTTGCACAGCCAGGGGATTACTTCTCCCACGAGAAGCTGGCGCAAACAACCAGGAAGCGGGGCAAGCGCGCGTCGCTTCGCGCACAGGCATGGCCGCCATCCGCCGGCCGCGAGTATGCAGCCTTAGTGACTCGCGGGGCAGGCGAAGGGACCGCAACGCTCGTGACGCGTGACCGCTTGAAATAAGAGTAATGATCCATACTCTCAAACTGATGACAACAGGACGGACTACAAAAACTGGTCACTCATTTGATTCCAACATCCAAGTTAAGCACTCGAGCTCGAGCCCGCCCACAAGCCTCTCCCAGACCTCAAAACGTTATTAATACCAGCCACCAGCAGCCACCTCACTCGCTTGATACACCTCAACGTCGCAACCCGCTTCCTGGTATTCGTGAAGGAGTTCCAGGATACATTTCCAAAGATCAACGTTCGGCCTCCTTGGGTTTTTGGTGCGGATCCAAGTTTCTCGCCACGTGAATAGCTGTGCTTCATATGTGAGAGCCTCATAAACGTAGTTCAAATCGGACGCGATCACGACACGCCGGTAAGATCCCGCGGTTTCGAGAAACCAGCGGCGCTCGAGTGCCTTGATAAGTGCGGTCAACTCCGCCCTGTTGCTTTTTTTGACGTCCTCCCTCAGATTGTGATCCACCAAATCAGCATTAGAGGGTCCGCATCGATAGATAAAGCGGCCGGAGCGTGCGCTCATCTCCTCCACGGAGAGGTTCTGGTTTGTGACCAAGCCTTTGATCTGAAAAAGAAGGGAGGGACCATTGACGCTTGTGTGTTGGCCATTCGATATCCCTGCTGTGTTGATGGCTGTCGAGGGTTTGAGGTCGCCGGGCTGGTACCGACTCAGCGGAAGGGTGGTGAGTTCCCACGAGCTGAGGTTGTGCAAACTGATGAGCGGGAAGCACAGGATCAAGAAGAAAGAGATCAGTGCCTGACAACTTACCTTGTGATGCTCATAAGAGAGGCAGGTTGCGCTTGCCCTGATAGATTATCGGAGAGAGGGCGGGATGTGGGAAGAAGTGGTGGCCGTGATGCGTGACATCCACAAAAACGGTGGTGATCATGACCCAGGGTCATCAAAGAGGGTCTAACAAGACTACATGACAGGCTACTGTCTACGAACGGTCACAACGGCGCGTGCACATCACACGAGTGCGGGGCGTGCGACAAGATGCTCAAAACCAGTCAATTTGCTGATTTTCTGGAAATCATTTAGTTTTCGTACAAAGTTACCCAGGTGGAAAACAATGGGTCGCGGGCGGGGAAGAGACAGCGCGCCAGCTGGCCTGTCGACTCGTGTGCGCGAGCGTGACAAGGTGTCGCTCCTACTCACTCCGCGGTCACGTCCAGCTTGCACAGAAGATTGATAAGCTCTTCTGATTTCCGAGGACCTCACACAAATAGCAGAGAAGCTGGGAAAGCGCGCGTCGCTTCGCGAACCGGATGGTCGCCATCGGCCGGCCGCGAGTATGCAGTCTTGGCGAGGTCGCGAGGGATCCGAGGGGTACCGATGGTCAGATCGAAACATTACATTCGTATTTACATCGTCTTTCTTCGATTGACTAGACAGCAATGACGAGCACGACCACCGAGTAGGGGGGAAGCGCTGTGGAAGTGCTTAAAGTTAGCGCCACGATCCGGTCTGAAGGGCCTAGGACAGGCTCACTGTACTTGAATGCGTCGGAGACAATGAAAGTTGAGTACTCCGGAACGACTGCAAACGGCCGCTCGGGCGTGTTGGCAGCGTTCAGGTCGGTGGAGGTGATCATGGTTGCGTTGCCGGAAGACCCGACCGCGACGCCGTCGAACGCGATCGCGAGCGTCTCGTTAGCGGACCCAGTATTGACAGCCTTTAAAGAGGGTAAACTCAGCATGGAGTGGGCTGTAATCAGGACGAAGGCTGACCTTGATGAACACCGCCCCGTCATTCTGGCTCGCGACGTAGTAGACCGGCGGTGCGCGAGTCGGCGTGACCGGCAGAATCGTGTCACCCTTGTTGATCGCAAACATCTAGATCGGAAGAGCGTCGTGTAGGGAAAGAGTGTCCTAGGTGTGT
>ERZ1463038.530-NODE-530-length-13309-cov-11.149238_pt1 | contig 13309 bp, 10 predicted proteins | sample MGYA00564479_ERZ1463038 | MGnify/ENA primary metagenome ERZ1463038 (study PRJEB39244, sample SAMEA3635134) | Helicobacter pylori | study: EMG produced TPA metagenomics assembly of PRJEB11511 data set (Assembly of a 5300-year-old Helicobacter pylori...
GGAACGTCAAGTTCGGCCATCGCGGCGAGCATGCCCGGGACAGATCCACCTAGGACGTCGTTGATGATGGTCGCGCCGGCGGCGACGGCCGCGCGCGCGACGTCGGGGCGGAAGGTGTCGACCGAGATGGGCGTGGAGATGCCCGCAGCGCGAAGAGCGGCGATGAGCGGCACGACGCGGGAGATTTCCTCGGCGGGCGTGACGGGGTCTGCGCCGGGACGCGTGGACATGCCGCCGATGTCGAGGATCGAGGCGCCTTGTGCGATGTGGGCCTGCGCTGACGCGAGGCCGGCGGCGAGAGAGTGGTTGTCGCCACCGTCCGAGAACGAATCGGGCGTGGCGTTGAGGATTGTCATGAGAAGCGTGCGGGACGAGAGCGCGTGCGTCGTCGAGGGCGAGAGCGGGAGCACCCGGTGCAGCGACGTCGGCGTCGTGAGCAGCAGCGTCGAGAGCAGCGTGTTCGGCGTGGCGCGGAGAGTCGGGTGAAGGAAAGTCGGAACGAGGCTGTGAACGTACGTGTGAGTTTGAGCAGCTTTAGGGACTTGAACTGCAAGACTCACTCGGCCAGAGGGCGCAGGACGAACTCGCGCTCGGCGATGCTCGGGTGCGGGATCCGGAGCCACCGGTCCTCGCTGACGGAGCTCTCGGACTCGAACACGATGTCGTCGTAGAAGAGTATGTCGAGGTCGATCACGCGCGGCCCGTTGCGGATCGTCTTCTCGCGGCCGAGCGTGTCCTCGATCGTCTTGAGCCTCTCAAGCAGCTCTTGCGGCTCGAGCATGGTCTCGATCTATCCAAATTTAAGAATTAGTACGCAGGGCTTTCAAGCGAAAGGCCAGAACAGGTAGACGTACCTTGACGACGGCGTTCAAGAACTTGGCCTGGTCCGTGACGTACATGGCGTCGCTCTCGTATAAGAAGCTCGTGTCGACGACCCTCGTCTTGCCCTCCTCGCCCCGTTCGAGTTCCTTCAGCGCGTTCGAGATGTTCTGCACCCGCTGGCCCATGTTGGTCCCGACCGCGACGACGACGGTGTGCAGACCGTTCGCGCCCTCGACGTCCGTCGCAGCGGTGCTCTCACTTCCGGCCTCGCTCCACGCGGGGCCCGAGTTTGCGTCTTCTGGGCGCGAGGAAGCGACCGACGACGAGGTGGCGATGCCGCGTGCGAGGGCGGGCCGGAGCGCGCCCGCGGGGAGGAAGAAGTCGGAGCGCGTGCGAGTGACTTGCACGGCGGGGAAGCGCGCAAAGATGAGCGCGCTGGGCTTTGAGAGCTTGACGGTCGTTTGGGTGATGTTCCACGACGGCGCGGAGGCGGCAGGAGCCGGTGGGGTGAGGATGAGCGACGCCATCGAAGTCGTGATCGCTTCGATCGTGAGCGGCTGGGTCGCTGCGAGGTGCTGTGTAGTACTTTGTCAGCGTTGAGCATCGTCTTGGGCAGCAAGGGGGGCACGTACGGACTCGACGCGCTTGACGACCTGGCGCCAGCCGGTCCAGCCAACCCTCACGCCGCCAGTGTACGGTCCGATCATTTCGTCCGCTCCAAATTCGAGGTCTACGATGACTTCCTGCTCGTCGACACGCTCGCACGCGTTGACGCCGATGACGATGCTCTTCCTGAGTGCGCGGACGAAGAGTTTATCGCCGCTCGGGTTTGGCGACGCGGGGTCGAGCTCGTAGCCGTGCGGTACTTGCTGGTAGTCGTCCCTCGTGCGGTAGATTTCGACGCCGACGCTCTCCGCGGAAAGAAGAGCTCTTGGGCGCGCGAGCTCGAGGCGGACGTTGGGCGCGTGAGCGTTGAAGAGGACGACCTTGGCGATGCGGTCCGCGACGACTTCGAGGGCGAGGTTGGGGTCCGTGAGGTCCCTGACGCACTTTTCGATGGCCCTGGTGACGGTGCCGTAGTTGAGCGAGCCGCCTAGAAGCGCGTCGCTGGTCGCTTCCTCGGAGACGTCGGTCTCGATCGCGAGGCTGAGCACGAGCGGCTGCTCCTTGGCGGGGCGCTGCCAGAGATCGGTCTCGACCTGCGCTGATCTGAGCTGGAGCGCGGTGATGGAGATGCGGTCGCGAAGGGAGCCCATCCAGGAAGCGCGTAAAGAGTCAAGGAAGGCGAACGTGTGGGACCCCGAAACGAGCCTCTTGCTGACGCGCTTGTCTTCCCACCACACTCTACACGTGTCCAACATGATCCCGTCGCCGCTCTCGACGCTCGCAGACCTCGACCAGGCGCTCCCTGTCGCCAACAGCCCAGCCGCGTTCGCCCAGACCCAAGTGAACGCGCCCGTGGCCACCTCCGGCGAGGCGCGCCAGGACTACGATGACGGCGCCGAGCTCGAGGCGTACCGCGCCCAGGCTCTCCTCCGCAACCAGGCCGCCGCGTCCGCGTCGACCAACACCGGCATCCAGGGCATCTTCGAGCCGTTCGTCGGCTCGCGCGTGGGGAGCCCCATCCCGGACCCACACGGCCTGGGCTGGCCAGGTACGGACTTTTCTGATTCTCAAAGGACTTTTTCAGCTGGACCGGAGACGCGGGGAGTGCGGCGAAGGCACGCTTATGTCCGCTTCTGGGGGAAAGGCTCGCTTGGTGTTGTTCTTCCTCGGATCAGGCGCACTGGGAACTACGTGTGGAAGCATCTGCAGCACGACAGAGCTGGAACGCGCGCTGACTGAGCTCCGCGACCGCCCCACAGGCAAGGGCACCCTCGCTCGCCTCAACTCGACCGACACGGAGCGCGCTGCTCGCGAGGCCAAGCTGGCCGCTGCCGTACGAACACTGCTCGAGTGCATCGGCGAGGACCCGGACCGGGACGGGCTCATCAAGACGCCTGAGCGGTACGCCAAGGCGCTCTTATGGATGACCAAGGGCTACGAGGAGCGGCTGCCGGGTGCGTCTTATTTCACTTTCTGACTGAGAAGCAGTCAACTAAGACTATCGAACGTGTCAGACGTGATTGGGAACGCCATCTTTGCTGAGGACCACGAGGAGATGGTCATCGTGCGCGACATTGACGTTTTCAGTTTGTGCGAGCACCACATGGTCCCCTTCACCGGCAAGGTGCATCTATTTCCGACTTTTCTCTCCACTGTCGACCCAACTTTGGCCTCTGCGTCCGCTTGGTACCAACTCGCGGCTGACCCCACCTCCTTCGCAGGTCTCGATCGGCTACATCCCCAACAAGTTCGTCCTCGGGCTCTCCAAGCTCGCTCGGATCGCCGAGACCTTCTCTCGTCGGCTTCAAGTACAGGAGCGCCTCACGAAGCAGATCGCGATGGCCGTCGACGAGGCGATCAGGCCGATGGGTGTTGCGGTCGTCATGGAGGCCACGTTCGTTCCGGTTTCCCGCCAGTGCGTGGTAAACTTACTGATGACCTATCTGGCGAACACAGTCATCAATGCATGACGATGCGTGGAGTGCAAAAGCCAGGAGCGACGACGATCACGTCGTCCATGCTCGGCGCGTTCCGGAGGAGCGACAAGACACGGGCAGAGTTCCTTGCTCTCATCCGGTGCGCATAACTAGACCTGTTCAGTTTGTGGAAGGGAAACGCTAACGTGGTGCGTTCAACAGATCACAGCGTTAAACGACGCGAGGCGCACCCTGTACTACCTGTTCATGCGAGTGGAGTGTCGCTCATCCGACCCCACTCAAACCACTTGTATTTTGATCTCATCATCAGCTTCGACCTACGCCCCCAACAGGCCGTTCTTGCTCCTCAACCTCTCGTGCTTTCGCGTGGCGTGCGATGTACTGCATCGTCGGTGCGGCGCTCGCACCGCTCCCAGCTTCAAACTGGCTTACCTCCCCTGGAATCCTCGGTGGCTCTCGAAGAATCAGTGAGACTCAGGACAGAGCGAGGCGGTCAATGTGGTGGGAGGAACGAGCGAAGCCAGGGCGAGACAGCCGGTCGAGGGGTCGCGACCAGTGCATCGGTAAGTTGGGGAGGCAACGCTCCAGCTTCGCACAAACTATGCCCGCTATGATATGAAGTCACTGATACACTCTGAAGTCCTCAGGCTGCAGCATTCGACACCGCTTCGAGACGTCCGCCTTCCGCCAGGAACCCGTTCTGCTCAAGCGGATGCACGCCTTCAAGCCGGCACTATCGTAAAAGCGGTAGCGTTTTATTCTGTCTCCGTATCTGCGAGTCTCGGGGCCGAGCTTAGAGTGGCTCCGAGGGCTGGTGACGTTCCGCGGTCAAGGTTGTCACCTCGGGTGCGGCCGTCCGATCGGTCCTTCCGCCAAAGCTCGCCAGCGTGGCCTGAAAGACGTTCCAAGGTCCACTCCTCGACATGGCCCAAGACGTAGCGCTCTCCATTGTCTCGGAGAGGGCCGACGCGAGGTCATCGTATTGGGCCACGGACCCCGGGCTCTCCACCCTGTAAAGAGGAGCCGAGTTGACGGTCCTGGTCTGGTGGTGAGTGCAGCACCTGTCACTGTTCCATCCGTGCACGAGCAGCCAGGCTGAGACCAACCCCCTCTCGTGTCCTGAGCGCGATTTGAATTGGTTGGTGGCGGGGGCCGTCTCGGCGTGCTCACTCCCCTCTTCGTTCTTTGCGTCTTGCGCATTACCTATCAGTGTCCCACGTCATCAGCAGACCTCGCCTCTATTGAGCTGCCGATGCAAGAGGCTGCAGGACTGCGAGGGCCCGCAGAGGACGCCCGGCGAGAACGAACCGCCGACGACGCCACCGAGAGCGACTCTCGCGCGCGCGACGCAGGATCCTCCCGGCGATACCAGCGGGAAGGGGAGGGATCAGCTGAAGATTATCAGTCTATAAAGACTGGTGGTGTATCATTGGAGCACCGAGGGACGGAGGACGAGCGAGACGAGGTGTCGCCAAGCGCTCGCTTGGGGGGTGGTGCACAACGCCGGCCCACCTTGGCGTCCCGAGACTTGTGAGTGCTTGAGCGAAAGAAATAGCTTTAACCTCATCGATCTTTCGTCGTACAGAACCTTCAAGCTTGCCGTGCTCCAGCAGCCACTCGTAGGGAGTGAGGTCCATGAAGGCCCAGGCAGAATGACACTCGGTCGAGTACGCCCTACCATTCCCGACACCAAAGTGCGGAGAACTGACATTTGTACTTCTATGTAGCTTCCTATCGTTCCTGCCCCGATCGTTCAAGTCCTCGCAACAGACCGTGGCGGCCAACCAGTGTGCGCCCCTAAGGGCGTCGCTGAGCTTATCAAAACGCTAACCCCTGCCACTCAGAGAGATCGACCTACCGTACCTCATGTGCTCGTGCGTACTCAGGACGGATGATGGGTCCACCTCCATCTCTATTGCACAGCCAGGAGTCGGCGCCGCGACCCCAGGAGCAACCTCGGTCCTTTTGGGCTCTCTCGTGCGGACCGCGCACCGCGTTCGCGACCTCGAAGGGAACCTCATAAGCGTTTTTGTGTTCGAGGACGTCAGCGTGCGTGAGCGCGGAAGGTTCACTCTCGAGTTCCGGCTCGACGAGGCGTGAGTGTGAAGGTGCCGCAAAGTCGTCGTGGTAGGGACGGAGCTGACGCGATGTCGCTGCACAGGCGCCCAAAGTCTCCCAAACTTGCGGCAGTGGTATCAGACACGTTTGATGTGGTGGAGGCCTCCGTGTACCCCGGACTCGCGCTCAATGGTGCGTGCCTCTTCCGACGCCGTCGAGCGTCGCGGCTGACATCCCCGCGCAGAGGTGCTCACGCCGCTCTCCAAGCACCTGTACGAACAGGGTGTACCGATGTATATTCCACCTCTGGCTCTCATCGAGCCTGGGGACCCGCCTCCTCCTGGATCGAATCCTTTCCCCGACGACGCGGCCGCGGCCGATTTGCTTGCAGCCACGAGGACAACGCGCGGCTCAAGAACATAATCCCCAGCAAACATAGGCATCCTTACATCCTGCAACGTGCAAAGAATGTTGTGCTTTTTCATTTTTCTTGACTGCCCCTGAAGGCGTAGTAGTGATATCTTTACGGATCGTGCCACCTTCTCCATCCGCCCACACCTCACTTGACCACCTCGCGCCACCTCGTCACACAGACCTTCACGCTCCGTTATTCACGAGCGAGGCCACCCCGCGAGTTGCCGACGAGGGGACGCCCTCCAAAGCGACTCGCGCCTCCCGCCGCGTCCGTCCGAGTCATGGCCCGAGCCGACTCCCCCGACTGGGTGTAATCTCGCGCGTTCGAGGAGTCATCAAATATTCATATCAGGGAAGGGGAAATGGATGGGACATGAGTATCGACACGGCACGACGAGCAGACGGAAACCGGCAAGTGTGGCTCGGAGCTCCAGAGGTTCTATTCTCGGATTTCCAGCTGCACCAATATCGCAAGAACCGAGGAACTAACCTCGTAGGACATCGAACTAGGATATGGTTCACCTCGCCGTTCGCCGACAGCGGTGCCGCTCTCAGTAGTTCAAGCGTTTCAAGGTGTGCGTTTGTTTCGGCGCTCCTTGCATGTTCGGCAAGCTCACTTCATCATCAGATCACCGTCAAGAATGTGGAATCTCAAAGACGAAGCAGAAAGTCCAGCACCCGTTCCCAATCTTCAGCGGTTGCCCACCGCCCAAAGACGACCCCCTCGACCTCTATCGGGACTCGTTCGGCGCTCCGGCACTCGCCACTGTCTTCGGACGTTTTGAGATGCGGCACGCTGGGTGTCGATGGACTGAGTGCTCGCAGGCGGTCAAGTTGAGGGCTCAGGGAAGTCGGTGCGGTCGAGTCGGCTTCGGATCAGGTGACGTCGGGCAGGAAATTGCACCGCACGAGGACCACTTCTACTACCTCGAAAGCTCTGATCAGGCGACCAGAGGGAACGGAGCGCGAGTGCGGGGGAGGGGGTGGTGCTCGGGGCTGCGAAGGTGGCGAGACGGGGGATCCATCTGAGTCTGACGAGACGAGGAGCCCGGCTCGATGTGATGACTGAGCTTGATTAAACTTCTGAAAGTCGTTTGGGTCGCCTTCGGGTTGCCCAGCGACCAGACGACAAGTGGATCTGATCGAGCTCGGTGGCGGCGGCGGTTGGAGCTGCTGGACTCAGCTTTCTGCACACGGATGACAATGTGATGAACGCGCGTGCAAATTCATTTGTTGGTAGCCCAATCATGACACCTGGCCAGTCTTGCATGACTGTTACTCCGCCGACTCACTCCCGCAACTAATTTCGGCGACCAACGCTTTCGAAAAGCCACTCATCACACTTCTTATAGGCTGCGCAAAGACTATACTTTGATTACTTCAGACTACTCCCAGGCTGTCCATCCTCTGCCCGGGGACTATCAGTGACGATTCGTAGGACAACACGGCCGACGTCGTGGGGAGGTCGCGCACCATCCGTTTAACCCCCCGCGGTGTAACATCTGACCTCTCCCCGAGTGAGAGCGCATACTCTTCCTCAAAGTCCGCAAGTAGCAACGCCCTCGCCGCAGCTCGTGCACTTCCCCGAAGTCGACCAGGCCTCACTGTGATGCAAAGGCTGGCGCGGACCGAGTCGACCGGGTCGTAGAGGACTCCGAGATGCACAGCTATGGGGTGTGGGATTCCTCCAGGCTGAAGTTTGTCTTGGCTTTCCCTGATGAGCCACGACACCCCTGCAGCCGGTGTCAGCGAGGTTCAGAGCCAAGTTCGCGATCGCTCACCGTTCGGCGGATTCCATTGGCCCTCGATAGTGGCACTGTGCTGAACCTCGGTTGATCTTTGATTCTCGTGGGAAATAGAGCTGGTTAAGATTCCTGTGGGGTCTTGAACTCCGCCTGTAAGCGTCCATCCTCGTCGACTAGCCCAGGAGGAGGATGAGCATTCGACGTTTTTCCCTCCGACTCCGGCAAGGTACGCACATGTTCTTCGTTGTTTGCCTGCCTATTTTCATGCTACCGATTGGGTAGCATGTTCCAAGTCGGAGACTGGGTCTGGTGTCGTCCAGGCGCACCGTCATTGCGATCGTCTTGACGCGCAGCCGGGGCTCGTCGCGAGGGACGACATGGATGGACAGCCTTGGGGTTTTAAAAAGGGTCAATATGTAATTTCTTTCATGGTGGAAGCTCTTATGAACCTGGCAGCGCATTCACGACAAGCACCTGCGCCACCATGCTGGCAGTCAAGGGCGAGCGTACCCGCCGTATCGGTACTAAATAGATCGAATCATCACAGTCAGCCACAGTCTCCTGCATTAGTAGGTCTACGTAATCTCACGCAGACAACCCTTTGCGGGGAAGGGTGAACGCGACCACTGGGTTGTCCGGCGTCAACGCTTCGCGACTGACTCGGAGGGCTTGCGTTGCCGCTGTCATTGGACGGAACCCCAAAGCCAAGGATAGGCTTGAGGTGGAATGGGAAGCTGAAAGGTGTGAAGGGGTATAGCAAGAGAGACCAGCACGAACGAAAGACGTCGGTGGAGCGCGGGCCGTCCACGGCGTCCGAACATCCCGCAGTCTGACACCGAGACTCCTCTCCCTTGACGAAGTCTGCCAGCCTTCCATCGTCTCAACAGACAATAATCACACGGATAGAACGCCACATCACGCAAGGGACTCGACCATCACCGAGCAATGTCGCACTCAGAGGCAAGTCCGCTCCCGCCGCGCCACAGCTGTGTCTCGACAGTCCTCGGCTGATCCGAGAAACACAGGTGGAGAATTCAACAGAGCTTGAATGGGATCTGGCTCTGGAGCTATCACCACGGGCAACCATCATCTACAACGCCGACTTCATGCCGTCGACCGACCCCACGGTCCGCCCGCCACGAGATCCGACTTTTGGAGACGTGAAGGTCATCTTGTCTCAAGACTTCGTTCAGAGGTGCGGTATACTCCATCGGTTTATCGATATTCACACTTACTTACGGTGGATACCCCTCAGTGATCTCAAGGAATCGTATGCATATGAAGACCGGTCGCGACCACCTTCTCGCTGAAGTGCTGACTTCCAAGCATCTCCAACCAAGGTTGATTCTCCTGCGGCTGTTCTACATGGAGGGACAGCTAGACACGCTGGATGACCTGTTGATCATCATCACTCAATCTTCAATGCCTGGGCCTGACGCCGGCGTACTCTCGCTGCCTCAAGGTGAGCGCTAGGGTCCGCTTTACAACATTTGATCTTGAGTGCGTGGAGAGAAACTTGAATTCTCTGCTCACGTGTCCGGCATTGTTGAGAACAGCACTACCTCCTGGATCTCCCTTCAAGGGGTCGGCTGACGAGGGCCCCCTTGCATTTCAATGCAAAGCGCCGGTATGCAGCCGAGAATGTCTATTGCATGGTTACTCAAAGTGAAAATTCTTTTAGATGCCCTCGACGTTCCCGTTCCTCATCAAAAGTGAGGGCACCCTGTGCTGCCCCGCCGGTGAGCGCTGAATCCCGCTGATACCTCTCCGAGTCTTGCAGCCTCGGCAACGCGCTCAATACTTTCCGTGACATTGGTCGGGAGTGTATCCTCCGCGAGTGATGAAACTGATGACGAGACTGGAATGTCTCCTGTCACTGTGTGAGAAGGGCTCTCTGGAGCACGAGCGTGCGTTTCGTGCGTCCGGTACGCCCAGGACCCACCGACGACCGGTGGGAGTCACTGGGCAGCGACATTCAGGAGGAAATCCAGGAGATAATATCGTGTGAGTCTGACTGCTAGCGATCACGATGGAAATTGCCGACCCCTTCTTCCTCAGCAACGCGCGTCGATTCGGTCCCGTCTCAAGCCGGCGCCACCAGCGGGTCCGGGTCGCACAAGTACAATTTCCCCGGCAAATTCACACCTGTCGAGCTTCAAAAGATGCACAACTTGCTCCAAGGCGACGGTACGAGTATCATCCATCTGTCCCCAAGCTTTGCTGAGCCAAAGGACTGCCCCAACCCGGACCCTCAGACGCTCGGCACAAGGAAGCGTTTACAAAACTGTGAGCTATTGAACCTTCGCCCAATTCTGTTTCTGATGGAAACTTTTTGTGCAGACGGATCGCCTTCCATCTAAGCAATTTATCGGGCGACATCAGCCGAGATGAATTCGAGCGGACTTACAAGAAAGTGCTGCCCGACGGAATGTGGACTTGTGAGAACTTGTTCGGATGCTTTGGTTCGTAAGATCCTTCGAGCCGCCACACCGCCCGATATTGATGTTGCCGCGGCCGCCCTCGCAGAGCTCGCAGACCAAGGCTCCACAGGTGCAATCAAGCTCGCGGACTTTTTTGGCGCTCTGGCCATCATATGCAACTGGAAGCTCACCGATAAACTCGAATGTGAGTTGCGACAATCGAGGGTTCGGATATCTGTGTCTGTCGACAGACGCATTGTGCACTCAAGGCTACGGTGACAACTCACGCCCCGTAAAACATGCAGGGGTGTATATTACCCACCAACTACTCGCAACCCAGCCAAGTCGTGAAGAAGAGCGACGGACAGACCAACACCGGGAGGATTGGGAGCCAGCGCACGAAGGCGGGAGCGCCGTCGTGAAGCCAGTACTTCAAAGCACGTCCATGAAGTCAGTACTACTCTCGAGCGCTCTACCGACGCAGATCGCCGAACATGATATTTTTACAGGTACGAAGATGTCGTACAACTTGTATCGTCCCTATTGGATCTGGCTGGTGAGTCCGAGACGCCCTCGTCGCAAACGCACAAAGGTGACCTGACCCACGTCACACAGGCGTAATGGTCAAGATACCGTCCTCAGCAAGAACCCCTCACGAGGTCAGCGAAGTTGTGGCCCGCCTCATTGTCAGAAGGGCTGATGTCAGGTGCATCAACAAGCTCGCCGCCAACGTCGCCCATGAGATCTTCGCGCTTGCGGGCCAAGCTGATGCCGGGGACGCATGTTCGCGTATGCCTGCACCGCCCAGTTGATACTCTCCAGTACTGACTTTCCGCAATCGACTCAGTATCTTTGCACCAATTCAAGCAGGCGAGCAAGAAGGAGTCAACGATTATTGAGGTGCACAGGTTCGTCGAACTGAATGCACACCATGCTGACTCGCAAGCGCCGAAACAGATACTTTCACTCTATCACGACGACCAACGCAAAAGATCCGGCTCCGCGAGCTTTTTCGCCGAACGACCTGAGATGTGGGCGCTGCTGGTGGACGAGGATCGCGGAGCGGAGCGCTAGGAATATAACCCAGATGAATGTACGGTCTTAAAATGAGGATGGCTGCACAGCTAGGTGGGGTGAGTCACCTTTTGAGTGGGTGGCAGACTCGTTTGTGGCGAGCCGTCGCCGCCTTGCGAGTGGGGAGTTCCCGAACACGAGAGTCTAACTACCTAAAGATGGATTATCAGCAGGCTTCCATCTGACGTGCGAGTTCTAGACGTTGCAACCAGCCGAACGAGCGGCTTCCCCAGTGCTGCAATTGCGAGATGCTCACTCGGTCGTTCCCGAGCCCGCAACGCCGACACTGGCCGCTAACAACTCGACGATACACGTTCTTCCAGCCAGTAATACCCCCCGAGACAACCCAAGCCAGCAAACACCCCGCATCGCTCTTCGCAGGATCCGCGTGGTGAGGGCGGCGTTCCCGGCCAGCCGACGGAGCGACGGGTGTGCGCCACCCGCACGCGGCGCGCGCGTTGATCTCCTCAAGAGGATCCTGATTGCGTCCTGCTAGCTGGTGCCTCCTCGCCTGCACGTGATGCGGGGTGCTGGGACTGAGCTGGCGTCCCCAGCGTCGCTCCCTCACCCGTCATCCCGTTTGCGTCTTTTCGGCTTGTGTGGCCGAGCCCCTGGTGGAACTCGCCTCCCGCCTGCGAAGTGTATCTCACCGCGCGTACCGAGTCTCGAGGACCAGGACAGATCTCTCTCAGGGATCCCGGTGGTAGTCATAGTGCAAAGGCAGATGCGCCTCCATTTTTTTCAACACCTGAAGAGAGCCAGAGTCTAGGCAGCGAGCGAGCGTGATATCGAGTCCCCTCCCCCATCTCCCCGTCCCCTCCCCACCCACCACCCATTCCCAACCGAAGCACGTCGCGTTCCCGAGAGAAAGCGATTACTTGGCGGCGGGGCGGAGGCTGCGGACGGTCTTGCCGGCGCGCCAGATCTCCTGGTTGTCGATCTCGGCGAGCTCCTTGGCGAGGTCCTCGCGGTAGGTCTTGCGGCCGTTGAACTCGAGCGACTTGCGGGTCTCGGTTCCGTCGCGGACGGACTGTGATTGCGGAAGCTCGGGTCAGCAGGAGCAGTTGGAAGGCAGGCGAGGGCAGCGCACCTTGTAGAGGGCCTCGAAGACGGGCTTGTTGGCGGCCTCGAAGATGGGGGCCCAGTCGAGGGCACCGCGGCGGGCGGTGGTCGAGCACGCGGCGTACATGTAGTCCATGCCGTGGTTGCCGATGAGGGGGAAGAGCGACTGGGTCGCCTCCTCGACGGTCTCGTTGAACGCCTCGGACGGCGAGTGGCCGTTCTCGCGGAGGACCTTGTACTGGGCAAGGAACATTCCCTCTGCAGACGCAGACGAGCGGGTCAGCAGCTGCATGGCCGGACGGGGACGCGAGCCGACGCACGGATTCCTCCCATCAGGACACCACGCTCTCCGTAGAGGTCAGAGTAGACCTCCTTCTCGAACGTCGTCTCGTAGGAGTAGCCCGATCCGATTCCGACCGAGATGGCAATCGCCTTCTCCTTGGCCTGGATTTTTCGGACAGGGTCAGCTACCTGCAACGCGCGCGCGGGGACTGGGAGGGGTGGGGGCGCACCTTGCCGGTGACGTCCTGCCAGACGGCGATGGACGAGTTGATTCCACGTCCCTCCTTGAAGAGAGTGCGGACGGTGCGGCCGGATCCCTTGGGGGCGCAAAGGATGACATCGATGTCCTCGGGGCAGACGACTCCGGTGTCCTTGGCGAAGACGACCGAGAAGCCGTGCGAGAAGTAGAGCGTCTTGCCCTTGGTCTGAAGTCGCGTGCGGGCGTTAGCGAGCTCGACTCGGAGAGGTGGGGAGACTGGCGCACGATGAGGGGCTTGAGTTGCTCCCAGGTCTGCGACTGGGCGGCGTCCGAAAGAAGGTTCATGATGATGGTTCCCTTGGCGATGGCCTCCTCGATGCCGAAGAGGTTCTTGCCGGGGACCTGCAGACGAGTGACGAGACGTTAGCGCTTCCGGCCTAGCTCGCGCGTTCTGCTCTCCCAGCGCTCCAAAGCGACAGCATCCAGCTGAAACGACAGCCTGGCATCGTCTGAGATCCATTTCAGGGTCGCAACAATGCGCCCGTCGTTGGCATCTGGCGCTGCGCGATTTTTCCCGAGCGCCGGCCGGGAAAGAGCCGCGGGGACGAGAGATGGAACGTACCCAACCGTCCTCCTGGGCCTGCTTCCAGCTCTCTCCACCCTCACGGACGCCGACAATGACGTTGAGGC
>ERZ1463038.531-NODE-531-length-13285-cov-15.815722_pt1 | contig 13285 bp, 12 predicted proteins | sample MGYA00564479_ERZ1463038 | MGnify/ENA primary metagenome ERZ1463038 (study PRJEB39244, sample SAMEA3635134) | Helicobacter pylori | study: EMG produced TPA metagenomics assembly of PRJEB11511 data set (Assembly of a 5300-year-old Helicobacter pylori...
CACCTAGGACCCTCTTTCCCTACACGACGCTCTTCCGATCTTGGGACGGCGCGAGCGCGGTCCCGCCACGGCACACGACCCGGACAGGAGACGACAGGTGAGCTCGGCTTGGCGTCCTTGACGGTGGGGCTGACTCTAGCCCGCAAGGTTCATTCCGAAACGAGCAAGTTTCGACACCTTCCATCGCTACGAGCTCGCCGAACTCGCTTCCCCCTCGACCCACACTTATCGGCCGCGGAGCAGTGCGCCCACTTTGCCACCAGATGGAGTTCTTGTCTCTCACATTACGGCCAAGCAGGCAGTCGTGACACCCTCTACCGATCTTTGATGCAGCATGAGCTTTTTGGACCGACCGTCAGCCCGGTATCTCGCTCTCGCGATCGGCCCCCACTGGGCCTCGCCAACCGAGCCAGCAACGCCACCTCTGTGACCCACAGCCCCATCTTCTCCTTCAAAGTCGGCCCCCGTCCACGAAACACGTCGAAAGAGAACCTCCCCGTCCTTCCGTCGCCATCATTTCTCTCCCCGACCGCCCGCTCGGCCCTCAAGGACAACGTCGCGCGGCGCCTTCGGGCGCGGCCGACGCACTCGTTTCGCGTTCTCGACGCGCCCGACATGGTGTACCCGCTCCGTTCGGTCCTTACGTGGTCCTCGAAGAACTCTCTCGCTGTTGCGCTGCAGCGCACGGCGATCTACCTGCTCCCAGACGCCGAGGTCTCCGTCACGCCGTCTCAGCCGGCTGTACATCTCACAAGCAAGCTGAGCGTGGGCGAGGTCAGCTCCCTTTCTTGGGACTCAGCAGTGCGCAACCTCTGCGGTTCGCCAGTGCGTGCGCCATGCTGATCGACTCGTCTGCAAGGGAAACCACCTCATCGCCGCCAACCTCACCGGAGCGATCCACGTCCTAGACGCGCAGAAGCCGACGGTTGTCCGCACGTTCAGGACCCACACCTCTCCAGTCTACCGCCTCGCGTTCTCCGAGCCCCTCTTCGTCTCCGCTGGCGTCTCGGGCGAGATTCACGTCCACGACCTCCGCGCCGCCTCGTCACTCGTCCCCGTCCAGATCTTCAAAGGGCACAAGATGCGGGTCTCTTCGCTCGGCTGGAGCTCCACGGACGCGACCTCGTTGGCCAGTGGAGGTGTGGACCAGAACCTCCTCGTGTGGGACACGAGGTCTGCCGCGAAACCGGCCGCGAGGGTGCGCAAGGCGGGGCTCCAGACGGCCCTCGCATGGAGCCCGCACAAGCGTGGTGTACTCGCAACTTCAGGCGGCACATCTGAGCTCTGCGACTGGAATACTTTGGGCGAGATGGACGGGACGGAGCGAAGGGTCGACACTGGCGCCTCCGTGAGTCCTCGAGCTTGCTCGGTCTGGCAACCTTTCCTGATGTCATGTCGACGAACTTTGTAGATTGGAACTATCCTCTGGTCCAAAACCTCGCAAGAGCTCGCAACGTCTTGCCTTACGCCCTGGACCTTGGGCGGGCGTCAGGCAGCTGCGCCGGCCGCGCGACCTGCTCACCCCATCCAGATCTGGCGGTAGGTCGCCCAATCTCCTGTACCACTGTGGCTCTGATCTATAGAACTACACAGGTACGTGAACCTCACCCGAACGGTAGCATTGGACGGTCATGCCGCACCGGTGGGAGAGCTCAGCCTAGGCCCAAATTGCTCGTCAGTCGTACGTCTCCCGTGCACCAATTGCTCTGCACGTGTCTGACGCACGTGCTATCAATCATAGGCTTCCGGATCTGTTGACGAGACGGTCCGCTTCTGGGATGCCTTTCCCGCTGCCCAGAGCAAACCGAGGCGGGAGCTTGGCGGAGGGCACAGTGCCGGGCAGATTCGTTGAGGCGGTGACTTTGTTACGGTTCGAAACGTCACATTTTCCCGTCTCGTCGATTTGTCTCCTTGATTGGTTTTGCAATCCGGGACGTGAGTACTGCGAGATCCGCGTCTCCCACCGTTTCCAGGTTGCAATGCGCGAGATGCTGACGTTCCTTTCAGGTAATGTAACCCCAAGCTCCTGTTGGACAACTACTTTGAGCATTCTTGCGACCGTACGCGTGGGTGTCGACGACTCGGTCGCCACGCGGCTCCGTCATCATCGACTCTCTGGGCATGGGTCCACCTCGGCATGGGCCAATTTAGGCTGGGAAAGTTGGGCCGCCCGCTCAATCTACCCAGTATTGCTGCAGGGTTGGTAGTAGTGTGACCTAGGCAGCGTGCTATGGATTTCTCTCCCCCCTCCCGAGGCTCCGCGCTCCGACGCCATCGCGGCTGCCGGCTGGTGGCTGCTCCCGACACGAACTCCATGCAGCCCACGCTTCCGGTCACGAGAACGCAACTCCGATGTAGTGCGCGAAAACAAGAGTATTCCAGCGTCCATTGAAAGTGTCTATGCGAACGAGCATCGCGTGCGGAGAAGGGAGGTGGCAAAGTGGGAGCGTGCGCGCGTTGGGGAGAGTCTAACTAGGGGTGTAAAATAGTACTGCTGCGATATCAAAAGGGCACAACGAAATAACGAATGTGGGGAGGGCAAGACTCAGAGCGCCTTGGTCTTCTGGCATCGGCCGTGGCCGTCGGTGGTGCTCTCGAGCGTGAAGCCCTGCTGGCAGGTGAAGACGGTGCAGCGACCCGCCTCGCAGGTGACTCCCTGGGCTCCCTTGATGGCGGTGCAGTCCTCGCCCTCGGACTTGGAAGCTGGCGGAAGAAGGAGGTTAGTACGAGTGCTGCAACGCGATCTCGGGGTGTCGACTTACCACAGCCGCCGCACGACTCGAGCTCGCTCTGGGTGTCAATGCACTCATAAGATCCCATCCGAGGGAAGCTACAGAATGGAAACAGTCAGCGACGGAAATTCGGCCTCAAGGTTTTCAGCCGCGCGCCTCGCGACGCCACTCTGATCGGGCATCGCGAGCGCCGGAAGATCGGATCGGCGCACGGCTCCAGGGAGCACGAAGGCGAGAAGAGTAGAAAAAGTCAAACATACATCGGGCATGCGGTCGCAGCTCCCGGGCACAGGAGCGAGCTGTCGAGAACCTCCCACGGCGCGCTGCGAATCGCAAGCTTGACAGCCTCGAGGTCACGCTTTGCGCGCCTCGCGGACGGGTTCAAGGATCCGGATGGCTGGTGGCTGTTGGTGGTAGCCGATGGGGACGGGGAGGCCGAAGCGGCATCAACTTTGGCATCTGGGATCAAGGGGGAGCGTCGCAGTCAGCTTCGGTATGTCCAGTGAGACCCCCTTGAACGGCGTTGGGGTTTGCGACGCAGGTATTCCGGTCGCATTATCCAACCGCGAACCGTCGACGGAGACCGGAAGATCCGAACTGCAAGGTGGGGAACGCGGCTCACCTGCGAGCATGGCAATGAGATCGTCGGAGAGCGACCGCGCGACGGTCGGCGTCGGGGTGCGCTTGATCGACGGGAGTTTGCCGGTGAACCGCTTGGCGAGGTTCGCGGGGAAGAACGAGGGTGCCTCGAGGGCGAGGGAGGGGAGCGCGAGGCTGAGGAACAGCGCCGCGGCGGCGAAGCGGATGGAGGCGACCATTGTTCTGCGGGTAGACGAGGTCGGGCAAGTGAAGGCGGCGAGGTGGTTAAGAGTGTGAAGATTAGGTTTACTACGGGGTCGAAAAGCGGAACGGGCGACGAGACGAGGGCGGAGGCGAGACTGTTGTTGTTGAGCGGGCGAGATGGGTGCGAAGGAAGGAGAGCGCCGCGGGAGCAGGGACGCCGTGCAGAGGATCGAGGCGGTGGGGTGACGGGAGTACGCAAGAGTTGAATCAAAACGGGACCCGACGAGGACGAAGCGGAGACGCCGACGGGCCAAGGGCTCGCCGCCCAGAATCGGGGCCGAGGATCGACTTTTCCACGCGAGAGACACAGGCCGCTTGGCAGGGGGCTGGGTTGAACAGATGCAAATAAACGCGGATTGGCGATCAATTACGCATGTGGAGCCGGGCTGTTCCACGTCGCGGCGCGAACGGCGCGGCCAGCTCGGGGGCGTGTGAAAGCGTGCCTGCACGCCTGCCGAAAGTGCGTCGCCGTCGGGAGTCCCGAGGGTTTGCGTCCTCTGCTCGGTCGTGGTTCCTGATCCGCTGGGTTGGTTCGAGGGTGTGTGCTGGCGTGGTGTGTGCGCGGCCGCAACGACCTGGGAATCTGGGAGCCAGCGCTCAGGAAGTTGGTGGCTGGTGGACGCGCCTCCGCGAAGGGGGTCGCGACCGCGTCGAGAAGGCTCGGAAAGTGGATGTTGACTCGGTTCCGACTTCACTTCGGCGATCGACAATGGACCTGCGTCATGGACGACTGGGACGACCCCGAATATCCGGGGCTTTCGCAGGCGGAACTGGCTGCCAGGTCGGTCTGCTGATACTTAACTCTTGCCCATTGAGCACTCTACATGACCACGAGCAAGGGAGGTGGATCATGCCAGCTGAACTGGGCACGGAATCCGATCCTGGGCACGTCGCGGATCCATCGAAAGGTAGATCACCGCTCAACAGTCTCCCTTCCAGCATCGAACAGCGGCCTTCGCGGCACCCCTCCGGCGGGCCCCGCGGTTTCTGTACACCCCGCGAAGTCTCCTCCCTGTTCTCCTTGTCGCTGAGTCGTGCGAGCTGGGGTCCGCATCTTGAGCGCGACGCCCCGCCGGACGCGCTCCCGAGACAAACGACCAGCCATTTCTCGCCTGGCCTTACCAGATGCAACCAGCGGAGCCAGGATTACAGTTCCACGTCCCGATGGTTTGCGATGGGCTGTAATTGGGGAGGAGAGGGTCGAGCGTGGGTAGGTACGCCGCGCGAGGACAGATTGGAGGAGTGGTGTGCTCAGCTCGACCCCGGGGCGTCACTCGGTCTCCTGATTGAGCGATAGTCGATAGTCTCAGCCTGCAGCCTTCAAAAATTTTCAGGGATTAGGGAATTAAGCAGCTCGTAGAGTTGTTAGGGAGCAAAGCGAAGTGGGCGGGGAGCATGGCGCAAGAAGACGCTCGGGTCCACCGTTCTCAAAGGGAGACCACTTGAGACCCAAGCTCGAGCACTCCGAAGCAAGTAACGATCCCAAGTACGTGCATGTGACTCAAATGTCCGTCCTGCAACGGTAAACGTGGGCGCCGTTCGCTCAGCCCCTGCCTCAGCTCGAGCGATCAGACGCTCCGCGCTCAGCTCGAACCGTAGGTCGCTCTTACGCCTCCGAGCGTGGGGGTGTCCCCCTACTGGACAAGCTAAGCTCACGTGCGCACCGGTGAACTGGAAGCGGCCTTGAGGCTCTGACAACGCTGACGTCGCGCGATCGCTCGCACTCCAAGTCAGCGTTTCAGCTTGAACAAAGACATGAACCCTTATGGTCCCTAGCACTTTGAGAACGCTTGCTCCAATCGGTCTAAATGCCCACATCATGAAGTACAATGGAGCGGCAATCGATCTCGCCCTCCAGTGCGACGCCCGGACTTCTGGACTTCGCACGACTCACAAGCGCTGTAAAAGCGAGCCGATGACCGAAATTCACTCTCAAGAGAAAGGATCTGGTGATGGTGATACTCGATGAGGGGAGGGGTATCACAACATGTGATTCGCGGAGTCACTGCAGGCGATGAGAGCTAGGGACAGGCAAGAAAGTGTAGGGTGAGTTAAGTTAACGCACAGAATAACGAGCGTGGGTGTGGGTGAGGTAAAGGAAGCTCAGGAGTGCCCGCCCGTGCGCCGCTCCCAGCTCTCGCCTCGCGGGCTCGCGGTCGCCGACGCGGTCCACTCGGCGACGCGGTCTCCCTCGGGTCTGCCGCGGTCCTCCTCAATTCCACTGTCACCGAGCGTGACGCCCGAGATGCCAGCGGCCTTGGTCGCCCAGTGCGAGAGGTTGTTGAACAGGCTGCCTGACGTCTGCGGCGAGGTCGCGGCGGACGAAGTGCCGATGAGCCGCCTCGACGCTGGCGTGGAGAGTGCGGAGGGCGTTGAGGTGGGAGAGATGGATATGGAGATCGGGAGGGTCGGTGCCGCGTCGTTGTCGGGCGACGGGCGCAGTTGGCTCTGCGAGGCCTGTGGGCGGAGGTGCTGCATCGAGGGCTTGCGCATCGACGACGAGAGGACGGCGGAAAGGTGGCGATCTGCCTCTGGCTCTGCAGAGCGCGAGAGGATCGGCACGGGGCTCGCGGCCGCGTCGGGGGCGTGGCTCTCGGCCGACAGCGCGAGCGTCGCGGGCGAGATGAGCCGGTGGTGTGGGTTGGCGTGCGCGACGAACGTGCTGCGGATGCTCGAGTCGCTCAGCCCGCGTGGGCGCAGTTGGCGCTCGAGGAGCGTCGGCTCGTACGCCGCGTCCGGCTGGGGCGCGTGCGAGAACGAGTCGAGGACCGCGTTCGCGGTGGTCGACATGCTGCTCGCCGTGGGGCGGTACGCCGCGAGGAGTCGGCCGAACGGGTTCGTCGACGGCACGGCGCGCGAGCTCGAGGGCTTCGGCGGGAGCACGACCCAGGCGTCGGTCGTTGGTGAGCGTGGCGGGGGCAGCCCGCCGGCAAAGATGGACGAAAGGTCGCGCTTGACCTGCGTTTCCGACTTTTTTCGCCCGAGGCTCCCTTGGCTTCCCCTCGGACTATTCGCGGCGACGTCTGGCGACGATGGCTCGCCCGGCCCGTGTGCGACGGCGCGGCGGACGGCGCCGCTGCCAAACTCGACGTTGACCGTGGCGGAGGTGATTGCGCTCGAGCCGGATAGCTTGGCGATCGGGCGCATGCTTGGTCGGGGCGTGATCGGACGCTGAGCGGCGGGTGACGCGGGCTCGGGCTCAGCGGAGAGTGCGCCGGCGAAGAGGCGCGAGAAGGGCGCGAGGAGGCCACCCGTCGACGGCGCAGGCGGTGCTTTCGACGGTCCCTCGAGGGTGTTGACGTTGTCGAGCTCGCGCAGGTTCGCAGCGAGTGACGGCTCGAGCTGCACGCGGTTCACGAGTGCGCGCAGGCGCGACGTCTCGAAAAGTAGGTCGCGGAAGAGCTTGACAAGGGAGACAAAGTCGCGCCGCAGGACGAGCGACTCGGTGGTGTTCTCTTGTGGAGAAAGGGGAAGATCCTTGGCGCGCTCCTGCTCAAGGATCCGGCGGAAGTGCGTTCGGAGGCCCTCGATGTCGTTCACCTGCGACGACGCCGTCAGCGGACTCGCCCTCGATGGCGCTGTGGAAATCAGACTCACAAGGTCCTTGAGGTTCGCCTGAGCGAGGTGGCGCACGTCGCCGCCGGGGAGGTGCTGCTTCTTGAGCCGCTTCTCGAGCGTGGCGATGTCCGCCGACTGAATCCTGCCGAGCAGCTTGGACGCGTGGTCGATCAGGTGGCCGAGCGACGCCGTCCTCGCTTCTGCGCCTCCTCCAGCCGCCGGGTTAAGCCCAAAGCCGAGGTTGAATTCGCCTCCGCGGCCTCCTTCGCCGTCGGACGATGACGGCGGTGGCGTGTCAAAGCTGATCGGCGACGTGCTGCGCCCGGGCGCGGTGGTGAGCCGCATGCGAGGCGTCGCAGGCGGCGAGGTCTGCGTGCCCGAGTCGACGGTGACGAACACGCGGTGATTCGCAGGTCTTGGGCGCTCGTCGTCGTTCCAGCGGCGCTTCTTCTCCGGGCTCGAGAGCGACAGTCCCGACTCGCCGCCGCCGGAGTGCGAGGTCGGGATCGTGACCGAGGGCCGCGCGCGGTCGTACCGCGGGAACGGGCTCGCAGGTGACGACTGGCCGTCTTCGGGCACGAGTGGGAAGAGCGACGGCCCGAGCGAGAGCGACAACGGCCGGATCCGCCGGCGCACGAACGACTCGTCGTCGGTGCTCACGACCGAGTCGGCGCGGGCGTGTGGCGAGCTAAAGTCGTTTGGCGAGGGTGGTGCGCTGTCGGAGATGTAGGAAAGCTCGCCGCTGGTCTGGGGGTGGGACGAACGAACGTCAGTGGCCGGACGGGGGGTTCAATGGCGGACTCACACGGCGGTTGTACGAGGGAAGGTCCATGCTGAGCGCTCGTCGAGTGTGTCCTCGGCCGAATGGCACTTTCCCAGGTCCGGTCGAACGACCGAGTACGCCCACGCTCGCGCCGCCTCGTCGCTTCGCACCAGCGACCCGCGCGCTCACGCTCACGGCGGGGTCCTGCATGTAGTTGAAGTGCGCGTGGCGGCTCGGCTCGTCCGGAGCGGGCGATGTGGAGCGGGAGCTGTTGGTCCGGGCAAGTGCGCGCGAGGAGAGCGTCGACGAGGGCGCCCACGAGCGCGTGAACGAGGTCGGGTTCGTCGACACCGGCGACGCGGGGCGGTCAAAGTCGGAGAACGTGTGCGAGACGGACGGCGACATGAGGTGCTCGGACTGCACGCCGCCAGACAACCGCGACGACATTTTGCTGCTGTCGGCTGCGTCGTCGAGCTCGTCGCGGTCGTTGTCGCGGTCCTCGTCCTCCTCGAGGAACGCCTCGCGGTCTGCGATCGCGGTCCGCAGCCCCGACTGCTCGTCGCGGGACAGGTCGAGCAGCTCGTGCAGCTCGGCGCTCTCGCCCCGGAGCATGTCGTTCTCGCCGACGAGGCTCTCGACGAGCTTGAGCAGCTCGGCCGCCTCGGGGTTCGCGCCGTCGGCGTCGAGCGGGCTCAGCGCGACCCTCGCCCGCGCCTTGGCGATCGCGTCCGTGCTCTTGCTTTTGCGTAGAACCTTGTCCTGGCGCATCTCCTCGAGGTCCTCGATCGCGCGGCGCAGGCGGTCCTCCATCTCGACGACGCGCTCGCCCTGCTTCTTGACCTTGGCCTCACCGCCCTGCGCGCGCCGCCGCTCGCTCAGCAGCTCCTGCTTGACGTCCTCGTGCGCTCGGGCGAGCGACTTGAGCTGTGCCGCAGCCGACGCGGCGCGCGCCCCGTCGGCCGTCAGCCTCGAGATCGCCTTGCGGTCCTCCTCGAGCGCGACGAGCAGCGCGCGGTTGTTGGACTCGGCAATCTCGAGCTGCATCGGATGCCCAGGGTCAGCTGAGTGGGTCCACGGAATGAGAGCCCTCGGGCCAGGGAGATCTTTACGTTGCCGACGGCCTCTTCGAGACGCTACGGCGCCGGCAAACAAAACAACAAGGGGTTCGAAGCAGAGCGGTTTCCAGGGGAGCGAGCGGGGGTTGGGTTCAGCTCCGGACGGACACTGGATGGACTAGAGGACGCACCCGCTGCAGCTGGGAGCTTTCCTTGACCGACGACGTGAGGCGGTCGAGCAGCTTCTGGTTCGCGCCCTCGGCGGTCACGAGCCGCTTCTCAAGCGCGCCCTTCTCCTCGAGCAGCGCGACGCCGACCTGCGCGCTCAGCCGCAGGTCCGCCTCGAGGTCCCGCAGGAGCGCCGCAGTGTCGGGCAGCTGGGCGAGCGGCGCGCGCCAAGAGGGCGACCCTGGCGCTTCGTCCGAGGACCCCGTCGACGCGCGGTCCCGCTGTCGCCGTTGTAATGAGTGGATCTACACCTACTTGTCAGCTGGTGACCGGTCGTCAAGAGCTGTCGGACGCACGATGGAGTTGTACTCGTGCGGGTGAGGGGTTGCCGGTGCGGGCGAGCTCGCCGTCGACTTGGTTGGCGACGAGACGGGCGTACTCAGTGGCATCGTCGTGCGCCGTCCGAGTCCATCCAGTGGCACGGAAGCAGGAAAGGAGTGTCGGGGAGCGTCGTACGGGGCAGAATGCGGGTCAAACTCGTCCTGCGGCAGGGGACGATCATCCGTGCTCCCCCGCAGTAAAAAAGCACGCTCCCCTTTTTGGTCGGGCAAGGTGTTGTGGCGCGCTGCTCGCCCCACGCGTCTGGTCAACCTCTCAAACTACTTTTGACGCCTCCAGAGCTCGACAGACGCGCCCAGGATGAAGTGAGTGGCATCAGCTCGAGCGACGACCGCGCGAGCTGACTCCGGTCCCGCCCCAGCGTCGTGCAGGAGATTCATCGCATCAACGCCCGCGAGCTTGCGTCCGGCTCGACTGCCTCGTGGCACGATCAGGTAAGCTGACCTGCTTCAGCTCTGGCCGCCGCTCGCGCTGACCCAACGCCGCGTGACTCAGTACAAGGACTCGGCGTACATCTACATCGGCGGGCTGCCGTTCCAGCTCACCGAGGGCGACGTGATCGCCATTTGCTCCCAGTGCGTCCCCTTCCTCTACCTGCCCACGTCCGCGCTGAACATGTGAGCGCGCGCGCAGGTTTGGCGAGGTGGTCGACGTCTCGCTCCCGCGCGACCCGGCGACGCAGAAACCCAAGGGCTTCGCGTTCGTCATGTACGCCGACCAGCGCAGCACGGTGCTCGCCGTCGACAACCTCGGCGGGAGCAAGGTCCTCGAGCGCACGCTCAAGGTCGACCACGTCCTCAACTACAAGCAGCTCGAGCGCGACAACGACTCTGGCAAGATGGTCGAGCGGGATGAGCAGAGGTGCGTACTCCTCTACCGACTTTAGCCTGGGAACCGGGAGCTGACAGCTCGAAACGCAGGCTCGCGGCCCACCCGGACAAGTTCCGCGCGGTGGCAGGCGCCGACGCCGGCTCGGACGGCGGGTCCGACTCTGACTCGTCGCACGGCTCGATCGACATCGACGACCCGATGCGCGACTACCTCATCCAGCAGAAGCGCGCCGCGCGCAAGGCTGGCGGCGGCAAGAAGCGCGGTCGCGAGGGCGAGTCGAAGGAGGAGCGCCGGGCCAGGCGGGATGCCAAGCGACGCGCAAAGGAAGACAAGGCGAGGCTCAAGGACCGCAAAAGTCGCACCGCGATCGAGGGCAAGGACAAGCACCGCGACGAGCGCAGGTCGGACGCTCCGAGGCGTAGCGAGCAGGGCCGCGAGCGCGAGCGGGACGAGCCCAGAAGCGAGCGGAGGAGAGACGACGACGATGGTGGGCGACACCGCGACGACCGGAGACGGGACGACCGCGACGATCGCGATCACAGGCGGCGCGACGACGACCGTCGGTCAGGCGGCGGAGCTGGAGGCGGCATGAGCGCCTACGCGGACCTCGAAAAGTGGGCCAAGGGCGCGTAGTGGGCCAACGAACGTCATCATGCACACTTCGGAATTCCTGGGACCGTGTTGAGTGCATCGGGAAACGGAGGTTCGGCGAGCACTGCTTCGGCTGGTAGGCAAGTCCTTCTGCGGCAAGCCTCAGGCAATCCTGGCTGCAGCCCTGCAGGTTCCGAAGACGTAATCACACCCCTAATCACCGCTGGGATGACTCGCCACTGGACGATGAGAATACAAACGAGGTGTGATTTCCTTCACTCCTTTTTAGCCCGCTTCTCCTTTTTGACCCCCTTGACCGATTTGTCCTTCTTTTCCTTCTTTTCCTTCTTGACCTTCTCCTTCTTGACCTTGACCGGCGCGACCTCGGCCTCGCTGTCGCTCTCGCTTTCGCTCGTCGGCGCGGCGATGGCGATGGTCGGCGGCGCGCGGATCGGCGCAGGCGAGCCGTCCGAGTCGCTGTCGGACGAGTCCGAACTGTCCTCGTCTGCTCTCCGGCGCTTGCGGGTCGGCTGCACGGACGCCGCGCGCTTGATCGGTGCCGCGAACGGGTCCGCGAGGAGCGAGCCCGTGACCGAGATCATCGAGTCGGAGATGGTAAGCCTGAATATTGCGCATGGAGTCAATATTGCTCGCAGTCAGTATAAAGAATGGACGCACCCGACGATGACGAACTCGACGCGCCCAGACGCGCCGCCGAGGGGCTCGTTGGTGACCTTGTGCCTCCACCAGCCCTTCTGGCCGTACATGGCGCGCTCGGCGTCCTCCTCGAGCTTTACCCGCTCCCGCTCACCCTCCTCGCGCTTGAGCTCGGCCTCGACGTCCTCGGCGTCGACGCCCTCCTCGACCTCGGCGGCCTCGACGTCTGCCTCCGCGGCGGCCTGCGCGAGCACCTGCGTCGGGAACAGCGTTGGGAGCCGTTGCCGCGCCTGGATCGCCTCGGGCACGGGGAAGTCGGCGTCAAAGTGGTACTGGTCCGTCGGGATCTGCGACGCTGGGATCGACGCGTTGAAGAGGTTGTGCAGCAGGAGCGAGATGTGCGATGGGGTGGAAAGAGATGGGGAGCCGACTGTGGGCCCGCACGTGATTAGCGGCTGATTCTTGACAAGGTACACTATGAAAACCAACCTATTCGCTGCCCGATTCGGGGACGCCACGCGAGGCCTTCGAAGTGGACGGTCGGGAGCGCGAAGCCGCTGCCGGCGATCATGGGCAGCGAAATGAGCTGCACCGTCGTGGGCGATTCCGGCTCGTCGTCGTCGTCGTCCGGTCCAGGTGATTTGAGCAACCTGGTCGGGTCGTGCGGTCGGGACGAGGTTGGCGGAGGGAACGGAGACGCGGAGAGGGGGAACGTCGCGGCGGGGTGTGCGAACGTCGGTAGCGGGTTGAACGTCAACAGCACCGCTCGCAATGGTGGCAAATACCTGTCCCACAGCTTGGAATCAGCTCCTGCGGCTCGTCCGCGGCGCGTGCATAGCTTCGCCGGAACGAGCAGCTCACCGCATGACCCAGCCCGCGAGCACCTCGCGCACGCCCTCCATACCCCCGCTACCACTCTCGCCTCCACCAGACCGCCCATCGCTGCCCCAAATTGGCGCAATCGGCAGCCGCATCGACGCGCGGAACGAGATGAACTCGTTGTCGTCGCCCGGCGCAGGTGCGGACAGCGCCGTGAGCCGCAGGTTCGACGTCGAAGCCGTCGGAGGTGCCATGGCTGCCTGGTCCGGTACAGGAAAGAGCTCTGACGATGAGTTGGAAGCGGGTCGACGGGTTGGCGGAAGAAGACCGGCGCGCGCTCTCAAAAAAACTTCGAGGCCAACGCGAGCAACAGCGGCGGGGCGGCTTCGTTTCCGACACAACACGGCGACCCGGCTGCGCTCCCTATCAACGCCCAAGAATCGAGCCGAGCCATGTCCCGACCGGAGCACATCGCGCCCCCGGAGGTCGTGAGTCCTCCGCCTCGGGTCGTGCGCCGCCGCTGTCAGAACAACAAGCTCACCGCTCCACTGGGCAGTACTACAATGCAGACGAGTGAGCTCTGGAGCTCCACATCGTTCAAAAGTATCTAACCCTCTTCCGTCGTCGCCCAGGGCCAAGAAGTACTCGAGCAACTCGCGCATCCAGTCGATCCAGGCAGAGATGACCTACCGCTGCCTCGAGCTCCTTGGGCTGTGCGTTCTTGGCCGGGATGTACTCTTGGTGCTCTACACTGACGCTCGCTCGCTCACAGACCAGCCTCGGCCGACGACGAGGACGAGCCCCGGCCGTCGTACCTGCTCGAGATCGGAAGAGCACACGTCTGAACTCCAGTCACCCGTTAGATCTCG
>ERZ1463038.532-NODE-532-length-13267-cov-15.111641_pt1 | contig 13267 bp, 22 predicted proteins | sample MGYA00564479_ERZ1463038 | MGnify/ENA primary metagenome ERZ1463038 (study PRJEB39244, sample SAMEA3635134) | Helicobacter pylori | study: EMG produced TPA metagenomics assembly of PRJEB11511 data set (Assembly of a 5300-year-old Helicobacter pylori...
CTACACACCTAGGACACTCTTTCCCTACACGACGCTCTTCCGATCTGCGCGGCGGGCGTGATCGAGTCGGACGACGTGCGGCTGCCGAGCGACGAGTAGCCATGCGATACGGCCGGCGATTTAAAGTCCTGAGTGCGCAGCTAGGACAGGGTCAGCGCGCCGTCGTGATGACAGGAGTGATCTGAACGCACGTCGGGCACGAGCGAGTTGAACGACTCGCCGTCGTGCGGCTGCGACGAGGGTCCACCGCTGCGGTTGAGCAGGTCTTTCCCTTTCTGCGTCCAGCTGCGCGAGAAGCCCTTGGGCGGCGGCTGGGCGTTGTTGTCGGTCGAGCTGCGGCTGAGGAACGACGCCTTGCGGAGCCTGTCGCCCGAGCTGTCGACGGCGGACGAGCTCCCGCCCGAGCCGCCAGACGAGTTGGGCTCGACGTCCTTGCCGCGCGCGCGCGAGAGGCTGCCCATCCCGAGCGCCTTGAACGAGAGGGTCGAGCTCGAGGGTGCGATCTGCTGCAGCGTCGCGTCCGCCCCGTGCTCGCTCACCGCGATCGACGACGCAAGCGACACGACCGACGACGCGAACGTGCTCGTGCTCGCGCGCGCGGCCGTGCTCCCGAGCTGGCCGTACGGGCTGTTGCTGCTCGTGTTGAGCTGCCCGGCGGCGTTGAGCCAGTCGCCCGTCTCGAACTTGGGCATCTCGATGTCCCATGTCGACGAGTTGGGGCTCTCGAGCGCGGACGCCTGCGACGCGAGCGAGGTCGACGAGGCGGAAGCGGTGAGCGCCTGCTGCCGCAGCGAGGACGACTTTGAGCCCGCGCCCGCGCCGGTGGGTGTTGCGAAGTTTTTGTGTGAGTCACGCTCGGATGGGGTGGTGGGTGTCCGGAGCTTGGAGAAGAGCTTGCCGAACGTCGACGAGGACGACGACGACGGTGTCGACGGCGCGGCGACGGCTGCCATCGCGGTCGAGGCAGACGGGCCTGGCCGGGGATTGGGGAGCTACCTGTGTGGAGCGCGACACTGGTCAGCTCTCCTGTGCCCCTCACCGAGCTGCACAACGTGACGGCGAGCTCGTGTGCCCCGCACGCGCCCGCCCGCTCAACGCAGCAAGGATCGCTCAACCCCGCGTCGTCTCGGCCCGCACCCGGCTTCCCACAGGCCACAGGACTCACCTAGAGCTCAGCAGAAGCAACTCGCCTGCACAGATCGAGCGGGTCGCGCAAGTCGGCCTCGGACGGGGGTCGAGCGTGTGATTGGTTTTTGTAATGTTGAGCGACGGGCGCGAGAGGTCGACCGGGGCGGGCGACAAGGTCGACGACGGCGAAGCTGGGAGCCGCTTGCTGGGCACCGTCGGGTACTGCAGAAGAGGTGGTCTTTGCGGGTGAGGTGAGGAGCGAGCGACGGAAGGGTTTCCCGAGGCGAGGCGATCGAGAGGGCGTCAAAGGACGCTTGGTCCCTCCCGCGCCGGTCACGTGTTTTTTTCGCGCCGCAAACAAGGTCTCCTCTTCAAACTACACGCGAGTAGGCCACGACAGTCCTGGTTCCAGACAAGTACAGATGCAATAGTGACGGCACGAACCACAAAGTCCCACCACGTCCAACGAACCCGCACCCGACCCCCCGACTCGTCTCTACCACCCAGGCTGGCGCTTCATGTTGGGGATCCGAACCTCGATCTTTCCGAACCTCGGCGGGTCCGTCAATGTTGACCGCGCCATGATGGGGCCCGGCGCGGCGCGAGCCTTCGTCGCGGGCGGGGGGTCGTCAAGGTCGGTCTCGACCTGCTTGCGCTTGAGGCCTGAGCTTCTGTCCGAGTAAGAGCTGGTCAGTGGAAGCCTGAGATTTAGGAAAGGGAAGGACGAACGATGCAATTGGCGCCGGGGACGGTGACCGCGAGATCGAATGGCGGCTCGATGCGAGCACGGGGCGGGGAACGTGCAGTCGAGCTGGGGCTGGGACGACCACCTCGAGCTCGGGCTCGTACTCTGGCTCGTATTCGAGCTCAGCCTCCGGCTCTGGTTCTGGCGCCGGTGCGGGCTCGATGCGCTTGGGGACGCAGCGCTGCTCGACGACTCCGTTCGTGAGGCCCAGTCTCGCGACGACTTCCAACGCCAAACTCTCCGGCGTGGTGTCCAACTGATAGATAGGGAGTCGAGGTCAGGACTTTGGTCTCGGACAGCATGAAATCCGACGGAAATCGGGACGTACCGACTTCTCGAGCATGCCCGTGAGCCTCTTGAGCGCGCTGAGGAGCACCTCGCCCGAGCAGTTCGTCATGCCGCGCATGAGCCGGCTCGACTTGAACTCGTCGACGGTCATCTCGTGGTGCGTCTCACGCTTGACGCGCTTCCGCGGGGCCGAGACGCTGCTCTTGTCGCTACCGGCGCTGTCGCCACTCGAGGTGCAATCCGTCGACGCGTTCGATGCCGTGAACATGCTGTTGTCGTAGCCATCCGAGTGAGCGGGAGAAGTGGCTTCGGGGCCCGTGTAGTCGTGGGCTTCGGGCGCTGCTGGTGCGAAGGCGACGGCAGCGGGAGCTGGCGACGGCTCGCGGTACGGCAGGGGCGACTCGGCGCGTGGTGGCGGCCTCGTTGGTGCCGAGGGACGGTGTGGAGCTGCGTCCGCGGAAAACATAAGGACTCGAGTTGAAAAAAGCGAGAGAAGAATGGAAGGGCTCACGGGAGGCGCGACCGTCGTCCTCGAGTGACCCCCACCCAGGTCCGCGGTGCTCGCGCTCGGCGCCAACGCGCCAGGTCGGGCAGTGCTGGAGGATGATCCCGTCGACGCGGTGCATGACGAGGTCGATTTGGGCGCGGTCGCCCCAGATCTGCACGCAGGGTGGCCCGCCGCGGCGCTCGACGAAGCAGCGGGTGCGGCACGCGTGCTCGATGCTCTGCATCACGCTGCCCTTGTGCCCGATCAGGTGGCGCTCAGCGACCTTCGGAATGCTGGGGTGTTTGAGCGATTAGTAGGACTACTTTGGCGAGCAAGGATGGGACGCACTTGATGCTGAAGTCGGGGGGCGTCTGTCGCGAGTCTGCCGGACGCCCCAGGCCGAGCCGGCTCGCGAGGTCTTGCGGGTGAGGTGCTGGGGGCGCAGTGTTGGGCTTTTGTCCGTCGAAGTTTGGAGGCGGGTTCTCGGACCCCGTGATCCCCCAGGCGGAACCGCGCCAGATGTTTTCCTTCGGCGGAATTCGGTTGCCGTTGACGTCGCGGTCAAACTCGCGCCGTTCGTGTGGCCCTCCCCTGCTCAGGTCAAAGGGAAGCGTCAGTGTATTTTTGGGAGTAAGCTGAACAAGACGAACGGGCCCAGGTTAGGCGGTCCTTGCTGCCAGACGCCCTGCTGTCCCGGAGGCCCCTGGTTGCCCGGCGGTCCTTGCCACGCCTGGGAGTTCTCCTTGCGCTCCATCCGCTCCTTCTTTTCGGCCCGCATGCGCGCGGTGAAGTTGTGCTTGGAGATGTGGAGGTCCTCCATGAACTCCTCGCCGAACGAGGTCCACTGCTCGACGTTCCCGCACCGCTCGCGCTGGCTGTCGCTCATGGTGGCCATCTCCTCCTCGAGCGCGTACGCGATCCCTTTGAGCCCGTCCTGGATCGCCTCGCGGCTGCCGACGAGCTCGCCGAGCGGGCCGTCGAACTCGTCCGAGTGGTAGAACGTGAGCCGGGTGAGGCCCGCGAAGAACTTGATCTCCTGCGCGCGCCAGCCGGCGGTGCCGATAAGTATGTGCACGAGCTCCGCGAACGGCAGGATGAAGCGGAACCGGTACGCGTTCTCGTTCGAGGGCGAGACGGCGCGCGTGCGTACGAGCGGCACACGGTTCCGGATGGGACCGTGGCGGATGGGAGATCGCGCGCGGTGCTTGCCCTTGGCGGTGTTCTGGCCGAGGGAGTAGGGTGCACCTGAGTTCGATTGGTTGTTCTGGTGGGGGTGGGACGTGTTTTGGAGGTGCGGCGCGCGGGAGTCGGCGCCGTTGCGGAGGGGCACGGTGGCGTTCGCGTCCCGGGTCAAAGTTGACGGGCGGTCGTCGTCCTCCTCTCGCTTTCGCGGTGCGTCGGGGTCGACGGGGGATGGCGATCGAGACGCCTTTCGTCGCCTGTACGCGACCGACGGCGACCGGGAGCGGGAGCGCTCCCGAGCCTGCGCGACGGGACGCGGACCCCGCGAGCGTGATCGCGACTGGGACCTCGAAAACGAGCGGTTGCGGTAGCGGGGGTCGTAGCTGCTCGCTCGAGAGTCGTAGCTGTCGCGAGAGTAGCTCCGGCCGTGCGCGTGCTTGTTCGACTTGGTCCGGGTTGAGTCGTCTCGAGGTCGCTCGTCTCGTCCCCGACTGCGACTCGGGCTGCCTCCAGTACGGCGGCCTCGAGAACTGCCAGCGTCGCTTCTGCTGGCACTTCGGTCTCGCCTTCCCGCTGGGCTCCCGCTCCCGGAACGCCTCGCGTCGCTGTCTCTCTCCGGTGCTCCGCGGCGTGCTCCGTGGGGGCCGACCTTGCCGCCTGTCACCTTGCCGTGACTTTGGCCTGCAGTCATTGTGGTAGCGGCGGAGGTGGCAGCCGGGTGGGTGCTGGTGAGCTGCGCTGCGCCTGGCATGGCAGACTGGCCGATCCCGCGATGTGGTGCCTGCGCTCGGGAGTGGCGACGCGGACGCTGGCGGCGCGCTGGTGGTGCTGGGAAGCGGCTGGAGGAGGGGGAGACTGGGTTGTGCTACCGTGGAGATGCGTGTCGTCTTGAGAGAAAGCACGTTGGGGAGGTTCTGTCTCCCCGGCTCCAGATCAGAGGTCGAGACTTTTGCGAAGGCCTTTGAGCCGCCGGGCGATCGTCCGCTGCGCGCTCGTCCAATCGCGTGCCTTTATCCGTGTAAGGTACCGCCTACGACCGCATTTCCGTGTGCACCCACAAGGCTAAGTCCCGGAAAGAACGAACGTTGGTATCCGTGCACGAGCTGTCCGTCGACTCGCTTGTCCACGAACACAGCCTACTGACAGCTACACAGTGCCAGCTGCCACCAATACTGGAGCTCATCTGGATCTCCCGTCAGACACTACCTGCCCGCTAGCCGCCGAACAAGGGTCGATCCTGCACAATCGTGCGTGATCGCCACTTATCCAAACTGGGGGTGCTCGCGCCTGGCGGGGCCGACCTTCCATCCAGGAGCATCGCATGGAAAGTACACGGTAATCGCGTGTAGGCGGGGTTGCTGAGAAGTCGCCCGCTGGGGCGGAAGCAGTGCGAGGCGCAGGCAAAAGTGGCGAGCGTCGGGCCAAGGTGCCGTTGCGTCGCGCGACGGGCAGCAGTCGAGGTTCTCAATTCCAGACGGGCACTGAGTGCACCCGCTAGGGCTCTCTGCGTAGGGTTTGTCGGAGTCAGGAGCTCGTACATTTCGACCTTGAATCCGGATTCACCTCAGCCTCCGCAACGTCAACGCAACGCAGCGCAGCAAACCCCGGCCCGAGAAGGCCCTCTGAACACCTGATGTGGACGATGGAGACTTTGACATGGCTTGAATCTTGATACATAGCCACCTGGAGCCCACCACCTTTCACCCCGCTGAGAAGGAGGCCGTCGCATCGCAACGTTCTCGCATTGGACGGTCTGACCTCGGCAGCAGGTGAATTTCCGCATCTGAGACAGGGCGTAGCAGAATTATGATAATTAGGTATCCCATTGACTGTCCATCTCGTAAACTCTGCCAGGCCATCCTCACTTTGAGCTTGACAAGACTTCGCGCCGCAGCAAGTTGAAGCCTCACTGCAAGACGCACGTATCAGCACGATCGTGAGTGCTAAGCGAGAATTTCTCCAAACGCTTTCTGGGACGATGTTGAAGACAATGAACTGGCCGCGCCACCAACGACGTCGTTTGTGATCAACGGCGACGCCTTCGCACCCGCCTCAACTTCATCATTGTTCGGGACTAGAACGGCTCACCTTCAACAATTCTAAATTAGTGTGATTCAAAGAATCTTGGCTCACCCCTCGTATCTCCACCGCTTTGTGAATGGAAGTCTGATCCTGCGACGGCGAGTTCGTGCGCTTGCCGTCCGAGGTGTCACCGTTATGGTGGCGATGGGTGGCCCTTTGTTTTTTCACGATCCGGTAGCAAAAGCATACAAGTTTGTGGGACATTTGAATGGCGTAGTATTCCCCGTTTGGACATTGGGCGCGCTCCTGCAGAGGAGATGCGCCCTGTGGCGAGCCCGGCCTCACGGTTCAAACGTCCGTGGACACTGAAGTTCTATCTCAATTCGACTCCTTCTTCTCCACCTCCTTCTCTCTGCCGAGCTCAGCCTCGTCCGTCCGACCTTCGCGGTTGCTCCTCCTCTCGAGCTCGATATTCTGTCGGACCTCCTCTCCACAATTCTTGACGTCCTCGTCCCAGTCTATGCCGTACTCGATCGCGATATTGCGAATCTCTTTACGCAGTCGCAGACCCTCGGCGGTCAAGGCCCGGTGGCGATCGAGGTCGAACCTGGGACTGCAAGTCAGCTGTTGCTCACTCAGTACTCTGTGCGCGACGCCCTTACCCTCGGGCACGGTACAGCTTTGCCTGCCGGGTGGAGACGGATCGATCTGAAATAGTACATGGGTTGAGTAACTGATCAGTCCTGAGCTGAAAAGCGCCTTACCGAGTAACGCGTCGTAGTCCGGTTGCCGCTGATGCTGAAGCCAGTAGAAGTACCCCGTGATGAGCACGCCATGGCCGATGAGATATGTGACTGGCTCCATGATATCCTAAAGACAATGGTAAGCACAAGCATACGTCGGTGGAGACCCATGAGTGAGACTCGCCCAGCCTAAATCCCAGAACGTGAGCCGCACGACGACGGCTCCGTAGCCGACCAAAGCACCCAGTCCGGCGGCAGCCATCCTCCTCGCCCCCGACCTCGCTTCGGCATCGCACTTCTCCTTCAACCCACCGAGGGACTTCAGCGCCGCGTTGACCGTCCTCAACCTCGCCACCAGAAACCGTGTGCGTTCCTCGAACGAGGGCACGACCACCTCGAGTGTCGCCCCTTTACCCTCCGGTCTCGGAGGGAACAAATTGATCGAGAACCTCTTCACCCGAGCGGCTTGCTGAACGAAGTCCCCGACTTCCGTGCTGTCACTCCACCGCATGTTGCCCTCGCGGCCGAAGCCCTTGAACTCGACGTTCGCGACGGCACCGTTGGGCTGTTCGGCAGCGATGAGGCGGGCGAGGTAGGATAGTGGCTGTGAGGGGTGAAGGACGAATGCGACGGGGTGGTGAGCGTCGGGAAGGGGGAGAGTGAGTCGCAGGAGATGTGAATTTGTCGACGAGAGTCGCCCTGGTGGAGAAGGTCGTCATCGAGCTGTTGGAAAGCGAGAACGAATCAAAAAATACCTCGAGTGACTCCGTCGTCTCCCAATTCCAGTCCGTCATCATCCGCTTCTGCCTCCTCCTCCCGAGCACGATTCACGGATGAGCTGCCGGCCAGGACGTCCTTTGCTGGCTCGCCATGACCAACCAGTTGCTTCCCGTCGACGCTCACTGCGGTATCGGTACTTTGGGTAAGGTATGGATGAACTGGGGACGACTGCGAGGGAAAGAGGGGTGTCGTGCGGCTGGCGAACGAGCGCCGCAAGACGGGAAGGCATGGACCCTGGAGGCGAAGGTACCGTTGTCCCTGAGTGCCAGGCCGTACGACTGTTCGTTGGAGAAGCCCAACTGATAGTGGTACGTGCATGGACAAGCGAAGGAGCTGTGGCGAGCTTGGCGTGGTCAGCGTCGCATCCGGCATGACGCGTTGGACCGTGCATCTCCTCTCAGACGTCTGCGGAAACTCTTGTCTTGATCTAATGGGTACCGATTGTTGTGATGCAATACCGGACCTGTGGTGTAGGCATTGCGTTGTGTGAAGCGCGTCGAGCCAGCAACGCGCACCTAATTCGCAGCGCCCAAGACTTCGCACGCAAAGGCGCACACGACTCGTATACGTCTCAAGAAGGCCGGGACAACGTTGTTGATATGTTGGTATTCTAATTGCTTGTGTGCAGCGGTCGTATGTAGATAGGGGAGCAAGGATCCGGCGCGGCCTGTCTCGACACGATAAAACGAAAAGGAGGGGGCGGACACGGGGGCTTAGACCTGGAGTCAAACGAGACACGTTAGTGGGTGCATCGACTGCAAATCGGAAGAATTGGGCGCACCTTGAGGAGCTTCTTGATGGCCTCCATGGAGAGCGACTTGGGGCGCTCGAGGGGCAGGCCGAGAGCGCGGTCCCAAACCAGCTGAGAGAGGGCGCCCATGGAGCGCGAGGTTCCGAAAGTGACGGTGTAGAAGGGGAAGGCGGTGAGGCCGTAGTGGTAGAGCAGGGATCCGGAGACCGAGTCGACATTCGGGAACGGGTTCTTGGTCTTGCCGTGCTCGGTAAGGACTCCCGGGGCGACCTCGAAGAGCTGGTTGACGAGCTTGAAGACGGGGTCCGCGGCGACCTCGGGGCGGGCGAGGGCGAACTGCTGGAGAGCGAGGAAGCGGGGGTCCTGTTCGTGCGGCAGACAGGTCAATTTGGCTCGCGCGGAACGGAAGTGCGGCGGGCGCAACGCACGGGCTTGCGGAGGACGGCGTGGCCGTATCCGGGGATGACTTGGCCCTTCTTGAGGTTGGCCCAGAGGGCGTCCTTGACCTGCTCGTTGGTGAGGTCCGTGCCGTACTCCTTCTGCATGTCGAGGATGAAGCGGAGCACCTCCTGGTTCGCGAGACCGTGGAGGGGTCCGGCGAGTCCGGCAAGGGCGGCCGAGTAGGAAAGGAACGGGTCCGAGAGGGCGGATCCGACCAAGTCTGCGCAATTACCGGTAGCGTCAGTTTCGGGTGCAATGTGGGGGAAGCAGCTCGGGCACGCACGGGTGGTGTGGGCCGAGACGTTGCCACCCTCGTGGTCCGTGTGGAGGGCGTTGTAGAGACGGATGACGTCGACGAAGCCGGCCGAGTCTCCGAAGCCGATCTGGTTGGCGAAGTTCCACGAGAGGTCCTTGTCGGCCTGGAGGGCGGGCATGTCCGCGGCACCCGAGAGGTAGGTGTTGCGGTAGATGCCTGATCGGATAGGCTTGTCAGCTCAGAAACGTCGTAGTTGCACGGGAGAAGGGACGTACGGGCCGCGATGGTGAAGGACTTGGCGACACAGTCGAGCGAGTCCTCAAGGGTGGGCTTCCAGTAGTCGGCCTTCTTCATGCCCTCGGTGTACTGCTTGGCGAACTTCGAGTCGTGGCTGTGTGAACAGACCACATTCAGTACCTCGCTTTCTCGGCTGACGAGATGGGCGCGGAGCTGACTTGAGCGACGCGACGGCGATGATGAACTGGGTCATCGGGTGGAGGGTCTTGGCTGTTCAGACAAGTGAGGGTCAGAGAGTGTTCGGCAGCACCGGACCAGAGCAGCAGGACTCACGCAGGCCGTCGAGGATGTCCTCGACGTACTTGGGCAGCGGCGCGCGGCTGGCGAGCTCGTTCTGGAACTGAGTCGTCTCGGCGGCGGTGGGGACCTTCGAGGTGAGGAGGTACCAGAACATGGCCTCGGGGAGCATCTCGGTGCCGTCGGGCGCGGTGGGGAGGACCGCCTGGCACTCGGGGATCGTCTTGCCCCAGAAGCGGATGCCCTCGTCAGCGTCGAGAACCGAGGGCTCCCAGAGCATGGCCTTGATGCCGCGCATGCCACCTGAAAGTCGCGAATGGGTCAGTAGGGCCCGGGAGCGCGTGGGGAACGCAACGCACCGAAGACCTGCTCGACGGTGACCTCTCCGAGGACCTTGTGGCCGTGGGTGGTGCGGAGCTCCTTGGCGATGGCCTGGCGACCGGGGATGATCTCGGCGAGGGTCTCCTGGATGGTCTGTGACGGGAGGAGGCAGGCAGCGTCAGTGGGTCTGCTCGACTCGCGCTGCCGAACGTGTGCGAGCTCGGCGAAAAAAGGACGGGCTCGAGTCCTGCACCATACTCTCGTGCACATGGCACCGAGTGGATGTGAACATCTCGCTCCAGCGCGTCCGGGTCGGGCTCGAATGCGAAGACGACGTGCGCCTCGGGCGGTCGTCATGCGGCCCTCGCCCTCGTCTGTTTCGCTCGAAACCAGTGGTGAAAGGTCGCGAGAAGGCGTCGGAAACGGGACACGAAGTCCCCAACGCGCCCGTGCGTCACCCCATCGGAACAGGGCCAACACCCCAACGACGAGCTGCTCCCACGCGGCGTCGAGCTCGCCCGTCCCGCGCGCGTGCCCGAGTGCGAGAGGTATGTACCTTGGTGGATCCGTGGCGGACACCGGCGATCTTGGTCGCCTGGGTGATGGTGCGCTGTGGACGGCGGGGGGCGTCAGCATGGCCCGGGATCATTTTCGAGCCCGGCGACGACGAGCCGGCGGGCGCGAGCTGCTGGGCCCAGAGACTTACGCCAGAGCGGACGATAGAGCGAGCGGAGAGCATGGCGACTATTTTTTGGGGGGTGAGGGGGAGGGTGATGCGAGGATGGAGGGAGGCGAGAAAGGAACCTGTGCCGGCAAGGCAATGGCCCCCAGCCCGACCCGGCGGGTCAGATCGGAAGACGAACACCGGGGTTGTCTGCCCTGCGGTACCAGATCTGAGAACAACCGGTGCCAGTCAGGAAACACCTGAGTACCGTAACAGCAGTCTCTGGCCCTCTTTCCAGCACTCCCGTCAAGGTCCCCAACGACACGAGCTCGCACATCGATGCAGCCAGCTGTGCACGCGCGCGCGCCGGCGGACCATCGGCTTCCTCTCCACGTATTTGTGCTCGCCGTGTGCGACCAGAAACCACTGGTAATATTCGGATGATGCACAGAAGTGAATCCCTGGCATTCCGAGGTCTATCCGAGGCCGCGACGCGATCCCAACTCGCAGCGCGTCCGCGGCGCTCGGGGACTGGCACTTCCGCACGCCGGCTCACCTTGTACGCGAGAGTATCGCCCTGGGAGCTTGTAGACCTTGGAGATTACATCAACGCGACGTTGCGCGGGGTTGCGAGGGAGGACTTCGACGCCGTGGCGGCGCGAATGCGGAGGAAGGCGGAGGCGTGTGGAGAGCGTCTGGGCAGTCGCGAGGAGTTGGCTAAAATGACAGGTTCGCATCCCATCTCTCATCGAAAGGCTGGCTGCCTGGGTTGTGCCTCTGCGCTGTAACGCAGCCGATCGTTGCTCGCGTCGGTCACCGCGAGCTTCGCGGCCGTCGCAAGCTCGCAACCTGGAGCTCCGTGGGGTACTCCAACTCCCCGCCTGACCACAAAGACGTTGCCTGGGAAATTATATTTGGACTCGAGTGACACTGACTTTTCTGCTCGTCGACCGTTGTCATCGTCGGACGTCGCCAGCTCGCATACCGGCGGTCTCGATCCTTGAGCCCACCGTGCCGAACAGCTGGTCGAACAGCCTCGACTGCTTTCCACTGTAGATCACGAGTGAGAATGCTTGCTGTCCACCGCACCTGCACTGGGATGTTTACAAGTTCTTGCCGCCCTTGCCGTTCCTGTGGTGCAGGTCTGCGAGCGCGCGCGTTAGATCAGTTCAGAGGGCATCGGCAAGGCGAACTTGTTCACCATGATCCTCGATTGCTCCCTCACAGTCGATCACGCGCAAAAACCAGAGGATTGGATGCTTCCAGTCACTCCGGACGCCCGAGTGGCCGAGCTGCGAATACCGAGGTGAGCGGACGCTCGTCGAGGAGCGGGTACAGATGACTCACAGTCTCAACGTACTGCGTGATGATTTAGGAGTCAGGTTCGGTATCTCCGGACATGTGAGTTCAACGTACGATGGTAATGCAGAGGGTGAGCCACAGCTCACCGAACGACATCGGTACGAGCGACGTGACCAACAAGGGGAGCATCATGATCTCGATGACCTCTTGATAGTCACCAGCGAGAGTTCTGCGGCAAAAAAAAATCGAGCAGCTCAGCAGCTGGACTCAAGGAACTTCGGTGGCGACGCACGCCAGGATCGCGGTGGGCTGCCGAACGGATTTGAGCAGGTCAGCACTCGAGCGGTACCGAATCAGGTGAAGACGCACGTGTCGGGTCGAGTGGTGCTCCTTGTGGATGTGCCACAATGCTGGGACGTCGTGTGATGCACGGTGGTAGCAGTAGAAGAAGTAGTCGAGCGCCAGCTCCCATGCGATGAGCCGGAGCGGGTACGAGAGGGAAAACGACAACGGGCTGGAAGTCTTGTCGTAGTAGAAGTAGAAGCACAGTCCTGTGCGGAAGAGCATGTAGGCTGCGCAAGGGGTGAGCAGATGTTGAAGTAACTGAGCGGCAACGCTCTCACCAGTGATTCCGCGAGCGAGCCCGTTGACGGACGTGTCCGGGGTGCGATCCCTCCCAAAGTTCTTCTCATCAAACGTGCCCAGAACCACAGCGAAGTCTACGAAAGAAAGGTCGATCAGGGTCAGTGGCGGAGGGAAGAAGTCGCAAACCTACGGTTGAAGCGAGCGAGGACGGCGAGCGCGAAGAGCTGGAACGACGCGAAGTAGAATACGTAGGCGATCGCCGCATGCCACCTATAGTCTGGAAAAGTTCCATGAGCGTTGCTTTTCGGTTGAGAGCCACTGATCGGCCGAACGTACTCGGGAACGCCCAGTGCGACGCGGCCTGGATCAAGAGCGGGACCACCGCTCGCGAGAGGATGAAAAAGTTCTCGCGAAGAAGACTTTGGGAAGGCATAGGTCCTCTATCAACCGTTTTGATGAAGTGGAGCTCTTCGGGCGCTTTTGCCAGGGCGCAAATGCGCTCTGCGAGGGTCATCGACTTGCGAGGCTTGCGGAGGAACGTCGACGGAGGCCGGTAATCGCGACCTTTTCTTGTCGTGTGGCCTTCTCCAGAGAGAGGTGCGGCTGAAAGGTCGGATGAGGGTGATTCGGTGGCGTATTGGATGATGGGCTCGATGGAGGAGGTGTCTGAGTCCGAGGATTCGGCCGCGTCCGTGGCGGTATCCACGGCGCCCCGTGGCTCATCGGTAGTGTCGAATGAGGTCGGTGCGGGTACCATACTGAGGTTGCAAGGGGTTGCAAGAGGTTTGGGGGTCGGAAAGCACGAGTTGGGGAGGCGAGCGCGGAGGAAGGGACGCGACCCAGGAAGGCAACTGGGCATCGGCGCTGCGAGGGAGGTCGCCGGTTGCCGCGACATTGGACAGTGATGTCAAGCTGCTGATATCGCAAAAGACCAGAATACTAGTCGTACCGTACAGAACTTGGCGGTGGTCGCCGAATCCACGTCTTCGTGAGATCGGAAGAGCGTCGTGTAGGGAAAGAGTGTCCTAGGTGTGTAGA
>ERZ1463038.533-NODE-533-length-13260-cov-24.070201_pt1 | contig 13260 bp, 19 predicted proteins | sample MGYA00564479_ERZ1463038 | MGnify/ENA primary metagenome ERZ1463038 (study PRJEB39244, sample SAMEA3635134) | Helicobacter pylori | study: EMG produced TPA metagenomics assembly of PRJEB11511 data set (Assembly of a 5300-year-old Helicobacter pylori...
ATATCGAGTTGGGTTCGACGATACCACTGACGGATCCGTGTGGGCAGTATTTCAGCCAGGGAGCATGTCACGGACTCTGTGTTGCAACTTCAGGGTTTGCTTGACCACTTTTGCAGAACCCCGGACAAGGAGGGCCTCCTGCTCTCGCTTGACAGGAAAGAGCCTACAACATGGTTGACTCTTACAGATCCTCGGGTGCTACTGCGCTGTCGGCTGCGGCCCGCGCTTTCTCTCGCTCATCTCGATGCTCCTCCGGACCGGCGACGCGCACGCGCGCTCGCGTTATGGAACAGCTGAGGGGTTATGGAACAGCTGAGGGGTCACCACAACTTTTTTCTCTCCCCGCACTTTTTTTCTCTCCTCCAAATTTGAAACACCAACTCGAAATGCAAGTTCACTGGGAAGTTGCAAGGACAGTTACTGGTGTGGTCCGTCGCCGTCGCTGAACTCGCGGCGCGGCGCACCGCCTCTCGCGGCCTTTGTCGCGTCGTAGGCGCTCTTAGCAATGAACAATGCTACACATGGGCCGCTCAATGTGATACTAGACACTGAAAATCTACTATCAACAATTCCTGGAACTGCTGCGCTAGCTTGTGCGCACTGGACAAAGTACACCGACCAGACAAAGGCGGACGCGGAGCGGCGAGGCCGAGGGCGGTATTTTAGGCGCTCCTCTCACTCTTCTGCTCTCTTTCTTCTGCACGAATTATCGTCTGAATCTTTTATTGCTCTCAAGCTCTCTTACCGCACCTCAAACCCGCACCCGACCACCCGCTCACAACATGACCGCCGACAAGAACCGCCAGGACCCGTCCAAGGAGGAACTCCAGCGCCAGCTGGACGAGGTAAACCTTGTCATTCATATATTTGTAGCAAAAAACTTAACCTATTATCTCCTTGCCAGCTCTGTGCTCGTTTCAATGACCGTGGTGACTGCGGCCGTGGGCGCTCGCGCTCTGCGTCGCCCCGTCGCGGCCGTTCGCGCTCTCCTCATCGCGATCATCCGCGCGATCGCTCGCCAGTCCCTCCTCACCGATACTATGGTGGCCATGGGCGCTCTCGTAGCCGCTCGAGGTCGCCTGGTTGCGACAAGAGCTCCTCGCAGGATGCAGCCCGGTCTTCACTTCCAAGTCTCGCGGAGCTATCCACCGTGCGTTGCCACCCCTGCGTCCCTGGCTCCTTCACTGAGCCTCTTCATATCGCAGCGACCATGGACGAGATCGCACGTGCTGTGAGCTCCAACAACGCGTCGTACCGCTCGACTTCGGTGCCGATCGCCCCCGGTCGTCTCCCCACCAAGGCCGCGAAGAAGTCTGCGGACTACGGCCCGATCCGCGAGACGTACAAGCTTGCAACCAAGCCCGAGAAGGTGGCCCCCGCCAAGTCAGTCGTCGTTCGAAACGACAAGATTTACATCTGCCCGACTCCCAACCTCCCCGGGGGCAAGTTCACGCCCGCGATGCGGCGCTGGTGCGAGGACCGACGCCTCGTGATCACCGTTCAGCGATTTTGGATCGACTCATCTATGTCCTCGCGTGAGGTCGATGATCGTCTTCAGGAGTGAGTCAGCCCCTTGTTCCCGGAGATTGGAGACTCGAGCTACCAGTACGTTGTTCTCCGTTTCGGACTCTCATAAGCCGCCGACATTCAAAATCATCTTTCTAGGTGGTGTGCACTCAACTCAGATGGATCGCTCTTGCTGCTCCTCATCATGCGCGTCTCCCCGCCTGAGGACTGCTCGCGCCTGCCCTCCGGCCGCGAGCTTTGCGACACCACCACCACCAGCGACAGCAAGGGCCGCATAGCCGTCATCACTGTGACTTGTCTCGTGACCGGATCTCACCTCCAGCGAGAGTTCGAGGCCAAATTTGTAGTGCCGGACGCGGTGGACTCGGATTCGGATCCATCACTGTCGTCCGGCGAGGCTCCCGACGTCGCGTGCCCCTTCTGCAAGAAGCGCTTCTCGGACTCCGAGTTGCGCAAGCACATCGCAAGCTGTGTGAGTGTCTTCCCACCTCCTTATGCTTAGCTCATTCTAATCTGCATCCCTTTCAAAGCACCACACCTCGTCCAAGCCCACCAAGTCCACCTCCACTCGCCCCCCTCGCCGCCGCTCCTTGTCTCTGCCGTCGCACCACCCTTCCAACTCGAAGCACGACAGCGAGCGCCACGAGGGCACCACCCGCGGCCGCTCTGCCACTCGCGGACGCTCGGCATCGCCCCGCCGCCGCTCGGAGTCTCCTCCCCGTCGCCATTCCCCCTCGCCAATCCACCGCTTGCCATCGCCAGTCAGCCGTGATCCCTCGCCCGAGCTCGGTGGCGAGAGCACCGCGAGGCCCGCTCCTGCGAAGCCAGTGCCGGCGGCGGCTGCGAAGGACGTCCCGTTGCCGACGAGCCGGCCCCACCTCGTCGTACCGGCCGCAAGCGTACAGCCTCCGAGCGCGCTAAGGATGCGACGCAGGAGTTTGATGAGCTGGCTTCAGACGGCGATGGCGCGGCGAAGCGTCCCAAGGCGTCGGGTGCCAAAGGCAAGGGCAAGGGGCCGGCGAGGAAGAAGTAAGCCACTTGCTCTGCTTGAGTAATGAAGCATGTTCTTACTTGATTTGCATTAGTTCGCCTCCGTCTCCGCTCTCCCCCGCGGCTGAGAAGGTCCGCCAGTACGAACAGGCCTGGCAGGATTACCTCGACGACGGCGTTCCCAGCCCCCCTCTCCACTTTACGGCCCTCCTTCCACACCCTCGTCTCCCACAACGCCTCTGACTTTGAGGAGATTCCTTGCCGCCCAGTCTTGCCACTGTCTCCATCTCCCCCTCCGCCGCCACCTTGTCCCAGCCCTTCGCAGACCGGCGCCGCGATGCCCAACCACGCGAACCGTCCATACCACTTCCGGCGGTGGCAGCTTGCCAACCTGACCTCGCGGACACCGATTTTCTCTCGACGTCGTTCCCGTCCACTCGCGCCACCAACCTCCTCTCCGCCGACCTCGCGTCCCTCCGCCGCGACCTCGACCTCGTCCTGCGCTACCTTCTCGGTGAAATCTCGACCGGAAACGAGATGAAGAGGCACCAAGAGCAACTGATTATCAATGCTCACGATGCTGCTTTTGTTCAGCGCCTGGCAAACCTCCTCTACGCGCTCTTCCCGCACCCGATTCGTGCTCTCCCGACCTCGGACAGCGCCGTCACGCTCCTCAAGCAGCTGGTCATTGTAAGCTTTCCGTATCTGCATTGTTATCATTTTACTGACATTCCTTTTGCAATAGATGTACCACCCGGACCGTCAGACGAGCCTCATTGGGAACCCGAGCAGCTCGGCGGCGCTTCGGCTAATCGCGGCCGAGATTGGTGTCTTGCTCATCATCATGTTGAATGTGGGCCGCTCTACCCACACAGACTCTCCGTAGATAGACATGGTGTAGAAGTGTGAGAAGGGTGACACAGAGGGGACCTGAGGAGTGCAACGGTGGCAGGTGGCACAAAAATACTCAACTATTCTGAGCAATTGCAACATGCCAGCGATACTGAACACAAACTGCCCGTCTCCTCCAGATTTCGCCGGATGGAACAGCTGAGGGGTCACCACGAACCTTCTCTCCCCCGCACTTTTTTTCTCTCCTCTCCCCTTGTCCGCCGACCAAACTCGCCCTTTGTTCATCACCTACTGCTCTCCACTGCTCATACCCGCTCCTCTGCTTCCCACACCGCACCTGACCCAGCAGCATGCCGAGGGCGCGCGACTTCCGCAATCGCGCACGCGACCGAACGCCAAGCGACGACAGCGAGGACGACGTCGTACTCAGTCCCGCTGACATCCGAGCCATCCAGGCAGAGGTTGACGAGCGCTTACAACCTATCGAGGACTTCCTTGCTCCCGCCGACGTCGGCTCGCTCCCCGACTCGTTCCTTGAAGTCCCCGCGCACCTCGTCGACCTCCAGGCAATCCTCGAGCCGTACTCGCTCCTTGAACTCTACCTCTCTCACACCGAGATCTGGCGCCCGACGATGATCCGCATGCTCCGGCTTCGCGACTCGCTGTCGGCGCTCGAGGACAACGGGCCGGCGGGCCGCGCTGCGAACCAGACGTTCGAGATGGGACCCGAGGGGTGTCCAAGGGTGGCCGTCGATGGCAAGCTTGTCGAGTTCTACACTCGCGAGGGCCTCACAAACTCGTTCATCGCGTTCAACCTCGGCGTGTCGGTCAAGACCGCTCCAAGCGCTCATCAAGCTGTTCAAGCAGAGCTTGCTTGCCGGCCTAAACAACATCGGCGCGTTCTTGTACCGGGCTACCCACAAGTCCAAGTCCGGCGACGTTAGGGACCTTATAGGCCTGATGTGCTTGCGCCTTGCCCACATTTGCATCAAGATCCTTGTCGCCGCATGCCACACGCGCCTCTGGGGGCACTCGTTCCGCATCAGAGGCGCAACAATGTACCTCCTCACGGGGGTGCAATACCGACTACATTTGCAACACTGGTTGCTGGAGCTTGAACTTGTTTGACCGGTACTGGCGCAACATTCACATCATCGCCGCCGCGCACCTTGCGGACGCGACGTACGTGAGCACAGATGCCGACAAGACCTGCGTTGAGGGTGACGTCTCGCTTGACAAGCGGATTGGCGTGGACGCCGAGGGCTGTACCGCAAAGCGCGCTGCTACCAAGTCCAAGAAATGAAGCCCGCCCACCGTTTCCAATTCCATCCATTTGCCGTATGTGGGGTCAGCACCTGTTTTATTTGCGGCGGAAGTCCTCTTCCTTTCTGGGGTGCCGCGTACCTGGTCCGCGAGCGAAAGCAGCCGCTCATATACCCACACCTCACGGGCCTCAGCCTGTGCCTCCCTCTTATTCCCCAGCTCCGCTTTCCTGGCCCTCGTTCCCGTAGCAGATCCTCGCAGGCCTCAATGATGCCCACGCACAAATGTACCCTAATCTAGCACGTGCCCAATGACCTTGAGTGATAATGGTACCACACCAGCATCTGTACTGGTTCCAGCGTGACCATTGCCAGCTTCTCGCTTAAACCAGCAGCAGGTGAGAGTACGGCGCCGGGCGGTACTGGCAGCTAGAACACAACTGAAAAGGACGGATCATACCCATATAAAGCATTTTTGGCTAGTAAATTGCACCAGTGCTTGATGCATTGTGTGGGGCTCAGTGTAGCTGCTGGTAGTTATGGAAGCTTTTTAGTATCCCTGTGGGTGTAACCACTGGCCATGCACATTCAGGCGTGCTGGAGGCTTTTCGTGCTGCGGGCGAACGGGGGAAACGGGAGTTGCGGGGGAAAGAGGAGTGGGAGAATCAACACGAGCTGAGTGCTAGTGAGGTTGTGGGTGAAAGTGGGGCAGCACTCGCTCAAAGAGAGGCCCGAGGCCGGGTCCCGAGAGCGGACAGATGCCAGTGGGGATGGCAAAAACGGGGAGGCGGGCGGGTCAAGAAAAAAAAATTGCTTGCGCTGTTTGTGTAGGCGTATTCAAGTGAAAATTGTCGAATAGAGAGCAGAAAGACGGGGAGAAGCGCGCAGAGGGGCTTGCCTCCAGCTCTCACCCCCAAATGGACGCTCTCGGTTCCTGCGCTACATATCTTGCCAAGATTAATAAAACTGACATATCACTTGACGAGACTCACGTTGATGCTCCTACATTGCTCTGCACACCTCAGGTCTTTTCTGCTTCTAATCCTGGTCAATCCATGCTTGCGCTAGCATATCGACGCGGGTACCCTGCTAAGAACCTCGGTGTCCTTGCAGTAGGTGCTGGGATTCTGGTCTGGATTTCTAGTATTTTCTGTCATACCAGCGTCCCGAACTGCCCTCCGAACGCCCATAGTTTGGCCTCTGTCGCCGCCGGCCGGCATCTCGCATCATTTTGGACCGTCTCCGCGCGCCACTACTTCCCGAGATACGGGGTCCGTCACTATATTATTACCCCGCACAACACTTGCATTCTGCAACATGCAGAATTCGTCCTCTTGCTGAAGCAGGCAACCTTTGAGGCTCGCATCACCAATGGACTTGCAAATCTTGTCGCAAACGCTTCCACGGTTGCTCTACAAGTACGAGATCCACGTGCCATTGTGGTTCCCATTCAGCCGGTCCGAAATTTGGTCGACGGTCGGTATGAAATTGAAGTGGACTGGCCCGTCCTTCTTCCCTTTTCAATCCCGTTCTTCGAGCCACTGGATCTGCAGTTGGAGGTCAACTTAGTTTTTGCCGACTTGCCCCCCTCCAATGTGACGTGTTTGTGGGATGCATGCCGTCCATGGGATGTTGCTTTAACTACAGGTCACGTAGAACAGAATCACTACCGCTCCCCATTAGTGGATGTTGAGCTGGGGGTGACACCTAGAATCAAATCACGATACGGTGAGGGGTATTTCCTGCCCACAAGCTTACCGAGCTGATCCAACTCTATCATGTAGTCAACCACAACAGGCCGCCACTTGTAGACTGCCCAGTCCCTAACCTTGTCAAGGGATTCTGGCTAGGGGGGGTCTACCAATTGCCTCCCCCATGCACCCTTTTGCCTGTGGATCCACTATCTTTGTATGAAGAAACTGGTTCAGAAACTCTTCAACCTATACCCCCATTCTGGCTTCACTTGGTCGGGGACAGCAATACACGCAACCTTTTTATGCATATGAAGCTAGCCCTGTCCAAAAACGCCAAGCTGCGTTGCGCGGAAGCCGGAGAATCTCCTTTTCGCAAACACAAGCTCGCCATCCAAGTCTGCTACATTGACTCTCCATCTACACGATTTCTGGTCACATACTCTACTTGGTTCCTTGAGAATACTACGCCGGACGCTCATCACTTCAGTTTTGAAGGTGCCACTCCCAATTTACACCGGCTGCACTTATCGGTTGGCACAGCACTTGGGGAATGGTTAGCTCAGTGTGACCAGACGGATCATCCACTCGTGCCTAACTTCCTACCTCCTACGTGGACAAGTGTCCCAGAGTGGGCCCTTCTGCGTCCAAACTACACCTGGCTAGCGTTTGGGTCGCACGCAGAAGAGCTCTCTTATACTGGGGTGAACGTGTCTGTCACCGCAGCCTTAGACAAAATCAAAGATGCGTTACATGATGATTCAAGAAGTTTCTTGTTTCCTGCGGTTCCCCCGGTTCGAGAACAGTTTATTGCGGAGCACTTTCCGGCCCAAGAACTGGTCCGAAATGATCCACGAATTGAGGCTTATAATTTCCAACTAGAGCAGTTGCTGAATGAAAAGAAAGCTATCGGGCCTAAATGCGTGGGTCATGCTCGCGGGGTGTATTTTGACACGTTCACCATGTTGCGTGGAGTAGGGACAGAAGTGGGCAGGCTTAATGATGGTGTGCACTTTGTTGATGCTGTGTACCAAGCATGGGTCTCCATCTTATGGACTGACATGAAATCGCACTAACTTAAATATTATCAAAGTGAGGAATGGAGAGGTCCTATAGCTATCTACTACTGGCCTACTTCTGGCATGCTCTGGCAAGAATTTTTTTAAAGAGTGCTCCAGAACGGCGGAGTATATGATGAATTTGTCTTGTATACCTTATGCAGGACCCCATAGATTCCGCGTTGCCTAGTGTTCAATCACAGAGTTGGAAGTCGGGTTGTAGTTGCTCCCCATGAGGAATTTACGAATTCAGTTGTTTGCGCGAAAAATCTATCGGCGCTAGCATCGATTCCGCAGTGTTCGACTCTTTCTACTACATAGGATATAGCCTTGTACTTACTTGCGCAGTTACTCCAATCTCTTCCTCAGTGTCTGAACTCTCACATATCCCGAGGCGATGTATTGTGTCATCGAGCATTGCCTCAAGAGAGTCAGACAAAGTATCTGAAGCTAAGAAGTTAGCACAGGACCAAAACCACAAGCAGGTGGGCCGGAGGATATTTTTGCTTACAATGTGCTAAATCCACACACAGGGGGTCATCTGCAAAACCTATAGTAGCATCAAACGCGTCAACAACGGCCCATCCGTGCCCCAGCGCCATCTGTGTTGCCAGCCTGTTCCAATAGTAAAGTCTTGGGTTTGTTCGCTGATCCAGGGTCCCGGACGACCAAGTATCGGTTCTCATGGGTTGTGCAGGAGTTGTGATTAGAATCAAAACAGTGTCATCAGCATGACAGTCTTGCGCCAAAGCTGACACTGTTTCAATCCAGGTTGACATTGTCCTGTAATAGGCTGCTGTATTTAAGGAAGGTCGTGTTGCAAAATGGGCTGTCTGTAGGGATAGTCACCCACGGTTAATTTGTCATCAATCGCAATCATTTGTACTCACAATGCTAAATGCCAGAGCACGATATGGCAGGATGTCCGTACATGTCCATTTTCCTATGTCCTCGCCGCGCGGATCCCTGGTTGAAAGGGAGTACACTAGTCAGCTGAGGCAGCCCCTCACAGAAGCGTTTCTCATTCTCACCAGGAGAAATTCTAAGATCAGCAATCATCAGTCACAACTACATGTGCGGAAACGAAAGCCAACGGCTCACTCCTTCCAAGCCACCCAGCTGAAATGCTTTGTTTCCGGATTTTTTCTGGCTGACAAAATTTAGTAGTTATTTTTCATTCTTTTGGCAGGAGGTACCTACAGACTCTCTAACAGGCCCGTCACCTCCGGAGAGGCGATGATGAATACCGTCAAATAATACACGAGCGTGACTATCACCGACCAAACGGAATTGGCGGGAAGGCCCGGACTGGCACACTGAGTGGTTGTGATACCGCAGGGCTGCATGGGTCCACACACAATTGTATGGAACGCGAGAGTATACCCCGTTGAAAGGGCCAGGCCGACAATCAGGCATAAGATCTATTTGTGTTTGAGGTGTAATTCGGTCGATTGGATGCATCGCCAGATACCGTCCTTTGATCGGATGTTGCCCCTTGCAAGGCTCGGGAGGCACCGGACCATATCGTAAAAACTCTGACAATGGGGAATCCGTTGTAGAGGGACAGCCTGGGCACACCTCGAGGGTTGTTTGAACCGGTAAAATGTCGGAGTAGAGCATGTTGGGCCATTCTGCTCGATATTCTTGGAATCCATCAAAGTTCTGCGCAAAACCGTGTATACATCAGTGGAAAAAAAGACTTGATTCCGATACTATCTTCTCACCTCAAACAGGTGGTACAGTTTTAGTCCCACAGGCCCCGCAGTTCCTGCAGTGACGTCAAAGCGATAACGACAATTACCTTCGTAGATATGCTCCTCCGACGCGTATCTCTCGGCTCCTTTCAGAACTAGTCTGAAAGAATCTGGTCCGCGTCCGGACATATAGGTTCCATGAGCTGTATCAGAAGCTGGAGAGTGCTGCTCCGCCAGAGCACAGTCTTCCATGCTTGTTCTGACAATCCAGACAGAAAACCTGTAGCACTCTTGGCTGCTCCAAGAAAGGGACATACTGAATGCTCCGGTAGTAGATTTGCCTAAATCCAGATGTTCGGCGCGTTCACGCGTCGCGTCTGCAGTTAAATGATTGTAAGGGAAAGGACATCTGGTCGGTGAATGTGATTTGTATATAATGCATCCTGAAATAGCCACAAGCAGCAAGGATAGCATGAAAGTTTTGTAAACGATGTTACGAGAGCGGGATGGCTTCTTCGGCATGAATTTGGGACTGTCCTCTAAAGACAGCTCTTCATACCTGGCCGGGTGGGCCGCAGCCATAAGGGGTTCATCCTCTTCTTCAAGATGAGGAGAATTCATTGTCGGTCCCTGTGCCATCAATGTAAGGATCAGACAAGATGAGATTGAGAAGAACAAAGGCGACTTTTCCCTAAATTTTATATTTATAATTGCCGGAAGAGCACAGAACAATTGAATCGAAGACTGACGCTTACTGACGCTGAAACTCCTCATTACCGAGGGTCACGGTTCCTGGTCTCCATGACATAGCTCCTGAACCGCTGGCCACAGCATCACTGCACCAAGACCCGAGCAGCTCTGGGGTGTTTTTGAGCCAGGAATGGGAGATTCATGGTGGGTTGATGGTGGGTTGTCGGTGTGTCCGACCAGATTCAGAAGGTCTCAACTCATTAGGCGTGAGTGGCCTGCGTCTGCGCGCGCTAGCGCCACTCACGGCCCTGGGCCTGGCGCGGCCCACCGATCGATGCCACTCACGCCGGCGAAACTCAGACTCACACGCTCACTCACGCCTCCTGAGCGATGTTTGGGCGAGCTCGGTCCGCTGCACCCGCCAAACGGACGATGTTTGGGCAGCCTCCAGCAAACATCGTGTTACGTGAGCTTGATCACCTCACGCTTCGCTCCGCTTCCTCAGCTGACCTCCATTTGTTCCATGGCATGCTTAGACCTTTCGAGGTCTTTCCACGGGCACTTTCATAAATACGAGCGCACTTGGCGCTCTCTCCCCTCCTTGTCAATTCAACCTCGTGCTTCCCCAACGATACCTTTGCCTCGTCTCGTTCCCCTCGCCTCGCTCTCGTACTAACCCGGCCAGGCTTCTCACCTCGCACGTATCACTGACGTTACATTTTGAATTGACCTTCAAAGTCAGCCTCCCCGGGTTCCCCTCGCCACCATGTCTCAGCAGGACAACGACGCCACCAACTCCGCGGCCACCCAGCAGCAGGAGCCCAACCTCCAAAACCCACTTCCACCTCTTGTAGGCTACCAGCGTCGCACATCAACTGGTCGCATGCTGCATCAGCTCGCCGATCTCCCTCCGCTTCGCGACGATCACGACCAGATCATCACCAACGACGACGGCTCGCCACTCACCCTCGAGTCATACACCGTCAAGCGCATCGAGCGGAATTTCGCTCATCTCTCTCTCTTGGGTGGATCTAGTGACCCAAAGCTGAAAGAACCTGAAACATTTGACGGCTGTCGCAAGGGTTCCAAGACGCACTTCCGCAACTTCCTGAGCCAGTGCGAGATCCACTTCCGTCTGAGGACGAAGGCTTGTAGTTCTGAAGAATCAAAAGTTCCTTTCGCTTGCGCTCACCTTCGTGGAGACGCTTATCAGTGGGCCGAGACCTACATCACCGCACCCGAGTCATCGCGCGCGATACCCTAGTTCGCCTGGTTCCAGACCTGGGCCTCCTTCAAGCAGACGCTGGAGGATGTCTTTGGTGATCCAGACTACAACGCGACGTGTGCAAGGAAGCTCACCTTGCTGCGCCAGACCTCCGGCGTGCCCGTGTACACCGCCGAGTTCCGCAGGCTCGCGCTCCCGCTCAACTGGGACGACCCCTCGCTGAAGCACCACTACTACGAGGGCCTTCAGGACTCTGTAAAAGATGCTTTGGTGTTTCGAATGAGGCGAAAGACTTCGAAGAGCTCGCCTCGTTCGCTGAGCGCATCGGTGATCGGCAACATGTGCGAGGTCAGGAGACCCGCGCTGCCTCAAATCCGGGCTCAGGGAGCTCGCACCGCTCTTCCATGCCCCACACCTCTGCACCTCCTCGTCGAGCCCCCATCCACACTCCCAGCAACGCCTTCAACCCAATCCCCGAGGCTCCAGCAGCCCCTGCGTCCGACTACGATGACGGTGGCGTTCGCCCGATGGAGGTCGACGCCTCGCGCCGCAAGACCAAGCCGACGCTTCGACGTGGACCCGTGACCGCAAGTGAGCGTGCGTACCGCCTCAAGCACAACCTTTATGGCTATTGCGGAGGTGCTAACCACTACTCTGACGGCTGCCCGCAACCACGAGTACCGCGCCAAGAACGTACGTGCGTCCGCAACGTTCTCGATTTCGTCGCCTAACAACACTCCCATCGACCCAAAGAAGGCAAAAAACTGGAACGCCCAGTCGCAACAGTAAACTGCGAGGTTCTCATCAACCGCTTCTCGCGTCTGGGCATCGAAGAGCGCAACGGCTACGAATGTGCGGCCCCTCTCCCGGTCATCGAATCCTCGTCAACGTGGGCTGATACTGCTGTCACAGTATCTTCTACTACATCTCGGTCTACCCCATTCACCCCAGTCCTCTCCGTTTCCGCCACTCCTCTCGACCCGCTCCTCTCCGAGCACCTCATCATCCCGGTCGAGCTCAAGCTGGGCCGCACCCTCATTCAGACGTACGCCATGATCGACCACGGTTCTCAAGGGAATCTGATCGACCGTGAGTACGCCGAGGCCCTGCACCTGCAGCTGGTGGAGCGAGCTGACCCAGTCCCCATCGAAGGCTTCGATGGCGCTCGTTCTGACGAAGCGATGCGTTATCACACCGAGCCGGTTGATCTGCGGATTGGAGATCATCGTGAGCTAATCGAGCTTAATCTCTCGTCTACTTCACCGCCTTCGAACCACCCTGACCCCGCTCCAATCAAGTCTACCCGACAGGAGTCTCCTCGCCCATCTCGTCGCTCTTGAGCAGCCTCTCCGGTTGCTCCGGTGCTGCCTGCAATGCCTCTCGCCACTCCGAAGGTGAGCCACGTGTCGTCACGCGCGTTCAGGCTCTCAATGAAGCAGGGTTCTGCGTATCGTATGAAGATCACTCATCTTTACGAATCATCCCCTGTGCAGATTGCTGTCACCGCACCTCAGGACACTCGCAACGAGTGGGACGTCAAACCCGACCCCGCGCTCGTTAAGCAGTTGCTTCCGCCTGAGTACCACGACTACCTTGACGTGTTCGATAAGGCCACAGCTGACGCTCTTCCCGAGCGCAGGTCCTATGATCACAAGATCCCCATCATGGAAGGTAAAGAGATTCCGCCGTCCCGACTCTTCCCACTATCCGCCACTGAGCTCGACACCCTTCGCAACTACATAGATGAAAATCTACGGTGAGGATATATTCGGCACAGTACTTCACCTGTAGGCTCTTCAATCCTATTTGTGAAGAAGAAGGATGGGTCGCTGAGACTGTGCGTCAACTACCGTCCTCTCAACAGCGTCACTGTCAAAAACGTACACCCGCTCCCTCTCATCCCCAAAACTCTCGATCGTCTTTCTAAAGCTCGATACTTCACAGCTTTGGTTATGCGCAATGGCTACCACCAGATTAGGATGGCCGAAGGGGAGGAGTGGAAGACTGCATTCCGGACAAGGTACGGTCATTTTGAGTACCAGGTCATGCCTTTCGGTTTGACTAATGATCCTGCGTCGTTTCAGCATATGGTGAACGATGTGTTCAGGGAGTACCTGGATGACTTCATCGTCGTTTACATCGACGACATCCTGACTTACTCGGAAACCCTCGCCCAGCACCGTAAGCACGTTCGCCTTGCGCTTCAGAAGATGCCTGAAAAGACTCTCTACGGTCGCATTGACAAATGCTCCTTCCATCAGCCTCAAGCCG
>ERZ1463038.534-NODE-534-length-13239-cov-15.666945_pt1 | contig 13239 bp, 17 predicted proteins | sample MGYA00564479_ERZ1463038 | MGnify/ENA primary metagenome ERZ1463038 (study PRJEB39244, sample SAMEA3635134) | Helicobacter pylori | study: EMG produced TPA metagenomics assembly of PRJEB11511 data set (Assembly of a 5300-year-old Helicobacter pylori...
TCACATCCTGGGGTGGCGGACTCGGCATTGCGCTCACCCAGCCCGCTGGGACCACCACGATGAACCTTTGGAATCTCGGAGCGTAAGGCTTTTCAAGCAACCCTGATTCGGAAGCGGCGTGCTGAATGTTTGCGATCGCCAGACATGGTGTTCTGGAGCACGACGCGAGCTTTTCTCGTCCGGATGCGAGCCAGGGAGACTTTATGCGCTTCAACGAGACTACCTGGGCTAGATCAATGTCCTTTAACAAGCCGGGTGCGACGACGTGGACGTGAGTCGTCTGAGGGCAAGTCCGCGGAGCGCCGCTGACGCCAACTTCGCAGGACGCGAGCGATGCTCGATGCCCACTATGCGCGCCTTCAAGACGCTAAGAGAGACACGCCCGGCACCGTTTACGGCCCCAGGCAGGCGCTTTTGTGAGGCTTCGCTCCCTCTACGGTTCACAAAACGGTCTGACTGGCTTCTTCTCAGTGAGTACCTCGAGATGGCCGTCACCTCGCAGCTGCTCGGCGATTGGTGGTTTGGAAACCCGCGCTTGGACTGGGTCAACATCCTCTTCCGCGAAGAGCGCCTGCCGTACCGTGAGGGGTGGCGTCCGCACCCCATTGTGCTCGACTGGGAGCTTGGGTTGGTGTTCATAGCTGGGTGTATAGTTGCGCTCACTGCTGAATTGATCCATCTCGCAGAAATGTCTGGCCCCAGATGCTGGCGATGGCGGCCATGTCTCCCAACGCTGTCGAGGAGCTCGCGTTCCTCACGACCTCGACGATCTCGAGCTTGATGGACGGGAGCCAGTTCAGTCCGATCATCAGCTGTGTGATGGGACTTCCCGGGTGTGACGGGTCGGCCAAGAAGCTTATTTAGGCTGATAAGGGAGCCCGACTCGCGGTACGTTACCCTGCAGATTTGCTTAAGTACACGGTGCATCACAGTTGGTGGGACTTTTCATGGATAGTCGACCTTGTGATGGACGACTGGCTTTTCCGTGACGATGGGGTCAGAGTGAGTGATCAGCTCGACGGAGCTTCGAGGGAGGACTCCCAGGTGCGAAACCCTTTCGTGGTGAACCCGTGACTTGATTTCGCACGCACATACGCCGACACCTCAGCCCGTGCTCAGCGGACCTGCCCATCTACCGCCTTGCGACGTTGATCTTGCATCAGGCAGATGCGGGCTCGCCTGAGCGCTTCGTTTGCGCCGTGGCGACTCGCCGTCGCTCGCGGCCCTCAGGCTGCTGCTCGTCTCGCCGCGCCGTCTCGCCTCTCGTCCTCATCCAACACCTCGAGACTGAGCTCGACATCTCCTTCGGATGTGACCAACGCCGTCGTTCCCCCGACCGTGCGTCTGCCCTGTCCTCAGTCAAGATCAGCGAGCTCACACCTGCACGCAGTCCCCCACCTCAACCGACGCACCTTCCACCTCCCCAACCCAACCCACCAACCCCGCTCCTAGAAGAAAGACGCACGCTGAGCGAGACGCAGAAGCCTTGCAGCGGTTCGAAGCGCGGTTCGGCGGGCAGGAGCAGGTCCAGCTTGGCGAGCTGACGGACGGCAAGCCCGAGGGGCTCAGCCGCGCCGTGCGGGACAACATGTTTAGGGTAATTGGGAACGGGTAGCTGATATGTTCAAGTTGGAAGAAGAAATGCGGTGGGCGCAGTTCAGCCCCACGCACGACGCCGCTCCTCGGACTCCGCCTCGCTCCGCCGCTGGACTTGCCCCGGACGTGGGCGAGAAGCCCTCTTCTTCCACATCGGCTCTCACCTACTTCAGCGGGACATAATCCGTAGCCGTCGGTTCGAAAGCAATGCCGTCTACCACCCGCCGGGACTCGGCCGATCGCTACGACGACCCGACCGCGCACCGCGCCCTCCGCCTCGTCTGCACTAACCGGCAGCTCCTCGATCCTCGACTCGCCATCCTCCGCTGCCGCTCCCTCGTCCGTCTCGGGCGGCGCCTGGTCCGCCATGACCTCGACCACGAGCTCGGCTCGCGACACCTGGTCGACAGCCCCCGCCTCCTCAACCGCGAGTTCAGCCGCGAATCCCTGGTGGACCGCGCCATATTCGTCCAGTGCGTCGACGATGGTGCATCCTTGGTCGACAGCGCCGGGGTCATTGTCTTCGCAGATGGGTGCACAGGGCGAACTCGCGTCGAGTGCTCGAGGTGAATCGCGGCCGGCAGCATCGTCTTCCGTTCTGCAACCGGGCGGACTGATTCCGTCGGCCTCGACGACTTCTAGGGCTTCGGCGCCGTCGGCGTCGGCGGGCGGCGTTGCCCGCTGGAAGACGTACAGCGGGTTGGCAACTTGGTTCCAGTCAAGCAAGTTCACGAGTGTTTTCCCCCCTGCGAGGGAGAATGAACTGACCTCGTCGCCCGTGTCAGGCAACGACTACACGATCTGCGGCTACGCACCGACCGACGCGGACTTTGTCGTCGCGATCCCTGCCATTTTGGTGAGCCGTTCCCTTGAACGCTTCCCTTCCGCTACAAGTCCTGACGCCATTCTGGAATGGTTAGTACGAGGCGAGTCTGGTGGGCAAGAGCTCGGAGGTCTCGCCGCTTTGCGGCCAGGAGCTCGCCGTCGCGAACACTGCGACGGGTCAAAGCGTGCGAGTGTGGATCACGGATGCGTGTGCAACGCGAGTCCGAACCCTCACGGAACCAATTCAGTATCTTTCTCACTGGTGAAGCTGTTGCAGTTGCCTTGGCTCGTGAGCGTCTGCGCTCCAGGGCTTCTGCGCTCCAGGGCTCAAGTCCGTCGCAGCGCTGACGTCGCCCCCACAGTTCCTCGCTCGACCTCTCAAGGGTGTGCATTTGCAGTGATCCTTATTCTGCTGGTTTACTCACGCTGCAGATCCCAGGGGGCGTTCGAGGCCATCTCACCCTCTGGGACTGCCACCGGCGGCCTGAACATTGCCTGGGGCTACATCAACTCGAGCTCCAGCAGCTCCCAATCAACGAGCACGATGCCACTGGCTTCGATTGGAGCGCCGACTTGCTCTGTTTCATCGTAGGTCTGAACCTTCTTGGAAGGAGGTGTCGCACTAATCCTTCGATCTCGTTGATCTCGCCGTTTGCGTCCTCTTTCCCGCCTCTTCCCTGTCTGGAGGCTTGAGGCTGACCATGATTGCCCCTCAGACACACGTACCAAACCCCAATCAGCTTCGTCTACACGGGCGGGTGCGTGGGCGAGGGCGCGTCGTGCGCGAGCGCCAGCTGCGCGAGCACGGACGCGTACCACGTCTCGACGGACTCGCAGGCGCTGCGCATGTGCACTGCGGATAATGTAAGCTTGGCTTCCAACCCTGGCCGATTTGGTGAGGTGAGTTGACGTTTGCTGCTGATTGTGTAGGTTGGTGTGACCATCACGTACTGCTACGTTCAGGTGGGTGGCGGAGTGTGGGGGTGACTCGAGCGTGTGTGCCGGTTCCAGTGCTCTTCTGGAATGCTTCATCGAGACAGGCCTCTTCATTGCTCCCAGAGTCAATACCTAAAAAAAGCCTCCCCACAGGTTTGGCATTACTGGACTGGAAGGTAGCCCACACGCCCCGGGCAGCTACAGGTTCCCTCTGCCCGCGTTGGCGTGCTTGTCGATCCAGTCCCGGACGACCTCTGCGGCCCTCATGCCGGCCCTCCACGCTCCCTCTACCCCACCTCTCCCTCCCGCGGTCCCGTCGCCGGCCAAGACGACTCTGCCCCCGTCGAGCACGACGACTCTCTTGTCGTCGTCGGCTCCCTCTGCTCCCTCGTCTTGCGCTCGCCCGACCTGGGCAAACTTCCACCGCTTGACCTGGCTCTCGCGCCCGCCGAGGCCTTGCGCGCGGTCGACCGTCTCGGCGGGGACGAGTGCCGACGAGCGCAGGACGGCAAAGAATGCGGCGCGGATCTCGGCGTCGGACGCCGAGTCGTACGAGAGCGAGAGGAGCGAGGGGGTCGACTGGAGGCAGATGCCGATCGAGGGGAGGGCTGGGGAGGTCCCGGTCGAGAGGGAGGTGAGGGCGGGGTGGGGGTTGCGGTGGTAGACTGGCAGAGAGGGGAGGGAGAGCGTGGGGAGGAGGAGGGCGAACGTGCGAGTGTACTCGGTCGTAGCAGGGGACGGGGTGGGCAGCAGGATCGAGGTTTGCGGTGAAGGAGCGGTGAGGATCAGAAGGGCAGGAGCGGGGAGGGCGCAGAGTTGGGCGGTTGGGTGCACGAAGGTGAGCGTCGGGGACGAGAGTGAGGTTGGGGTCGGGTGCGCGACCGCGGCATCAAAGATCATCTCGACGCGTCCGTGGCCGAGCTCGCGAATCTCGTCGACGAGGCCGTCGACGAGGCCTCTCGCGAGTCCGCCCTTGCCCTCCCACCACCTGCTGCCCGCTCCAACTCCAACTCCCTCGAGTCTCTCCCGCTTGACCTCCGTCACCCAGCCCCTACCCTCCCACCCTTGCACCTCGCGTTCAAACTCCAAGTCGCCCTTTGCGCTGCTCTCAAACACGCGCGCCCCTGCCTCCAAGTACGTCCCAGAGTCATAGTACCGCGTACTGAGCCGACCGCCGGGCGCTCGAGCCTTGTCGAGCAGCGTCAGTCGCACAGCGAGCGGCGGGTGCGCGACGAGCAGCGATCGCGCCAGAGTCAGCGCCGTGAGGCCCGTGCCGACGATGACGATGTGCGGCGGGCAACTGCCAGTGCGGGGGACCGGGTTAGCGACCGATGCGGGTACGAGTCGGGTTCACGGACGTCATGCTGCCAGCTACTGGGCGCGGGCTGCAGCAACGAGCAGACCAACGTCCGACGATCGCGATCCGGTCCGGACCCCCCCTCGATCGAGAGTCGGCCCCCGCTGACGATCGCGCCGCAGTCCCGTCGCTCTGCCAAAGTCCATTTGTGCCATTTCAACCCCCAAGGACGAAAACGTTTATATTGAGCAGCGGGGGGATTTCCTTGAAAAACACGCACGCCGTCCAAGGACCGCAAGGCAGCCGCGAGATCTAGTCTCGAACCAGTCTGTCACGCACCTCCCATCTTCACCCAAATTTGTCTCTCCGATTCTGTCTAGAGCGAGTTTATAGGTGAATTTGAGAGTATCATTTTAATTGAATTAAGTTTTGTAATGAGTGGTAATGGCATTAGGAAAGAACAACGGCGGGGGAGTTGCGTTAACAGTCTGGCACAATGGTAGGCTCGACGAACCGTCAGGACTTTCGTGGGGCCTCCGGCAAGCGCGCGACCGCTGCCGCGCGCTCATTCACCACGAGCGGCACTCGCCGCAGCAGCCCGCCGAGTGCTCCGCACCAGCGGAGGTCAACATCAACAACCCCCGCATGTAGCAGCTACCTTCCTCACTCGCTCCCCTATTCTCTGAAGATCACTTGAGCCTCTTGCGCTGCTCACCCGTGCAAAATTGGTGCCCTACCGACCTCCGCAACCTCTCCGTCGAAAGCCACCGCAATCACCGCCCGCAACTTGCCCTACCTCGCGGGACTCGTTCCCAGATGTGTCGGAAGATGCTATGGATGAAGACCAGCCCAGCACCGGATCAAGGAAGGGCGGTGAGTGGGCTGCAGCGTGTGCGTCCTGCGCCGGAGTGCGGAGCTGAGGGGCCCGACATGCTGAGCGGGTGGGGATGCGGAGTGTAGGGTGTCAATACCAGTGACTTTTCGACCAACTTGCGGAAAGAAGGGCCACTGGGGTCGCGACCTGACGAAAGCGCGCGAGCGCCGACAGGCGCATGTTTTCGGCGAGCTTTAATTCCGCGCGCATTGTCAGAGGTTTTACAGCCCTACTCTTGTGCCAGACTGTTAACGCAACTCTCCCCCCGTCTTTTTTTCTGTTCCCGCAAACTTTTACTCCCAAAGTAGCACACTATTCTAAGGTACTATCTACTTGTGAGAGACTCTAGAAAATTCGAAATGAGGAGGGGGGTTGAGAGTTGCGTGACAGGCTGGTTCGAGACTACGCGAGATCCGAGTCCGACCAACCTCGGACCCCCGGGGGTTCAAGTTGGCGCTGCCAAACTCTCTCGAGGGAACCCCCCCTTGATTTGGGACTACACTTGTGAAGGAATCCCGAGGCGAGCTGCCACCCGGGCTGGTATCGGCGTAGGAAGGAGAGACAGCGCGCCAGCGCGCTGCAGGGTGCGACTCGGACCTTGGCCCTCAGGCCTCAGGCCTCAGGAGTGGCCCGCCGTGGTCCTGCTCGCCAGAATTCCAGCGTGGTCACAAGGCAGTTGAAACCCTTTTCTTATGAATTGAAGTTTAGGCAGGCGCGGAGGGTCCATGACCTTTCGGCTGTGGGTCCACGTACGTGCAGGCAAGCGAGTTGAAACATCTGGCGAGGTGTGCGAGGTGAGGCAACACAGCGGGGGAACAACCTGAACCTGCGACTGCCAGCACCGTGACCCGCAACTGGCCTCGAGCTCGGCAACACGGCGCGGGCCTTTCGCTATTTGATCCAGTCGCGAGGACTTGACCAATCCACATCCTCTCTCGCTCGAGTCTGAGCGAGGTTTCAGCGAGTCCCCTCCGCGTTTGGCAACGAGAGCCCCCGCGGACTGGCCCCACCGATTGGCTGAATCGCGCCGATCGTCGCAGTGACGTCCTGCGGCTCCTGAAGGCCTGACCCCGAACCCCGCCTGGCAGCGTCCTCTCTGTTCCGGTCCATCACCTTCGGAACCAGAATGACGGACCGCTCGTACCCCAGCGCCGCGCCGCCCAAGAAGACGAACCTCCTCCTCGGCAACCTCCCGCCGAAGCAGGTCGGGTTTGGGAACGCCCAGGTCAGTCCGAGGTTGGCACGTGTTTGTGCCAATCAAGTCCCTTGGGTGACGGAGCAGGCGAGAGTCGAGTGGGGGCGACCGACAGCGCGGGCGGGACATGTCGGATTCCCGCTCGCCCGTCACGAGCCCGCGGCGGGAAAGGTGTGGACGGTGTCGGGCCGGGCGACTCGATCGGGGGTGGACTGCCTTCCTCTCACTGCCGAGCGGTGCGCCAGCTCGCGTCTCGAGCCCGACCCCCCCGTGCCTCGTGCTCCGTCGGCCCGGGCAGAGGTGGGGCTTCACCCGCAGGATCGTCGGGCGTTGGAAACGTGGAGGGCGGGGGCGAGCACTCGACGCCGCTCGCCTCGCTATCGGGGTTGCGACGGCCAAAGGCGTGCCTTTGGGTCGGCTGTTGCCAAGAATGTCGGGCGGAATCGATGGGGGGGAGCCTTGATGGCGACGTCTCCGGTCGACAAGGCGGTCTCGGCATCGGGTCGCCCTCCTCGCCAAGACCTGGCATCTTCCCAGAGGAGGCGCCCACTGGCATCTCGAGACCCACCTTGAGACCTCGGAGCTAGCGAGGTCCCAGATCAACCCAGCGTCATCTCTCTTCGCGCACACCGCTGACCTCGCGGTGCCACCGATTCAACAGTACCCGCGAACGCCGTCCCGAGTCGACCCCAACAACCCGCCATGGCCCGCCTACCGTGGCTACCACGAGTACTCGTTCGCGCACGCGACGATGGGGGTCCGCCTGCCCACCATCCTTGGCAAGGCGATCGACGACGTCGTTCGCACTCTGTGAGTCGTTCGGGGGCGGCCACCCTTTGCGGATCGTTTGGCTGAGTAGTCGTGGTTTGAACAGTAACGAGGAGTACCAAGAGGAGAGGATCGTCGACCTCACCGAGTGCATCTCGCGCATGGAGGACCTCATGGACGACCTCCAGCAAAACACGACGCTGCGGCCCATCATCGACGACGGTGAAGGTGCGCTCCCTCGCATTAAACGTTCACAAGTCTCGATTAATGACCAGGCTCGCAGCCGACGTGCCGCTCTGGAACAAGGAGATTGCACGCTACTTCCGCGGCAAGGACTGGAAGAGCGCGCCGTGGCTCTTCGCCGAGGCGCTCCACTACCGGCGACTGCACGAGTGCTTCTCAGTTTCCAAGTACTGGAAGAGCTACGACGTCTTCTTCCGCCAGAGTACGCCTTTTCTGCCCCGTCTCGAGCGCTCGAACTCGCGGGGCTCACTCGGGTTGGTGGCGCAGAGTGCGAGACGTTCTCCCGCTCGGGCGACGCCGTCTTTGAGCTCTCGATGCGCTTCGCGGACCCGAACATCCTCGACGCCAAGCTCACGGGCGAGAAGCGACTCGAGGCGAAGAAGCTCCTCTTCCACGAGCTCACGCAGGTCTGCCTCTGGGGCAACTCGACCGACCTCTCGCTGCTCATCAACGTGCGGCGCTCTGCCCAATCGATCTCTCGGATCACTCACTCGTGACTTCCCCTTTCCGTTCTATAGATGACCGAGGACGACATCAAGAAGCTCCAGTCGACCGGTGGGGACGCCCTCGCCGCGACCGAGAAGAACATCCTCGGCAACCACCTGCCGCAGCTGTGGGACCTCGTCTCGTCGCCCAACTTTGGCAAGGGCAAGAAGGCCGGCGGACGCATCGACTTTGGTCCGTTTTTCGCTCGCCCCCCCATTTCATTCTGTCGAGTCCTTTGACCCGGGCGTGAAATTGTACAGTCCTCGACAACGCCGGATTCGAGCTGTACTGCGACCTCGTCTACGCCGACTGGCTCATCCAGTCCGGTCTCGCGTCCCACATTCGCTTCCACGGAAAGCGCTTCGCGTGGTTCGTGCGTGCCTTCTGCCCTTCATCTCTCGCTCTGATGGTGGCTCAACTCTGAACCTTGGATTGCAGGTCTCGGACGTCACGAGCCAAGACTTCCAGTGGCTCATCAACAGTAGGGCCCTTTCCTCCCATCCCTTGCAGCTCGAAAGCAACTGCTTATCAACTCCTGATAGTGATGTGCTACGGCCACCTGTTCCCGACCTTCGGCGAGGAGGAGCTCGCGTCGCTCAAGCTGCTCGGCGAGCGCTGGAAGCAGTACGTTGCCGACGGCGTCTTCGTCTATGAGCAGCACCCCTTCTGGATCACGTCCGCGTTCCCTCCCTTCCTCGTTTGGATTCCTCTCGCTCACTCGCGCGGCGCGCAGGGGATACACGTTCTGGGACCTCAAGAGCGAGGCGCCGGACCTCTTTGTGCACCTCTCCGAGTCGGACCTGGTCATCTTCAAGGGGTAGGCCTGGCGCTTCATTGGCCGCACCAAGTTGGTTCGGGGGATCACTCACCACTCGTCCCCTCGACTAGTGACCTCAACCACCGCAAGCTCACGTACGACTGCCACTCGCCGCCCTCGACCGGCTTCGACGTCGGCATCGGACCCCTCGCCAGCGAGCCTGGAGCGCCTCCCGGTGCGTTACCATCTTCACTGATACTTGCAATACACTCAAGCTGACCCCCCCGATCCTTCCCCAACTCAGTGCTCTCCGTCCGCACGATCAAGTCGGACGTCGTCGTCGGCCTGCCGGAGGGCGTCGCCGAGCGGCTCGACCAGGAGGAACCCGGTTGGAAGATCAGCGGCAAGGTGCGCTCGTGGCTGCCTTGTTGACCCCAAAATCCCGTCGCTGGTTTTCGTCCACGCTGATTTCTTTTGCGCCGCGTGCAGTACGCCGTCATCCTGCTCAGCGCGGGCCACCCCGGCGAGCCGGTCAACTTTGTCTAGAATCGCTCGCCCCCGCAACCCAACAAGATTGGAGCTACAGATTTCGAATGCTTGCAATCAGCTTACGTAGATCCGTTCCGTCGCCCTGGAAGAGACTGCAGGGGACGACGTCGGCGGCTAGAGTCTGGACGCGTCGCTCGGGGGAGGCACGTCCTCCCTTTCTTTCAGTGTTCCTCCTTAATGTCTGTAGATCGGAAGCTGAAGGAATAGGTTCGGGGACCGGAAGTGAGGAAAGCGGAAGGCGAGCGTTCGTTCGTTCGAGGCCCGTCAGTGTTGTCAACATATCAACTGGCAGCGCTGCACCGTACTTCCCGGGTGAGTCAATGATCTACTCCAGAAGCAGGACATGGACCTCGTGACACAGGATGCACCCGAGAACATCATTCAAGCTTCATTCCGGATTGCACGAAAGCCCCCGATCAACGTCGGGCAAACACCTCTGAGGACCAGATCTACTGGAAGTCCTGCGAGATGGCGGCCTCGGCCTCCTTCTGGGCGTGGCGCTTGGCCTTCTCCTGCTCGAAGATGTTCCGTCAGCGTCCCCCAGTCTCTGGTCTGCGACGGGGACGGCCACGAACCCGGTCGAGGAAGTCGAGGCCCTGACGATTGCTCAAGCATCAGCACAGCGTCGATCAGCTAGAGAAAGAAAAACCAGACCTTGGTCTCGAAGAGCTAATTGATTTCACAGTCCGTCAAGGGCTACTTGGACGACAGGCAGGAGAGACGCACCTCGTCCACCTCGGCGCCGGCGATACCAGCGATGAGCTCCTTGGCGAGCGCGTCTGTATGGTGTGGCGGTGACAGGGTACGATGATAAGTTGAAGAAGGAGCGTAAAGGAAGCTCGAGATGGTCAGCACGTAGTCCTGAGGAAGCCGCCGGGGATCAGCAAGGACGTACGCGAGGCGGGCTTTCCGTCACGAGCTTGCTTCTCCTCGTAAGCCTTGGCGGCAGCGAAGGCAGCCGCTCCTATGAGAAAGGATGGGTCCGGCACGTGGAGATGAGCGATCCTCCCCACCCGCCCGAGACAGCACCGAGCGACGAACCTCCGATCGCCTCGTGGGTCCACGAGCCCTTGTTCTCGTCCGAGCCGTTGTAGACCTGGTCAAAGGACTGGGCGTGGTCACCGTCGTTCTACAATTGGAGAGCATCGACGTGTCCGGGTCAGTGCGCGGTTCCAGATGTGATCGGAGCGCGAGGCGCGAAGCGAGACGCACGGAGAAGAATCCCATGGTTGCTGAGTGAGGTGTTGGTGTGGGAAGGTTGGGTAGGACGAGTGGGAAGTGGGTGCGGAAGGAAGAGGGAGGTGGGGCGTGAGCTTTTTATAGAGCTATCTCGATCCGAGGCCTGAGCGAGGTGGGGAGGAGTTGGTCGACGTCACTGTCCGAGCTCAGATTGCCTTCGGGTCGGGTAACGACTTCGGTGAATGCAAGATTAACTGGAAATGAACGGTCGTATGTAGGACGGAATGCTGCAGGAAGCTGGAAGGCGAGGTGCGAGAGTGAGCGCGGCCGTTCGATGGCGTGCGAGGCATAGGCGTTGGCGCGGTGCGCGTTGATGAATGCGTGTGCATGCGCTCAATGAGGACATCGATGGTGTTGTCAACGTGATTCGAAAGCGTGGTTTCAGTTGCAACTCGCCGCTCGTCCTGGCCCCGCTCGCGGACCCCGTGCGATGCGCGCACGCGGTGCGCATGTCCGCGACTGGGGAGCGACTCTTTCGGTGATACGACGTGAGCGCACTCGGAAATCTCTGTCCCATGACCTAATATGCGCCCGTCAGCACCGTACTGTCGTCAAGGGGCACGGGGGGTAAGTCCCGAGGACGCACACTTGCTGCTCCGCAGGCAGGGGCGTGCTACGCTCGAACGTGTCGCTGGGAGCTCGCTTGAGGTCACCTGGTGGGAGCTGATATTGGTGACGGAGCTAAATGGAGACGGAGTTGAAACGGTGCGACTCACAGGAGACGCGAGCTCGACGTTGCGAGGGCCTCGTCCCTCGACATCGCATCCCATCACACCTCACTCATCTCGGCGTCCTCCCCAGCCTTCTCCGCGGCCCCAGGTTCACTCATCGCCTCGCCATCCTCTTCCACCTTTACCACGTCTCCGCCGGCCTCGAGCGCGGGCTTCTCGTCCACGGCAGTCTCACGGCCTCGCTTGCCCGGCGCCGGGTGCGACACGAGCTTTCTGGGCGGAAGTTCGGGTACAGGTGTGCCGGCGGGTGTGCCGGATGGTGTTGGCGTCGGCGTCGGCCGCGTCGAGAGGGGCGGCGGTTCGGGGTCGTCGATCTTGTAGTCCCACGCGCCCGACTTGATCTCTTGGATTTCCGAGTAGGTGATTCTGCGCGTGGTCAGGAGCGTGTTGGAGTAGGTGGACAGTAGTTGTTTGCAGATGGACAGTCGGGACGCGGGGGAAGACGATGGGGAGGTCAGCGCCTGCAACGAGGTGAGGACCAAGGGGCCTCAATCCGTAGAATAGTTGAACTAGAGCAGAACGCACCGGAACTTGTCCTCCTCGAGCTGCATGAGCGCCCGTAGCTCGTAGACGCGCTGCATGTAGTACTTCTTCGCGACCTTGAGCAGCGGCGGACCTATTTCGACATCGTGTGAGCCCTGAAGGTTCGCCAAAGCTCATCCGAGTGCGTACCATTCAGGACGTAGGTCGCCGACCTGTGCACCGACGCACTCAGCTCCCCCGCGTCGCTCGCGCACAACCCAAGGCGTACTCACGGATCCAGCCCAATGTCCTTCTCGCCCAGCATCGCTTCGAACAGCTCCTTCGCCCTCTGGCTCAGCCGTCCGTCAGCTCGACGCCTCGCGCGCGCCCGGCCAAGAGCTCACCTCTGCCGGAAAGAAGTCCTGCGGTCGGCCCGCGAGCTCGAGCAGCGGATGCGCGTGCAGGAGCTTGGCCACAGCCACGTAGTCCGTGGTACCGACCTGATAGACCGCTTGTGCGACCAGAAGCTTTTCGGTCGCAGAAAGCGGCGCGAGGAGAGCGGATTCGTTGAACGCGGCGGGCGCCATTCCCGAATGACCGAGGCGGTGCGGCGCGTGAGGCGGGCCCGGGGGGGCTTATGAGGTCGGCTGGGGCTGCAGGAGGTGTTCCGGGCTAAGTCGAGTTGAGGCGGCGTGCAGTTGGGGTTCAAAAGCAGCGCGAGCTGCACGCTCGTGTGTCTTCCACCGACCGCCACGTCCTCGACTCGACTCGACCCCTAAAGTGCACTGACTCCAATCGCTTCGGTACGTTACGCACCTACCGAGAACAGGAGTGCACGCAAGCTCACGCGCGTCCAGTCCGCGTCCAGCGCGCGACGATGTCGACCCCGAGCACCGCTTCGTGCTCTCCACCCTCGGAACCCCGCTCTACTTGCCGTACTTTGTTGTCACTGCCGCGCGAGATCAAGGCCCACGTGGTGGAGCTCGCGCACCAGCAGGACTTGCGGTACAAGGAGCGCTGGGTCGAAGGTGCGCACCGCGAGAAGCTAGTCGAGAGCGTGAGGACAGAGCATCATGGAAGGAGCCTTCAAGCATTGTCCCTTGCCTGTCGGGAGCTCAACCTGCTGGCGGCCAGACACATCTTTGAGGTGCGCGTTGCTGGGCTCCGCCTGCGATTGACAGAAGGGCTGACTGCTGCGAATGTAGGTCGTGACAACCACCATGCTCGACTCTCCCTACTTCCTGTCGCGGATTATCAAAGATCGGAAGAGCGTCGTGTAGG
>ERZ1463038.535-NODE-535-length-13234-cov-15.803855_pt1 | contig 13234 bp, 18 predicted proteins | sample MGYA00564479_ERZ1463038 | MGnify/ENA primary metagenome ERZ1463038 (study PRJEB39244, sample SAMEA3635134) | Helicobacter pylori | study: EMG produced TPA metagenomics assembly of PRJEB11511 data set (Assembly of a 5300-year-old Helicobacter pylori...
CCAACCCCTTCGCGGCGGCGTTCGCTGTACCAGACGCATATCAGCGTCAAGCCCCTGCACACAGCCCACCGACGAACCAACGGAGCAGCCGACGAGTGTGGTGTTGATGGCGGGGAGAACGTCATCGAGCTCAAGCTGGAGAGTCTGAATGAGGTTGTTGACGGAGGCAACGGGCCCGGTGGTGCGGCGGACGATGCCGTGGCGTCTGTCGTGGGTGAGGGAGGCCCGAGTTGGGTGGTCACGGTGCAGTCGGTGGGCAAGTGGGACAGTGGGAAAGATGGAGTCGAGGCCGACAGAGGTTTCCAGCTCGAACGATGCCGAGGCCGCTGGAGTGGATGGGGTGGTCAGTGCGCGTTCTTTCGTCGGGTGAAGGAGGACCAACAGGCCATCGCGAGCACGGCGCCGAAGAAGAAGATCTTGGGGCCGACCATGACAGGTAAGGAGCGACTAGAGGTGAGTTTTGGAGAGACTGGAGAGAATTCTGCTGACGGGGAGAGAGGAAAGAGCTCGGCAGTGCTCGGTGTGGAAAATCCTCGAGGACTGTGAGAGGCTGTGCCATCCGAGTGTCGCAGCCCTCCGGCCGTCGGCCGTCTGGGGTAGTTGTACTTGTTTAGAAGTGGTTCTGAATAACCTCCGAAGCACACACAAGTACTGAATAGGTCCTCGATATTCAGCTCGAGTGCGGGTCCGATATTTTTCTGAAGTGCGGGACATGTCACTGTACGTAGCCGCTAGGGAAGAGCCAATTCTTATGCCACACGGTCAGGTGGGTGCACCATCATATAAGGAGCAGTGTATACACTCTGTCGAAGGAGAAGGTCCGCAGAGAAGCTTCAGGTCTGCGACACACGCCACTGCAACTTGAGCGAGCGAGCGGCATTTTCGCATTGAACCCGTGGGCAAGTAGCCCATCTACGAAGAGGATGTACATAATCTAAACAGGACAGGTGGGAGGGTCACGGGACCGCTGAACGACTGTGGGGAGTGAGAGCGCCACACCCGGCGAATGGGTCCATGGCCTTGAGATGATGGCGGTGTTGCTTAGACAATGACGCCAACGAGGGATCCGAGGCCGACCGCGATCAGGCTGGGGGGCGGAAAGAGCAGGTCAGTAACTGTGAGAACGATGGCGTGCGGCGTGCGAAGCTTACGCCTGGATGAGGGTCGTCTTGAGGCAGGGGAAGATGAGGTCGAGGGTCGAAATGTTTCCGGCGAGCTTGGCCTGGATGACGTCGACCGAGTTCTCGAGGAGGCTCTCGAGGAGGGGGTAGGCCGGGAAGAGGGCCTCGACGGACGAGAGCGACGCCTCGAGCGCGACGATGATGTTGAGGAGCGACTCAACAACGCCTGTGCTGACCTTGAAGGGTGGATTCACCATGGTCAGCAATGGGGTCTCGGACCGGCTTGCATTCAACTCACAACGTCGCAGACGTCTCCGGCGGCACCCGAGGGCGAGGGGGCGGCGAGAAGCACGGCGGACGCGCCAGCCGAGACGTCGAGCTGGATCGAGACCGACGAGAGGAGCGCGGTGAGCTGGTATCCGGAGACCTCGGCGTTGACTGCACACGAAGCATTCAAAGCCAGCTCGCCATACCGAGCGGATTCCGCCTCCGAGATCCACGACGCACCTCCGGTGGTGGCGCCAACGATGACTCCGATCTCTCCGATGATGTAGCTCAGCTCGGACTGGGTGGTCGCGAGGAGCGAGTTGACCGAGTTGACGGGGCCAGCGGCACGGCGGCGCATGTCCGACGAGCGCTTCGCGTGAGCGTTCGCGATGGACGCACGACTGGCGTGGTTCGGGCTGAGGCGGTTCGCGCGGGGCACGACCGGGTACGACCTGGCGGTCACGACCTCGGATGCAGCCGAGGCAGCTGCGAATTCAGGAGTGGGGTCAGCTCCCAGCACGTTCGTGCGCGGCCGGTGGAGGATGCGCACAGGAGATGGCGAGCAATGCGCCGACGAAGAAAGTCTTGATGCAGACCATCGTGAAGGAAAGGAGTGACTAGGGTGAGTGGGGAAGCGGGAAACTGGACGAGTATGATGGAGAGAAAAGAGAGACGGAGGCGCGGTCGTGCACCAATGTACGCAGCAGTCGGGACGCGATGGGATCAAACGGGATCAGAGTGGGGGTGGAAGCGAAGCGAAGCACCGTCCTCTTGGGACAGAGCACCCTGCATGCGCCGGTCTTCTAGCGTGCGAACGGGTGTCAGCCCTTTCGTGTAATTGCGTTGCGGGGAGGCTGGGCGACGACGAAGACGATGATGGCAGAGATGCGATTGTGACGAAGATCCCAGGCGGACTTGAGCGGACGGTGCCGGAGAAAGCATCTGCTCATGCGACGACCTTCGAATTTCGTTCTAGCGCGGATTTCTTGCATGCAGCCGCCTGCCCTCCTGCCGCTCTGGCTCGCACAGGCTGGATGGCTTGTGCGGCCTGGATTCAAGCAGAATCGTCAGCGAAAGATTGGTGTCTTAGGCGATAGTGCCGGCTCTGCAGAGCGCGAGACCACACAGTTCGTGCAGGGCTCCGCAGGCAGCGGTCGGCACCGGTCGGTCCCAGGAGGTGAGCGCTCCAAAGGAGGAAGGTGTCAGCGAGTGAGTGTAAAGTTGTTCCCCGGGGTCAGGTAAAGGAGCGAAGGAGAGGGTCCGGACGAGTTGCTGGCACCGGGACGGCTTCGCGAATTCGAAGCTCGCGACACGTCCCATCCGGCAGGTCTCGCGACCGTATCGTTGATCGGGGCAGTGCACCGGAATCCGGCCGACGTCCAGCTGGATGCCCGAATGGGCACAGCGGACCTGCTTGAGGCCGCGCAGTTGCTCGAAGATTGGCGTGCGTGAACGTGGTGCACCGGTGGGTGCAGGGATCACCGTTGCGTGCCAAGGTAACGTCCAGGCGGGGAGTCCAGCTGCGAACTCTTTCGTTGCTGGCGGAGGAGCTCAAACGAGGATAATTGCGACGGATGCGTCACCGAGAGGCCAAAGACGCGACGGTGCGGGTGGGTGTGTGTTTGCTGCCGCGTGACCCAAAGCAGGCGCGTTGTGAGAGTGAAGCAGCTGGTCTGAGACGTGTTGGGCGCGAGGTCGTCAAGATCTGACGTTGTGGGAAGGCAGGCGGGCCATCATACTTTTATTAATGATTTAGCATTTGTTATTGCTCCTGAAGGTCGACGCGCCTTACTTGCGGCTCCAACGCATCACTCGACTCCCGCGAAGACGTCCTGAGGCCAGGATGAGCTCGGCCCGCGGTGCAAGCTCGCCGTCGAAGAACATGGACAAGCCGGACCTCTTCAAGGGCGTGCGCTTCTTCATCAACGACTCGATCCCGCCGACGGTGCGGGCCAAGGTAGGTTCCGAGTGCTGGCGACCGGTCTGAGCTACCAAGCTGACCTGGAGAGACTCCCACGCTCAGCTCGCGGAACTGCTGGTCAGCAAGGGCGCCGTCGCGTCGAGGCAGCCGAGCGCGCGTCGGTTCGACTACGCGCACGTCACGCACGTCATTACGGACTCGCTCGACTTCCCCGAGTACGCCGAGGTGCAGCAGCGGAATGCGGACGAGTCGCTCGCCAAGCAGGGCTTCATCCCGATTGAGGTCGTCTCGGTGCGTCGGCGCCGCGGTCGTCGACCCGAAGCGCGCGAGCTGACCTGCCCTCACGCGCAACAGCCGCTGTGGGTGACCAAGTCGCAGGATCTCCAGACGCTCCAGACGTGAGTTCGCTCCGGCGCGCGCGCGGCGATCCGAGTGCCGGGGAGCTGACCTCGACGCACTGTTGCGCAGGCCGCGCTTCTACTCGGCTGACCGCGCTCTGTACTTTTCTGGCCTCTGCTTCTGCACCTCCGAAGTAAGCACTGCCCTTGCACGCTCCCCCACCCCCGCGGCGGAAGCCGACCGAAGCTGACCCGCGCGCGACCGAGCAGCTGCCCGAGACGGACTCGTCCGCGATCCAGGCGGGCGTCAACAGCCTTGGCGGTCAGTGGCGCTACGAGCTCACGCGGGAGGTCACCCACCTCTTTGTCGTCTCGCCAAGCGGGGTAAGCCGGTCTCCCGTGCGCGCGGGGCAGCCCTTCGGGGGTGGGGACGCTGACTCCTCTCAATGCGAGCAGCCCAAGTACGAAGCCGCGATCAAGTATGGACCCGATCTTGGCATGGTGGCCCTACTTCCCCACTGGTGCGTGAACAGCGCTCGCCCCCCGGAGCCGCGGAGCTGATCCGCGTGCTTCGTGCGACCCTCAGGTTCGAGGAGTGCCTCAAGCTCCGCCAGCCGGTCCCGATCGACACGTACCAGTTCCCAGACCCACCGCTGCTCCGACTCTCCGAGTGGGGCGCCAAGAAGCCGTTCGAGGAACGCATCGCGGAGTACTTCAAGCAGAAGTCGCTCGAGCCGCCGCCCAAGAAGTCGTCGTACAAGTCGAGCACGTCCGAGATCCTCGGCATTCTCCCCGGCGGGAACTTGATGCTCGCCGGGCGCAATAAGGCCACGAACGACACGTACCAGAAGACGGCGACGGTACAGCTCGAGAAGCCGTCGTCGGCCGACCTTGCCAACGGGTCCAACTCGTCAAAGGGACAATTCCCGACGGCGATCGACCTCGCCAAATGCACCGCAAAGATCTTCTCCCAGCGGATCGTCTACCTCGCGTCGGACCTCGGCCTGCGCCCCGGGCTCGAGGAGGCGCTCAAGCAGCGCGTCGAGGAGGCCGGCGGCGAGTGCTGGAGCTGGGGCGTCGACGGCGCGAACGCGAACCAGACGGACGTCTCGGACTCGTGGGACCGCAGGCGCAGGGCCGAGAAGGCGCTCAAGCGGGCCAACACGGTCGTCACGCGCTCCCGCGAAGGCTGGGAGTTCTGGGAGGTGCGCTTCTATCGCTGACGGGGCGCGCCGCGATCAACGACTGACCGCAGTCGTTCTCATTGCAGGCGTACGAACAGGACAAGACGATCGGGAACCTCCCGTGGATGTACCACGTCCTCGCGACGTCGAAGCTCGACTCGCCCCTCGACCACCTGCTTCACTACCCGCTCCCGCCCGGCCCAGTCCCACAGTTCGTCAACCTGCTTGTGACGATCTCCAACTACTCGGGACCGGCCCGCGATTACGTGCGCACGATGATCGAGTCGCTCGGCGGCGCGTTCGAGGGCGCCATGTCGAAGAAGACGCGCTACGTCGTCACCGCGAGCGAGTTCGGGCAGAAGGTCAAGCACGCGCGGCAGTGGAACGTGCCGGTTGTGAGCCACGTCTGGCTCGAGAACTGCATCTCCGAGTGGGCGTGGATCGAGCCGAGCGCGGCGGCCGCGTTCGTGCCGCACGCCGCGCCGAACACCAACTTCATGACCATCCTCGGCCACACGCAGCTCAAGAAGGCCGCCGTCGCAAAGTGGGCCGCGCTCCCCGAGTCGCTTGCGGCCAAGGAGCTCGCGCTCAAGCAGCCCGAGATGGACGCCGAGCCCGAGCACGAGCGCAAGATCGACGACGATGACGACGAGGTCGAGATGGACGTCGACCGCGCCGCCGCTGCGTTCGACGACGAGGTCGAGCAGGCCGAGGAGCCAATGGAGGTCGACCAGCCCGAGCCCGAGCGCGACGACTCGCCGCCGCCGCCCCCCAAGTCGAAGAAGGGCAAGGCGAAGGAGGTCCCCGTTGTCGTCAAGAAGTCGACAGAGTCCGTCAAGGCCAAGAAGGCGCCGGTCATCGAGCTCGACGACGATGACGACGACGACGCCCCGGCCCCCGCTCCCCCGCCCCGCGCCCGCAAGCCAGCATCATCGCCCGGGCGAAAGCCCCCCGTCAAGCACGACACCTCGGACGACGACGACGGGGAAGACGAGGCGGCCGTCGTCGTGCGCTCGCCGCCCAAGGCGTCGACCTCGGCCGCGCCACTCGCCGCCACGACAAACGGCAAGGCCCGCGCCGTCTCGTCCGCGCTCTCGACGGCGCTCTCGACCCCTTCGTCCAGCGAGGAGTCGGAGCCGGAGCACACGCCGCCGCAGCGGATCGACTTCCAGAACGTCATCCCCGTCACCGGCAGGCGCGCCGCCGCGAGCCTCGCGTCCAAGCGACTCGCGGAGCAGATGCCCGACGCGATCAAATTTGCAAAGGAGGCCAAGGAGTTCAAGAACTCGGGCAAGAAGCGCCGCCGCTCATCGCAGGTCCGCCAGAAGAGCGCGAACGCGTCCGACGACGACAGCTCGGACGCGTCAGAGGACGGCGAGGCCGACGCGAGGCGCAAGCTCGCAAAGACCAAAGCCGCAGGATCGACGTCGACCGCCGCGAGACCCGAGCCGAAGGCCATCAAGAAGGCTGCCCCCGCAAAGAAGTCGGCCATGAAGAGCGCCGTCGGAAGGTCCGCAGCGGCAGTCACCCAGGACGGCGGCGCAATCTCGAGCTTCGACAACCCTCCGCACGCAGCGCCGCCCAAGCACGTCTCGAAACCCGGTCCACCCCTGCCGGTGCCCCCCGCTGATCCTGGGCACTTTGCAGGAAACTGCTGAAAGTACGCGTGGGCCCGAAGAAGGTCCGGATCCTCATGACTGGACTCGGCTTCACGAGCGATTCTCCGGAGTACATCGTGCGCAATTCCTCCCATCCCAGTCAAACAATTAATCTGACCTCGAATTGCGCGCAGGAATGGGCCTCGAAGCTCGCAAAGTTCGGCGCCAAGTTCACGGAGGAGCCAAAAGAGGCGACGCACCTGGTCGTCAAGGTGCGCCTCTCCGGCGCCGGACTGATGTCCTCGAAAACTGATGGGGCTCGCTGGACAGAGCATAAGCCGCACGGAGAAATTCCTGTGCAGTAAGAATGCTTACTTTGGGTGAACGGGGGATGTCTTGACTGACCTTTCGGTACCCGTGCAGCGCTTGCGTTCGCCCCGTTCATCGTCACCCGCAAATGGATCGACGACAGCATCTCGGAAGGCGCCCTGCTCGGTCAGCTTCTCCGTTGACCCGGGGGGCAAACTCAAGACCTGACAGCGCACGTGCACACCAGATGAACAAGACTACCTCCTGCACGACGTCGTCAAGGAGCGCGAGCTCGGCGAGACGCTCGACGCGATCGTCACCCGCGCGCGCACGAAGAAGCTCTTCGGGGGCTGCACTTTCTACCTCACGAAGAGCGTGCTGCCGAATGTGTCGACCATTCGGCGCGTCATCGAGTGCAGCGGCGGACTGGTGCGCTCCCTTCCCGTGTCGTTCGCGACGCCACCGACTGACGAATCTCCCGTCGCAGGTCACGATGGCGACCTTTGACCGCATCGCCGCCTCGCCCACGACCTTCATTATCTCGAACACCAAGGACCGCTCCAAGTGGGAGAAGTTCGCCTCGAGGCCCGACGGCAAGGTCTACTCGGTCGAGGCCGTCTTCCAGTCGGTCGTGCACCAGGAGAACCGCTTCTCGGACGACTACCGCATCGACCTCCAGCTTTCTTGATTCCCCGCTCGTTCCTCGTGTCTCCTCTTGCTATCCGTAGTACCACCTGTTGAATCTGAAACCACGCTGCCTTCGCTTTACTTCGCCGGCTCCAGATCATCTTCAGCTGTCATGGGTGACCGAGTTCTTTACTGTATCCTCATCTGACTGTATCGGGTAACCTATGCACCCACCCTCCCCAGCTGCAGTGGACTTTGCACTTCGACCGACTTCTCCTCCGCCGGGATCCGAGTTGACGAGTTGCTCACAATGCTGCCGAGCACAACAATCAACGATGAGAATAAGAGGCCTGAAGGTACGCACGACATGTATCCCTGCCAGAAAAACGACACCAACGCGACCAGAGGGACGCGAAAGGCCGGAGGCGTGACGGCGAAGTTGCCGATAGACACTGGGATCCACACGCACCAGCTCCGCTTTTGTGTGTCCCACCACTTTTCCTGAACTTGTGCCGCTGCCTCCCGAACGCCCTTCGCCTGGAGCAACGCCTGCGACGCGAAGAAAGACGCCACCAACGGCGGTGTGATGAAGAGCTGTTCCAGGGTGACCCGAGTTGCGACTGTTAGAGCTGTGGTCCTCATGATCACATGGCGATTTGCAAATCGCTGCCACCTGCAGGTGTCGGTCAGCGTCGTGCGGAAGCTGCCAGTGGCGAGGACGCACGCCCAGTGCCAAGGAGTGAAGATGCCGACGGCATATGCTGCCATCCGCGTAAATCGCTTGAAGTCGAAGGGCTCGTCGCTTGATGCACGCTGCGCCAGCGCGACTCCGCTTGTGAAAAGAACGAGCGATGTCGCACACTGAGTCCGGAACGGGGAGTGGGCGAGCGCATTCCTGCAGTTACTGTCGGTCAGCCTGGAGGTATGATCCGAGGTACCTACAGCCGTACGAGTAGCGCCGCCACATTCGAAGTCGGAGAGGAAGGAGAGGATGTGGGGCCGCCCCGAAGGCCAGATGCCAGGTAGTTGCCGGACCCCGGCCAATAGTTCTCGGCTCCCAGCTTGCGTCGAGCTCTTCAAGTTTAACGAGGGACCACAAGATTCCATTGCCTTCGAGGTCATAAGGCTGCACGAACAGTCGTGTGAGCCCTCGAGCCCACGAAAGCCTGTGCGAGATGGAAGAGGAAAGGAAATCGCATGGCAAGCAAAGCAGGGCACAAATTACGTCCTGTGCTCAAGGACCGTCTTCCACGCTTCGAAAAGTCCCCCATCATTGTCACTGCCGACCTCTTGGCCAGTCTCCCTCAGGATGTGCCGCGTGCCCTGCGCGGTGTGAACGATGCAAAAGTCTGGGTGGTCCGGCGGCAGGAATACGGACTCGAGATGGTGAAGTGGGGGGAGGTAGAGCGCCAGCTGATTTGATTTCGGAGAGTCTTTGGAGTCGGGAAATGGGAGTGAGTCGTGCAGGTGGGCGAGGGCGACGAGGCTGACTGGCGCCGGTCCCGAGATGCAAGTCGGCTGGAGAAGAGAGGCGTCAGCGCGTCTCACAGAAATGATGGGCGTAGACTGTAGCAGCACGTCTCAGTCGTTGACTGACGTACTGAAAGGTGAGAGAACAGGTACGAGACGGCGACCGAGCGTTCCGCCTCTGAAAGTGGAGCGCCTCCCTTCCCGCGACCTTCCCGCAAGCTCCTCGACATCCCCCACCGGAAGTCATCCTCGTCGCTCGTGCGAATCTTCTCGACAAGTCCCAGCCCACCGGCGAGTCCCTGAGCCAGCTGCGCGCGCGCCTCGTCGACGTACGCGGCCCAGTCCGCCCTGAGCTCCAATCCCGAGTCCAGCGTCGTCGAGCTCGCATAGGCCGACGCAGTTTTCGAGCGGACGGCAAAGTTTGGGCGACCGATCGACTGGGTGCGCAAGGCGGCGGCGAGCGTCGTGCCGAGGACCTCGCCCGTCCAGGCCAGGCAAAAGTGCGTCGTCCTCGCACCGTCGCTCGCGTTTCCCTTGCCCTTCTGGCCTCCACCACGAGCCATTGTGACAATCCTGAAAATCTCCTCGACGATGGGCTCGCACTCGACGACGATGGGCAGGGCTCGAACAGCTTTCAGACTCCAGTTCTCGTCGTCGTGGTCGATGCTCGATGGAGACGGGGTCATGAGGGCGACGTAGAATCGATTGGCGAGGTACCGGATGCTCATGTTGAGCTGATTTGGGTGGGAAGGGCTCGAGAAGAGGTCTGGAGCGATGAGGTCGAAGGGCGTCGAGGGGTTCATTTGCGAGAAGAGCCGCGCGAGCCAAGTCGATTCAAGGTACGCGGTCGCGGCGGATGCAGACAGATGTGGGGGCTGAGTGAATAGCTGAGGTTTAGTGAAGGGTGACGGAAGAACTGGAGGCGCTGCAGTGACAGGCGAGGACGCAGTGATGCGGAGAAAGGGCGACTTGAACGCGGCGAGCTTCGGTGGGCGCACTGCGGTCAGCGGTGCGGCTGTGGCGGTGCGCGGTGCCGGCGCTGCTTTCTCTGCGAGAGGACTCGGCGGGTCGAGTCGAGCCTTCTTGGCTGCTGGTGAAACAGCGGCTTCGTGGACAGTCACGCGGTGAGCTCCAGTAACGCAGCGAGTAGGGAGACAGCGGTGGGCAGGCAAGTGAGCTCCTAAGACTGACCTGGAGCTAGACTGGCTGCAGGCGGAACGCGTTTCGCGGGCACCTTGCTCGTGCTCGCCGTCGGCTGCTGCTGGGGCGGCTCGGGATCCAGCTGGGGCGGGGGCCGAGGTGCTGGTACTGGAGCGGCATCAATCCTGGCGGCCGGTTGCTTCTGGATGGTCGGCTGGGCGTCGCTGAGCCGCTGGACGAGCACTGCCTGGCTCGAACAGGTGAGCTCGCGCCGTCGCTCGGGCTCACGGGAGCCAGCAGACGGACCTTCACACCCGTCGTGACCAGCCTCTTGTCCTTGAGCAGCTGGCGCAGCTCCTTCACCTTCAGCTTCGAGCAGTCGGTGGCACTCATCGGCGTGGTGCGAGGTCAACCAGGGCATCCGCCGAGGCCCCGTCGAGGAGATCTGAGGGGTCGCAACTTTTCTCCTCAAAAAAAGCAGATCGTATACACTGTGAACCTAGTACCCAGTGAGTGGAGGAAACGACTGATATTTCCGCACAAGAAGCAGTTGTGGGCACGCCCTTGCCAGTGCACGGCCGTCCGAGTCTGCGCAAAAAGACTGGGACGCAGGTGCTTAAGATGGTTTTAAGATGGTTAAAGTATATTACGGAAGTATATCATCGTGTTGTTCGGACGAGATTTTTAGAGGACTTCAAAGGGAGGCGGGCGAGGGTACTGTCGAAAGATGTCGACGACCGACGTCGCGAGCGACGACCCTTCGACCTCCAGCCGCATTTCCCCGTACTGCACGGTAAAGACACGATGATTTGTAAGGTCGTCTACGTAAACAAAAGCGTCAGCAAATGTGGTGGGGGCGCGGGATTGGAACTGACATGGCCGCACGCGGCACTCCTCAGCGCCACCACGCCCGTGCTTGCTCGAGTACTCCTCTGAGGATCACGCCCTCTCTAATGAACTGCATTAATGCATTTCAAAGGTTGAGTGGTTACGATGTTGGACGCGACTCCAGCCATCCCACCCCACCCGAGGTGAGCCCGACAGCCCGCTCTCCTCGAGTTTCAACGGTCAATTATGGCTCAAAAGCGCTTACATACTTACATACTAGAAAGCGGCGGTGGCGGGCTCACGCTTGCCGCTGGCGACTGTTGCAAAGTTGCGCGCGCGCAGCTCCAACAGTGTCTCTGGAGCGTTCTGGAGCCAGCGATCCGTCCCAGCGCTCGTGCGGGGTACCCACGCAGAGCCTCTGATAACGAAGATCTCGCCGGTTTCGGAAGCTCGGTATCGGACATGCGGACGCGTGGTTTCGCGTGTGTGCTGCAGCCCTTGGTCGCGAAGGATCGTCCCAGCGAACGTTCGACGGCTCGGTCGCGGAGTCGCACCCTGCCTGGCGGACTCCTTCACTCTCTATCCTGACCCTCCACATTCCTCACATCACCCCCGCTCGGTCGCTCGCCGTTATTGGATCGCATGCCGTTCGTGGAGCTCCCAGGCCTGCAGCTGTACGCATCCTCCAGGCCTCTGGCATGCCGGAGGTCCACTCGACTGACGCAAGGGTACTTATCGCAAGTCGCTTATTCTACGTGATCAACCCTTTGTCAACCGTCACTTATCCATTCAACTCGGCGTGTCCCGACCCACCTTGCGGGCCCCATAACCCACTGCTCCCGAACCTCGTCTTCCTGCCGGCGACCTGCCGAAGTGTCGCTGCTTTTTCGGCTCAAGTACAATTCCACCTGTCGGTGAGAGAAACTGCACCGTTGACCAGATGCCCCAGTTCGCAGACCCTCGACTTTCGGATCACTTCAACCTCATTGGGATCGCAGCTCAGTATCATGGGAGGACCGAATACAGTGGGAAAGAGAAGGAAGACTACTCATTAGAGGTACGCAGTCTAGTTTGGCCGCGTCAAACTCATTGGAAGCAGGTGACTTACAGAGCAACCGTCGTTCAGGATGCGACTGCTGGGGTTCTGGGGGCGCTGGTCAGTGCTTCTCCAGGGTGTCCACATGCAAATAGCTTCTCTGAAGTACACCGGACCTTAGGATGCACTAGACTTTCTCGACTCGTACCACCTCTTCGGCGAGGGCGTAGCCGGCAGCTACATCTCTTGTCTAATCGCTATACGCAGACCGGACAAGGTGCGCTTCGTTTTTTGTGGGGATTTCTCCAGATACAAGTCTAACTTCACGCACCTCCAAGGTTGCCAAGATGATCCTGGCGTCTCCAGGTAGGATCGTCGAAAGCGACGACTTGAAGGTTGGCATCGAAGAGCTGCTGGCCGCCGCCTCGGTGAATAAAGACGGGAAAGGGGACGGCAGCGGAACAATCCCAGACGAAGTGATAACGCGGGGTCTTGGTGGCTACTCTTTCGGCGACGTGAGTCCCGTCTCTGCGATCCCGCCGTCGTATCGCTCACATGTCGCGCCCCCAGCTTTCCCGTGCCGAGGACCGACAGCGAGAGCATGATGTGGCCTTCGCCCTACGATGTGAGCTATTGCGCTTCTTGACCATATTTGTGATGGCTGGTGCTTAGGTTCTGGGTCCGTTGCGCAGACGGCGCGGGTCACAGCTCCAACGACCTTACCAGGTGCTACCGGGCGGAAGCGAATCGGAAGCCAATACCTAAAAGTCTTCGAGCCGACTTAAAGCTTCCCATCCTGATCCTCTGCGGAAGTGCGTCCGGGCGGGCTTCCTGTGTCCCCCACACGCTGACGTCCTGACGCCTTGCCTGCGCAGCGAACGACAAGTACATCTCACCACAATGGGCTGCAGAAGAGTGGAAACGTGGGTTTACGAATTGTACGGCGACTTCCGGTTCGTTTTGACAGGAACAACAGCCCTGACGATTTAGAGTGTTCTCAGCGCCAACCGAGCTCCGCGTAATTGTCGATGGACCGCACTTGCTATCTTTCGTCGACCACAACATCGTGGACAGAAGTATGTTCCTTCCATTTCACCCTCCTACTTCAATGAGTGAACTGATACTGCGTCGGCCCAGTCATTGCAGCGTTCTGTCTCGCAAACAGCGTGAACAGGTTCAGCTTGCCACCAAGCCCGAAGCTTGCACCGAAGCCTGTTCATACCCAGTCAGACACAATATCATCATCGCCAGCCTCATTTCGGCATACCAACTGGCTCAAGCGTGGGGCGATGGGTCGGACCTTCAGGTCGCTGTCGCACCGAATTTCGTGAGAGCCCTGTGACTTGCTGTTATGTTTCATATCCTGTCGTACTATACATGTTCACGTTGCCATCA
>ERZ1463038.536-NODE-536-length-13221-cov-14.603752_pt1 | contig 13221 bp, 25 predicted proteins | sample MGYA00564479_ERZ1463038 | MGnify/ENA primary metagenome ERZ1463038 (study PRJEB39244, sample SAMEA3635134) | Helicobacter pylori | study: EMG produced TPA metagenomics assembly of PRJEB11511 data set (Assembly of a 5300-year-old Helicobacter pylori...
AGTTACCAACTTTACTAATTCTGCAACTTCCTGGGGCGGACACCAAAGTGCTCCCTCCGACCCACACGGCGCTCGATTATGTATCCCCTACTGAATGACGAGGCAAGCGTTGATACACTATGGAATATTTGAATTAGTACTCATGCATCTCAGCAGCAGCCTCGCGCTGAGGGATGTGTGGAGGGGAAGGCTCACGCCACCGAGGAGGTCCGAGACGTAGCCCCGGGCGCAGACACAGCTGGACTGCCCAGTGAGAAGCTGTGTGACAGATGTGTCATATTGGATTGAGTATCCACCACGACTGGATTGAGCTCACCTGGATGAGGGTGTTGGGGAGTGAGCAGCCGACGTTCGGCGCACACGCGAACTTGCCGTTGGAGCTGGAAGACAAGACCATCAGTCACACGCATGACAAATGACGCTATTGAACCCACTCCTTGTACGCGAAGAATCCGAGTCTGCACTGGCACGCGCAGTTGGCACTCACGCAGATCGGGTCGGCATTGGCGGGACAGGTCGGGCAGCTTGCGGATCCCAGGTTGAGAAGCTTTGAGCGGAAAAATACGTAAAAATCCAGTAAAATGGTGTATATAGATCTTTGACTCACTCCTCCGACGTTCACGCAAGCACACACGTTCAGGAGAGGAAGGACGCTGATCGAGAGCTTGATGCCAACGACGGCGTTGTTGCTGCACTGAGCGGAACCTGGGTACGGGTAAAAGATTAGGAGATTATTGATCATGGCTATGGTAAAGATCCCCATCGATGCAAGTCATACCCAAGATGGTCGCGAACAAGTTGGCGTTCACCAGGGCCAGCCCGCCGCTGAGGATGTTCGGGTCGAGGGAAAGCACGCCAGGAATGATGGCGACCTCGGCCGGAACTGGAGCTGGGGCTGCCAATACTGAGCTGATGCAGGCGACGATGAGGGTCCGAAGGGACACCATTTGGTAGTGGATGGGAGGGAAGCTGGTAAGCGGGTGGCGAATGATTGGTTGCGAGAAGTGTGAAGAGAACAAGGTGCAGGAGAAGGGAACGGAGAAGATGGTGCGCTTTACATGTTTCCAAAGGTTACGCGCGAGGAGGTGGGGAAGGGATTCGGTATCAGCGGTGCCCAGCGTTGCGGGCCGTTGCCGGACGCGAGCTGGGCGCCGTGGACGCCCTGTGAACAGAATCTCCCCACAGGGGTACGCGTCTGGATGCGAGAAAAGTCGGAGAAGAGCACTCTCCTGCACCGACCGCTGACGCGCTCTCGGTGGCCCCCGCACTCACCGACGCAGGGCGGGGTTGCGGATCACGTTCCTTGTCCTCTTGAGGTACATGGAACCCGATGAATTGGAAGGTAGGGGGCCTCCCGTCGAAAGATCTCGCACCGGACCCAGCGGGGAGCAGGTGCTGGGCTCACCTGACGGAGATACTTACCAGAACGAGGAACCGTTGCAAGCCTGCAGGTGCCTGCAGAATGTAACCCGCTCTCAATGCAGCGTCAGGTTTAATTGAAGATAGACAGTCACAGTGATAACCAGGCAATGGTATGGGCCGACACCCTGCCGATCCAAAACCTTCGATCATTTGCTCACTCGGTCGAAGTCTGGGCCCGCATAGTCCCACTCCCTGTCGGCACCCGGGAGGTCGGAAGTCGAACCGCTATAGCGAACTGATTGAGACCGAGGCACATCGTGGCTGGGAGCCCCCAGCTCTAACGACGCCCTGTGTGGTGTGTACTGGGCGCTTGACTCAGAGTCGGCACGAAAAGTTCTCAGAGATCTTCAGCCAGCAGACAAGATGTGTGGGTATTTGATGGAAGAATAGCACTATCGTGAGGTCACCCACCTGTGAAGCTGCCAGTGGAGCCGTACACGGCAAAGCTCAAGGTGTTGACGTTGACCCGCCCCCGGCCACGAGCGGTTGCGCCTGCGAAGCGTCAGCGTGAGCGTGTGAGCCGGATACGGAGGTTCTGGGGTTCAATAAACTTCTCTGGTCATCTCTTCCAGCCCGGGTAGTGGTACCAACAAACTGGGTGACTCGCGGGAGGAAGCCGCCTCGCCCTCCCCTTCTAGCTGAACTCTACTGCAATTTCTTGCCAATTTGATAATCAGAATGTGCATCAATATCTTCAGCGCTACTTCGACTCTGCTCAGAATACATCTGTCCCGGGTCTGTGACATGCTGCCACTGCACTACCGCACGCCCCCTCTGACTTGTGCATCGCGCCGATGTTTCGCATCACAGGATCCTGAACGTCATCACATTAGCCGAACGTTCAGAATTCACAAATTAGAGCCCCATACCAGTCTTAACCGTGACGCGGTCACACGAGCATCGCCGCCTTCGGCCGTCCCGCTCATGATGCCCACCACCATGGCGCCTGGGCGCACGCACATTTCCCCAAACATCCGAAGATCCATCGCTCGAAGCGCCGCTTTCGATTTCGGATGATCGTTGAGCATCACGACGCGCCGAGGCGGACGGTGGTGACCCGACTGGAGTTCGCGAGTGCTGCACCGCCGGTGGATAGCTCGTGCGGTGGTACCGATCGCCTGGCTCCCAGCCACGATCTCGAAATCTGTCCGAATCTATGCTGACGTCCGCGACTGGCAACTCGGTGAGCGAGGGGTCGACGTCGGCCTGGAGTCCGCGACGAGCGGGCTTGCCGAAGCCGAGCAGCCTGAGCGCTCGGTCGCTCTTCCAGCTGCCGGATGTGCCTTCCTCCTCCGTGAACGGATTGAAGGGGGCGGTCGGTAGGGGGCTGAAACGTATCGAGGGCGCCGGTGAGGAGTTGACTCGTTCGTGCGCGACGTTGACCGACTTCGCTGGCGGGATGGGCATCGGAGAGGGCGTGGTGGGCGTGGGGTCGCTCGCTCTAAGGTGAGAGAAAGGTACTGTGTCAGCTCAACCGATTCCGACACTGCCTTTCGCAAACGTTGTTCGTGTGCCGCCCAGCGCGGTGCAGTCTGTCGCCTTGCTCGCTCTGGGGGAACAAAAGGCCAACTCACCCCATGAGGATCCCATGTGAGATGGGGAGAGCTGAGAAATCTTCCTCGGGCTGACTGGGCCGGAAAAGTGTCCAGTCCATGCCAGTCACCCACGACACGACCTTCAGTGTGGTGGCGCCCATGAGGAGTTTGTCGGTGTATTGAGGCGTTGGGGGTCGAGTATTGCGGGCGTGAAGTGCGAGTACGAGTAAAGTGTAGTTGAGGTGGAAGTGGGAGACAGAAAGGAGCATTTCTTACCGAGGGGTGCGCTGAGCGCTGTGGACTATGACGCGCGGGCGAGGCGCTAGGCGAGGGCGCAACGAGCGTTGGCTTCAATAGGGCGGCACGATACACGATCGTTTGAAAGTACGCATCATGAGCTACGGCCTCGTCCTTAAAACTTCCAGATGAGCTCTCAGTTCCAAAGCGCGCCGGGGGTACGTCACCAGGTGGCGGGCTGGCAGGTGTCAACTGCCGGCGGCATATAGGCGTCCTGACCGGGGGCCTGCAGACGATGCTCCTAGTTAGTCTCAGCGGATATATTGCTTTTGCCACCTCTGATGCTGTGGAGATGGCGAGGCTTTTCATGGAGCGCGCCGCCGGCTGGCGGAGAGTAAGTCGTCCGCGCCTCCGAGGCACTGGAGTCACCGAGACAGAAATCCGCTGCCGTACGTTGCCAAGGGTAGCTAAACTGAAGGCGACTGAACACGTACGTATTGGTGAGCTCCTTTACAAGCGGCCTCGCCATCGTCGGCCCCACACCGGCCCACACAGCCGTGACGACATCGCGGCGCCGACCTAGTCCACCTCGAGCAGCTGGAGCGCCTTCAAAGCATTCAGCGCCCTGAACCCGACCTACGTTCCCGCAAAGTCCTTCTCGCGCTGCATGCGTTCGACCCACCTGCGGCCCCACTCGATCGTGTCGAGCATGCTCTCGCACCGCCGCTCGACGCGGTGCGCTTTGTCGCCATCTCTGACTTCCTCGGCGCCCATGCGGTATAGGAACGGGTCGTGGCGCGAGTCGGCGCTGAGGTGGATCCCGCGCGTGTCGGCGAACCGGGCGAGCTTGTTTGCCACGGAGGTGATCTTCGACTTGCGCCGGAAGCGCACGGCGCGCAGTGTTACGAGCGTCGCCGCGAAGGGGCGGAGAGAGGCGAGGAAAGTCGAAGGTGGGATTGTTTCGGGGCCGGAGAGCTCGAATGTGACCGGCGAGGTCGACAGGGCGGCGAGAAGGTGGTGCAGCGTTTCCATCGACATGCGCTGGACGGAGAGTGTCTCCAAGAGTGGGAAGGCCGTGGTGAAGATGGGCAGGGAAGGAAGAAGTTGGGTCCCGGCGCCGGTTGGGCCGCGCGACAGGTCGATGTGCAGTGTGGTGAGCGATGGCGCAAAGAGCTCGACGAGCTGGTGGGCGTGCGGCGACAGCACGAGGCCGACGAGGGAGAGTGACGTGAGCGCTGGCGTCCAAATCGGTTCGAGCCACTCGGAACCAATGGATAGGTTCTTTGCTTCGAGCGTGAGGGATGTGAGCGACTCGAGATTGGCGAGGAGAGTCGGCAGGCTGGCTGCGAGGGCCAGGTCGGCGTTATTGAGCGCGCCGTCGACGAGGTGCAGTGCTTTCAATCCAGTGAAGCAGCCATTGATTGATTCTGCGTCGAACGCGCCGAAGTTTGCGAGCTTGAGCGCCGGGACCCGCGCCACGGCGTCGCGGAACGCCGCACAGCTCAGCAGGCAGTCGCTCGTCTCGTGGCTCGGGTCGACAGGCTGTGCGGCGGGGCGGAGGTACTCGATGTCGTTGAAGATCGTCTTCGCGGTGTCTTGGGTGAGGGAGATCTCGCGGAGGTGCGGAAGGAGGGGGATGAGCGACAGCGCGTGGTCGAGCGCGGCTTTCGGTGCGCTATCGTCGAGGACCAGGCGGCGGAAATGGGGCAGATGGCGGGCCATGATGCGCAGGCGGAAGAAGTGCGACGTCGTCTTTTGCGCCTTGAGCTCCTGCCAAAACCATGCTGGATCAGCGGCGGTGACCGAGGCGAGGCCGGGACACGATCGCGCACGAAAAAGAGGTGCTTCGCGGTGAGCTCGTTGAACCGCTTGCTCGTCAGAGCAAGCTGTTGCAAGCTCTTGCCACGGATAGGTGAGAGCATCGGAGCGACAATTTCCGCCCCGTATGGATCGCCCGTGAGCCAGCGCTGGCGGTAGGCGTCGTCCTGGCCGGCGACGAGCTGCACGACGCGCGCCTGGAGCTCGAGCGGGAGCGAGCAGAGTGACGCGCTTGGGAGTCGTGAGGACGCCGAGCCACATTCGCTGTGAGCCTCGAACGAGTCGTCCATGTTCTGCCTGGGGCGCGGGGCAAGAAGTCAGCGGATGGTCACGGCGGCATGATTGTCCTGGGGGATCATCACACCGGCTCCATTCATGAGTAGAGCTTGTGATTCAGCGCTGCCTCGCACGAACAGCCAGCCTGTACCTCGCGAGCACTCAGGTCGGGTCTTGACGGCGCCGGCCAGCCGAGCTGACGCTGCCCCACCGCGTGCTAGCGGCTTGGGTGGATCGTCTGCAAATCCCTGCTTGGGCTTGGCCCTTCCGTTCGCTGGCCACAGCTCGCCGACGGCCAGCGTGCCCGCGACTTGGTCGCCCCGCAACGTCTGCAGCTCCCACAGGACGGGCGCCACGAACCAGAGTCTGAGCTTTTGCTGATCCTCTCCGCGATGGTGAGGTTCACTATGGAGCACGTGTCTGGTCCGCGTCCAGCAACGGCACAGGCGCAGCACCTCCTCTCCTACTCGCAAGCCGAGCCGTTGGTCCATAGCCAGCCCGCAACTGCATGCATGACTTACGCACAAGTAAGCCTGCGGTGGTAAGCGTTTACGGCTTTTGAAATGAGGCGTGCGTTGGGTGGGCGGGTGGAGGGTAAGAAGCAGCAGCTGCATCAGTGTGCGTCGTTTTCGCCCATTACGCCCAGACTGGGTAAAATGGGTGTTTCTGGGCTTCCGGGCATACCTCTAGAAACCCAGAAAAATGGGTCGCGTCTGGGCTCATCTGGCACGCTTCTGGGTCATCTCGAGGCAGACTCTGGGTGACGACAGCACCCACACTTTTGTTGCTGGGCACCTTCTGCTAGATCTATAATCAGGATTTAGTAGGTTCTGGCTCATAGTTGGTTGAGCTCTGGGGAGGCCTGGGATAAAGATGGGTTGGACCGCGAGGCAGAATTCAGTTTGGGCAAACACGAGTACAAGGAACAGTCCGGTGTATTGCGGGAATCCAGTGCTGGTACATCACAAAACAATGAGTCGTCGTCCAATCCCTCATCCACCTCCACGGCCACCACTCTCCGTTGACACCACCGTTTGCTTGACAGCGTCAGACAGCGCATCCATCGCCCGTTCCATCACCTTTTGCACATGAAAACTCCTGCCGCGCAAATTTCTCCTTTTGGTGAGGTTCTTGAAGCTGAAGGCATGCTTGGTGCCCACGGGGAAGCTCAAACCAGGAGCGTGTGGGAGACCTGGAGCGCAAATGCCGTCAGCGAGGCAGCACAATCCAAAGGTGGGAAGCCTACCACAGAGTGTGAATGCGAAAAGAGTAAGATCAAAATCATTCTCAGCATCCTCAGGCCACTTGAACTTCTTGTGGGTCGTGCACGAGCAGTACTGGACAAACGCAGCGCACACGACAGAGTTCTAGAGGAAAGTGGTGGTGGGGTGCTGGTGCAGCAAAGCTTTCAGCAGTGGAAGAAATTGAGCTGGACCTTTCTTACCTTGACATCTCCGAACATCAGCTCCTGGCCATCGTGCACCTGGACCAGGCAAGTCCGACTGGTGGCGATCAAAGGCCGCCTCGACAGGAAAAGAGCGACGGTCTCCTGGCCGGAACACAAAAAAAAAAAAAGAAGCCAAACTGCTGGTGTCTCTGCAAGGTTGTGCAAGGGTGGAAATGTCAGCGCTCGCCACCCTGCCTCCGTCACTTCCGCTCCGCGCGGGCTCCGCGGCGCAGGAGTCCATATCGGTGTCGTCGTCCGGCTACTGAAGGATCTCGAAACCACGGAAGACCCTTGGGTCTGGACTCGTCGAAGGAGGACGTGAACAGCGAGGGTTGATGAAGCGGTGAAGATGAGATGAGGGAAGGAAGAAGAGCGAGCTCGGTGTTTCTGGCATGCACGGGCGGTTCAGTGCGGCGCGAACAAGCGCGAAGTTGAAGAAGTCCGCGCTGCCGCAAATTAGGTGCTTGAGCCGGTCTCCCGCCTCTTCAATGTTGTGCTCCGATGTGGTGGAATCGCTGTCGCTAGGTATCAAGGAACACTGCGACGAGGTCCCCGACCGAGCTGGCTGCCAGCCGCAGCACTTGCGTCGCGCGTGCTCAAGACGCTGAGCCTGAGAGGAAGCTGAGTAAATGAGCCCGCAGAACTTTGGGCCTAAACAGCAGTAACAATATCTCACTAGGTGACTTGCTCAATATGACAAGCCCACTACTCACCCATATCTGACCCAGAAAAGCCCGGGAGTGCGCTGCTACTACTGAACCAAACCAGAAGTTCCCTAGAGTCCCAGACGAGTCCCATAATCCCAGATACTATTCTCTAGATCCATTCGGGGAGTCTACAAATTTTCTGGGTCACATCTGGGAAGCGCGAGGTGGCCTCTGGGCCGTCCGGGCATCGCCGGCGCTCTGGGCATTTGGCGGCGCACACTGATGTGGCAGCCGCGTTCGGTGGGCGCAGTGTCGACGCCACTCTCTGCTGCAGAACGCGACGCTCGTCTTGTGGTGTCTGAGCGTCCCTTTAATCTGGAGCTACACATACCAAGAAGACTCCCTCCTCGATTGGGAGACTTTCTGGAGTTGTGCGAAGCCCCTGACCCCTGAGCTGACCGGAAGGATTGGCAAAGGCCGGTGGCCGTATCAGCATCTCGAGCTCAGCGCTCAGCACGTATCACTACTATATCAGCATCCTTCAATTCGACTACAATATGCGTATCTTGATGGGCAACCCTCAACGGCGGCACCGTCCCGCCAGGCGGTTCGACGCATGCTGGGGAAGGACTGCGCTGCACCGTGCCCCCTCTGTTCGGCATCTTCCCGACATCATCGATATCGCATGCACGCCGCTCGGAGTGCCGAGAGACTATCGGGGCATCAAGATCACGCCGTTCGTGCGTTCGGGGAGCCGACAGACTATCGAAGCACACGCGAGCACGCCACCTCGAGCCGACGTCCCGGGCTCACTCCTCTTCCTTCCTCTGTTCCTTCCTCTCGCTTCAGATTCGAGATCATACTATCGCCCGAATATGTCCAGTGGCGGAGCAGCAGCCGACAGTGCGTTCACGCGCACACTCGACTCGCGCTGCAGCTCACTCACCGCTCCCCTGTCCCAGCGGCAATTTATTCAATGGGCCCAGCGTTCGCCGCCGAGGACCTGAGTCTTGCTGAAAAGAAGCACGCTCAAGCCACCGTCGTCGATGACGAGAAGGTGTACGCGAATGGCGAGGAGACCGACCTCCGCCAAACGGAGGCACACTTCGACCGCGAGTGCGCTAGATCTGGTTGGCCATCGATCCAGCGGGACTGCTGACCTGTTTTTTTGTTCCGACCTCAGATTCCCAGGTGAGCTAAAAGGGCGAGGGAACACTTCGTGGGGCTACCCGTGCTGACCTGTCCAGACGACATTTACCCCACCGAGGAGCAGAAGGCGACCCTTCGTCGCCTACCCGACACCTTCCCGATCAGGGCCTACGCCATCGCTTTCGTGGAGCTGGCTGAGCGATTCTCGTACTACGGAACCACCATTGTCGTGCGTCTTACACCCTTTCCCGTTTGTTCTTACCTGACGCGCCTCGCACCTCCAGTTCACCAACTTCAGTGCGCGCAAGAGCTTTCGGTTCTTGGTTTATACGATCTAACCTCTGCTTCCCTTCCACCCGTAGTTCAGCAGCCTCTCCCTGATGGAAACAAGGCTGGAGCAGGCGGAAAAAATGGTCAGTCGGGTGCTCTTGGGATGGGTCAGCAGGCATCATCGGGCTGTAAGTACTTCCGACGCTTTAACTACATGAGCACCAGCTGAGTTTTATTATGTCTCAGTGGTGACGTTCCTCAGTTTCTGGGTGTACCTCTGCCCGCTCGTCGGTGGCTGGCTCGCAGACGCGAAATGGGGCCGCTACAAGACGATCCAGCGCGGCATCTACTGCTCCATCTTCGCGCACATCTTGATCGTCATCTCTGGCATCCCGCAAGTAATCGCTCGGGACGGTGCTTCCATTGCCATGCTCGTGATCGGCATCATCGTTCTCGGATTCGGCACGGGCGCTTTCAAGCCCAACATCTCGGTTCGCCAGTATCCTCGCTGGCCTCGCCCACAGACGCTGAACTGGAGGATTATAACAGCCCCTAGTCGCCGAGCAATACCGTCGCAAGCTTCTCTGCGTCCGCACGCTCACGTCCGGTGAGCTGGTCATCATCGACCCCGCTCTCACCGCGTCTCGCATCGTACGTCTCCGATCGCTCAGCTCTACTACTCAAGATGCTCATATAGAATCCCGTAGTACATGTACTTCTACCTGATGATCAACGGTACACCAGCATCTGCAAAACCCTCGAACTCTGGCTGACGCTCCAGGCAGTCGGCGCGATCGCGGGACAGGTTGGATCATCTACGCACTCTACAGCTATTGGTTCTGACCGAATATACGCCTTTTCAGATCGGAATGGTATATTGCGAAATACGTAGGGTTTTGGCTCTCGTTCACGCTGCCGACGGTGGTCTTTCTCATCTGCCCTGTCGTCATGTGGGTCGGACGGAAGCAGTATGTGCCTTGAACTCACCGCTACCAGGACGCATCCTGATGTTGCTCGCTCCACAGCTACGTTCTTACTCCCCCGACCGGAAGCGCCCTCGGAAAGTCTCTGAGCACGATCCGGATGTGTCTCCCAGGCCGCTTCAGCTGGAACCCCGTCCGCTTGTACCGAAACCTTCGCACCGACGACTTCTGGGACGCCGCCCGCGTGAGCTTTCCACCACTGCTCCACGCTTATCCGAGACCTGAATTCAATCTTGCTTGCCCCAGCCGGAAAGTTACTCCCCTGAGACGCGCCCCGCCGCCTTGACCTGGGACTCGGCCTGGGTGAACGAAGTCGCCCGTGGTCTCGACGCCTGCAAGGTTGCGGTGTACTTCCCCATCTACTGGTACGTGTGATCGTTTCCCCGATCCTTGACGCCGCCCAGAACGCTGACTCGCTGCGCTCCAGGCTGCCCTACAACCAGATCTCCAACGTGAGTCTCGTTTACATTTTAGGAAGGATCAGTGGCTCATCCACTCACTTGGTAGAACTTGACTTCACAATCCGCTGTCCTCAACAGTGAGCCTAGCCTTCGTTCTCCTGCGCGCCGACGTGCAGCGACCTGACCACTGACGCTTCATCGCTCAGCACACGGAGCTCCTAATGACCTCATCAACAACATCGATCCTATTGCCATCATCATACTGATTCCGATCCTGGACATCTTCGTCTACCCTCTGCTGCGTCGCGCCGGCATCAGTGTGTCACCAATCCGAAAAATCTGTACGTGAGATTCTCCGTAGTCACATACCCCGGGAACTGACTCGGAAAACAGTCTGGGGCTTCATGATGGCGAGTCTGGCCATGTTGGGAGCCGCGTTGCTCCAGGTCTACATCTACCGGCAGTCGCCGTGCGGCTATCACGCCGCGACCTGCGGATCCGACGCAGACGGAAACCCCATCGTTGCAGACATCAATGTCTGGTTGCAGGTCCCGGTATATTTCTTCATTGCGCTCAGCGAAGTCCTTGCGTCCATCACGTCCCTCGAGTACGTGCCGCTCGGTCCCATTGGCTCTCGAGATCTTGTTGTTGAGATCTCGGAGTGCAGGTATGCCTACACCAAGGCACCTAAGAGCATGCGTGGGACGATTCAGTCCATCTTCCTTCTCACCACCGCCATCGCGAACGCCATTACCGAGGCCTTCGTGCGCCCGCCGTCCGACCGCTCGACGAAGCCAGCTGACGCCCAGGCAACTCGCGCAGGTTCCCTTGACTTCGGATCCTCTCGTGATCTGGAGTAAATCTTCATGGAAGCGACGAGCGAGAACTTCAGCTGATATTGAGGTCTTCAGACTACGGCAGTATGGCCATTCTGGCCCTCCTCGGAGGTGTTGCCTTCTTCTTCACTTTCAGGGACCTCGACCGACGCGAGGACACCCTCAAGTACGTCATCTCCGCTTGTTTGGAGATCTGGTCTGACGTCTACTCCTGCAGCGACCTCAAGGCCGGTGAGGTCGACGAAGTTCACGCCGTCACAAGCCGGAGGGAGGCCGAGAAGCCGGCGCCCCAAGAGGAATAGGACAGCTTGTGTCTCGATGTGTAATAATCCGATAGTTATGACTCAACGTCCTTGGTTCTTTGAGGTCTGCTAGTCTCTCAAGTCGAAACATTGTGATCATCGAGCCCACCGAACCGTCACACCCCGCTCCGCGCCCAGCCTCTCCACCGCGTCCACCTTCTTCCCGTCTGAGACCTCACTTAGTGCGAAAGCTCTCAGCCGACCCATACTCTTGAGCCGGAGAACGTCGTGGATGTCCTCCTGCACGCCGCTCGTCATGAGCGCCGGCCTCCTGAACGCGAGGGTGAGGACCTCGACCGTGGGCGCGTCCGCGGGTTGATGATCGACGATGAGTTGAATCTGGGCAAACGCCGTTCCAGAGATGAACGTCAAGTGTCGTAGGGAGGTGAAGAGGGCAAGGCTGGCCAAGCCAGTGATCGGGAAGTGCCGCGAGAGGGTCAACGACGTGATTTGCGCGGCGAGGGCGGGGTAGGACGGCAGATCGAGGAGGGGTAGCATCGATTTTGGTGTCGCATGGCCGGAGACGTCCAGCGATGTGAGCACGGGCGATGAAGAGATGAGGGAGCTGAGGAACGCCGGCGGCGACGAGCGGCCGCGGAGGTCGAGGTGCTGCAGGCGGAAGGCGAAGGTCCACCCGTCGGCAGGCTCTTCGCCTGTGAGGTCCGTTGCCAAGACAAGATTCTTGAGGTCTGACTCGGAAGAAGTCACCAATCACGTCTTCGTTCAATCGAGTGGAGGACGCACATGGGCCAGCGAGGTCGAGCACCTGCGCTTCCAATCGGTGGAATGTCCTGAGGTACAAACGCTCGAGCCCCAGAGCCCCGCATCGCTTGATGAGCTCCCGGGCGGTTTGGTTATCGACCCCCGAGTGGCCGGCGGCGTTGTCAACGAGCACGAGGTCGAGCACGCGGTGCTGGCCGAACGCTGAGCTCGCGGACAGGAGCCGCGCGTGCGAGTTCTTTTCGAGGACAACGCGTCGGTACAACAGTGGCTGGGAGATCGAGTGGAAGAAGGACGAGACGAGGGAGAGCGATAGGAGCGGGCGGTAGCGGTCCCGTGGTCGCCACAGACTGGGTAACGACGGCAGCGTGGCGAGGGCGGCGATGTCCGACAAGAGTTCCGGGGGAAGCGAGGTGATGGTTGCCATCGTAGGTAGGGTCGAAGTGGCGCGGAGTCAAGCTTGCTTGCCGCTGCGCGCTCCGTCGACCATTCTGGGCCCGAGCTCAGCTAGGAGTCGCTCCACGCAACATTCTTTTCGACAACGTCACAGCCTTCCCACCTCATCTTGTGTTCACAACCGTCTCGCCTATCTGAACCTCCGCCTGATCGACCTCTAAGCATCCGGCTAGCTAAAGCCCCTCGCTGCTCGACTCCCGCGCCGCTCAAGCTCCGACCTCGCCGTCGCCCAGGCTCCGCCCCCGCCAGCCAGATGTCGCGATACACACCCCCGGCGTCGTTCAGCCTGGTCCACCCCCAGCTGTACCGCGGTGCGACCTTCACTTCGACCCACTTCGACTTTGTCGCCTCGCTCGGCCTCAAGACGATCGCGTCGCTCGGGGAGGACCTGCCGAGTGCGCCTTGCACCTCCACTCGCTCCAGCAGTCTCTCTAACAGCGCCCACTCACAGGCAAACCGATGCTGGATTGGTGCGAGCGCAATCAGGTCCGACTTGTGCGTGCTTCCTCTAGAAGTTCGGTCCGGACGGGCAGGGCGGCTGATTGTCACGGATGCAGGTCCACCTTGGAAAACGGGAGTGCGAGGGTGGCTCGAGGAAGAGCTGGAAGCCGATCGAGGACGAGCTCGTCAAGGACGCGCTCGAGTTTGTGCTGCTGAGGGAGAACCAGCCGTGTCTGGTCATGGACAGATCGGAAGAGCGTCGTGTAGGGAAAGAGTGTCCT
>ERZ1463038.537-NODE-537-length-13216-cov-16.481422_pt1 | contig 13216 bp, 11 predicted proteins | sample MGYA00564479_ERZ1463038 | MGnify/ENA primary metagenome ERZ1463038 (study PRJEB39244, sample SAMEA3635134) | Helicobacter pylori | study: EMG produced TPA metagenomics assembly of PRJEB11511 data set (Assembly of a 5300-year-old Helicobacter pylori...
TTGAGAGGGGTGTCCTGGACGGCTCCACCTTCGGGTCCAACATACCAGGCGGACATCTCACCATCTGTAGAGAAAGTAATGATTGCTCGGCCCACAAATGTTCAACCTGGGCGGCCATTGAGCGCTCGTGAGCACCGTCCAGGGAGTGGTTGCGCGACCACCCGCAGCCCCAGACGAGCAATTTATCGTTGCGGTGGCGCTCACAAAGTCTGCGGATCAAGATACTGTAGAAGATTAGGATCAAATCCTCGTACGATGATCCGCTTGGTTAGACGTACCTTGAGCCCGCACTCCGACTACCAGAACCTCGCGAGCCGCACTTGCCACTCGCCCTCGCTCCTGCGCCAGGCTCGGCTGACGTGGGACGGGACGACGATAGTTTCGGCTTGCGGTGGGGTGTGCGCAAGCTCGAAAAATCAGACTGAGCGTTTCGGGAGCGAGGGAGTGGATCGTGGCCATGGCGCGCTGCGACGCTGACTCGGTCACGCGTGGCTCGCGGGGTTGGCATGTTCGGGTACGTACGTATTATCTTCCATCGGTTAGAGATCAGCTACTCATTGCTGCCCCCTGTGTCGTGGAGCTCAACGACGCCTCGGTCTCGTGGAGGAGTCTTCGCTCTCTCAGCCCCTCGGCCCCTCATTCGCTCAAACTTCGTACCTCGAATGGAGGGGAACCATTCCTCAATGGCTCCCACACATCCTGAGCCATGTGCTCATTCCGGAGTACGGCAAGGACACACCACTCATGACGCTTGACCTCGACTTCGACCCGAGCACGCTGGATCATCGGGCGCTGGGTTCCTTCTTCTGCCAACATCAAATCTTTGAGCTGGTGGATCGACGCGACCTCAGTTCTGCAATATTCAAAGGTTCCAGTAGAGCACCGCCTCACGGAGCTGGGGCCGCGTTCTCGACATGCGGAGCGAGACCCAGCGCGAGCTTACAAACGAACGCGTACTCGTCGTGTACGGACAGCTCAGCATCGTGAACTTCCGCGTCTATCGACTCGTGCTGCAGGATCCAGATCAGCCACCGCGCCCCACGTCGGCAATGGACCTCGAGCTCGACTGGATCCGCGGTTGGCGAGATGTGCTCAATTGACACTCTGCTTGCATCACGAGAGCTCACAGCTGAATGCTAGTACCCGCTCTTCAGGATTAACCTCTCAGAGCTGGGTACTATGGCCACCTACGTCTGCGTCGCTACGGGGGGGGGGGGGGGGGGGGGGGGGTCACGGGAGTGTGCAGACCTTCGCCTCCTTCGTCGAGACACCTGGGGCGAAATCTCGATCAGAAAGAAAGTTCCCAATCAGATGGCTGTATATTGGGACCCTACCCGTGAGAAGCAGCTTGTTCTTGTACGGGCCGGCGGCGGTCGCGCCGCTCATGACCGTGCCGTCGTCGCCAAAGACGAGCTCGGTGACGTACTTCTTGCCGTAGAACCTACTCTTCCCCTTTGATCAGCGCCTGCCCTTCTCTCCCGTCTGTTAGGGCAGAACCTCACTGTCCCTCTCCCGTATTGTTCGAGATCTTCCAGATCTCCGTCGGGCTCTTGAGGCCCTGCGCCTGCCCCTCCCTCGTCGAACTCGCGACGAGGTCGAGCACCTTTCCAAAGCACGCCGCAAAGATCTCGCCGGTGGGCGCGACGATGATGTTGTCCGTCGGGCGCGGGAGGAAGATCTCGTCGAGGAGGATGAGCGAGTGGTCCGCCTGCGACTCCCAGACGCGGATGTTGCCCGCGAGGGAACTGGCAGAGTACAGGAGCTGGTCCGGGCCCTGCGAGACGGCAGAGTGTGGGCGAGTGAGGGGGGGGTTGATGGATTTAAAAGGGATCGTACCTTGGCGATCCCGTTGGGGTAGATGAGGTCGTCCGCGGCGACGATGCAGGCCGTCTCGGGGCCCGACGCGTCGCAGAAGACGATGTCGCTCGCCTCTGCCTTCAGGGCTTCCAGCTTACGAGTCTTGTGTGCGCAAGTCAATCTTCAGCGTGAACAGAACGGCCAATGCGACAGGAGAGGAAGACCGACCCAGTGCGACTTGCGACGGTGGTCGTTGCTGACATAGAATTCGCGTGGTCCAGTCGCGACGAGGTTGTTCGGGGTCCTCACGAGCTCATGCCTCACGGTCTGAACCCAGTTGAGCGTATCCCCTCCCAGCCTCGTCTCAAAGATCTCGACGACCGAGTCCGCGCCTTGCGTCGCGGCCGTCTTGCGGTCCATTGGGGGCCGGTGCGAGTTGAGGAACACAGTCAGCGCCTCGGGATCGTCCGGGTCGGTCCAGACGTCGATGGCGTGCACGAAGATGCCCTGTGCGTCTACGGGCAGGTTCGAGAGCGCGAGCCGGCGGTGCGTGTTGGTTGCAAAGTCGTAGATTGCGACGTAGTCGGTGCCGTACGTCGGCAGGGCTTCGGCGTGGAGGTGCAGCATGGCAGGGACCCATTCGAGTCGCGCTTCGCGGGAGGAGCATGGGCTGCTCCGAAGAACGTCGTCAGTGGTGCCCGATCGGATCTCGGAGCAGGTGGGGACGAAGCGCGTACAGGTACGCGAGGCCCGACGCTTCGTGGATCCAGACATCCTCGCACGCCTCGAGGCCTTGTATGTACTCGAGTCAGCGACAGAGCCGCTGTGGGGCCAGGCGAGGGGCGGACTCACCTGGGAGCGCGACGCACTGCTCGTTGTTGAGCGTGATCGTCGGGCGCATGAGGCCCAGGAGCTCGACCTTGGGCTGGATGAACGAGGCGAGCCCGAGCAGGACCGGGATGCCCACGATCGCGACGGTCGACAGGGCCGGCATGGTGTTGCGAGGACGAGAGAGGCGAGATTGAGAAAGTGTGGGGCAGACGTCGCCGTCGCCGGCTTCACCGGCTGGTTACCCGGGGGCGCGGGTCGTAGCGCGGTCGAGGTTGCCTCGACTAGGGCAGCAGTGTTGAAGAGCTCTCGGCTTCTCTACTGTTAAGTATGGACGCAATGGAGAGGACAACGCTGCAATTGCTCGCAGTAGTTGCCAAGCTGTCCAACGCGGTTCTAGGATACGAGGGTGAGAGAGCGGGGAAAGGGTCTATCTGGCAAGGGTGCGGGGTATGAGAGGGTGGGGTGGGTGGGTATCGGTATCGGGTGGTCAGTGCTTGCTGCCTCGCGAGACACGCGCGGCGCGGTCCGAGCCCTTGACGAGCTCGTTGAAGAACCCGGTCGCGGCCTGCTCCGTCTTCATCTGTTGCGTGCAAAGAGAGTCAGCACAAGCCCACAAGCCGTGCCGTGCGTGTCAGTGCCAAGACACGCACCTGGAGCATGTAGATGATGCCAGTCCTCTGCCCGCTATCGCTGAGCTCGATCGCGACGCCCGTCTTGCCCACGCGCTCGACGCCGTCGATGAGGACGATCGTCGACACAAAGACCTTCTTGTCGCTCTTGTCGCTCTCGACAACGAGCTGCTTCGTGTTGATCGGCTCGGTGACGAACAGCTTGAGCTTGGCCGTGCCGAGGCTCTTCCACTGCGCGTGGTGCTGCTGCAGGAACGCCTTGCAGCGCATCTGCGCCGCGATGACCGTCTTGGTCGGACCGGGGGCCAGCCGCGGCGACGGCGGCGGGCTGTCGTCGTCGCCGTATTCTTCGACGGACCCCGGCGCCGAGGTGGCGCGCGAGTCGAGCCCGAGCGCGAGCGACGGCAGGCGGAAGTGACCGCCCCGGCCGTTCGAGTTGAGGCCGTCAGCGGACCGACTGCGGTGGATCGAGCTGCCGGGCGAGAGGAGCCCGCTCCCTCTGCCCGGGTCGGTCCGGCGCGAGGATGGCATCGTCTGGTTCTGGTACGCGGTCTGGTACGCCTTGCCCGGTAGCGGGGGCGGGGGGTCGCCGTACTGGTACTGCGAGCTCCGGTCCGTGTGGTCGGACGAGTACGACGCGTGCGAGCCCGACTTCTGGAGGTCCGACGAGTGGTACGGCGACGAGGGCGAGCTGCGCGACTGGGTCGGCGAGGGGTAGCCAAACTCGCTGGGTGAGGGCGGGAGCGACTGCTGAAACTGCCGTGCCGGGTACTGTCCCTGACCATGTTGCGGGGGGCTCTGGAACTGCTGTTGCGGAGGGGCGTTGAACGGGAAGGACGCCTGGGACGGCGGCTCGGTCGCACGGCGGACGGGCTCGCCGTACCCGTTGCGGTCCTGCTCGCCGTACCCGATGTGGCCGTACCCGTTTCCACCCGTCTGAAGGCTCGCGAGGTTCTGCTGCGAAGACGTCGAGCGCACGAGTTGCGATGGTGGCGGGGGCGGCGGGAGGCCGTTCTCGCCAGGCATGCTCGCCTTGCGCGGTGGTCGCGGCACGGGGGGCGGTGTCGGTGGCAGCGCGTCCCTTGGGGGCCGGTCACCACGGTTCTGCTCCCACTCGCGTGCGCGCTCCTCTCGCGGCGGCGGCGGTGGCGGCGTCGCAAAGTCGGGCGAGAGCGGCAGCGGGGACGCGATCGGAGGCGAGTCCTGCCCGCGCACGTCGGGGCTTAGCGTGAGCGGCGAGAAGCCGCGCGAGTACCCCGATGGGACCTGCGACGACGGCGAGAGTGCGCCCGCGCCTGGCCGGCTCGCGAGCTGCGTCTTGATCGTGAGGCCCTCTGCGGCAGATAGTCCCGTCAGCTTTCCTCGCCAGAAGAGAAAACAAAGAAAAAAAGGAAGAAAAAAAAGGGCAACGCACGGCCAGCGCCAAACTCAATCGCATCCCGGAACGCGGCGGTCCACTCGGCCGCGGCCTCGGCGCTCTCGGTGCGGATCGTGAGGATCTCCTTCTTCATGACGACGACCTCGATCTCGCCCCTGTTCACGCCGTCGCGCACGTGGAGGTGCTTGCCGGCGAGCGGGGGGTACACGAGCCACATGTCGGCCTGACCGTCCGCGAGGCGCTCGCTGTCGCGCATGCGCTCGCAGACGAGGAAGAGATCCGTCAGGAGCACGATGTACGCGCGGTTCAAGACGACTTCTCGGCCCGAGGGGTCCGAGATGGGGAAGAAGGAGATGGCGACGTCGGATGCGCGACGGAGCTGGCGCACGAACGGCAGGTTCGGCGGCGCGATCGAGAGCTTGCATTTCTGGTGCGTGAGAGCGTGAGTAATCGAGTCTCAACTGAAAATCAAAGAGTCCAGAAAGGCCACCTTGGGCAGCATGGTAAAGATGTCGAGCGCGCGGTCCGTGTTGAGTCGCCGCTCGAGGTCTTCAATGCGCGGGGGCCCGCTCATGGCCTTGACGGGCGTGCTGACGGGCGTGCCGGTCGACGTGCCAGTCGTCGTGGCCGAGTTCCGATCGCTGCATGACCCGCACAGGAGACCGTCAGCGGCCCGCCGAAACCTCCTTTGTGCCGCCGCGGGACCGTGAAACCTCGCTCGCCCAAAACACGGCGGCAAGAAGGGACTGACCTGCTCCCCTGGCTGTCGGAGCCTTCCCCGCTGCTCCGGCCCCCTGTCGGCCCGCCCCGCCGCTGCTGCTCCTCAAACGCGAGCGCGCGCAGCTGGTCCTCGGGCAGGACGCTGAGCCGTCTCGAGTCGTCGACGATGCCGAGCAAGGCGGTCAGTCGCTCGTTCGCGGCGACGAGCAACGCGTGGTCGCTCCGTCCTTCCTGGGTGCTCTTGAGCAACCGCGCGTAGAGCTTCGAGTAGTACACGAGGCGCTCGGCGGGGAGCGAGAACAGCACGTCGAGCGTGACTGGTGTGGACGAGGAGAGGGGAGCGGCGAGCGTCGCAGGCCAGGAGAGCGCGTCGAGGATCGGGCCGAGCTTGGGGTTCGTCTGCACGGGCTGGAAGAGGTCAAACCCGGTGCGGTAGTTGGTCGCGTAGCGCGTGTAGGCCGGTTCAAGGTCGCCGATCCACCGCATGAGGAGGTCGCCCAGCGCCTTCGGGCTTGCCGGGTTCGGCCCGATCTCGTTCAGTTTCTGGGGGCAGAGCGCGCGGGCAGGGTCAGGCATGGGGAAGGGACTGCGGCCGGGCGGGCGGAGACAAACCTGCACGAGCGCCTTGTTGGTTCGGTAGACGGCTTCGGTCGCTCGGAAGGCCTGGTCGAGCTCTGGCGGAGGGAAGTTGTGCCGCGAGTAGGCGCCCGCGACTTTCTGATCGACGCGCGCACGCACAACACCCAGCACGAGTCAGCGACGCGGGCCCCGCTACATCCAGGCCCGGGAGAAGAGAACAGACCTTGATGATGACACCGAGGTCGTCCACAAAGAGGTTCTCGGTGCGGATGAGGTCCTCGAGCGGGTTCGCGCGCTTGGCGGACGAGGTGGTGCGTTCGGGCGGCGGCGGCGGCGGCGCGTCGGCAGGCGGGAGCGAGTGCCCGTGGTACCCATGGAGCGGTTCGATCGTCGTCCCTGGTCGACTCTGGCCCGCGACGTGGTCGTCACCCTGCCAGATCGTCTCCTCGCTCTCGGCCTCGGCCATCTCGTGCCGACGTGGGTAGGCGCGCGTCGACGGGCTCGGCGGGAGGGCGCGGGCGGGCGAGTTGTACGGTGACCCTTGCTGCTGCTGCTGCTGCTGGTAGTGCTGCCCAATGTCGGTCCTCGATCGAGTCGGGGGCAGCGGGCGGTGGTCGCTCGCGAGGGGCGGTAGCGGCCTCTGCGGCTGAGGGCTGGTGAAGCCGTCGCTGTAGGCGCCGTGCGCGTTCCCGTTCCCGTACGACTGCTGAGGCGAGTACTCGACTCTGGACGAACTCGCGCCGGCGTTGGCGAACTGGGGGCGGTTGCTGTAAGCCGGGCGCGAGCTCTGCTGCTGCTGGCCAGTTTCGCCGCGCCGCTCGGGCCCAAGGGGCGCATGCACGGGCCCTGCCAGGCCTTCGCGGCCGCCGAGCTGCGGTCGCGGCCTCGTCGCGTAGCTCATACGACCGACCGGCGAGGGGAGTCGCGCGCGAGGGCCGATCCAGCCGGCACGCCTCGCCTTTTGTTGACGTTTCTCGCTTCAAGCGAGGACAGCCGACACTCGCAGGGGGGGCCTGACGTGGGCGTCTGGGATCAGGGAGCTCGAGCTGGGGGACGACGGCGGACGGCGGAGGATCGAGTTCGGACAAAAGGTAAGCGCTGGCGAAAGTCGGTGATCTGCAGGCATCCCCCCGCGCGCGCGCAAGGCCAGGCGCGGCCAGGCCTCTCGTCAAGCTAGCACGCTTCACGCGCGCACACAAGTGCCGATAAACAACCACTTGCGCCCTCTAATCTCACTTTCCTAAATCTCCTCTATGCGCGCGATAGGAGGGGAAAGAAGAAAAAAGGACATGGGCCGGGCACCTCAGCGACGCTTGCGTTGGCGGCCCACACCGGTCGAGACACCCGCGAGCGCATTCCGGGGGAACGCGACGTCGACGGGTCCGGGTCACCCAGATCTCCGGCATTGGCGAAGCGTCATCATTGCCATCGAGCTGGCAACCCGTCGTCACCTCCCCAGCTCCGAGAGCTGGCAGATCGCGTCCGACTTGGAGTCCGCGGACCTCGCCGCTCGATGATCCTTCCGAGCGGACGAACGAGTCGTCCGCTCCCCCTCGCACCATCTAGCCTGCCTATCATTGGTCTCTCCATGTATACTTCCACACGAGCTTCCCTCTCCAGCCATGGGAAATCGACTGAAGAAAACCCAGCCCGTTAACGAACCGCACTGCGGTGGACAGTCGCGAGCCTTCCCACGAACACTAACGCGCGCCCAGAAATCCAACAGACCAGCGTGAAAGTACAGTCCTACCCAACCAGGTCCGACACGCTCATCTTGCCGTGCATCCTCACAGAGCCGCCCTCGTGCACGCGCTCGACCGCTCTGCCGGCCCTTCTCGCGCCGCCGACACTCGCTCTGGGCGGCAGCGCGACATGTTCATACTCGTCCTCGCCGTCCTCGCCTTCTTCCGTAAACGGTACCCGCTGGTCCCCCTGGCTGTCCTCGCACGTGCGCTCGTCCAGCGTGCCCAGTCGCAGCCCCGCGTAGTCGTCCTCGAGCGTGCTCGTCGACGTGCGGAGCAGTTTCGAGCGGGTGGCCGAAGTCGGCGAGCGGGGGACGGACGACACGGCGCGGTACGCTTCGAGCTCGGATTGGAGCGAGGCGTTCTCGCGCTGGGCGAGCGCGAGGGAGGACGTCGTCGTCAGGTGCGCGCGGCGCGAGGCGTCCAGTCTGCGCGTCGGTCGGGCGTCAGTGTTCGCAGGGTGGAGAAGGAAAGGAGAGAGAGAAAAGAATCAGGAAACGCACTCGGCGCGGATCTGGGCGACGTGGCGGATGCGCTGGTGCGCGTTGCCGTGCGAGAGCAGGTCCGTGTTTTGGTCCGAGAGCGAGGCGACGTCCGCTTCGGCGAGCGCGTTCCGGCGTGCGAGCTCGTCGATCTGGGGTGGTCCGGTCCAGGAGTATGAGTGGTGCGCCGGTGGCCAGGATCGGGCAGGGACGCACGGTGCGCGAGAGCGTCTTGTACTGCAGCTGGATGCCCTGCACCTCGTCGAACGCGTTCGTGACGCTGTTTTAGTGGAGAGTCGAGTCGGGTTCAGTAGAGGCGTTTCTAACTGGCATGAGAACCCAGAACGGGACGCACGACTCGAGTTCCTCGCGCAAGCTCGCCTCGGCGGCGCGGCTCTGGCCGAGCAGCTTGACGAAGCTCTTCTTCTCCGCGCGCTCCTTGTCGACCATCCGCTCGGCGTCCTTCGTAGCTCTCCTCGTCTCTTCAAGCTCGCCCTTGGTGCGCTCGTCGCTCGCCCTCGCCCGGGCAGCGTCGTCGTTCGCCTTGCCGACCTCTCGCCTCGCCTCGTCGCGTTCTTCCGCCAGTTCCCTTGCCCGCTCGTCCGTCCGCTCAATCTCGATCTCGAGCCTCGGGATCTCAACCCCGAGCGCTAGCACGAGCTCGCCCTCCGCGACCTCCAACTCGGCCCGGATCGCACTCCGTTCCCGCTCCCGCTCCAGTCGCTCGTCTTGCAGCTCCACTCGAAGCAAAGCTGCGATCCGAGCCTCGGCTCGCCCGACGTCGAGTTCGATCTCGAGATCCGCGCGGAGCAACTCGAGCTCCCTTCGCTCACTGCGACTGCGCTGGCGCCACTCCTTCTCCGTCGCGCGGTTCTCGCGGTCCCATGCCCATTCTTGGCGGAGAAGATCGCGGTCCGATTCGGTCGAGGCGAGTGTGGAGGACGTGGCGGCGAGCTGGTCGGCGAGCGCGGACGAGTAGGACCCGAGCGCGGTGATGACGGCCGATTTGTCGCCGAGTTGGCGCTCGAGGTGGATCAGGCTCAGAGAGAGCGAGTCGATTTCCGAGGTGGAGAGCGCGAGCGCGGTCGTGTGCGTCGCGGTCAGAGTCGAGACGAACGTCGCGGCGGCAGCGAGTTGCGTGCGCGCGGCGACGACGGTCGCTGCGAGCGTCGCATTGTCGGTTCGCAGCTCGTCCCGTTCGTCCGCCGTACTCGCCAGCTCATCCCGAAGCGCCACCAGGCCGCCAGAAGCCCTTTGGAGGTCCTCGTGCGCCTTCGCGAGCGTCGCCTCGAGCGCGGCCTTGTCGGCGCCGAGCGACGCGATCGCCGCGTCTTTCCTCGCGTGGCTGCTCGCATGGCTCGTCGTGAGCTCGTCGAGCTTGGCGTGGAGCGCCGGGAGCGCGAGTTGGTGCTTCTTCAGGCTCGCGTCCGTCTTGGCGGCCTGCGCGGTGAGCGTCGCGAGCGCTGCTTGGGAGGTGCCTGCCACCCATTCCGGATCAGCTTCCGAGGAGTCCCGCCACGGGGGGGAGAGGACGAACGCAGATCGGACTTGAGCTGCCCGAGCTCGGCTTTGGCGGCCACGGCGGCGGCCTCGGCACGCTGCAGCTTGGCTTGAAGTCGCCCGAGGTCCTTCTCGTGCGTGCTCACAAGTCTCTGCCTCTGCTCGTCCAGCTGCAGTATCACCGAGTACGCATCAGCACCGCCTCCAGACCCGTTAACAACCGAACCCACCTGCATCCTCACGCGCTCCAGCGCGACCCCTCCGCCCGAGACAACTCTCGGTCTCTTGTTTTCCTTCAAGTTCACCTTGTCGCCCAAGTCGTACAGCCCGAACGTATCTGCACCCGCACGCCAGTCAGCGCACGCCCCCTTCCTGCGCGCCAAACAACAAGCTGACCAGGCCCCTCTTCGCCCTCCTTGAACCGCTCAGCCTTCTCGAGCATCGCGCCTTTCTTCCATGGCGCCAATGGATCGTTGATCGGGACGTTGTACGCGCCTGGACCGGGGATGTCGGCGGACGCGACTGGGGACGCGGGGGCCGTCAGTTGAGTGATGCGAGGAGCGAGGACGGCGTACTCTTGTCGTTGAACCGCTTTGATTTGGGGAACATGAGGATGGTGGGTGTGCTCTAGGCCTGGAGAGTGAGGGTCGTGCGCGGTCGGGAGAGGTATGAGATAAGTAGGAGGGACAAGGCCTCGGCGCCTGGTGGCGAGATTAATTGCTCAGCCTGTATGCCGCGAAGCTACGAAGCATGGATGATCATGAAAACGCGTGCTCTGGGTGTGCTTAGGTTCCAACTCCAACCAAGTTGTCATGTCTTTTGTTTCTCTTTCGATCACAGCTTATGCTCCACTGGAGTCATTGCTGACTCATTGTGGTCCGTGAGAGTGTCTATATGAGCGGTCGCTTGCGTAATCGGCTGACACAAACTCTCGGTGTGGTGTGAGCGGGCCCGGCTTCCTGACATCTACAGCAGGCTTCAACGATTTAAAAAGCTCAACACGCTCCCATTTGTGCTTCCGTCCCCCGTCTACCGCGCGTCGAGAAGTCGCCTCCCGCGAGCGACGTCGGCCGCGAACTCCCACTCGCTGCGGCCAGGCTTCGGCATCCAGAACGGCAGCGGATTGCCCCCAGCTTCGCTTTCCTTCGATACAGCTTTTCCAGTGGGCGCTGAGAGGTAAGACGGTGGTGGATCAGGTGGTTCGCGGACGTCGACGGTGTCGGTTGCGAGGTCGATGGCCTCGGTGGCGGCTGCTGCTTCTCGCTCTCGCTGTTCGCGCTTCTTCTTTTCCTTCAGTCGATAGTGGATGATGGCCTGTAAAGTACGGCGTGAACCTCGGCATGCGGTGAAGAAGGGATGTCAAGGCGCACGACGACGAGCAGGATCGGGGGCATGCACTCTAGAGGAGTGGGTGGGGGAGGATGGAACGCAGATGCACGGATGCGCAAATGACTGACCCAGGCAGAAGGCCGAGCGCCAAGCAATCTCCTCGTGCTCGAGAGCCCAGCCTTCGAAGAGGCGAGGAGTCGTGCGAGGCGGGCCGCGTGCGAGTGCGGCACGCGTTGTTGAACCGGTGCGAGCTATAGGCTCAAAATTAAACATCGAAAGGGTTTATTAAAGGCATTATACGTAGGCCTGAGGCTTTCAGTCTCGGGCCATCGCATGCTTGAGCTTCGCGCCGTCTATGAGAGGTTCAAGCCCGGAGGATGCCTGGGTGTGAGTACCACTGGCTGGACGGTGTGAGGACCACTGGCTCGACGGGGTGTCGGGGATGGAGAAGACCAGGACGTCAGACGCGGTCGGCGAAGCGGCGCGCGAGCAAGGGTCGAAGCCCAGGCTCAGGGACTCTCGAGAGTGTTTTCTTGCGCCAGCTCTCACCGCCGGTCCCCCTTGGCAGCCTCCAAAGCTCGTCTTTCTGCCTGGCCATCAAGCTGTTCCTCGAGGGCAACGGGTGGGAATATCGGACAGGGGTTGGCGGGGCGCGGTGAGGAGGGTCCTGGTTGTGCTGCAAGTTCGACGGTAGAGTCCGAATGACCTTGGCGCGTACAGAGCCGCTATCGTTCCTCGTCTTCGGGCTGCGCTGTGAGCCCCACCCACTGAGGTTTCGCCCCCAACCTGCACCGCTCTTACGTACGAGATTGAAGAGCGCACTAAACGCCTGTATCTACGAGCAGCGTGACGGCAGAATCCTAATAGTCAACCGCCGGCCGACGACTCGGAGTCGACGAGAGAGGTGACACCAGGCGATCCTGTGGCTCTTTGGGGAGGACCACGCATTGACCGAAGTCGGAATGATGGTGAGTATCTCGAAACCTGGAGCTTGAGTCGCCTGCCCGAGTAGACCCTAACGTTTACCACTCAGAGCTCAGAACCTATTTGTCGTCTTCCGGCACACCGATGGCAGTCAGTCTGTCACTCCTTGCTTACGATCTGCATATCAAACTAACACAATTTACTCAGCTACCGAGTTGGCGACCTGCCCCTTGACGGACATTGTGGAAGCTGGGACTCTCAATGACTGAGAGTTATAACAGCAACTGTTGGAGGTTAATGCCTCACGGATCGATTATGAGAGAGAGACGAGATGAACCCCTGAGAAAGATGACTCGCTGACAGCACGGCGCTGTGGCGGAGAAGACGACGACGACTTGAATTGATTCAGATGAAGCTTTTCGAGCTTGAGTAGATGAAGACGATGAAATAGATAGCTGCTGAGCACTTTTGAGTTGTTTGTTAACCACACGAGTTGATTGCAGATTCAGAAACGATGAAGTGTTGAATGCGTGATGTGGATTCGTGAGGAAAGGTGCTACAACCTCCCTCTTCTTATAGATGAGACTAAATATCGGAAACTATTTACTACGTACTACGCTGAGTACATTCTAAAAATACCGTTCACTCTTGAGCCTGAATGCCACTGCTCAAAGTGTCTCGAAGTAGGTCTCAGACCAAAAGGCGACAGTGCGAAGACGAACCACTCGTCTAGCTTTGGCCGTAGACAAGTGTTGACGAACTTAGACTGATCTTAAAATAGTACGAGGTGAGTTACACGATCGAGCGGCCAAGGCCGGTCGCTGAGTGTTTGAGAGGAGGCGCAAAGCGCAACACATGCTCCAACTGGCTCCTGCTGCTGAGAATCCTTGTCTTGCCAGTTCTCTCTTTTTTTCCCGGATTTTCGTAATAGAAATACCTAAGTGCTGTCCAAAGCTCGTCGTGTAAGAAGGTCCGTGGGACCGCTCGAATCAAGAACGCGATGGTGGCGGTGCCGCGGGCGCAGTTGGCGTTGGGCTCTGGCGGCCCCCTTTCCTTAAAGTAGGTTGTGTGACCGACCTTTTAGATGTATTTAAGAGTATTGAAACATCTTGCCGCTTCACTAGGGTGCGCACTTTTCTGAAGGTCCGCTGGCTGCGGAGGGTCTGCCACGGCGGTACTTGGGTCCGCTGCTGATTTTCCAGAGATCTCTACTCAGCAAGGCAAAATTTAGAGGAGACGGGCAATTTGTGTGAGATCACTGGCATGTTGCAATGGCTTTAGAAAAGTTAAGTACTTCGGCCCGCC
>ERZ1463038.538-NODE-538-length-13210-cov-14.833827_pt1 | contig 13210 bp, 17 predicted proteins | sample MGYA00564479_ERZ1463038 | MGnify/ENA primary metagenome ERZ1463038 (study PRJEB39244, sample SAMEA3635134) | Helicobacter pylori | study: EMG produced TPA metagenomics assembly of PRJEB11511 data set (Assembly of a 5300-year-old Helicobacter pylori...
CTCTTTCCCTACACGACGCTCTTCCGATCTGTCGTCGGACAACTTGGCGACGAGTGTCCAAACATCATAAAGAACGGGGGTCCGAGGCCGAACCCACGCATCGGAGACGACTAGGAGGCAAATTGTGATTATCTTGTGTCGCTGAGGGCATCGTCCAGGTTCCTCGCGGGATAGATGTGTCCGAGTCGGGGAGGGCGAGTGCGCTGGCTGACGGTGGCTCCCCTGCAGAGCACTGAGGTACGCTATGACGTGCGATGTAACATGGCACATTCTGGAATCACTAGATGACTGTCCGAAAGGTGCGAGGGAGTGACGGTCGCGGCGCGGACCCCAGACTTCCCTCGGCGCGGCTTCTCGGTGAGGACACTCGGAGGATCAGCGCTCCCGCTATCGCGTTCGTGAAATGGCGGAACCGACAATCGAGGCTCGGACGCCTATCCAGTCTCGGTCTGCTTGATCAGCCGCTGACGCGGCGTACAAAGTGCCGTCGCGCTGTCGAGGTACTTAATCGCGACACACTTCCTTCCGCTTCCCTCAAACAGTCACATCCTCCCTTCAATCAACTCATCGACGCGCTCCATCATCCACTCGATCCAGATGTCGGACCTCTTTCGCGAAACGGCCTTCGGGAAGCTCGTCCACTACCTCTCAAAGGGCAAGCTCCTCCAATATCCTGAGGAGCGAGACGGCTTCGTTGTCCCCGAGCAATATATTCCCGGATACAAGCCTCAGTTGGACGATGGCGCAACGCTCGTCCTCGCAGGCGACGACCTCGAGGCGAGCAAGGAGAAGACGGCTTCCGCGGCCCCGAGCATCAAGGCCGGCACCGTGATCGTCGATTGTGGGCCCTTCGACGGAAGCGAGAAGCTTTGATATCTTCCACTGACCTTCCGCCATTCAGGGTACGGCGATGCAGACCCCAGCAACCCTCAAAACTGGTCGACCGCGAAGAAGTCGCTCGTCACCGCCATCATCTGCACCTTGACCTTTGCGGTCTACGTTGGAAGCTCCCTCATCACTTACGGCTTTCCTTCTCTCACCAGCGACTTCGGCATCGGTTACGAGGAGGCGACTGTCACCCTGTCATTCTACGTCTTGTCGTACGGTCTCGGCGCTCTCTTCTGGTCTCCGCTCTCTGAGATCCCAGCTTTCGGTCGCAATCCGTTCTGTGAGCACAAGCGCTTTATATCGAATAATTGCAAGCTGACTGACATGCTCGCGCAGACTGGGCTCCAATGGTCGCCATGGTCGCGTTCCAGGCAGGCGCGGCGCGAGTGCCGACCTTCACTGGCCTCGTCCTCCTCCGCGGCTTGACAGCTTTCATGGGATCGCCTGTCCTCAGCACAGGTGGTGCTACGCTGGGTGACATGGTGCGTTCCTATCCTCGCCCGAAGGCTCGCGGCGCTTACCCGCTACCTCCCGTCGTCCAGTTCAAGCCGATCCAGCTCCCAGTCATTTTCAGCATTTGGATTATCCCCGCCTTCAGCGCTCCAGCCGTCGGTCCCGTCTTTGGCAACTTCGCGGCGCAAGCGAACGGCTGGCGCTGGACGATGTATGAGCTCCTCTGGATCGTCGGCTTTGTCACCATCTTCCTGATCTTTGCCATACCCGAGACTGTGAGTACACGGTCTCGCTCTCCTTCCCTAATTCTCACAGTTTCCTACCACAGTCGGCGGCCAACATCCTCCTTCGTCGCGCCGAGCGCCTTCGTGCGCTCACCGGCAACCAGGCCCTGCGCTCGCAGGCCGAGATTGACCAAGGCGACAAGAAGCTCGGTGCCATCTTCAAGGAGGCACTCATTCGACCGTTCCTGATCACCGTCCTGGACCCCTCGATCGCGTTCGCCAACATTTACATGTGAGCCTCGCAAGAGTTCGTCGAGCGAACTGCCATTACTGACTTCCGCAACAGCTCCTTAGTGTATGCTTTCTACTACCAGTTCTTCGAGGCGTTCCCGATCGTATACGGCGACATCTACAACTTCAGTTTCGGCGCGCAGGGCTTGGCCTGTAAGCTTTACTGCCCACGCTCTCCCCACCAGCGCTGACTCTCACCCAGACCTGAGCATCGCCATTGGCGGAGTCCTTGGCGCCGCTTGCTACATCGCGTACCAGTATGCTGTGATGAACAAGTACTACGCCAGGGTAGGGTGGCCCGTCAACGAGAAGCGCCTCGAGCCGGCGCTCGTCTCCGCCATCATCGCGCCGATTGGCTTGTTCATCTTTGGTAACTCCCACCTCCTCAGTAATCGTGCGAGAGAGAAAACTGATTCGGATTTCTGGCTCGCAGCCTGGACTTCTCGTGCAAGTGTGCACTGGATCGGGAGCATGATCGGCGTGACCCTTTTCGTCGCGGCCAACTTTGCCACCCTTCGTGCGTCTTTCCTCTATCAAAACCTCGTCTCGGTACTGACTTCATACAATTTCTCAGAATGTGTGTTCCTCTACATTGTCCTGAGCTACCCTCAGTACGCCGCCAGCATCCTCGCCTCGAACGACGCCCTCCGCTCGATCGTGTGTTTGCGCCTCCAGTCCGTCCGTGACAACGCCCACTGACATCGCTCTCGTCGCAGAGTGCAGCGGCGTTTCTCCACTCGGGAACGCCAATGTTTCGGGCGATGGGAATCAACGGAGGGGTCTCGTTCCTCGCAGGCCTCGTTCTCTTTGGCATCCCAGGGGTGTTCGCGATCTGGTACTGGGGCGCCAGCCTGAGGAAGCGGAGCCGCTTTGCGCAGGGCGATGCCGAGTAGACGTCTTCCCCATCTTACAAGTACATAGCCCTTAGAATTCTTAGATCCCAAAGCCTCGATAATACATCTATCTGTGACCCACAGCCCAATTTTCCCTGCTGCGCCACTCTCCACTCTTACATAGAATGGGGCTCGTATGGGTGCGTGGATGTTCTGAAAGAATACTTGTAGCAGTCTGACCGGTCGTGTGCTTCGACCGGATACTTGTGGACGTCACGTGCCGCGCTAGGCCGATGAATGCGCCACGGCGGCTGGCCCCTCTCCCGCGTCCGAGCTCGCGCTCCTTGCCTCCTGCAACACGTCGACCTTGACGACCGCCCAACCGTCCTCGAAAGCCGCTTCTTCTCAAGGCGACATCAAAGCGTCGTCGAGTGCTCGACCCCGGTCGCCAAGCTCACTCGGCCGCCCCGCCATCCCAACCTTCTCTCCGGAGACGCACGGCCCGACCACCTTCTTTTACACCACCGCCGCTCCTTAGCAAGTCAGTTGTTCCCGAGTTCCTTTCACAACGCTTGACAACTTCCCGGCCACAGACCGGTACAGCTTCGTGTTCACGCGAGCACCCGCCCTCCCGCGCCCCCGCCCGGACCGCGAGGCTTCCACGCAACGCACGTGAGTCGCGAACCTTGCTCGCTAGACTCGAGACGAAGCACTGTGTGGACCTCTCTGAGGGGTGCAGAGCTGTTGTCTCGGACAGCTGTGCTGGTCTCGCCGGCGGGAAGCGCGGCGCCGAGGAATGGTGACGAGGCGGACTCCTTCGGGGTTGGTAGGGCGTACCGGCACGGCAGAGTCGACGCAGACGCTCGAGTTGCGGTATCTCGTCACCTGTTGGCAAGTACGGCTCGAGAAGCGGCTCGCACCATGCGCGAGGGGCCGACGGTCGGACGACGCATTTGGTGGCGCGGGTGGGGGCGCTACCTGGAACGAGCTTCAAGCGCGCTTTTGGTATCAAAGCACTGACCTGCGTCTTTGACTCGCTCGCAGGTTCACGATGGCGTCTCTTACCCACCCAACGACGGCGTATGAGCTGTTCACGCACCCGTCCCACGGCACCGCCGTCCGCGCTACGTCCGACCTCCCCGCCGGCACTTGCATCATCACCGAAGCGCCCCTCCTGCACATCCCCAAGGTCCTGATGCTCAACAACCAGAACAACGCGTTCGCGCTCACGAAGGAGGTCCTCAAGGTCACGCTCTCCGAGGGCACGGCCGAGCAGAAGATGGGCTTTCTCAAGCTCGTGAACAGCTTCACCGGCGACGAGGGCCTCATCTCGGACGGCCTGGGCGGCGAGAAGAAGATGGACCCGCTCACCGGCACGTTCTTGACGAACGCGATCGACACCCTCCCCACCCACGCGGGCGTCTTCGCCGTCTGCTCGGTGCGTTTCAGCGACTCCCCGCGTCTTCTCAGACGTGAAGCTGACGTGCCCTGTCTGCTCTCAGAGGATCAACCACTCGTGCACGCCCAACGCGGTCGCGTCCTACTCGTCTGTGCACAAGAAGCTCGCCATCTACGCGCTCGTGCCCATCCCCGCCCAGACCGAGATCTCCCTCTCGTACATCGAGACCCTCTACCCGCTCCACGAGCGCCAGGCGCGCCTGTGGCAGCGGTACCGCTTCCGCTGCCGCTGCTCCGTCTGTGCGCTCGGACTCGGCCGCGTGCTGCTCAAGGGCGACCCGCTCTTGGCCGAGCAGGAGAAGACCGACGCGGAGAACAAGGCGCTCGTCAAGAAGACCGACGGGGACGCGGTGGACGGTGCAGGCGCGGAGGGAAACGACGAGGGCGTCCTCCGCGAGACCGTCATGCCCGGCTCGGACGTGCGCGCGTCCGAGCAGTCGGAGCTGCGACGAAAGCGCATCATCGTCCTCAAGCAGCTCCTGCAGCAGTGGGACCAGAAGAAGGTCCCCGCGTGGACCGTTTGGAAGTTCGCGCGACAGGTCCTCGAGCCAAAGGGCATCCTGGAGACCGAGGGGCTCGAGGGGCTCAAGGGCGACCTCTGGCGGGACATCTGCAAGGTCACCGCGTGCCATTCCTCGTGCGCACCCTCATCCAGCTCCATCTCCGAGTCGAAGCTGATTCCGCCACCCGCTCCAGGATCCCGCACACCCGGTCCAGCGCAGCAGCAGCACTCGCGGCCTTCACCATCTCGAACGGCCACAACTCGCCTCAGGCGATCGAGATGCGGCAAATTCCCAAGGACCCGCGGAGGCACCCGCTATGGGCGCGGCGCGAGTACGTCGACTTTGACGCCCCTGTCCCCGTTGGCGTCGACCTCGCCGTACTCGGGTGGGACGACCCGGCGGCCAAGTCGAAGAAGAAGAAGAACAAGAAGAAGAAGAAGGCCGCCACGATTGACGGCAAGGAGAATGGGGCCGCAGAGGTCGTCGCGGGCGAGGAGGTCGACGGGGACAGCAGCGCGTGAGCGGTGGGCGGCGGGTCGTGCATGGACAGTGGACAGTAGCAGTAACGGAAAACGCAGTGTGTTCCATTTAGTCTAATTGTCTGTGCGATTGAGTGATCATACTGGGGTATCATGCATGCGATGGAACGAGGGTGAGGTGCAAAGGGAGGTCGAGTGCAGTACTAGCAGGTGTCGATCAACCTGTTTTTCGGGAACGTAGTCGTGGTGTCGTTGACCGAGGTGCGATACTGGGCGTAGGTGGTAATACTGCAGAGGGATCGCGGGTCAGACGCCTGCAAGCAGCGGTGGTCGGCGGGTGACGCACTTAGGGTTTGAATATGCGCCCAAGTTGTTCGCTGGGGGAGAAGGTCAGCTGTGTTCTGAGTAGAGCTCGAGCTGTACCCACCGATGTAGTCGGCAGTAGGCTGAAGTTCGTGCAAACGACGAAGTCAGTTCCAAGATCGCGACGAAGCTTGGTTGCTTACGTAGAGGGGTGGAGAACATCCAATGTTGGTCTTGCCTTTCGGTTGGTACTAAGTGTGTACGGGTGAGACTGCTGCAAACTTCTCTGAGGCCTGAACGCACGATTCGGATGTAGTCAATTCGCATCGTTGCGGGGAAAGTCAAGTCAGCTGAAATCGTGGTGAACGACGTGCTGAGTCCCAGATTGGCGATGATGCTAGGTGATCGAGGTCGTCTTAGTACGTCTCCAATGTACCACCTGACCTGCAAGAGCTCCAAGAGTGATGGGACTCACCTCATGGGTTCGCCACTGACTGGCCTCGCGGAGACTTCCGCCTCCGTGTTCGCGACGAGCGCCGTGTCGCTGAGCTTCCACATAAGCTCCCCTAGAGGGGAGAGGGTTGTGCATATTAGTACGAATACCAGATCGTACGCTGGGGCATCAGGGAAGCCGCTTCGTCGGTCCTGCCGGCCTGTGGAGCGAGTCGCAAGATCCGGACATACCCTGATTTATCCAGTAGATCACCCCGGTGCCAGGCCCACTGATGTACGTAGGCGTGTAATCAACTCCGAAGACCGCTGCGGACGGGAGGATTGAGGAGCCGTGGCGTGCGAGCATTCCAGTAGCAGTGGCGAACGTACAGAACTCGGTCTCGGAGTCGTAGGTCGAGGCATTGGTCTTGCTCAAAGCCGACGTTGACTGCATTTGGGTATGAGTCAGAGAGGATCGTGGCGCTGGGACTAAAGCTCGCACCATTTGATACGCTCCGCCGAGGTACGTATTCATCTTGGTGTCCCAGTCACCTTCAACTCCGTACTCGACATTTGTGGTAGAGCTGTTGACGATGTAGTAGTTCGCTGATGGGGAAAGGGTGAGCGGCGGTTCCGCGAAGGTCTGTGTTAAATCGGACGAACGGTTCATTGGGGCCCACTGTGCACTTTGACTGGCCTCGCCACCACTCGAGGAAGCGGTGGTCTCGAAGAAATCAATCTCAAAAGCTCCGCTGTGGATTAGCGCACGAGTGGGGTCAGCTGCGCTCTGCCGGGAATCAGAGGGAGTCGCGGTCGGACGCACCGGCCGGGGAATGTTCCGTTGGAGTAAGTCGGGCCCGGGTGGCTTTACTCGTGGGGTGTCAGCGACCATTTAACGTGGAAGTGCACGAGAAGATCATGCGTACTTTTCACCTGGACAGGTGCAGCGAGAGAGACGTTGGCCCGGAAGGTATGAAAGCTCTGGTTGGGAACGATTTTCAGAGAGAGAGTTCGTGTGGGAATCATTCTAAAACGTGCTCACCGTTGTTGTAAGATGAAATACCCGACGTAGTGGCAATTTTTGGAAGTCCGGTTGTGGGATTGGTCTGATTGGCGAGGGTTCCGACGTCGCACGAGTCGTAACTGTCTGCGAGAAGGAGGTCAGGTACGATTGTACAGTATTGGGCATTTAGCGTCTTACAGGGCCACAGACCATCTAGCGAGCCACCGTACCCGGCCCTGCAAAGGAAAGGGTCAGACCTCGAATTCTAATATTCGACGATGTTCCGGACACCCTCGCTCACCTTCCGAGGTTCCCCATCATCCACACACTAGGCCACAGTCCGCTGATAGTGGAAGTCCCTGGCAAGCTCACGGCCACCTCGACTCGGCCGCCTGCAGCGCTCCACGAGTCTTGAGTCTCTTGATCCGCGCCAAATTAAGTTACAGCGCATCGCTCACCAGTGAAGCAAAACTTGTTCCACGATTGAAGCATACCGCCTGATACGTAATTGGCAGTCAGCGCAACGGTCATCCAAGCTCGAGGTGCCCGACGCACCGAGGTAGCCCATGTCGTGTGACTCAGCCTTGGTGGCCGTCTCCAGCGTGATCTGCAGGGAGCCGTTCTGTGATCGAATGTTAGTTTAAGATCTTCGGTTTGACACCTTAACGCAGAGCGCGGAAACCAGGTTGGTATTTGACAAGAACAGGCTCGCTGACTTACGGCCGTGATAGCTTGACCAGGATCGTACCTACAATAACGAGGTTACAGGACCGTTCAAAAGGTGGAATTAGAAAGGCTCGCACCATTCTTCGTCCCCAGTTTGCCACTTAGTAACCAAAATGGAGTCAGTACTTGTGAAACACCGCGCGCGGCTGCGAGTCCAAGCTTCAAGCTCACGTAGTGAAGGCTGTGTCCATGTTTTGATGTAAGTACAGTAAGTACAGTCGTATTTGAGAGGAATCAAGAGCTTACTCGACCATCTCCCAGAAGCTGGAGGACATGAAGCAGGTAAGAATCCAAAATCGGCTGTGGGTGACAGAACTCACGGGTCCTCGTTCACATAGAACGTGCGCCCTGGATCCTCACGTCTGAGTTGGGCGTGTCCATAAACTTTGAATTAGACTCACCATCAATATTGAACTCGTCACTGAAGACGAGCTCAAGCTCGGCGTTGTCGATCCCGGTCTTGCTATAAGCCGACGTTGGTGTGTCCGGGTCAATCGGGGCTCGATTTGTGATGTTTGGGGCGTTGGAGTTGATGAGTCCACCAGTACCAGAAATTGTGGTGTTTGAAGAAGTTGTATTTGACGTGGGGCCGACTGTGAGAGCAGCGTCAGGTAGGGACGGGGGGCGTGCTTGCGAAAGGGGACCTTCTGTAAGATGTCGTATTGACATAGTTATGACTTCCAACCTGCTCCGTTATTGGATAAACTTCATATTGGAGCGTCAGCCTCCAGCCCTCGAGACCGATGCAAGACCCCTACCTGCAAAGACGCCGATGATGCCCCCAAGGAGGGTTATAATCGCCAGGGCGTTGAATACGCCTGCCCAGTTCCACCCAGTCCCTCCACCAGATCGAAAGCTCTTCGTTTCCATGATCATACGAGCTCTTCCCACCCGCGGGGCCGGCTGCCCGATCGCGTGAAAAGCATCGTCGTCCTCTGCATCCCACTTCTCCACGTAGTAAGGTGGCGGGATTGATTGCGCGAGCGCTTGACTGGAGTTCACCGTGATTGAGCTCGGACGATCCGCCGAAAACACGGATGAACCGGCGGAAGACGTTGGCCGAGGAGGTGGCGCGGAGGAGTACGGGCCATGGTCGAAGTCGATAGTTGAGTCGGAGTACAGCGACGCAAGGGTTGGCTGTTGTAGAAGCACTCGTCAGCCCGGGCCGCAGCGTGTGACCGACCGAACGAGCGGACCGAGTGCTGAAAGCTGCTCCCGATGGAGCCGGGGTCGCGTCGCGGCGCGAACCCAGGACTGGTCGGCGTCTCGGAGAGGATGGGCTGCCGTGAGCTGGCTTCCGAACCGGCTCGAAGGCGCATGGTCGAGTCGGGATCTGGTCAGAGGAGAAGCGAGGCCTGAGAGGATGCCGAAGTGGAACGCGACGCCCTGGGAGGAGAGCTCTTCCCCGCGCAGCCGCCGCTGCCCCTGACCTGCGGCGGCGATGCATCCGCAATGATTTTGTCCCACTCCTCTGCATGCTGATACTCTACAAGTAAACAATTCTCTCGTCTTGTCATGTAGTGTCTGTGATTGCGGGATGAACAAGCCGGCCACCAAGGGTATATTGTGGATGCGTGCGCCGGATGCAGGTAAACGTCTAGCAGGTGTCGATGAGCCGATTCTTGGGGAACGAAGTGTCGGTATCGTTGACGTAGGTCCGAAATTGGGCGTAGGTGGTGAGGCTGAAGGAGGAGATCCGTAAGTGGTGGCTCCAGCTGAGTGGGCGAAACGGACTTGGGATTACTGTAGGCCGCGAGGTTGTTGGCTGTAAAGAGAAAGATGTTCAGAGAAGTGCTATCATTGAAAGACGCTAGACCCATACCGATGTAGTTAGCCGTGGGCTGGGGAAACGGAGTCAGCGGTGGACGTCGCATCCGCATGGTGTACGCGCTCACGAAAAGTGGTGGCGAACACCCGATGTTTGTTTCTCCCTTGGGCTGATAAACTCGAACGTAGTCGATGCGCATCGTTGCTGGATAGACGAGGTCTTTCGAGATGGTGGTGAACGACGTGCTGAGCCCAAGATTCGCGATGATGGACATGGGCTCGTTCGTGACCGGCCGAGGGCCGATTTCAGCCTCGGCGTTAGCACCCAGAGCCGCATCTCCGAGTTTCCACATCGCCTGGTCTGTTCGACGTGCCACAGGTCAAACGAGTGAGGCTAGAGATGCCGGCAAGATGAACGCACCTTGGTTGATCCAAGTAATTTGGCCAGTTCCCTCGCCGCCAATGTAGGAGGGAGTGTAGTCCACACCATAGATAGCTTGAAAAGAACAATTGAGGAACATAAACAACTGCAAGGCTGAGAAGCGACTCACAGAATTCGGTTTCGGAGTCGTAAGTTGACGCGTTGGTGTTACTCAGGGCGGACGTGGACTGTAGAAGGTTTGATCAGCTTACGTGTTGGATCGGAAGCAATGAAGTCTGCTCACCATCTGGAACTGGCCGCCGAGACTGAGGAGGTCGATAGTCAGCACTGTGTGCAGCTCAGCGAAAGAGGAAGTGGCCGTACTAGGGGTTGACCACGGTCCCCCAGTCGTCGGAGCTGTGAAGTAGAATGTTTGTACACTTTTGTAAAGGGAGGAGCCAAATTGTGGGCTCACTAGTACTCGACGTCGGCTGTAGTGGCATTGATGATGTAATAGTTCGCTGGACGAGGTATGAGACATGTAAGTGTGAGCTCAGTTCCAACCGACGTCAACAAGTGCCTACGATTGAAGGGCCCCCACTGAGCAGACTGAGAGGCAGTGCCACCGCCGGTAGCGGCGGTAGTCTCGAAGATGTCAATCTCTGGACTGCTCCTGCCCGTAAACGTTCCGTCGGAGGCGGCTGGGCCGGGGTGGCTTACGGAAAATACATCAGCATCTCAACCTGCTCAGAAAGGCGGAATCGCCTCACTTCTCGCCTGGGCAGGTGCAAGACGAAAGTCGCTGGCCCGGTAGGTACGACAAGTCTAATGCAGTACTAGGGTCAGCTTCTGAAAGGAACAGTTCGCCGATACCACGAACCAAAGTCGGTGGAAGCGAGTCCGGAGGTGGTGACCACGCTGGGACCGCCCGTCGTCGGGTCGCTCTGGTTGGCCAATGTCCCCACATCACAGGTATCGTACGAATCTGCAGACGGGTCAGAGGAGGAAACTTGATATGATGAAGCAGCACTTACAAGGCCAGACGCCGTCCAAAGAAGCTCCGTATCCCGCCTTCCCGAGGTTCCCCATAATCCACTGCGCCGAGAAGAGGCTTCAGCGGACCGCACTCGAAGCACCAAGTATAACGGCCGGCTCACCACAGCTGGCCACAGACCTCTTCGAATCCCGTTCATCAGCTCCGAACTACCATCATAGCTATTGTGCTTACGAGATAGTAGGCGACCCCGGAATGCTGACTGCGACTTCGATTCGACCGCCTTCCGCAAATCCCGTGTCAGCTAGTGCTGGGTCGCAGTAGGACAGTGTTATACTCACCTGTGAAGCAGAACTTGTTCCAAGACTGGATCATTCCACCGAGGTAGCCCAGCCCGTGCGAGTCTGCGAGAGTCGCCGTCTCGAGCTTGAGCGCGAGGTACCCGTTCTGCGTCGTTCCCTGATACGGGTCATACCACTCAAGACTGCACACCAGAAGCTACATCAACATTGACCCTCGCGGACAGAAAGCGCAGCTCACTCGTCGGTCTGCCAATAATGGAGGCTGCTTCACGTTAGTGAGGTCCTCGCTTCCAAGCGGCGGGAGGTAAGCCATGAACTCACTCTGCCATCTCCCAGAATCTGTACATTAGTTCGCCGTGATCAGCTTCCGTGAAAACTACGGGCTCACGGAAGCTTACGGGTCCTCCCCGACGCTGAAGGTTCTACCATCTGTATTGAACTCATCGCTGAACACAAGCTCCAGCTCCGCATCATCAATGCCCGTTTTCGTGTATGCGCTGGCTGGCGTGTCGGGATCTATCACACCCTTGTTGGTTATGTTTGGCGCGTCTGGACCACTGCGTCAGCAAGCAGCCTGGTTGGGATGCGAAACGCTGGGGTCGCGTACTTGAGTTGATGGGTTCGTTGGTGCCAGAAATGGGCACTGAGCCGGTTGTATTAGGAGTTGGACCAACTGAGGGCGGCTCAGCTGCATCAGAAATCGACGAGTTTCAGTGACGTCGAAGGAGAACGAACTGTACGATGTGGTATTGACGAAGGTCCGACTGGTCGCCTGTTGTACTGCAGGATACACTGTATGGGAACTGAGCTTCGTTCTCGCAAGGACTGACGAGAGCCGACTCACCGGCAAAGACTCCAACGATGCCGCAGACGAGGATCGCGATGGCCGCCGTGTTGAGCAGCCCTTCCCACGCCCACCCTTTGCCACCACCCGAGCGGAAGTCGGACGTCTCGTATATCATGCGAGCCTGACCCACTCTCGGGTTCAGCCTTCCCGGGTTGTGGATCTGGTCGTCCAGGGCATCCTCCCACTTCCGCCCCTTCTCCGCTGGATACTGCGCCGGCACCGACGGAATGAGCCCATACGTTGAAGACATGGGGCTCGATTTGTGTTTGTCAAACGAGGAAGTCGAGCCAGAGTGAAGGGAGGAACTCGGGCGAGGAGGGGGGGCGACGCTGTAGCGACCGTGTCGCTCGGGGTCGAAGTCCAGAGTGGTGTCGGCGTAGAGGGACTCGAGGGTCGCCTCCGGGGTACCGAGTCAGCGCCGGAGAGTAGACCAGATGCAGATCTACACACTGAGTGCTGCGAGTTTGTGCCGATGGTGAAATGCGAGTCGCCCGTCATGCTGTCGCGCGCAAAGGGGCCGGGCGACGTCGACGGCATGCCTGGCGGAGGGCTGTCGAGGAGGTTCGCGGAACTCGCGTAGGATGTCGCGTAGGACGATGAACGAGGCCTCATCTGGATCACGGTGTGGGGGATGAAGGGAAAGCAGAGTCTGGCGAGGGGCGGCGGTCGAATCCGTCCTCCTGGGATTCAATGAGCCCGCAGCGAGCTACCCCGGCTGCGACGCTTGATCGGGTCGGTGTCGGCACGAACAGGCGGGTGGGGCTTCAGCTGACTTCCAAAAGAGATTCACGGCTCAGTTTGCGGCGGGGAGCGGGGCTTCATGAGACCTGAGGGGGCCCCCAGCGAGGGCACTGGCAGGGCCCGGCCAGCAGGTGCATCTTGAGGACGCCAAATCGTGCCGCGCGAAGCACGTTCGAACGACCTAGACTAGCGTATCCGCAAGTTGGCGATCCGGGTCGGTTGGGTCGTGTGCCGCAATTGTGCCGATGTCGATGTGGTCAAGGACAAGAGGCGCCGGCGCCGGCGCGCAGGCTTTTCAGCGGATCAAGGACTCGCTCCGCCGTCACCGAAGTACAGCATCAAGGCTCCGAAGGCACCCATGGACTCCTGTTGCCAGCAGGGAGGCAGAGCGGGATGCAGAACCGATGACGGTCGACCCCGCGTCGCCGTCGAACGAGCACCAAAGCGTCCGCCATGAACGCAGCGCCATCAACCGGATCTCTGGTCCGATCGGCCCACCACTCTGATCAGACCAGTGCAGGCTGCCTAATCGCTCGTTGGTAGCCGTCTCAGATCGCAAAGTGCTCGTGGACGCGGTGCGAGAGATCGGAAGAGCACACGTCTGA
>ERZ1463038.539-NODE-539-length-13206-cov-14.068360_pt1 | contig 13206 bp, 17 predicted proteins | sample MGYA00564479_ERZ1463038 | MGnify/ENA primary metagenome ERZ1463038 (study PRJEB39244, sample SAMEA3635134) | Helicobacter pylori | study: EMG produced TPA metagenomics assembly of PRJEB11511 data set (Assembly of a 5300-year-old Helicobacter pylori...
ACACACCTAGGACACTCTTTCCCTACACGACGCTCTTCCGATCTGTCGGGGACAACGTCCTCTTGGGCCCCGACTCGCTGGGCGCCTACGTCGTCACAGCCATAAAATCGATCCAACGGAAGCGAGTGAACGTCCAGCACGCCGTCGCGGGCACGTCCGTCTCGTTCGCGCTCAAGCGGGTCAAGCGCGCCGGCGTGCGCAAGGGCCAGGTAATCGTCGCCAAAACTGACGTCCACCCGACCGCCGTGCGCCGCTTCGAAGGCCAGGTCCTCGTCCTGTACCACAACACGACCATCTCGAAGTCGTACCAGGCGATGCTCCACTGCGGCAGCGTGCGACAGACGTGCGTCCCTCTTCCTGCCTTCCATGACCTCCCCCCCCCCCCCCCCCCCCCCCACCCCCACCCACCCGCGGAGTATTTTTTGCAACTACAATCCGAGCTGTGGCTGACAGAGGTTTGACCTGCAGGGTTCAAATCGACTCCATCATCGAGAAGCCAAGCATACGGACAGGCGACCGTGCGACGGTACAGTTCAGCTTCATCAAGCATTCGGAGCACATTTCTCTTGGAGACCGCTTCCTTTTCCGCGAGGGTACGTCTACTTATTGTTTCGGATGCTGCTGAGTTCCCCACGGAAGCTGTCAGTCGCGACTCGGAGCGCCGCTGACGCGCCGTCGATTGGCAGGCAGGACCCGTGCGCTTGGCCTCGTGACTCGCCTGATCGTCTGAGCAGGTGGATCAGAGGATGACCACCGTGGAAACTTGCTCGAGGACGCCTCGATTCCTGCGACCGCGACGTCGCAGCGACGACCGTCACGCGCTTCAGGCGTCGCGTTTGTATTCCTTCCAATTTTACGGAGGCTGTCGTACTTTTCGCTGTTGCGACATGTCCTAGTGTTGCAAAAGTTCAGAGTGAATGTGACTCCGGACAAATGAGTCCGATTTTGGGTGGGAATTGTTAACTCGATGAAGACTAGCCGAAGCGGAACAAGAGCCGCGCGCGTTGGCTCTTGGTCTCCTACGCCCGCCCGCCGGTCCCGCCTCGTTGGGCTACGACGCGATGCCCTCGCTTGAGTTCCTTTCTCAGGCGGACGACCTCCTCGCGTACGCTCCTGAGTGCGCCCCCGCGTGCTCGCACCCTCGCTAACGCCCCGTGTTTGTCTCTCTCCCGCCCGCCCTGATACCGTCCCTCGTTCCCACCCTCGCCGCCGCCTGTCGCGCGCCGCCAGCCTCCTGTTCCTCGACATCATCATCTTTGGCGAGGACCCCGTCGGTGGCAGGCGGGCTGGCAAGATGAACTCGCGCAAGCAGCCGCGGATCCAGCAGAAGGACCTGGACGTCGTCGCCGCGCTCGTCAAGGAGGTGCGTCCGAGCTCGGTGTGGCTTTCCAGCGCGGCAGCGGGCTCACTCGACCATCGTGCAGGTGCGCACGGGTGTCCCCGAGACGAAGGAGTCGCTTGCGAAGCTGTCCAAGTGAGGCTGCGCGACCCGGCGTGCCTCTCATCCGCGCGCTCCTGACCCACCTTCGCGCGCGTTCGCTTCCCAGCCTCGACTGCGTCAAGTCGTTCACGTCCAAGTGGCGCGAAGAGGAAGGCCAGTTCGTCACCCACGCGCGAAAGTATCTCGGTGCCGTGCGACCCGACAGCGGCATTGCGTTTCACGAGACGGACCGGCGCGTCGCTCCCCCAACGTCCGCACTGAGCGAGTGCTGATGCAGGTCGGCCTGCAGGTACGCCAAGCTCCCCAAGTCGGCCACCGTGCGGCAGACACCGTCTCCGACGCCTCCGCCTGCGGCCAAGGACAAGGCCCAGAGCAGCATCGAGGTCGCCGTCTTCGCAACCCGCAGCTTCAAGAAGGGCGACAAGATCAAGCTCAAGGGGGGCGTAGCCAACCTGACTGAGGACGAGGACGACGCCCTGCGCGCGTCCGGCGGCAAGCAGGACTTCAGCGTGCTGCACTCGGCCCGCAAGGGGTGCTTCAGCCTGCTCCTCGGGCCAGCTCGATTCGTCAATGTGCGTCGTGCAGGCTCGGATGCGGACGCGATGGGAGCTGACGGAGCTGATCGTGTAGCACGATTGCCGCAACAACGTCGAGTTTGTTCTCACCGGGAACAACATGGAGTTCAAGGTCGTCGAGGACATCGAGGCCGACGAGCAACTGTTTACCCACTACGGCGCGTGCTTTCGATTCGCGTGTCTCCCATCGGAGCCTTACGAAGCTTGAACGCAGGGGACCACTACTTTGACACCGGCAACGCGTCGTGCTTGTGCTCGACGTGCGAGCAGTGCGGACCCACCTCTGGACCACGCGCGCGGGGGCTTGTCAGCTGACATTCGTTTCCGGTGCCCAGACTAAAGCGGGGTGCATTTGCGATTGCGACGAAACCCATCAAGCTCGCGCCAGTCCCGACCGCCGCACCTGGCCGCAAGCGCGGGGCGTCGCCGTTTAGACGGTCGTCGCGGACCGGACCCGGTCTCGGGCACGAGCTCACCGCGCAGCGGAGCCTCTCGCGGTCGCATTCCCGCTCGTCGTCGTCGTCCCTCTCGTCGCTCGCCTCGAGCCGGTCCTCATCACCGTCGGGGTCGGGGTCGGAAGGCCGCGGCGGCGAGGACAAGCGGCGCTCCGAGCGCACCGTTGTGCTGATCGACGACCTGCGCAAGGGCAAGCGCGTCGTGCATCCGCGGCTTCAGCCTCCACCCGGCTACGCGACCGACTACGAGTGGAACATGCGGCAGAAGACGGCCGTGTACGTCGGTCTCACGGCGCGGCCGGCGGGTGCGCGCCCGCCGAAGCGCAAGCGCGAGGACTCGCCAACGTCGGATTTTCAGAGCGGACGGGACGGCCACCCCTCGTCGGCATCCAACCTTCGGGGCGGCCACCTCGACCCGTTTGGCGACAACGCGAGCAAGCGGCGGCGGCGTGTGTCGTCCAAGCCAAAGAAGCGCGTCGTCCTCGGCGCGCGCACGAGCTCGCGGAACCCGACCGCCATCTTCGACCGGCTCGACGCTCTTGTCGGGCTGGGAGACTCGGACTCTGATCTCACCGACCTCGAGAGCGACAGCGACGGCGACAGCGACAGTAACGGGCAGAACAGCGAGTCGGACCTGTCCGAGCTGACTCCATCCGAGAGCGAAGACGAGCCTGGACCATCTCGCGATACGATGGAAACCGACATGAAGCCGGACGAGGATCCAGATGTCGTGTCGGCGACGCCCGAGGAGCAAGCTGCCGACGAGCGAGTGTCGCAGCGAGCGGGAGAGCCCGTCCGCGCGAGCCTCGTTGACGCTGGCGATGATTCGGATCTGACTGTCCTACCTTCGTCGGACGGCGAGGACGAGATTGATCGTCAGCCAGCACTCACCGCCGCGCAAATTCCCAAACTCGAGGACGAGCCCGCCACGGTGAACGAGACCGACCTTGCGATCGACCGGGCGAGCGCCGAGCTCGACGATTCAGATCGCGACGCGGACGACGAAGCAGAAGACGAGGACGAGAAGCCCGTGAGCATGTCTTTTGAGCCAGGGCGCTCCCCCTCCCTCGACTTCGATATCGCACCGCGGAGGCTCGCGTCGGCCGTCATGCCCGCCGGCTTGATTGCAGCGCCGCTCGTTTTCGCCACGCCTACCCCCGTCGCCCCTGAAGTCGAGGTCGCCGTTCCCGATGCGAGCGAGTCAGCCCCACCAACGCTCGCCAGCGTCGTCGAGCCCGTGCTGCCAACCGAGGTGCCGACCCCAAGCACGATCACCACGTCACAGCCCCCGAATCCAGACGACGACTTTGACTTTGATCCCGACGACGGCGACCTAGTCGACGACATCGTCCTTATCGGCGATCCTCGCGCGGTCCCACGCACATCCACCTCGCATTCGCCCGCCGAACTCTCGTCCGAGCTCGTCGACGCGCCGGCAGAAGACCGCGCCGGTTCTGGCGACACGTCCAACACGCCCCCCGACGCATCTCCGAACGGCCAAGACGGTGAAAGTCGCGAGGCAGGCGGGCAGGCGACCGAGGGGGCCGGAGACGCCGGGCCGCCGCCTCCGACTGCCAGCGCTGGCGGTCAGGGTGGGGACGACGGCGACGGCAAGGATCATCGCAAGGCTGCTGACCCGGTGCTCGAGGTTGAATCCGAGGTCGAGCCCGAGAGCGAGCCGCCGGTCGAGGCGGTAGTCGAGGAGGACGCACCGGCTGCTCATAGTGGCGCCCAACCCGCGGTCGAGTTCAAGCCCACGGTCGAAGCAGCCGTCGCACCGTCCGACTCGGGCGAGAACGGCGATCTGGACGACGGCGAGAACGAGGAGGCCGCGCTCCTGCTCCTCATGCTCAACCCCGGTCCGTCGCCGGCCTCGAGCAAGGCGCCGCCCGCCGACTCTGCGAATGTGTCTCGACCACAAGACGCGCCACTCGGTTATGGACCAGCACCCGACTCGCACGCGCCCTCGCCACCCAAGACGAGCTCGGCGTCCGAGACGAGCACGGGCTCGTCGCGCTCGCTCGAGCAGGGCCTCGTGCTCGTCCCGCAGAAGCGGTGTCGGGCTGCCCGGGCTGTACCTGATGCACCGGACGTCAAGCCCGAGGTCCTGCGCAGTACCCGCCGAAACTCGCTCCTCAGCCCGTCGCCGCCAGCGCCAGCGCCACTGTCGCGCTCGACGTCGGCCCAAGCCGCGAAGAAGCTCAAGACCGAGACTGGCCCGATGTGCGTCCCCTGTCGAGAACTGGGATGGCCCTGAGCTCATTGTTTTGTGCTAAGCAGAGCGAGCGGAAGTCAGCGAGCATCGTCCACCCCCGCCGCGACGGCGCCTGACCGCAAGCGCGGCCGCACGTCCGGCCTGAGCGGCAATGCGAGGAGCCAGAGTGCGGCCAGGCCTTCGCCGAGTGCTTCACCTCGTGCAACGACCTCGCGGGAGTCGAGTCGCGACGCTCGTGGTACCCGTCGCAGCCAGCCCATCCCTGGGGACCTAAAGGACCTCATGAACAGCCCGCTCGTCACCGGCGTCTCGGGTGGATACGACGCCCAGAAGAAGCGCTACTACACCACCGCCGCCGGGAAGCGGACCGCGCAGAGTCCTTCACCCGAGCCCGAGGCCGTCAGCGCGTCGCCCGAGCCCGAGGCGCGCGGCACCCGTCGCAGCCGCCCCATCGACGGCGACATCCAGCACCTCCTCGCCTCGCCCCGGGTCGCAGCCGTCTCGGGCGGGTTTGACCCCATCTCGAGGAAGTACGTGTCGAAGAAACGGGCGGAACGCGACTTTCGGTCGGGCGAGGCGCCGTCGGGCGAGTCGGGCAGCGAGGCGGCTTGAGAGGCGGCTTGAGAGCGGGGAGGGTTGGCTGTTATGGGCCACTTGGAGACTTGGGGCGCCTTCATGGGCTATGTTATGTCGTACACCTTTTCGCTACAGCTTCACTGGTGCATTCTGTACCTTGAGGGGGGGGGGTTGGAACGTCCCTGTGGCTGACGATGGAGTTTGGAAGTGGAGGATCAAGGATACTGTACCAGCGCTACCGCCCTCAAAGACATTTGACCCACTAATCCTTACAACAGACAAACTACTTGACCAGACTGGACTTCTTCACGCTACTTTGGTCGCCCCATGATGGCACAGGCCGCCCACTGTCTCGACCTTCGCGGTCGGGAAGGTCTCCGCAACAGGCCCTCTCCAGCGTGGACTGCTATTAATGCGGGTCGGGCCCCACGCAGTCACATCTACTGGCGTCGGACTTGCTACGTCGAGCAGGTTTGAGATGGTGGTGGTGTCTAGGAGGGGAGGTTTGGGTGACGGGATGCGGAGCTTGACGAGGGCGACATTTCTTTCAAGGCGGGACATGACAAAAAAAAAAAGTCAGTCCCATATCACGCTCTAAAAGCTTACGAGACGGAAGCGCTCACCCGTCGACGAATGTTACGAGTTCGTGCTCGCATCCTAGGAGCGAAGCGAGAACCAAAATCCCAGCGTCGTGCTGCTTTCGGGACGCCACAAAGTCTTCCAGCGACGCGGTTGACCCAGTAAATTCGCGGACGCTTTGCTGCTGGACGTGACGATGGTGCCTGCGGGCACAAGTCAGTGAGCACGCGCCTGCGTCCGCGGAACAGTTGGCGCGCACCTGGCGTAGACCCAGTGAGCGGCCTCGTAAAGAACGGCGCTCAGAGACATCATCATTGTGTCTGAGAGTACCGCCATGTCTCCTTCCTCTGCTGCCTGCAGCAGGCCCGAATGCAGCGTCCATGGCATGAACAGCACCTCGCGCGCGTCATCGGGAGCCAAGTCCTAAGTATCAGCCTGTAAGTCAGCCTACCGTTGCCAGTTTGAAGAATGAACTTTCGGTGAGAACCCACCGATGTCCAGCTTCCAGGACGCACTGACGAGTTCTCACTCGCGAGAGACCTCGAGGAGAGGGTCGACGAGTCCCCCTGCTTTGGTGCCTTGTCGAGCAGGTGTGAAGGGTCGACGTTTCCCTGCACCAATGCAATCTGGGGCGGGTCCTTGAAAAGCTCTTGGAGGGCCGGGTCTCCTGCGCCGGGTGCCGCGACTTGGAACGCTGCGCGGAGAGCGACCGAGGTCGGGGCCGCAAGGAGGTCAAACAGCCGCTCGTGAAGGGCACCGAGGGGAGACGGGAGCGTTTTGAACGATTTTAGGTTTCGACTGACGAGGACCGAGGGCGGAGGCATCTGGCGCTGCGAGGAGGTCAGTCTATGCTCGCGAACGCCACGGCATGCGGTCGGGGATGCACCCTGGGCTTCGAGCAACACGAGACGGTCAAGTGAAGTTGCGAGGACTGGATTGAGGTGGGTGGGGGGTTGGAAGCGGAACAGAGAGCGGGACGTTCCAGGGAGCCGTTGAGGAAGCACGGGCACTTGAGCACGGGGCTTCACACTGTGCAGCTGTCCTGAAGCATGCATCGAGCGGACCCGAGCACGCCCGAAAATCAGTCGCACCTCTTCGTGTATACACACGTGCGGTACAGGCTCATTGCTGGGCCGCTCTTGTTCAGTGCGAACGGGGCCGAGGGCGTGCCCAGCGGGGCGCGCGAAGCTCGGAGTGAGTTCGCTCCGAGTGCTGGCGATCAGGCAGCGCACTAAAGCCACATGGGTGCATGCAGAGCGTTCGAAAGCAGCGCTTCCACCGTCCCTTGAATCGCCCTCGAGTGATGGGGCTGTAATGTGCAGTTGGCCGAGAGACGAGTGCCGTGCGAGTTGGCCGTCGTTCAGTCATGGCGACGGGCCTGCCTTCGCCGGTTCTTCTGCGTAAACACCCCTGTAGAAAATGGTCCACTTGTCAGTAGGTTCTGGCTTTCCCTTTGCTTGCGGGGCGCAAACTCACGTCCTTGCTGTCCACACGTCCTCGGAGTTCTTGCCCATCCTCCGCTCCGCCCAGCTCTCCGCCCGTCGCTTGATCCAGACCTCCTCCTTGCGTGCGTCGCTGACTCCCTTGAGCGACATGCAGAACTTGAAGTCCTCGAACTTTGCAGGGCACCCAGCGGGCTGGCCGAAGCGGTAGACGGCTCGGAACTGCGCCGCGAGCGCTGTGGCGAGAGGCAGCAGCTCAGTACAAGCAAAGCACCGGGCGAAACTTGGGGCACAAGGACACCCACAGTAGCACAGCAGGTAGTTGTCGAAGAGGGTCAGGCAGCTGGGCATGCCGCCCTCCATCGCCACCGAGGCCCGCTGAATCGGCATCTCCTCCTGGACGAGCCGGTCGAACTTCTCGCGGTCTGGGCCGGACGTCGGTGCTGTTCTGGCCATCGTCGTGTGCGCGAGCGATAGTATGGTCGGCTGCAAGTGGTCGGTGTGAAGGCAAGTTGTTCGCGCGCGTTGTTTTGGACTTCGCTTCGCCCACGTCGTCCCCGCCCAGATGTCAAGCTCGCGGCCGCGGTCACGGCCCAAGGGGCCGACGTCCGTCTCGTCATCGAACGTGTCGGGCACTCGCGCTCAGGCCGTCCTGGTGTCGCCCCCGACGGCGCGCCCGTGGCTGAGCGAAGGCGAGCGGAACGCGCTCATCTTCAGCACGCTCTGGAAGACGCTCCTCTTCCAATCCTAGTCAGCAGCTTCCCGAGTTCTCTCGGAGTCAAGCTGATCGCGCCCCCCGCAGCCACTCGACCGACTTCGAGGTCCATCGGAACTGGTGAGCGGCACCGGCTGGGTGCGCACGCGCCGGCGTCTAACCTTCGCGCGAATCCAGGCTTGCTATCACCTACTCCCTCCCGCTGTCCAAATGGTACTTCGAGGTGCGCGTCTCTGGTTCAGCCCGGTCTCAACTTCGCGCTCACGAGTCCCGCCAACAGGCCACCTCCGAATGGACGCTAGACTACCCGCCGTTCTTCGCCTACTTTGAACGCGTTTTGTCCGTGTTCGCCTACGTCGTGGACCCCAAAATCGTCCAGCTGGACAACCTGGGCTACGAGGAGTGGTCCGCGGTCGCGTTCCAGCGTACGACCGTGGTCGTCTCGGAGCTCGTCCTCGCCGGCGCGGTGTTTCAGTGAGCTTCAAATCCGTTTGTGGCCCTCATGTAGTCACTTCTGGAGTTTCTGGAGATGAATGGAGGGGACCGGTACAGCTATTCGGGTTGGTAATGGGCCGGTGGGGGCCGCATGGGGAGGGCGAAGGTATGGCCAGGAGGGCGAAGCTATGCTCGGGCGTCGTGATCACCATCAAATGTGAGGTATCGCGCTTTCAATGCTGATCAGGATGCTTCCAACAGATGGGCACGGAGATCGCAGAAGCCAGATTACCCGACCGCGTTCATCATCGCCGTCTCGCTCCTCTTCCATCCCGGACTCATGATCATCGACCACATCCACTTCCAGTACAACGGCTTCCTCCTTGGAATTCTTCTATGGAGCATCGTCGCTGCCCGCGAAGTGAGCGCCCCGCGTCGCGGCCAGTGACCGGCCTGCTCACCTTCGCACCCGTCGCTACAGAACAACCTCTACCTCTGCGCGGCGCTCTTCGCCACCCTCCTCAACTTCAAGCACATCTTCATCTACCTCGCTCCTCCTTACTTCGTCTTTCTCCTTCGCCGCCACTGTTTTGACAAAGCTGGAGGTACGCTCAAGCAGCCGCCACCCCTGGGCCAGGCCTGACGTATCTCAGTGCACGGCGCAGCTTTCCAGTTTGACCGCCTGTTCGAGCTCGGGGCAATCGTCCTGTCGATCCTGGCCGTCTCGTTCGGGCCTTTCCTCGTCGCAGGAGGACCCTCGCAGATCGTCCAGATCTTCGCCCGCCTGTTCCCCTTCCAGCGAGGCCTCAACCACGCCTACTGGGCCGGCAACGTCTGGGCGCTTGTGAGCGCCGTGGACCGCGTTCTCGTCAAGTGTACGCGCTCCCTTCTCCCATTTAAAGGTCTCGAGATACTTACTGGTAAGTTTCAACAGACCTCGTCACGCGTGGATGGCCCATCTCCGAAGAAGTGCTGTCGTCGGCCTCGCGCGGCCTCATCGGCGAGACGACCTTTGGTGTTCTCCCCAACGTCACCCCGCTTCACACATTCTCCATCACCCTCGGCTTCATCCTCATCTACCTCACGAAGCTCTGGTTCGATCCAACGTACAAGCGATTCCTGGATGCGATCGTCCTCTCGGCCATGACCAGTTTCCTCTGGGGATGGCACGTGCACGAGAAGGCAGTGTTGCTTTTCCTCGTGCCACTGAGGTGCGTCATCTTCGATTTCTGGCCTCTTTCGCCCAGCTCATCATCGTCCTGCAGCTTGACAGCGGTCGAGGACGAGGACCACCTGCGCGCGTACATCATCGCGAGCTGCGCCGGCGTGTATTCGCTCTTCCCCCTGCTCATCAAGCCTATAGGTGTGTACAATTCAATCACTGGTCGGCCGTAGGCTTTGCTTGCTGATACGTTGGGCTGCAGAGTCGCCAATCAAGATCATCTTCACCGTCCTCTGGTGCGGGCTCGTCTTCAGCTCCTTGCGACGGGTGGTGTACCGGTTCGCCTCTTTCCAGCTTCTCCAAGTTTTACACTAAAACATCCCACGGTCCAGGCCACTTCCGAGCCTGCTCTCGTTCCTCGTCGGCTATGCCGAGCTGGCCTACATCGCCGGCTTCTTCATGCTGCAGTTCTGTCCGTCTCCCTTCCGTCGAGGTCCGGCAATCACTCACTCCTGCTCTCCAGACGTCGGCTTCCTCCACGACGTCCTCTTTGGACCCCTCTACGCCATGCCCGACTTCACGACCCACGCGGTCGAGGTCGTCGCTGGGCAGTGTGTGCAGAACGCAACGGACGCGCTCGCGGATGGCGCCTGTGCGGGCGCCGCCGAGGTCATCGAAGCCGTCGTGGAGAAACTTGCGTCAAACGTGCTAGTCGAGGGCAAGTACGAGTTCCTCCCGCTCATGCTCACCAGCCTGTACTGCGCGGTCGGGATCGTGTGGGCGTGGCTGAGACTGTCGTGGGCGTACCTCATTCGGTAGCGGATGGAAACACAAACATTCAAGCCAACTTGTAACGGGTGTCGAGGATTTCTTTTGCTGGATACGACACCACGCGTGCGACTGAAGGCTGAGTTGGCCGAACTGGCATGGCGCTCGCGATTGCACGATAGCCTTGGAGGCGTCCGCCTTCAAACCTTCGCATCAGCAAAGTGACTCAAGTTTGAGAAGCACGGCTACGTGGATACCGGTTGAAGCTTGACTCCCTCGTCCCCACCGCGGCCAACGGCCAATGCCTGCGTCAGCGTCAGAGCCTGCGGGGGCTGCCTCGCGAGTAGGACCTCTTCAGCATGGTGGGCCAGATCCAGCTGGCCTGAATTCAAAGAAGGAAATACGATCCCGCTTGGGAATGTTTCCTGGGTCCATTGGTTACCGGACACGCCGGAGCGGGAGGCATGACCGGCTGGACCCAGCGCGCCCCGAGAGGAGGGCTGTGGTGGACCAAACGGACATGGCTGCGGTCGCCGACACTTGCCGAGCCGACGCTGCTGCCCCAAACATTTCACACGCCTCCGTGTAACGCCATCGGATGTTGGCGTGCGAAACTCCTCTGCACGCTGGTGCGCGTCGAGTTCTGCACATCGGCGACAACAGGTGTTTGGAGCTGAGGGGATGAATTCCGGGATTAACAATGGGCATGGAAGCAGTCAGATAGCTAGCTTTGGCATGTTTTGACAATACCTATGTTGTTACTTCATGTGCAAAGGCCAATATTGAGCGCTTGAGGTCAACTCAAGTCAACTCGTCTAATGCGCACGCTCCGCACTCGCTTTTTTTGCACATAAACTCTTCACAAATTGTTCGAAAGACGACGACTGGTAGTTGTAATCTGCAGGGCGTGGTTTTGCCTTGTACGCTCGGGACGAGCAGGTCGAGGTGGCATGTTTCCTTAAATCAGCCTGATAATGAATGGGCCTTCGCACCAGATCAGAAAGCCGGGAAGTAGAAAGCCCGTGCATTCTTCTGTTTGATGACCCAAAAACGCTTAGAGCGTGTCCGCTCTGCCAGTGTGTCACGCACCGTTGTCCAGTCGGACAGTCGGTGGACACTGGTGAGTCTGATCATCATGCTCTTCAGCCACTCATCCTACTCCTAGAAAAGAGTAGAGAAGTAAACAATTTAGTACAGTGGAACCGATGGTTCTCTACTCGGATGAGGTAGCAAGAAGTCCGCGTCCAGGATGCAGTCTCAGCGCACCTGGGTCGTTTGCCATTGTGTACTCGCTTTTATGTATGCCACAGCTGTCACATTCAGATTTAAATTAATTTGCTCAGCAGTTTATATTGCTCCGCTGGGGTGTCAAGATTGGCAGAGCATCTGATTTCCACAAGTCCCTTTGCAAGAAAGGCCTGAAGCAGAATGCTGAATGGTACGGCCAGGGCACTTACATTTGCCTTTGTTTAAAAGGGGATATTTGACCAGTCTTGCGTGTTGACTCAAGATATTTTCCCTGGGTGAGTGTGTGATGCTCCGAGTGTCGCAACTTGCAACACCAGCCAAGCGTTCAGGCTACATGCTCAGGTTTGGGGTGGAAGGGTGTCGAGTGGCCATAATAATACTAGTGATTATTTCGTGTTTGGTTAGAGGTCGCAACTGGTCTGCATGCGGACCTGCGGCGCGCGGAGTGGTCTCTGACGCAGCAGTGGCTTGAGTTCAGTCGCGCGCGAGCATCTTGACTGTTTCTTGCTTTTCGGAAAATACTTCCAGGTCAAATACGGAGCTTGGGTAGGGTGTCTGCGATTTGCGGTGGGCTCAGAGTGGTGACGGAGGGTACAGCAACGGACATAGCTCCGGATGTGCAGTGGGGTGAGCGGTTTCGCACGGTGAGCCAAGTTACAGGCCGATAACGCAAGTACATACCGATATCCGCAGTCACCGCAGCTGAGTATCGCACCGACCTCGCGCGTCTTCTCCCGACCATGTCCGTTTGGTCCACGACAGAGGGCCGCCGATGAGCGGAAACGGCGACAAGGTTGCTCGTCATAAGTAGGAAGCGAGTTAGGGTTTCCTCCGGGTTCATCTAGAACCACCTTAACCTCGGGATAGATCCAAATCACCACACTTCGTACTTCTCGCACGCAACGGCGACATCAGCATCGAGGCGTCGCCTGCTGCGTCTCTGCGGCGATCCCAGACATCACCTGCCCAGGTTCAATCTGATCCGGATCCTTTAATATGAGACGTTTACTCTATATATTCTCTAGGGCGTGAAGAAGCGAGGTACGCCCGCAAGGACGACGGGCTCGATTGCCGTCCCGGTAAATCCCGGGGAGACGGTCTGCGAGGCCTGTGGAAGATTTCAGCGACCCGGCGATCGAAGAAAATCACCACAGTGCTTACGTCCTAGCACCGAGGCTACCTCCACCACCTGCAAGCACAGCACCAATATGAAAGCAGTAAAAAAAAAACGAGCATAAGACGCACAGTGTAATAGGTCGAGGCGATGGCTCGTGGCCCTGCCCGGTCGAGGGGCAGACAGTGCGGAACACACGAGGTCGGCGTGCTGGGCCTCGGCGAGCAGAACGAAAGTGTCCAATGCGAAGCGGAGATAGAGTTTGGAACGGCCCTGGCTGACAAAGCGTTCGCTCACCCACTCACGTTCCTCGACTCGGACGTCGGACGGACAGTTCGACGTCCGGAAACGCGATGAAAGGACCCTCGTGACGTGGTACGGGTAGTGTGTAAGAGAAATTGCTAAAAGAATACTGACCAGAGCCTACTCCTTAACCATCATAGGCATTAAAAAGGAATAAACATGTTATGAGAGATGCTCC
>ERZ1463038.540-NODE-540-length-13205-cov-14.727529_pt1 | contig 13205 bp, 18 predicted proteins | sample MGYA00564479_ERZ1463038 | MGnify/ENA primary metagenome ERZ1463038 (study PRJEB39244, sample SAMEA3635134) | Helicobacter pylori | study: EMG produced TPA metagenomics assembly of PRJEB11511 data set (Assembly of a 5300-year-old Helicobacter pylori...
CGGCTCCCAGTGTCTCGTTCGTCCCGCGGAGCTCATTTCGCGTTCGCGACAGTCACGGCTGGGTTTATCGGGGTGTCCTATAGTAGGGCAAGAAAGGTCGTGTGGTTTCGAAAGTGATTCGATGGCCCATGCACGCAACGCTGACGCCCATTCATGTGCTCGCAATGTGCTGGTTGTCGCGTCGACAAGCGAGCTGCCGAGCCGACCTCCGATCATCTGGCTGGGACGTGCCGCTTGCGACTTCGGACCTCCAACAACACCATCAAGACCTCTCACCACATCATGCCGGCCGAGTGTGACTTGCCCACGGACCTGTGCCAAGGGATGCGTGCGAAGTCCGCACGCGACTCGGGCTACGGGTCGAGATCCTGAGCTGACGTGACGATCCAGCGTGCATCCTGCAGCTCGCGGCAGGAGCTGAATTATCTGTTTCTACATTGCCTCATACCTGACTGTGGGTCGGGCCACATATAGGAAGAGATGAATGCTCTGCGAGTGTGGTGTAGTTGCGAAGCGCCACTCCGGTTTCTCTCTTCCTCAGAACAAGCGACCAGCGACTGCTGACCTGTGGAGCCTTATAATACCAGACAGGGAAAAAACCATCTCGTCCTACGAAAATCGGGCCTTGAGCGCCTGAACAGCGTCCGTCATCAGCGCGCCGCGCCTACCCCACTCGACATGGCGCTCGAGCTCGTCCCACCCCTGCACCCACTTCCTCTCCCTCTCGTTTTTCTCCGGCCACTCCTCGGCGAGCGATCCCGCATCGGGCAGGGCAAAGATCTCGAACGCGTAGGTCGTTGATGCGACAAAGTCAACGGATGTGGGGTCCGCGCTCGGCGACTTCTTGTGCGGCTGCGCGTCGGGGAGCGTGAGGAGGTGGTCGAGGTGCATGCTTGTTCCAGTGACAAGGCCGGCTGGACGGGGAGCGCAGTCAGCGGCGGTGTCGGTGCTGGTCGCGACCAGCACGACGCACCTTCCTCCCACGCTTCACGCTCTGCAGCCATCTTGCTGTCTTCCCCATCTTCAATCTGATCAAAGTAAGAGGTTGGAATAAGCCAACGCCCGGGAAACGAAGCCTGGAGAGGGACGCACGCCGCCCTTTGGCAGGACCCATCGCGACTCGTGCTTCCGCGAGGCAACGAGCAGAAATTGTGGCTCAGCAGCCAGCGAAGGGGAGTTGGTGATGATGGCTACTGCGACCTGACGAGGTTTCGGCATTGTTAACACGGGTGGTGGAACGAACCCAAGAGGCGGCGAACTCCCGCAGCTCTCCTTTGCTTGCCCCACGTCGTCACCTTCCGCGACTCGTTCGCCCGCTTCGAGTCAATCCGAGCAGCTCGTATTGAGTGTGCTGACCCGCTGCTAGCTGTTCTGAGACCGACACCAAAGCGCCCGCACACCCCAACGACCAAGGCTTCACCTCGAGCCCATCCATCCGCTCCCAGGGCTCAGCCGGCACCGACTCGCACACGATGCCGATCATGCGTGCTACGACGTACGCGAACGCGGTGCACGTGGCCTCGGAGGGGAACAGCCCGGACGGCGAGGCGCTCGCCCAGCTCTTCCGGCACACGCAGGTCGATCGCACCGACGCACCGCACTGTACCGACCTCTGGAAGGGCCTTCCACCGACAGACTACAACCTCGATAACGTGCGGCTTCTGTTCCCGTTCTCCCGACCGTGCTGGAAGCTGATGGGCGCGCGCGCAGCAACGGCCTAGCTACATCACCGCGTACTCCAGCAAGCTTGCTCAGCCTTGGCTGGACATGGCCGTTCACCACACCGCCGTGATTGTTGCCATGAAGGTGCGGTGGGTCTACCAGAGAGACTCGCGCGGAAGCTGATGGCCTCACGCTGTTGCAGCAACACCCCCCACACGCGCTCATCGCGTTTGAGCGTCAACACGAGCTCGTCAAGTTTGTCTCTCTTCCTCGCTCGATGTGATCCCGAGCTCAGGGGCAACGTTCTGTGCGCACCAGTCAATTCTACCGATGGCTCGTCAACTCGACCTCCAACGAGTGGTCCCTTCCAGTCCTCTACGCCGTCTGCTACGACCTTAAACGGATCTCAGGAACGGTACGTCTCTGTTGGTCTCTCTCCTTGACGTGCACCGCTAAGACGAGGCAGTGTAGGCGGACGAGGAGCTCGTGCGGCAGGGTCTCAAGCCGGCGAAGCTCGAGCAAGCGTCACGGCTGCTCCAGAAGTGCTTCTCGGCGTGCCTGAATGATCGGTGGGCACCGATTCATTAGGAGATGGTACTTTGATGACTGACACGCCACCTGGTTGCCAGAGCGATGGACATCGCGAGGTCGCGCAAGATGGGGACGTACTACATGGCCGTGCTTCTCTTCAAAACATACTTCAAGGTTTGTCTTTGTCGCAACCAGTCCCGGAAGCATAATTCTCACCTCGCACCGAACAGCTCAAGTCCACGGCGCTCTGCAAGAACCTCGTCAAGGGAATTCAGGCGGCTGAGCTGCCGGCGCTCCGGATGTATCCAAAAGCTCACCAGGTACGGTGGCTCCGTACCAGCATATGATATCCTAGTACTGACGAGATCCTCGAAGGTCGCGTACAACTATTACCTCGGCGTGTTTGCGTTCCTGCGCGAGGATTATGTCGAGGCAGAGGCCAAGTTCCTCGCGAGCCTCGAAATGATTCACCGCACCTCGCACAAGAACATCGAGTGAGCTCTTCGCTTGTTGTTTATCCACTCTCTGTCTCTCTGACCAGGGTTGTGCAGATTCATCCTCGACTACCTGATCCCGATCCTGCTCCTCCGCGGCGTGATGCCCTCGACCAAGGTGCTCAAGAACGACCGCCACGCGCGCGTGTTCGTCCCCTTCATCAACGCCATCACTGTCGGCGACGTGCGTGGGTATGACGACCAGCTGCGCGTCGCGGAAAAGCGACTCATGGAGCGCGGGACGTACCTCATCGTCGAGCGTGCGCGCGAGAACGCCGTGCGCACGCTGCTCAAGAAGGCGTGAGCTCCCATCGTGCTGGACGTGTATCAAATGTATGGCGATGCTAATACTATGCTGATCAGGTGGATCCTGGAGGGTAAGCCGACGAGGATGCCGATCGCGAAGTTCAAGACGGTGTACAACCTTGGCGCGGACCAGATTGACTCGGAGGAGGTCGAGTGCTTGCTGGCCAACATGATTTACAAGGTACGCCTCTACTCAGGTGATGGGGACGGACCAAAAGGGTGACCCGGACTCGCAGGGCCTGATCAAGGGGTACATCGCCCACGGTCCGCAAATCGTCGTGCTCGCGAAGGAGAAGCCCTTCCCATGGTGCGCTTTCGTTCACACATGTCAAACTAAGACTGACTGCATTGTCGGATCAAAGGTACGCTCCCTTCAAGCCGCTGTCAGCAAAGCAGAAGGCCGAGCGGGAGGCGCGCGAGACCGCCGAGCGGCTGAAGCCCGTCCCGCCACTGGCGAACGGGGACGCGATGGAAACTGGCAATTGAGCACTGCTGTCTTGTCTCAGTAGCGACGGCGACATGGTCTCGGTGCGAGGTTGCGTCCGCCCCGCGACCCACACCGCTGGAGACGAACGCGTCCGAGGCGGAATCCCCACCGTGCCATCGGGCGGACGAAATTGCACTCAGTGACTGTACCGATTCAGACAGCGCAGTCACGGTCAGTACTTGAAACGCTTCACTAGCGGGTACAGGAGGCTGATTACTTTCTGATCCAGCTGGCGGTCGGCAGGAGTCTCGCGGCCCATGCTTCCGGATCATGCGCACGTTACAGCTCCTCACTCACCACCGCTGTCTTTTCACTCCAACTCCTACCTTCTTCCTCTATATTCACTTATTTCGGGATGCTGGCATCAACTCCGGTTCTCCTCGGTGCGCTCATGACGCTGGCGTTGTCCCCCTCCGCCCTCGCGCTGCCGGCCCAGAAGCGAGTGATCTCAAATTCTAACCTCACACCGGAGGGGTACTGGCACAATGTGGGCTGGAATCCGAACATGGCGTCCGAGCGAGGCACTAACGCCACCTCTTGCACCAGCGCTATCATGCCTTGCTTTCCATGGCAGCTTATGGTGACTGGAACACTACCTGCCCTACTCAGACGTGCGTCTCGCTCGATCCGACGAGGGCTCGAGATTGACATTCCCCTGACCTTCCCCCCCCCCCCCCCCCCCCCCCCCACCCCCCCAGGTTCTCGGAGGCGTCGAAGCTCAAGAACTTCCCGAATTCGACTCGTCCTCCGTGGGATGTTATCAGCACTTTTGGACCGACCCCCAGTGGATGCCAGGTAGGCTCACGTCTCCCCGCGCCGTGGCGTGATTCGAGCTCCCACCCGCGCCTCGAGTTGCACAAGCCGGAATGAAGCTGAACCTGCGTGTTTAGGGGTTCACTGTGATTGTACCTGAGATGAACAAGGTATGCGTGCTTGACTCGCGGGCATACATTTGAAGAGAGACTGACCAGACTTCGTTCGCCGCCACTTCTTTCGCACTCGTCGCTCCTGGTGACCTCTCTCGGCTGATCATATTAACCCCGCGCAAACGAATCTTCCAGGCTGTTATCGTTTTCAAGGGAAACCTCGAGCTCGAGCAAAAGCTCCCGCTGGACGTACAAAGTTGGGATGCCCTCGGAATCACTACTTGCCCGGGGTGCACCGTCAATTCCTTCGCTCTCCAGGGCTAGTGAGTCACTCCTTGCACGGTTGCGTACTTTGTAGCTCAAAAGTTCCTTCCGCTTACGCATTCTGAGTACAGTCTTGAATGCAAGGCCGAAACGAACAACTGGGAGGCGATCCGAACAGCGTACGCGGGGCAAGGGCTGGTATTCTCAATTACTGGTCATGGTCCGTCCACGGAGAGTAAACCATACTTCTCAAAGTCTGACTGGATACTGCAGGTCTCGGAGGCCAGCATTCCCTCATCGCAAGCGCCGACCTCAACAACCAGAACGTGCGCTGCCCGCTCTTGAGGCTCTTCACCTCATGCTGATACGAGACCCCAACTAGATTGACTATTACTCACACGTATGTTCAGACTGGCTTATCTCCTTGCTTGAACTGACCTTCGCGCCCCCCTCTCACTTCGCGGCAACGTCCCGTCCTCGCACTTGTCTCGCGCGCGATTCCTATAGAACTACGGCACGCCCCGAACTTTCAATGCGGATGGTGCACGATGGTACAACAATCGCTTCAACGGGGAAGCAGCTGAACGTGGCATCTACGGCAAGCCTCCGCAACTGCAGCGTCAACCCCAGGTTATCAGCGCTGACCGACGACCAGAAGCACAGGTGACGATAGTTACACGGAATTCATTCCGGCAGGCCCAAACTACGCCCACGCTGGAACACCCTTCTACTACTCAGGTCTCGACCCGTTGACGCAAGGTCCGAAATATGTTGGGTGCTGGGACGCCAACTCGCCGACCGGGCCCATCATAGACGACCCTGGGTGCTTCCCTACCCCGCAAGTGAACTCGACGGTGAGTAGTGTTCTCGAGCTCAGCGCGGAGGCACGCGAGCTGACAGAACGACGTCGACTTCGCAGGCCGCGGAGGACCATTTCTTTTACTTTTCCAATGTCTGACCTGCTGCATCATCACTGTTATGTCTTACTGAGCTGAAATTCTATGCAGGTGGGCCAGTGCGGCGGTGAGAACGTTATCGATCCGACCATCATCGACGCCTTCCTCAACTCGCCAGCCGTCTCGTGGAACGCCAGCGCAGCTTGGACCAACCTCCCGATCCAACCCGGAGCTACTGGAACGGCAGCAGGTGCATCTGGCACTGGCGGTACGAAGAAGGGCCCATCTGGAGGAGCGGTGGTCCTGCAGGGAGCTGCGGTCGGTGCACTTGGGGGACTCATGGTCGCAGGAGCAATTCTGCTGCTCACCTAAGCGCAGCTCACGACTAGCTGGAATGACACTAGAGCTACATGGACTCATAGATATATTTGCGTCAGACGTCGACCTCGAGGCTGAAGCGCAAGCCGGCCAAGGTGATGGGCCAGGTCTTGCTCTGAGATACGACGCCGAAGTGAAGGTCAGTCTGAACGTGGCCTTAACTTGGAGGCCGTTCGACAGGGTTGTCAAAAAGGCGTTCTGACGAAGGGCCGGCGGAGAGGAATGTGAAGCGGCGAATGAGGTCCACAGGCTTTGGGATGGAACCGTTATAGAGTCAGAAGATCATGTTCGCTCAAAGAAAAGTAGAGGGGACTCAACTCTAGAGAAAGAACGGGGACTCAACTCTAGAGAAAGAACAACATCAAACCATGGACGAGTGGCACTCGTCGGGTCGGCCAATCCGGAAGGGCGTGCGCAGGAACGTAACGAGGTCGTCGATCACGATTTCCTTATAATCGCTCAATTCCCGCCCGAACAACACGCGAAACTGGTCGGACACCGCCGGCTCCTCGTCTCGCACCGCGAGCTTCCGGCTGCCGCTGCAGATAGTGCGATGCTCCGTCGAGTCGCTCGCCTAGGATTGCGCCGCCAGGATGAGAGGTAGACTTCGAATGCGAGGATCTGCATTGAATTGGCATTTCGGACTGCAATGCAGGATTGCATGCAGCCTGGCAGTCTAAGCAGTACAGCGCTTTGATCGACGTGCCCGCTCCCACGGAGAGCCCACATCCGAGGCCAACGCAGAACCTCGTCATCGGCATGACCTGTACAGGGTCTCGTATCAGCAGAGCGCCAGCAACATTGATCGGCACGAACAGCTGGCAGCGCCGTCACCGGGAGTCAGCGCGGCTGGGGCAGGCGCAAGACGCGTGTCGCCCGCGTTTGGGCAAGACAAACCTCGAATAGTCGCAGGGTCAGCCTAGCCCAGTACCTGATGGATCGAGTCGCGAGTATGGAGAAGCCGCGAGTGCACATCAACACCTTGAGCTCCGCAGCTCGCCGCTGAGCACGGACCACATCGGGACGGCGTGCGGGAAAAAAGTCGGCGGCGAAGGCAGTGGTTGACGCCGCCGCCCGCACGACCCAGCCGCACAGATGGACGAGCACTTCCTCCTCGCCTCGCACCAGCTCGAACAGGGCTACTCGAGCCAGTCGACGCTGCCCGCTTCGTCGCTCGCGTCGTCCTCGGCGACCAAACACTCGGTCAGGCTCGCCGTGTCGACGCCGCGCAGCGGGATCACCGTCTTCGATGTTCGTACTTTGTGAGAAGAGAAGGAGCGAAAGGTGCTGACGACCGGCGGATGTGCAGCTCCGGGACCAGACGCCGCTGTCTTCAATCACCCTCGGCCCGTCGTACACTCCCTCGACCCCGGCCGTGTCGCGCTCGACGCCGTCCACCTCGACCGAGTCGATCCGCGTGAAGTCTGCGCGCAAGACGTGGGTCGGAGTGAACGCGGGCGAGTCGGGCGAAGTCTGGAGCTGGCTCGAGGATGAGCGCAAGGACGGCAGCGTCGAGGGCGAGGCGACCAAAGTCGTTTACCCTGTGCGTGCAGCCTTGTCAGAGGTATCAAACGAGCGCTAATATCCAGGAATAATAGCTCGCCTCGCCGCTGTCCGCGCTGCTCGCACCGCGCACGCTGCCGGAGTACCTCGTCCTGCTCGCCGCGTCCGGCGTGCTGTCGCTCGCGCCCGAGTCTGACTTGACCACCCCGGCCTCGCTTCCCGCGACTTCTTCCGCCCCTTCGTCGCAAACGCTGCACCTGCACCCGATCGGGTCTTCAACCACGCTCCTGCCCGCCTCCGTCCTCGCCCTCATCCCCGCCTCCTCGCGCGCGCACCTCGCGTTCGTCGTGCGCACCTTTTCCGCCCCAACACTCGCCGCGGAGTCGCTCGTTGATATCAGCAAGAAAAAGTTCAAGAAGACGAAGCGTCCGTCGTCGGCGAGCGTGATCGAGGAGGCCGATGCGGCGGCCGCGAGCGCCACTGGCGAGAGCGTGCGGAGCCAGGTCGAGCTCGCCCTGCTCGACCCGGAGGTCATGCGGGATGGTGTTGTCGGAATGGGAATCGTTAGCCTGGGTAAGGTTGCCGTTCCGGGGACGCAGGTTGTTGTCAGCGAGGACGGCTTCGTCTCGGCACTGTGTGCGTTTCACTACTTCGCCTCGGCGGGTCTGCAAGCGCTGACATTCTCGCTGCAGCTTCTACCGGAACACTCGAGTCGTACCGGCTCTCCTTCTCCGGCTCGGCGTCGTTCGCCTCGGTCTACGCGGATTTGTTCACAGAAGCGGTCTCGACGGACGCGCACCTCACGCTCGCGCCGCTCAAGTCGCTCGCACTCTCGCCGACGTCGCTCGCCATTCCCACCGCGACGCTCCTCGCGCTGCACTCGTCTTTCGTGCTCCTCGTCGCGGCCCGGCCGGCGGTCAAGTCGCCAAGCCCCGCAAGCAACGACGACCTCCCGACGCGCGTCGCGACGCTCATCTGGGACGTCCGCCTCGGCGCGCTCGTGCTTGACGGCGACGTTCAAATCCCCGCCGCCGCGTTCCCACCTTCGACACCGAAGCGACACGTGCGGCTCGCGCTCGCGCACGTCTCGCGCACGGCCGCGGCGCTCGTCGTTGCGCCCTCAGCTGGGCCGACGGGTCGCTCGCTCCTGTTCGTGCTCCCGCTCACGGTATTGCCGTCGTCGTCGGTGCTCGCCGCGGTCGTCGGCAAGCACGCGCTCACGAAGAAGTACCTTGCGGTGCCCGCCGAGTCGGCGTCCGCGAAGGCAAAGAAGGCCGAGCCGGTGCGCCACCCCAAGACGTCCGAGGCGAAGCGCGCCTTGTACAAGCAGAGCGAGGACGCCCGTGGCGCGCTCCTCGACCAGCTCGAGGCGCTCCTTGCTGGCGACGATGCTCCCGAGGCACAGATCGCCGAGGCCGAGGCTGCGTTCGCGGCGTTCGTCGAGCATGATACGGAGCGGCTACGCGAGTACCACGTTCAGAAACTCGCGGACGAGGAGGCGAAGGAGCAGGCGCGCAGGGCCGAGGCCAAGGACGAGCTCGAGGCGGTCAAGACGACCGCGAGCAAGTACCGCGCCGCCCGTCGCAGGATCGAGGAGGTCATCGCCGCCGCTGGACCGAGCACGTCCTGGGCGGACGTCACTGGCAAAAAGATCTCCGGCGTCTTGGACGTGTACCGCTTCAAGTACTTTGACACGCGCAAGGCGCAGGACGAGAAGAGCGGCAAGAAGGTCGTTAGGTCAGGCCGCGAGAAGGCGCTCAACGCCATCGCCTCGATGGAGGTGCGCTCCATCTCACAGCCAGGCGACTAAAACGCTTCACGCGGCTGACCCGTACGACTCGCAGCCCAACTTCCCGTCCGCGTTCGTGACCGCCCTCCTGCGACTTTCGTTCCCGGACGTCGCCGAGGCCGACTCGGACCCCGTCTCGAGCACCTCGACACGCGTGCCGAAGCACCCGACCGAGCTCGTCACGTATCTCCTGAAGCGCAGCCTCGTCGCGGACAGCCACGTCCCGGCAGGCGTGTCCAAGGCGCTCGCCCGCGCCGGTGACTGGGTGAGCTGCACTCCCAGCTACTGTTTGTTTCAGCTACTGATTATTCTCCACTAGCCCAACGTGATGCTCGCACTCGAGACGATGCCCGACATTCCCGAGTCGACGACCGTTTCGCTGCTCAAGACGGTCATCGCCGCCTCGTCGCAGGACCAAATCGCGTACGACGCGACTGGGCTGCCATACCCGGCGCCGCCATTGCTTCTCTTCCTCGCCTCGTTCGTCGAGTCGCCCTCGACGCCGTCGACCCTCCGCCAGGCGCTCCAGCAGCAACTCAGCGCCGTCGAGGTTCTCCCCGTCCTCGAGATCCTCGACGCGTGGCTCGGCTGGTGGGCCAAACACGGCGGCGGCGGTGGCCAGCTTGGGGGAGAACGTGGTGCGGACTGGAAGGCCGAGGGCCGTGCGAAGCCCCAGCGCCTTCCCACGAACCCGTTCGTCGCGCTCGCGGGCGAGGCGGACGCCGACGAGTTCGCGCCGCCGCGCGTCGAGGACGTACGCTCTTTCCTCGCTTTCTATTGATGTCGCAGCAAGCTGACATATAACTGCAGATTCTCCCCGTCGTACAGGCGATCCTGGACGCGCACTTTGTTACGCTGCTCCTCCAGCGCTCGTCGCACAGCCTCCTGCGACGCCTCGCGCGGCACATCGACGCGCACCTCGCGATCCAGGCCGACCTGTCGTCCCTCCTCGGCGCGCTCGCCATCTACGCTCGCGCCAAGGACGACCAGCGCGAGGCGTTCGGCGGCGGACCCAAGACGGGCTTCGGGGAGCAGCTCAAGAAGAACCTCGGGGCGACGATGACGGCGAGGGTTGCTGCGCAGGAGAAGCACGCGGAGGTGGGCGAGTACCAGGTGGACAAGTTCTGGCTTTAGATGCGAATTGTCAGGACCCGTCTTGAGAAGCTGGCGCAGGACTCGGTGTTGAGGAGCAGTGTCTTGTTGGCCACGCCTCTGCTCTAGTAGCCCTCAAGATTTCATGGCTCCCTTCTTCTCAGCAAGCATCGCCAGCGCCCCGCACCCTCCCACGAGCCCCAGCCCCCAAGCGACCCAGAGCAAGTCGAACGCGTTCCCCAAGCGGACCGTCTCAGCGGCCGCCGCGGTGCCCAGCACCACCCGCTGAGAGACGGTCGATGCGAGTCCAAGTACGACTGCGAGTAGCTGCACTAGCGCCCCGTGGATCGCAAGCGACTTGCGTCGCGCGACGGTGGCGGAGGTGAACTCGAAGGAGCGTTGCGGGAGGGCGGGCAATGTAAGCAGGGTGAGGGCTGTACCTTGTAGGATGAGCACCAGTACAAGTGAAGTTGGGATCAGGGGGAACGAAAAGGGGAGTGTCGAGGTGAGCGTGGTGGGCAGGGCGAGCGAAGTGTAGCGTGCGAAGAAGACTGGGGTGAGCGACGGGGAAGTGCAGGAAGTGGCGTTGGCTCGGGGGAGGGAAGTGTTGGTGACGCAGGAGCCTGGCTTGAGCATTTCAGTTATATTTCGAGACACTGGGTGAAGTTCTACTCACCTAGAGGTCCCAGTGACAGCGTCCGGTTCGCGTCGAGCCGCACGTCGAGCAGCGAGGTCGACCTCGAAAGGATGACCGTCGGGGAAAGGAGGACGAGCAGTACCATAGCAATGCTTGTGAGGAGTATCGCAGATGGAACGATCGATACGAGGCTCCGCACGCTTCGCGTTCCGCTCGTCAGCTCAACGAAACCTCGAACGTAGGCACGAATTCTCACGGGAAGGCTCTCGACTTCTTGACGTCCACCTCGGTCAGGTCCACCTTCAAGATTGATCCAGCACTCTTCTTCGACTCCATCTCCCGCAGCCGCGAAAAGACGTCGCCAGTACCGCTCTCGACGGGTTTGTGAAGCGAGGCGTCACTCGGGAATCGCGCCGACTTGACGCCCCATTCTCCAGCCGTCCACGAGGGTGGGGGTGGATAGCTTTCATGGGACTCCTCGCTCTCGTCCCCATGTGCGTAGACTGCGGCCTTCTGCTGCAGGAGGACAGAGTCGCGCGGGAAGCGGACGCACTGAACCGGTGGCGTTGGGGCAGCGGTCCGAGTTGCGACGGTCGCGAGCGGCCCCGTGTAGCTTTGGATGATGTCCCAGATCGAGACGCGGCGCTTATTCTGGGGAGGAAGTGGGGCGGATATTTGGGACGTGGGGACGGAGATGGCGGTGTGGTATGACGACGAGGACGATGAGCGCGAGTGCATGGTGAATGATTGTTGGGTACTGAATGGGTGGTGGCGCCGTACCAATGTGGGATTCTTGAGAAGGTCTTCTAAGTGGAGACCAAGCTGAGGAGCAGAGAACCGTTGGCACGCTTCTTATCCAGCGCCGCGACGCCCCCGCAGACGTTTCAGACGGCGTCGGACGAGCAACGGCGAGGAGCTACGACGGCACAAAGGGAATATGAGAGGAGCTACGAGATTGTTGAAGTGGAACCACATGATGGCGCGAAGGTGGACAAAGGGATTTCGAGAATGACAGGAGGCGGTGCTGCCTGCGAAGCGACCAAAGCGCGCTGGCCGGCTAGATTCCTTCACGCCCATCTGCGACCCAAACAAGGTCAATCTACGCTTTGCAATCGAGAATCCTAGGAGTGCTTTTGCACGGAGAATGGTCCTGAGCGGTTGCTATTTACGCGTGTCAATGAGCGCTGAGCGGCGACGCCACCGCAGCCAGGCTCGCGTCCCGACCCTCACTTACGTCCTCGTTGCCTTTTAGCGAAGCCAAGAGCGAGTGATGTAGTTTTTAAACGACTTCCAGGTAGTCGAGATCGGGCTCTGTCGCATCTACCTCGACCACCGCCTTCTTTCCTTCGTCCGCGCTCGCGACCCGCGTTGCGCCCTCCACCTCCCCCGAGGCCCCATCGCGTCGCCTTCGAGTGTTCAAAGGACCTCCGAGATACATGACGGCAGGTGCGATCATAACAGTCGCCATAACAGCTGAGCTGATGCACATCACGACCCATCCGCGGCGGATCTGGAGCGTCTCGATCACTTGCCCCGCGATGAGGGGACCTGCAGTGAGTGCCGGTCAGCGCGATTGAAGGGTGCACAAGAAGAAGATTTTCTTACCAATGAAGCACCCGACGGAGAACATCCTGGCGCAACAGTGGTCAGCGCGGGCAACTTGTGTCGAAGGACGGCAGCCTCACATGTTCGAGCAGCCGTACGCCACCGTCGCTGGCAGCTCGGGAGTGATGCTAAGGATGGTGGCCAAATCTTGCATATTTGGCGTGACGAAGAGGGAGAGGGAGAATCCGAGGAGGGACAGGACGAAGACGAGTTCTGGAAGTGGCCCTGTCGGCGAGTTGGTGGCGTCAGTCATCACGCTCTGACGTCAACTCACGATGCATTCCGCACCTTGGACAATCAAGAGGAGGTACGCCGGGATCGTGAGGAAGATCCCGAACACTGCGATCCATTTTGGGCCATGTCTGTCGGCGGCCTGCAAGGGAAGAACTCGAGTCAGCAGGATGGCCATCCACTTCGAGGCCGAAAGGCGTACCCAGCCTGCCAAAGGTGCAGAGAACGTGCTCGGAATCACCACCGCCGTGAAGATCAGCCCAGCACCGAGGGACGAGAGGCCGTATTGGTGCTTAAGCCATAGAGTGAGACCAGTGTCTGCGTGCGAAGCCCCGAGTCAGTTTCGGCCACTCCCAGAGCCCCCCGAGATGTGGCTCACCTAGCAGACCTCCGAGAATCACGCCGTTGAGCATTGTCAACCCAAAGTTGAGATCGGAAGAGCGTCGTGTAGGGAAAGAGTGTCC
>ERZ1463038.542-NODE-542-length-13192-cov-16.964832_pt1 | contig 13192 bp, 18 predicted proteins | sample MGYA00564479_ERZ1463038 | MGnify/ENA primary metagenome ERZ1463038 (study PRJEB39244, sample SAMEA3635134) | Helicobacter pylori | study: EMG produced TPA metagenomics assembly of PRJEB11511 data set (Assembly of a 5300-year-old Helicobacter pylori...
GATCAACGCGCACGGTCCGGGTGTCATGACGCGCCTGCACATCGTTCGTCAGACGAAGTCGCGCCAGTCGGATCACTCACCGCGAGTCGCTCTCCATCTCCATCCTCTTCACTGGGTCTGCCTATGCGAGGCACTGCCATTCTCGGGGAGCACCGCCGTCCGGCCCCGTTACTCATCAGCACGGCTTCGCAGACGTCGCGTGAGAGCAGCTCCGCCTCCGCCGTTGACCCCTCCGAATGGGTGCGCTGGCAGGACGCCAACAAGTTCGAAGACGGGGAAGCAGCGAAGCAGTGAGTACTCCTCGTCTTCTAGGCACCTGCAAAGGACCCGCGCCCGAGGGAGGACGCTGGGCAGTCGGCTGACTCTCCGCGGACTCGCGATGATGCAGAGAGGCACTTTCGGTCGCAGTGTCCAAACTCATGGACCTGAACTTCGCAAAGCACCTCAGATACATGCGGGCGGCACATGTTCGTCAATTGGTCGTCGGCTGTCGTGTTCAGCGCTGACCTAGTGTCTCCGGACAGGTGAAGTCACACGCGTTCGTGCGCGGCACGCTCACGGTCTCCTCAAATCTTCCACCACACCTCCGACATGGTCTCTTCTCCTCACCTGGTGCCGCCTTCACCGCAGTCGGGCGCTATTCGAGCGAGAGCAACCATTTGCAAGACGACAAGCTGCGAGGTGTTCGTGGGTTCGGGCTCAAGGTGCTAGGTGTCAGTGGCGCGAGGATTTCTGGCGGAGATTTCGGGGCCCAGGACCTGTTGTTCAACAACTGTCGAACTTCAGAGGTGCGCTGGTCTTATGACAAGTCGGAGGGGCACGGTACGGCAGCGCTGACGCGTGACGATCTGGGCACATGTCGCAGATGTACAGCCTCGACGCCGCCGTCGAGGTGTTCAGACTGAAGGTTCAATACTTCGACGATTCAGATGGCTTTGAACTTGCCCTGCGGAGCCGACATGACGCCGAAACGATGCTTGCCACCTCACAACTCCTCGAAAACACCCACATCATCGCGAACAAGCTCTACATGCAGGGTGCGCAGGCACACCAGGCGGAATCTCAGATATGAGCTGACGGGTTCGAATAGCTCCCATCCGATTTGGTCCCTACGTGGCCAAGCTTTCGCTGCTACCAGCGACTCCCGCACAGTTGGGAATCGCTGCAAAGGCACGACAGTTGCCGAACAACGCAGATTCAACAGCGCATCGGAAGCTCTTGCGTGAGTCTCCGGAGCCATTATCTTTGCAAGAGAGATACTGAGTTTCGTGTGACCGATCCTCCCACCGCCCCTCTTCTCGACTCGATGCTCGACGCGCGTCAACGCCACCGAACGCAGGCGCCTACTTCCATTCCTACCACGCCACATATATTATTCGTGCACAGTTTGCTACGCACTCTCGCCAATACTCCATTAGCGACACCTCCATCCCCTGGGACGTACCCTGGGTTGAGTTGGGGCGGCTGGACCTCCCGATCCAGGAGTCTTACTCAGACCAGCGCCGAGTTTGGTTCGAGGATACACTCGCTCTCAGCCCTTGGAACGGTCTTCAGGCTCACGAGCCGGTAGGGGCTTTAGGACGAGCACGGAGAGCCGCATACGAGGCATCGCGAAGGATCCGTGCCGACCGAAACGTCTCGCGTGTCGCTTTGGATGTAGTCGGTCCCGAAGCAATTCCAGACTAATTCAAATGGACCTTGAATCTCCATTTTCCCCCGAACTTTTCAAGGGACTGGAATTGAATCCGGCCTTCGCGCGTCGGCCGCGGGGTCCTCCGCTCTGCGTGCTGGCTCTGCACTCTCGCCGAGCACTTGCCCGTGCACTGCAGCAGGGTTAAACCCAACTTCCATCGAATGGAGTGTGCGAGTCACGATGTTCAAATCCCGTCCGACCTCATTGGTTTTTTAGGTGTAGAGACAAGCGGCAATGCGGACTCGTAGCTTCGCGCGGCCCTTCGAGTGCTTGCGTGCCGAGCACCGAAATCATACTCGGCCTCGATGTCTTCCCTCTTTAGAAGCCGACAAGCGGTCGCGGCCACCAAAGTCCGATGAATTTACGTTTCCAGCTTTGGTCGGGTGTATTCCGGGTGACGACGGCTCGGAGTCAGGAAGCCACTTGCCGACTCCCCCAGGCTCCCGCACGACGTCGCTTCTTCTCCCTCGTCAAACACATCTCACCTCTCAGTCTCACATCGCAAGCGTTCCTTTCATAACATGTCAACCTCCCAGCAGCCTCCCTTGCGTGTGGCCGTGGTGGGCGGCGGCATCGCTGGCCTCTCAGCCGCCATAGGATTCGTCCACGCTCAAGAGGCCGGCGCCAACATCGAAATCAAGATCTACGAGTCGGCCTCGCGCTTCGGCGAGATTGGAGCGGGCGTGTCGTTCGGTCCGAATGCTCAGCGCGCACTCCGACTCATGGGCGCCGGCGCGGCGCTCGACAAGGCGGCTGGGACGGACAACGACGACCCAGAGACCTGGTTCGACTTCCACATTGCCGATGCAGCCCATGCGCACTCTGGGGAGTACATTTGCACTGTAAGCTCTCCCCGATCGGAGCCCCACCTGCCTCTGACGTTCGCCGCTACAGGTCAAGAGCCACACTGTGCCCGGTATGGCCACAGGAGTGAACGTCAACCTGCATCGGTGTGTACGAGTCCACCTCATTCCACTTTCCGTCGTTGACCAGAACAGCGCGGACTTTTTGAACGAGCTGATCGCCATCCTGCCGGACGGCTTGGCGACCTTCAACCGCCGCTGCACGTCCTACACCCCGCACGAGAACGGAGTCACCCTCAACTTTCAAACCGACCCGCCGACGCACGCTGAAGCCGACGTGATCGTCTCCTCGGACGGCATCAAGTCCCACATCCGCGGACACCTCTTCTCCCGCCTTGGGCTGGACATGGAGTCGCAAAAGGCGCGGTACTCCGAGTGGATTGCGTGGAGAGGAATGATTCCGCGGGCCGAGTTCGAGGCGGCAATGGGCAAGAACGCGCGTGCGAAGATGATGCACTGCGGCCTTGGTCGCCACATCCTTCACTTTCCGGTTCGCTCGGGGGAGCTCATCAACATTGTGAGCACCACATCAGCATTCAAGTTATGATTACTGATTGCCTTTACTGTCAGGTTGGGTTCGTACAAGATCCGGAGCACAAGAAGCTCGGCGGCCACACCGGTCCGTGGCAGGAGGAGAGGCCGCACTCCGAGATGCTCGAAGACTTCGCCTCTTTCACTCCCCAGCTTCTCGAAATGCTCAAGGTAGGTGCCGACTCTAGCAGGTGACTGGGGTTTTTCAACTCACCCACAACCCACAGGCCATCGAGAAGCCGTCGATTTGGGGCATCTTCGAGATGCCTCTCCACCCAGCCATCGAGAACATTGTCGACGAGCGCGTTATTCTGATTGGAGATGCCGCGTACGTAAACTGACGATGCCCTACCGCGCACCGGGCAACATTCTTACGAGACTTCGCAGGCACGCCACCACCCCTCATCAAGGCGCCGGAGCCGGTCAAGCAATTGAGGTGCGACCTATTCCTCTCGTTTATCAAGAAGAAGAAAAAAAAAGACTGACGTTAGGATTCCAACGTCCAGGACGCGCTCTTCATTTCCAAGATACTTTCGCACGACTCCGTCTCATCCGCCGAGCCGGCTGCTCGCGTCGCGGCGATCACCAAGGCGCTCAACGTCTACGCAGACGTTCGCCACCCCCGAGGCGTCAAAGTTCAGCGCACATCCCACGAAGCTGGACTCCTGTACGAGTTCATGGGCGTCAACGGCGAGGGCAGCGACATGGCGAAGCTCAAGGCGGGCCTCGAGACGCGCTTGCAGTGGATCTGGGAGCAGGACGAGGAGCAGGTGCTCCGGGATGCGCTTTCGAGGCTTTAAATGAGACTCGGGCTTGCACACATCGTCTGGCGTGTCGACGGCGCTCCTCGAGGCAGATCGTGGAGCACTCGGCTGGGCTGCGACGCGAGTCGGCTGCTGCCAACAACCCCAACTCCAACTCCAAACCTAGAGTCTGCTGTGATGCTCGGAAACTCTCTTCAAATCCTCGGTATGTTGGACTTCGGGGTGGAAGAAGCAGGTCGGCGTGCGAAGCGTGTCTGGAGGAGACTGGTTGACTGAACGATGTGCTGAGAGCTGCTGAGAGGGTCTGGGTTTAAGGCAGTCGACTTCAATCAACCAACTACTATAGTCTGCGTTATAAGTTACTGCATACAGGCCTGTCTAACTGCATTTGTTCAGCTCGTTCAAACCGAGCGGTGATCCTCGTCGCCGCTGAGGCCGCCGCGCAGCAGCTGTCTTTGATGCCGCTGTTAGGGCTTGTCCTCACGCCCATCACCCGCCCCCACCCCCACCGCTTCGACACAGGTCTGAGACGACACTGCATGGCAGAATCGGTGGCTTACGCGGGGACACCCTTTGACGACTACCTGCGAGGTGCGTAAACAAGCGGGGTTCGAGCTGCCCGTGCTGACGCTCGCCCTCACTGTCGCAGAGACCGGCGCCGAGGAGGACGTCCTGCAAGACTCGGACGCACCGCTGTACGACGAGATCCGGCTCGAGTCGAGCGCGAGCCAGGCGTCGGCCGGCGCGAGTGTGATGGGGGATGATGAGCTCGCTCCATCTGCGCGCCGGACGCCGGCAGTCGCAGCGGCCGCCGGCGACCCGTTCGCGGACCTGCTCAAATACTCGCTCGCCACGTCGTCGCTGCTCAGCGCTAGGCTCTCGGACGCTCTCCCGCTCTACGCGGCGGCGGACGTCGACCTCGCCGCGTCGGCCGACCCACCGATCGCGGTCTCGGACGTCCGGGCCACTACCGGGACACGCGGAGAGGGGCACAGCGAATCGGTACGAATCCGCGACCGACGGCCGCTCGAGTGGGGGCCAGGGTGGGACTCGCTCGGGCACACCTGGCAAGACCGCTCGCCCGCGGGGAACGCCTGGGAGCTCGCCCGCTGGTTCGTCCTCTCCCTCGTCGCAATCGCGGCGGTGGTCGCCTCTCGACGAGCGGAGAAGGAACGTCGAACAACACCCAGCGAGGTGCCGCCCGTCGACCCCAAGCAGTCGACCAGCGCCGTCCACGCCGACGCGCTTGGCAGCGTCGACGAGTTCGTGAGCGCGTCGCAGCAGCTCGACCTGCGAGTGAGCCGAGCTCTCGGTGGCATTCGTGAAGTAGAATGCATCGGCTGGGGCCTTGGCTTGTGAGTGCTCGGAGAATTGCGTGGTGGTGTGTGCGCTCCGGCTTACGTGCTTCTGCCTGCTCACAGGTCGCACCCACTTCCGCCGATCTCGCGAATCGAGGCGGCATCCCTGCTCGCCAGTCCAGCGGTCGCACACACGCTCCGCACGCGCGTGCCCTCGCCGCTCGGGTTCGCCGCCACCTCGCCCGACTTTGACAGCGTGCCGCACTTCCCGTCTTCGTCCCATCCGCGGCCACTCTCGCAACAATCTCACACGAGTGCACCACCATTCCGCGCCAAGGTCCTGCGCACCGTCCTCGCCACGGCGCTGTCGTCGACCACGGACGCGCTCAACAACGCGCGCTTCTCGCTCAAGAGCATCCAGGGCAACCTCGCCTCGGCCACGCTCGAGGAGATTGAGCTCGAGCGGCACGAGTCGGAGGCGGCGCGCGACCGAGCCGAAGCCGAGGAGCGCGAGCGGCGGGCGCGCGACTGGGAGGACGGCGCGCTCTCCGACGACGACTCGACCTTTGGCGGCGTTGACCGCGGGATTGCGCTCGGGGCGTCGCTTTCGAGCTCGGGGCGCACACGGCAGGACCCGTCGCCCCCGTCGTCGAAACGGTCGTCCGTCTCGCTGCAGAGCAACGCCGGCACGCCGCGCAAGCGGCCCGTGTCGCTCACGCTCTGGCAGCAGGCCTCGGGCGTACCGACAAGCCACTACGCCGCGCTCCGAGACCGCGACGGCGAGCTGCCACCTCCCACGCCGGAGCAACGAACGAGCGCAAGGTTCGTCGCGCCGGGATCGGACGGCGCAGACGACCACGACGCGCTCGGGCTCGTCGAGCTCCAGGAGGCGCTCGAGAACCTCCACTCGGTCAGGCGGGGTCTGCTGTGGCGGCTGCTCAGCATGGCCGACCGCAAGCTCGACGACGACCGTTGGGTCGGGGCGCAGGCCGTTCTCGACGAGCTCACTCGCTCGCTCAAGGCAACCTCGGCGGCAGTCGCCCAGGCAGTCTACGACGAGTTTGGCGCGTCCGGGCTCGGGACTGAGTCGCTCGACGTGTCCTCGCGAGCCGCCAAGCGAGCGTCGATGCTGTTCACCGACCCGCCCGCGCTGGCGCTCGGAGGAGCCACCCCACCCCGAGTGCACTCGCGGTCGCAATCCGCCGCGACCCACCGCGCCCGGCCTACGAGCTGGAACGCGCCTGCGGGTGCTCGGCCGCTCTCGCTTACCATCCCGAGCAACTACGTCGCTTCTGCGCCAGCACCCCAGACGTCCTTCGCGCCGTCCTCGCGTCAACCCTCCGCGCGCCAGTCCTCCACCTTCTTCCCCGCCAACTTTGCACCACCAAATCCGCACTCGTCGCTCGGCCCAACCGCCGCGCTTTCGACCTTCGACGCCCGCGCGCAGGAGATGGCGCTCGCGCTCCGCACGATCGCGGCCAAACTGCACGTCGTGACCGAGGACGCCAAGCGGCGCACCTCGACCCCGGCTACCGATGCCCGCGCAGGAGTCGAGATCGAGCGAATGCTCTCGACGCACGACTCGATCCGGGGCGACATTGACGCGCTCACGCGCGAGTGGGACAACAGCCGCCTCGCGCTGCGCCAGCTCGTCAAGCCCGAGCCTGCGCCCACCTCGTTGTCCCGGTCCGACTCGTACCAGGGCTCGGACGGCGTCGGCGGCGGGAACGTCTCGCTCGACTCGATCCCGGACGAGGACGACGATGACGACGGCGCGTCCGTCTGGTCAAGCGAGGTGCGCACGCCCGAGTCGACCCCGCCTCGCCAGGTCGTACGCGAGGGCACCGCAGCGTACGACGACGCCCAGCGGGAGGCGTACCTCCCCACCCCTGGCGATGAGCAGGTCTTCGAGGCCGTCGCCGGTCGCCGCGAGAGCAAGCGCGAGGTCAGCAAGCTGTCGCGCGACGAGCGCATCCAGGCGATGAAAGACAGCCGGCGTGCCAGCAGAGCAGGCAGTGGAAGTGGGAGCAGTGCGGGAGGCGGCACGATGAAGAGCCAGGCCGGCATGGTCGCCGAGCTCAAGGATGTCCTCGTCCTGTTAAAGGGGCGGAGGCACCTTCCCGCCGATGTATAGGCTGTACTGGTACGAGTATACCTGGAAGAGCAATACCCAATAGTCGTTATATCCTATCATTCTTCCGGGTACAGACTCCACGCTTCAAGTACCACATCGTACGCCGCTGCTGAACACCGTACTGCCCAACCATTCTAGGAATCGACTCCTCTTTCTCATCGAAGATGTGCATCCGGTCATCCGCATGCCCCAGGCGTATAGGAACTTGACACTCGGCCTTGTGTGCACAGGAGGCGCTGACTCAGAGGAGATGAACGGCGCGACGGATGCGTTGATGTATCATCGTGCCCACCATGTGCATCTGGGGTGCAAAGCGCCGAAAGAGGCGCACACCCTCCTCAAACTCGCGCGGCAGGTGTACCCCCTACCCCTCGCCCAAGAAAAGGAAGGTCCGAAGGTTTATGCGACACTTCGCTCTTTTGCCGCACCATTGATTCCAACTAACCCACAGACACCCGCGAGGCGCTTCTCTTCCTCTCCTACAGTGCCACAATGACTTCCTCATCCGACAACGACTTTCCCACCTCGCCCGACACTTGGTCACCAGCGACCTCATGGAATGAACGTACACCACGAGGCAACGAAACCTCCCGTCGTTTGTCCTTCCGCCTGGACAGGCTGCTTACGAGCCTGCACTATGCCCAGAGATTCCAAGGCTCCGAGTAATGATCGGGGAGAGGGCTTCCTTCGTTTCCAGTCCCACGGAACTCGAGCCACCTTTGCGTCTCCAAAGCGAGATGCTGTGCGCCCGCCTCCCCACGACCGGCAGCCCCGGAGACTCGAAAGCGCTTCTTGCTTGCCAGGAGCGCAAGGTGAGGAAGAAACTTGACTCTGTTGTTAATTCGTGTCATTAAAGGTGATGACCCTCATGTACTCTCGGAAGAATGTGGGTTCATCGACGTCGGGCTCGCGAACTATGGCGACTCTCGTCAGCGCGCTACACGCCCTCGAGATTCGGGACCCTATTGAATCAGTACGCAGTGTCAGATCAAAGAAACCCGAAAACCCATATTTAACAAAACTTGTAAAGCTCCAGCGGCACTCCGTTGCCCCTACGCCTGTTCCCAACAACTCGTTTTCGCACGGATCGACATCCGGGAGCCGCTCCAGCAGCTACTCATCCGCGCGATCGGACGGAGAGACATCTGTGCAAAGTGATAAAATGAAGGCATCCGAGGTGGAGGAGCCCGGAAAGGTGACGGCGGAGCAGACGTCAGAGCGACTTCGCGGCCCTGGGCGTGCTGAGGCCTGACGGCCGGGTGGCAATGAGGTTTTACTAGTGAAACAGAAAGACCATGTTGAATTTTTTACATTCTCCGGTGGCTGAAGTACTACCATTCGAGGCCCGAGTCCGCTTCACAGCAGTGACTGGCGGGCGGTGTGCACCACAAGAGTAACAAGGGCTTTTTTTTTTGCCGATCCCACGTCTTGGGCTTTCAAGGGGAGCACCTTTTTCAATAGAGCGTCAGAACCCACTCGTCGTGGCGCGATGCGGTGGTGGGCCGGCCCCACCCTCACCTGGTGGGGGGCCTCTTGACGATTCTCGCAGTCGGAAGCGGCCGGCGGAGCTGAGGGAGCCACTGAAAGCAGCTGTAGAGGCAGGTGGACCAGCGTCGTCGCGAGCTCAAGTCGGCCGGCGGTGCCGGTAGGGTTGGAGCCAAACTGGGCTGAGCGCAAGTGATTCGCTGTCCACGGGTCTTGCTCCGACCACCACCTGCTCGCGGATCGACGCGCCTCAAGCTCGCCGTTGGGTCGGTGTGGAACCACCGTCACGATCCCAGAGAGCCCAGGCGACCTGCAGCAGTGCTCGTCGAGCCCCGGCTCCGCGTCGCTGGTGCAATCGTCGTCGCTTCGGTAAGCATCGCGGGGCGCTCTCGCGCGTTGGGCACCCGCTGACGGACCACAGTCAGTGTAATACCACCCTCTGTCGTGTCTGCTGCCTTCTCGTTGCCGATGTGCTGCCGTGTCGTCGTCGTGGTTTAGGGCGGGGTTTCGCCCAGACGAGCGAGGTTAACCACTGAGATTCCTGCTGGTGGCCGGAGAGCATGGAAATCTTGCACCCCCTTGCGAGGCGTCAAGACCTCGCGCTCGACCCCGACCGACGACTCTCCTGCGTCCCGAACCAGGTGAATTGCTGCCCGTTCGAGCTTCGAGCGCGCGAGCGAGGCCGCTGACCGGTCGTTTTCTCCTGCCGCGCGCGCGCCCAGTGTCCGACCCGTCCGCCACTCCTTCCCTTCACGGCACCGACTCATCTCCACCAGTCATGGTCGCAGCACCCGAGAGCATCGCTCAGGCGCCCGTCGCCGCCCCGCCCACCGCGGCGGTCAAGCTTGCTAACGGAGTCAAGGCCGCGGTCCAGGAGGTTGGCGGGGAGACCAACGGAGTCGAGGGAACCGGCGCTCAAGGTGAGCAGAGCGCCTTGGAAGTCTGCTGGCGAACCTGGGTCGAGCGGGACGGCGAGGCGGGCGAGCGGCGAGCTCGCGCGACTTTTTTCGACGGGAAGAAAAGGAAAGTCTGCGAGCGCGAGGCACCGTTGCAAGGGTGGCTACAGAACCGGACAGGATTCCTTGTTGGTACCTGTATGCAGTCCTGCTGTTACGAGGGCCCAGCGGTGCGGTTCAAGCGAAGGAGTTCGCGTGTATGCGGACTGGTCACGACGACCTTCGGGACGGGCCGGAGTGCATCGTATGGAGGATCCGGTCCTGACTGGGGATGGTGGATCAGCAGCGAGTGCAGGCTAGCTTACTGTGCGCTGCCCGCAAGAACCAGCGGCGTCGCCGGGGCCTCGGACCGTCAAAATTTCTCGAGCCTGGCCGAACGCGATCGCTGACGCTCCTTCATTCCTTTCGCAGGAAACGGCTTAACTGTCGCATCCTCGACGCCTTCCCGGCCCTCGTCGGCGGACTTCCTCGCGGCCAAGGCGGCGTCCGCGCGGTCGCACAACTCGAACTTTGACCCGACCCCGTCGGCAAGCGTCAACATCCCCCCTCCCGAGATTGCGCGCAACATTCCGTGCCGCTTCTTCCCGATCGGCAAGTGTCGCTACGGCGACCAGTGCGCTTTCTCGCACACGATCGCCGGCGCCGCGGTCGGCGCGCCGTCGAGCACGGTCCCGGTCGTGCAGGCGCAGGTGCAGGCGCCCGAATACTCGCACGAGGGCTACTACGCGCAGCAGCAGGCGTACCAGCCGCACTTTGCGCCCCAGCAGGGCTACTACCCGTTCCAGCCCCATTTCCAGCCGCAGTACTACCAGCAGGCGCCGCAACACTACTACCAGCACGCGCCGCCGCCCCAGGCGATGCACCCCGAGCAGGTGATCGCCTCACCGTCGCCGTCGGCCTCGCCCGCGCTCGCGCTCGCGACCGAGCCTGCTTCGGCCCCACCTGCGCCGACGTCACCGGACCAGACTCTTCCCCTCGACTCGCTTCCCACTTCGCTCTCGTCCCCATCCGCGCCGCAAGGCGTTCCCCTCGCCCCGGAGTACCCGGCCGAGGTCCTTTTCCAGACCGGCGCGTCGCCCGCCGCCGCGCTCCCCAAGGCTCCCGTCGCTGGCGTCGCACGGCCACCCGCTGGCCCACGTCGCACCGGCCCGCCGATGAGCATGGGTCCGTTCCGTCGCCCGCACCCGCACGGGAGCAAGTTCGGCGGTGCACCCCGCCCGCCGTGCTCGTTCTTCGAGGCGAACCGGTGCCGCAACGGCGACGCGTGCGGCTTCGCGCACATGCTTCCGGACGGCACGGACGCGCGTGGGCTGCAGCAGGGCCTCATCGGCAACGACGGCCGCACCGCGAACCCGGAGGAGAAGGGCGGCATGCCGCCAGCTTGGGTCGCTCAGCGTGGCAACTTCCCTCGCGGCGCCCAGGGTGGCGCGCCTGGCCCGCGTGCGTCGATGAACGGCGGCTACTCTGTGCGTGAGCCGACCAAGCCGCGCAACTTCCCCGCGACCGGCGCCGAGAGCGAGCCCGCGGTCGAGGGCCACCCCGTCGTCGCGCACGGCAAGCCCGCCGGCCAGTTTGCGCACCTCCCCCATGCCCCACGCCAGCCGTTCCCCGCGCGTGCGCCAGGCGTCGCCGCACCTGCGATCGTTGCTGCGATCCAGGGTCTCACGCGCCGTATGCCGCCCGTCGCAAACGGCAACGGACCTCAGCAGGCGAACGCGCCCCAGCAGGCCGCCGCAGCGCCCCGCCAGCGCCTCCCGAGCGCAGACGAGTTCCCCGCGCTCTCGACGCCGACCTCGCCCACGATCGCTGAGCCTGTCAAGACGCTCTCGACGCCCGCCTCGCCCGTCGCTGCGCCCGTGCAGTGGTCGCCCGAGCACGGCCGCGACGGTGCCCCCGCCACCGAGCCGATCGTCGAAGCGTCGACCGACTCGCTCGTGCGCCCGTCGCCGTCCGAGCACTCGGACAGTGACTTCGTCGTCGTCACTCACCAGGACGCGTCCCCAGAACCCGTCGTCGTCGTTGCGCCCGTCGTGCCCTCCGCGCCGATGAGCTACGGCGCCGCTGCCGCCCGCGGAGCTGCGATCCCGGCGCCCGTCGTTCCCGAGCGTGTGCGCAAGGTCGTCGCACCGGTCAAGGTCGACGAGGAGGCCAAGGACGCGCCCGCCCCGAAGAAGTCGAAGAAGCCCAAGGGCGAGCGCCGCGCCCCGGCCACTCTGGCTCCTCAGGCTCCGGCGCCGTCGAGCCCCGCCGCCGTCGCACCGATTGCGATTGCCGCCTAGGATGTCCATCGCGCTTCTTCTCCGCCGCTTCCTGCACCACACGCTTCACGCACCCCAGTACACCCCATCCCGCAACTCGCCTCGACCGTCCTTGTCCTCCACCCCGGGTCGCTTTGCCCACGTTCTTGCCTCTCCATACCCCTTCTTATCCTTCTTATCCCACCTTATCTACTATTTCTTCACACCTTGTTCTTAACGCCCTCCGTCTTGCCGCTGCTCCTCGCCGAGGATGCTATGCTCCTACCCCTATGCCTCGATCCTCTAGCTGATGTTGAACCTAAACCAGCTTGAGTTTCACCATGATTCAAGGCCCCAGACTTGAGAGCAATCATGTAGCGACCCGAGGATGAGGCGTGGATTTCCGGCAGCTCGTTTTGGCTCGTTGACGGCGTTGCTGCGAGGCTGTCCGAGCGCCCGCTGCTCTCCCTCCTACCCCTCGCTTCCCAACTTCCAACCTCCAACTCAAAGACCTACACAATGGACAACCTCATGTCGTTCGGAAAGCAGGCTCGTCTTCAAGCTCGCGTCAATGTGGGGCTGGGCTAATAATAGGTGACCCACCTGTGACGACGTGCAGGCCTACTCGGCGTACGAGGCATCCCAGCAGGGCCACCAGGGAACCGGCGGAGGAGAGATGGGCATCCAGGTGCGTCTATGGTCCCCGTCTGCGGCTCCGGTAATGCTCACGACCTGAGTGGGCAGGGGAGCGCCGAGCTAAACAGCCCCGACAACAACCGCCCGCCCCAGGGTGACCTTTCCGTGTCGGGTAGAGTGCCAGATCTGATCTGAGCTGACTTCCCTCGTCTCAGTCAACGTGGACCACGACACCGCCGTGCAGCACGCGGCCCAGTCGGGCGGCGGCAGCTCTGACCTCTTCGCGCAAGCGAGTACGTACTCCATGCTCCTCGGTCTCGAGTCGAGGGAATTCGAGAGCTGACGGTCGCTCGACAGTGTCGATGGTTCAGCAGCACGCCAACAGCGGCGCCTCGAACGAGGTTGACGAGCAGGGTGTGCAAGACAACCACAACCAGGCCTGTGTGTCCTCTTCTAAGCCCACTGTGCACGTTCAATCACTAAACTCTTACGCTCCAGATTCGCAGAACAACGCTTCGTCGCTCGGGTGCGCCAGGTCCTGCGCGCTCCACGTTTGGCACAGATCGGAAGAGCGTCGTGTAGGGAAAGAGTGTCC
>ERZ1463038.543-NODE-543-length-13173-cov-16.708035_pt1 | contig 13173 bp, 18 predicted proteins | sample MGYA00564479_ERZ1463038 | MGnify/ENA primary metagenome ERZ1463038 (study PRJEB39244, sample SAMEA3635134) | Helicobacter pylori | study: EMG produced TPA metagenomics assembly of PRJEB11511 data set (Assembly of a 5300-year-old Helicobacter pylori...
AGACGTGTGCTTTTCCGATCTCTCTGCGCTTGCCGACCAACGCCGCCTCGACTGTCCGGTCGTGAACAACAGAATCACGATGTTTTGATCGTATTAAATACGTCAGTTACACTGGGGTATTGCTCGATGAGGAGGATCATTGGCCGTACTGCCGCATCGCGGATGCGTGGGACAGAAACCGCACGAGGAGATGTACGCCGACAAGGGATACTGAGCCTTCACGAAGAGCAACACGTCGGGGTTAAAGAAGAATCCTTCTCATTCTGGTTCGTCAAACTCTTGAAAAGAGCATCCAGCCTCACAGACTGACCCAGACTTGGTGACCCAGGCGGGAAATGAGCAGTCTTTGAGATCTAAATTTGAGGTTTGGTGCGTCCTGGAACGGGAATTGCCATGAGTAAATTTGCCCTAGGACAAACATCTGGTTGCGGCAGTCACACTCTTTTGAGCGCGGGTCAGTCGTCGGGCTGGCAGTCGGCGCCCGGCAGCCGAAGCTTCTCTCGCGGCTGAGCAGCATCTCCGGCCCATGGAGTGAAACAGTCGCGCACACTCACACGTTCTCACATCCCAGCAGCAGCGGCATCGAGAAGCGTCGCGCGCTGAGCGGTCACAGTCGCCGCCTCGCCATGCAGATCTCCAGCAGATCCTCCCGCTCTCGGCCCGGCCGCCGCCACACTCGCCGCTTTCGGCGACCCCCCACCCCTACCCCACAAAACCTACTTCCCTCTGAGCCAATCTCAGCTCATGAGACGTGCATGCACTGTCCTCTCAAGTGGCTATCTACTTGGAGTCCTGGCCCTGCGTCGCACGGATTCCGCGTTCGGAGGCGTCGTCAACTTTGACCGCAACCAGCTGCTTGCCTTCCTCCCCGCCGCCTCAACACTCACAGTTTCGTGCTCATCCTTTGTGCCCTCGGCGCAGGTCAGTCTTCTCCTACTGGCGGTGGGCGCGAGGTTGAGCTGACGGCTGCGCGGACTCCAGTACCCACACTCGTTCCATCTTCCGCTCACACATCGAGAGCCATCAAATACGCCAGCACAACCTCGAACCTATGCGATCCTCTACCTTCGCTCTCCTCGGGATCTCCCTAGCGGCAGCCATGGCTCAGCTTGCCGACCCCGCGTCCGGAGCCGACGGCCTCGAGCGGCGTCTGAGCCACGGACACGGGCCCGAGCGATCTTTGGAGCAGAATGCGGCATCTGAAGGGCAGCATCTTTTCCCCGTCGCCGCGAAGCACCACAAGCGCTACGTCGAGCGAGGCTCGCACCGGGTCGTCCAGCTGCGGCGCGAAGCGACCCCTTTGGCAAGCTCGTCCACCGACCCCGCTTCGGCAGCCACGGCTTTACCATCGAGCTCAGTAGTCAGCTCTGGCTCGCACGGTATCATGCCAGCAGTGATTGCCGGCATCTCCATTGCCTGTGAGTCGCGAGTCGTCACGCAGCAGTCTTAGGCGGCAATGGTACGGACGCTGACTTGAAGCCCGTCCAACTACTCAGGTGTTCTACTTCTGTTCCTCCTATACTTCCTCGTCAAAGCCTTGCTCCGTGCCCCAGCAGTGCCGCACAAAGCCGCGCCGGCCGGCTTCAATCCCGCTCCTCGCCCCTTCCACTCGAAAGCAGCTTCCGTATCGACCATCTCGTTAACGGACGAGAAAGACTCGAGCCTCTACAAAGAGACCAGCGAGATGCACTCGCTCGCGCCGACGACCTCCCGCGCGCCGCAGCTCACCTACTCGCCCGCCTCGTCCGACATCACCTCCATCGCGCCTCACCAGACATTCGATCTCAACACTCTTCCGCCCACCATAATCGCCGCCCCGGGATCACCTTCTCGACAGCGCTCGCGATCCCCAAACCCGACGTTCGACTCGCCTCGCCGCGCCGGCACGCCCATGCTCCACATCCCACTCCCCATTTCGCGCTCCAACTCGGGCAGAAGTCGGTCCTCGTCGCAGCCGCCTCCGATGGAGGACATCTTCAGCAATGCTTCGACGCCCATGGCGCACACTCGGAGCACGAGCAACGAGAGCTTCTACGCGACAAGCATCCCGTTCTCGGACTCGCGGCGCCCGAGGAGCGGGATCGCACCGGACCAGAGGGATTAGAAGGAGCTGGGGGATCAGTTGTAGACTCCAAGAGATTCGGCGTCGCAGAGAGGGATCGTGCCACACGTAGACTCGTCCGGTTATCCGCGTGCTCGTCTATCTTACCTGTACAGACGTTTGTGACTTTGAGAAACTTCCCGGGCAGCTTCCATGTCTTCCCCCTCCAGTCTCGCATGCTCCAGCCCACTTCATGCCCTCAAATAGTGCTAGAGCCGAAGGGCCAAACCCGCGACGAGCGCCCAACAACCAAGGTAGATCGGCATCACTGTGCAGATCATCGCATCAGCTTTACTCTTCCGCCCTCCGAGGAGCACTGACCTAAAAACCTCCTTCCTGCGCTGCTGGACGTCGCGGCAACCGGCAACGAAGATCCGATAGAAGCGGTTGACGACGCAGTTGAAGACCCGAGAGCGGTAGGTGCAGCAATGTACTCGGTAGTGGCTACACCATCGGTTGTAAAAGTGCTGAAGGCGTAGGGAATCGGGGTCCCCGACTCCGTTGTCGGGAGCTGCGACGTCCACGTCCACGGAATCGCCGAGACCGCCTGAGAATTCGAGAGCACTGTTGACGCCACGGTGCCGCTCAAAAGCTCCTCCGTGATCGTCATCTTGTCCGTCTGGCTTGCTTGAGGAGATCTGGCAGAGGCGAGAACCGCTGTGCGTCTGCGTCAGCCGAGCGCGCGCTGCGCGCCGCACCGGGCAGAGGAACGCACCTTCGCACCCACTCGAGTCCGAACTGCAGAAGCAGCGATAGAGCGCCAATCCCCCACTACCACCTTGCTGGTAGCTGTCGACGTACCACGTCGAGTCGCAGGGGTACGTCGTGGCCGACCCATGGGAAGACGGCTCCGTAGAGATGCAGCCGGTGTTGTTGGCGGGGAGAAGGCCGTTGTTGAGTAGCACGCCGTCGTAGCTCTCGGCGAAGGGGTCGGTGCAAGGAGACGAAGGGAGACAATAGCGCGCAGAGTGCCAGGTGAAGACTTCGTGCTCGACCTGGGGAGGCCGAGGGTCAGTGCGTGGAAGCGCGTGATGGAGTGAAAGCGGACATGACAGATGAGCTGGGCCCAGACTTGAGTGATCGCGGTGAAAGAGATGACTACGAGCGAGGCTGGAGAGTAGTGAAGCTCAGGCCAGCGTCCACCTTCAGAGGCCTGGACTCGAGCAACGGCGCTCACCCAGCATCGCGGTGCCAGCCAGATCTTGGAGGAACGGGCAGAAGGAGTGTCTCACCGGCGAGAGTGATGAGTTCGAGAAAGAAGGGCGACCCTGCGACCCAGCGAAGCGGAACGACTCGGCATCCGGGTCGTCCGGAGGCAGTGCCGCGACACTGCGAGACGCTCGGGTCGGCGCGCGGCAAAGCCGAAGCAGTCCCTCTGCGACGGAACCAAGTTGAATGATGCAAGCTACATAAATTCTAGTTGCACTTAGTACTCGGACCTAGGATGGGAGTGTGCGGGCCTAGATGGGGCTGGCTGGCCTTTGTTTCGACCAGGATGGGGAGTGCGCGGGCCTAGATACGGCTGGCTGGCCTTTGTTTCGACCAGTCGGCGAAGAACGCCACCGGTCTGAGCGGGAAGAGCAGGTCAGATACAAAACTCGAGGAAGAACACCACCTCCGGCCTTTCTCACGTTCTTCACTCAGTCTTGTCGTTGCCCTGGTCCTCGTCCCCGTCCTCGTCGTCGTCTAAATCGCCAGGCGCGTCCATCCCGACCCCCGACACGAACGCCAGCCGGATCGTCAACAGCGCTGGGTACATGACCATGTTCACCCAGTCCTCGGCCCTCCACAGCATCTTGTCGACCCTGCCCTCGCGCACGAGCGCGGCGACGAGCGCCGCAAACATCGCAGCGTCGACAGCGATCAGCGCGCCCTGTAGAGCGCGCCACACGACGAGGTCGGCCGGACGGGCACGTAGGAGGTAGAGCTGGAGGAAGGCGAGGCCGGCGAAGAAGCCAGACGAGCTTGCGAGGAGGATGGTCGTCTCGGGGGCTGGTGGGGATGTGAACCGCGGTGTGTACGAGTTGAGCGTCGAGGCGGGCGACACGAGGTTCAGTAGGACGCCCCCGATGAGGCCGAGGAGTGGGTCCACCGTCGAGAAGAGGATTCGGTAGAAGGCTGGGATCGCGAGGGGCGCGTCGGGCGGCGGCTCTTCGGCTGCCGGCGACGGCGTCGGTGGGCCCATCTTCGGCGTAGCCCCGACACAGCAAGGTAGGGGCTGGTCGGAGGGGAGGTTCAAGGGTGTGCACGCTGCCGAGTGTTGAGTTGTGCGTTGATGAAAGCGCGTCGGCGGCGCGCTGCTGCGGGTTTGCTTCTCCTCATCGCCTCGTCGACGTAGCACACGCGCACCTGTACCTCGCCGAGCGTTTTCACGATCTGCACATTCGATACTGCTCGACCAACGCACACTATCCAGGCGTCACGCCATGCCGCCGACCCAGCTCGCTCTCCCGCCCGAACTCGAAGTCCACCAAGCTCGTCGCCCGGAAGGATGAGCACCTTCCGTGCGCCTCAAGAATTGTCAAGAATGGTGCGAAGGAAACGAGGAGGTCTACGACGATGGGATTGGAGGCGTTGGCGCTGGTCTGGCAAGAGCTCCATGACCTTGCCGCCAACCAAGCACATTCAGAGAGCCTCTGGTAGAGAGTGCGCTTTTAGGTACCTCCGTCCGGCTCTTGAGCCGCGGTTAGCTTATAACTGACGCTTCCCTCAAGGCTGAGATATCGAAGCCCGAGCGACGTGCCAGTGAGTGACGTCGCCTTTGCGCGGCAGCGCGACGCGCGGTGGTGCGATCTGGGGAGCAAGGACATCTACAGTTGTGCGAACCAATCGAGCTTCCAGTGCGGTACGGCGTGAAAAGGGTCGCAGGCGCCCGGCAGGTCCGAATTCCTGGTTCGGCCGCGACGCGAGCTGAGAATCTGACTCGAATCATGTCGTTTAGAGTTCTTCCCGTGCTTTGGACGGTATTCAACTTCAGGGAAGGCTCTACATCTTGAGGATAGATAAGTATGACAAGCTTTAATTTGCCGGTGTTTCCTCGGCAGGCTCAAATTTCCGAATGAACCGCAGCCTCCCCTTGTCGCTCCGCATGCGGACGTCAGACATCTGAGACCACCGCCACACGTCTTGCCGAGCCGGCTGGATCCCCCTTCTACTGAGCCGCTTCCCACCTCGTCGACGACATGCCGGTCTCAGGTGGCCCCCAGCGCCCATACGACCGCGTTCGCCGATCCCCGTGCGCGACGATCCTACCTCCAGCTGCTTGCTTCGTCGACCGAGCCTTTTGCCCTGCATCCCCCACCGCTAGCTGAGCCATCAGCTGTTCTGTCCTAGCGACAGCTATATCTCTCGCGACAGGCTCAGTGCCGTCGTCTCACGCTCGTTCCCGACCAGCCACTCGACACCACCATGCGCAGCATCGCGCTCCTTCTACCTGCGTTTCTACTCCTCTCGTCTTCCTCCGTCATCGCTACCCCTAGCCCCGACCCCAACCCGGCCCCACCATCGTCGATCGAACAGCTGCTCGAGCGTCAGGCCAAGGCGTTCGACCGGGCGGCGGTCGTCAAGAAGGAGCGTGCGGCGCGGAGGGTGGCCAAAAGCGCACCCAAGCCGAGGAGCAAGAGGTGCGTGCTGGTTCGCAACGTCTGGCTGGCGGAAGAAAGTGGAAGTAGGAGCTGACCGCGCACTCGCTGCCACCCCACCCTTCCTCGTCCGCACGTCTCGCCTCACCTCGCAGGGACCCGGAACCCTTCCGCGCGGCCGTCTCAAAGCGCGATCCGGAGCCTTTCCGAGCAGCAATCACCAAGCGTGATCCAGAGCCGTTTCGCGCCGCGGTGACGAAGCGTGACCCGGAGCCGTTCCGCGCCGCTGTCACCAAGAGGTGAGTTCAGACAGCCTAAACCGCACTCTATTGACACTAAACTTGCAACCTTCTTGACGTTAGGGACCCCGAGCCAGAACCCTTCCGCGCCGCCGCCGTCACCAAGCGGGACCCAGAGCCTTTCCGCGCTGCCGTCACCAAGCGTGATCCGGAGCCGTTCCGGGCCGCGCATACCAACCGTGATCCTATCCCAGACCCCTTCCGCGCAGCCGTGACCGGCCGGTTCGTCCTTCCCGCTAGTCCTTGCAGTCCCCCACTCACGCTCTGACTTCTGAAAGTGCGATGGCCTGGCACGAGGGCCCCATCATGGACGCTCGCGCTCCTCAGCACCTCCCCGGAGGTCACAACAAGCGCGCACCGATGCACAAGGGCGTCGCGCACTCGTTCACAGACGCCGAGCGCGGCATGCAGCGCGTGCGGCGGTCCCCCGAGCCAGCAGAGGAAGTCGAGGAGGTCGAGGGAGAAGAGTGGGAGTCTCTCGACGAGCGGGACGCCGAAGGACGCGACCAGTATGCGTACCAGGTGAGCACCGCCTGGTCCGCTGCTGACTCGCAGTCCGCGACGTCGTCGGCGGCGCAGGCGACGACGACAAAGGCGGCGGCGACGAAGGGGTACTTCTACGGTGCTAGTAGCTACTATATCCATGCGCTGGCGGATAAGGAGAGGATTGAGGTGCTGGATGCGCTGCAGGCGGGCGGGTTCTCGACCCTGCGCATCTTCATCGCGAGCTCGTACGCCAACAACAAGGTGAGTTCTTTCGTCTTGTGAATCAACTGTGGCTGACATCGCTCTCCCGAACCAGGGAAGCAACAGCGTAGAAGTCAACGACCTGGAGCCGACCGCGGTGGGGACCTACGACGACACCATCCTGCACCTCGTCGACCAGCTCATGCTCGAATGCTCCGCCCGCGGTACGCTTCCTTCATGCCCCGCTCAATTGACGACACACTAAGACCGTCGCCGCCAGGTCTCAAGCTCGTCATCGCCCTTTCGGACCGGTACGCGCTCGGGTTCTGGTCGACGGACGCGTACGCGCTCAAGCTCAACATCGTCAAGTCTGGTTCCTCTGGCGCCCAGCAAGTCGCCAACGCTGCTTCGTTCTACACCTCCTCCTCCTCCGCCATCGCGAGCTTTGACAATCGCCTCGCCCACATCCTCTCGCACCAAAACTCGCTCATGGGCGGCAAGACTTGGGCGGAGCTCGACTCGGTCGTCTACGCCTTTGAAGGTGAGCATCTTGTCCACTTTACTCTGAATGGCATTCACTAAGCACTCATCGCAGCTCAAAACGAGCCACAAGGGCACATGGACATGGCGTCGTCGACCTGGTCGTGCGACCGCTCGACGCACCTCCGCTCGCTCCTGCCCTCCTCCTCCGGCATCCTCATCTCATCCGGCGGGGGCATCACTCTCACCGCCTCTCTCGGCTCCTGGGCGACCTCGTGCTCGTCGATCGACATCGTCTCCGTCCACGACTACGGCACGACCGCCTCGTCGACCGTGCCCGCGCTCGTCGCTGCTCAGCAGAGCTACAGCAACAAGATCGTGATGCTCGGCGAGTGGGGCGCCGCGGGTAGCAACAAGGCGTCCATCATCCAGTCGTTCGTGAGCGCGCTCAAGGCTGCCGGGATGCCGTGGATGGTGTGGGAGGTCGTCAACCCCGGCGCGAAGGCGGCCGACTTTGAGGTGCGTCCCTTTTCCATGTCTGTTGGCTTTTGGCTGGCCAAATGCTGACTTTGCACGCGCAGATTTGGACGGACGAGCCGTCTTGGGGCGCACTCACAGGCGGAGCGGTCGCGGTCGTCCCCACGACTACGTGGGCCGCAGCGACCACCTCGATGTCAAACACATGGCAAGCGGCTGCTTCCTCGACCTGGACTCCGGAAGCGAGCTCGAGCAAGAAGCGCAAGGCCAAGACCGCGAGTGCGAGCTCGACCGGCTGGTCTTCGTCCTCGTAGCTCCCCTTCCCCCCACGCATAACTTATATCATATGTAGCCCGCATCCACATGTATCCCCTGGTGTAAAGATGCCCCTGTTCTCCTTCCTTTGGACTGGACTGCAGATTCGGCTCCCATGGGCCATCCGGTGGAGCGCAAGAAACTCGTGAAGCCTGGCCACAAGTGAGGACAAAGGAGAACACGCGAACGACGCAATTTGGTGCCAACACTTCTTTTCAGAGCGGGTAACGGGTAAGCGCGAACTGAAACGCAAGGGGCCCTGTGAGCTCGCCGAGAGGTCCAATCCCGCGCGCGACTGCGCTTGACCCCCAACCACCACCTCGATTTCTATATCGAAATCTCATGTAGGTTAACTCTTAACTCTCAACCTCGAGCTCACTCCAGCAAGGCCTGACCTCGACTCGCGGGACCTGCTTAGCGACCGACGTGACTCGGCGCGCGGCGTTGCTCAAGAACGTAGTCTGACCCACTCGTTCACTGGGTCGTAAGTGCTTTCGAGTCTAATAGAACTTTAGGATCCGTGGCTGATTCGCTCGCACGCAGCTCCTATCGGCACTGATCATGGCCACCATCCAGTCCCGTGCGCCCGACCTCCTTCTCAAAATCTGCGACCAAGTTCCGAGCGACACCCCACACGCAAAATTATCTCCTCTCTCTCGCTCGTCTGCCGAGCCTGGCGCGAGCCCGAGCAAAGTGCGCTCTTCAGCTCGGCCCACCTGCTCGACCCGCTGTAGGCCATCGCGTGGCTAAAAGCTGTTGCCCGGGCCTGGTCGGACAAGGTCGCTGGTAATGTAAACCGCTGTCACTCTTGAGCTTGGGCTCATCTTACTGGAGAAATGCCCGTCCCTGCGACGCTTCGAGGTGCGAGCTTCGGAGACTACGAGCGACTGGGTACCGCAGACGGGGGGGACCAGTGGTGCTCTGCGCCGTTAGGCGAGTCGACAAGTAACCAGCGAATCCGTCAAGTTCCTGACCTTGGTCAGAACAGCAGGTCAACTTCGGCGGCTCGTGCTCGCCAAACCACACGAAAGTCCTCCCGGCGCCCTCCCGCTCCCAATCCACCTCGAGGACTTGGAACTACATCTCTTTGAATCGCCGACCGTTGAGTTATCTCAAAGATCCTTCTGGGATCCAAATCCTCGCTCGGGAAGCTCCACTTCGTCGGCTCGGCGGACCCGTTGCTGCGGCACCTCATGGACTTCTTCCAGTGCAACCCCTTTCCTGACATGGACCACCTCGTCATCGTGAAAGATGAACCTACGCTCTTGATCTTCTCATCATTGGCGTGTTCCCGGCCCTAAAGTCACTCGCCTTCCGCGGCTTCTAGCCGCAGGACGTCGCGGCGGCGGTCCAGAGTCCTTCACCCCTCCTCAAGACGCTCTCCATTGAGATCGGTTCCCAGCATACAATATTATTTATCTCCTACCTTGCGTCGGCGGTCAAGCCCGACAAAATACTGGGGCTGCGTCGCGCGCACCTTCCGACGCTGCCAGTTTCGTCCTCTCGCTTCTGCGTCAAGTTCATGGATTAGTGCGAGAAGCGCTCGATCAGCATCTAGTGTAGCTCGGGATACGTGTACGCACCTGCTCGTCTCGAATTGGAATACGGTTCTGACCAGAGGTCCACAGAATCTGACCAGAGGTCCGCAGAAGCCGCGCCGACCTCCCGCCGGTGGATTCGACGGAAGCATCCACCCGGGCAATGATCATCAAGAGGCTGAGAAAGGTACTGGTGGCAAATTCCGCAGAGCCTTCCCGCGAGGACACCAAGTGCATGTCGGTCTGTCAGGTCCAGTGATGCACTCGACCACTTCGAGTCTTCGACCCGTCCTCTATGCTGCCTAGTTGCAGATTCTGGCTCTGGCATGTGTAACGAGCCAAAGTATCTCAGAAGATGCTCTACTCCACCTCAACCTTCAACGATTCGGAGCGGACCGCCCGGCCACGCTGACCGGGTGGGGCGCCGCCATGTGGCGATGCGACAGGAGCCGGTGCCCCTTTGCCTTCGATCCTCCACCATGACGAGATCGCGGCCCAGTGCGAAAGCACGTTCTGGCTTGAAGGCCCCCTCCTCTGGTTCCGGTTCCGACAACCGTCCCTCGACCTTATCGAACTTTGACGAGTTCGCGCTCAGGAGCGCACCGCTGGAGTCCCTGGTCGAGACGATGAGCATGATGCACATGGACCCGATCGTCACCGATGGCGTACGTACTCATTTGGGACTTCTGACTGAGGTACGGAGGCTGACGGCGTTGGCGCAGCTGTCAGTCGTGGACCGTCGCGAAAAGGCCATCGCAGCGATCGGGGCGGCTTACCACGACTCGCAGCGCCTCGCAAACGTCGTCTCCGATCACGCGTACGTCTTCAATCCACCTGTAAGAAGCGCACCTCTCACCGTTTTTCAACCGGTGATCAGCTCGTCCGCGCTCCGCTCGAAGGCATTCAACGCCCACTCAATGTGGCCCGGCTGGCTGCACCGCACCTCGGGCGTGTACGGACCGTTCATGACCCAGAGCAATTCGGACTCCCTCCAAAACATTCCCAACTCGGTCTCGGGTCCGTTCGTGGATGCCTTCGGATTCAACGACAAGATGGCCGCGTGGGCGGCAGGGGCGGAGGATCTCGACGATTGGATGGAGGCGAGGCGCAGGATTTATGACATTGCGATGCAGATCGACGCCTACGGTGCGAGCTCGTCCCATCTTCGCGGGATAGGTGTGATGCTGACTCGTCATCCCGCATGCAGGTCCTGTCGGGGGCTGGTTCCGCCACACACCTGACGCAGCACGATCGGAGGAAGTCACCATTTGCTTTGAGGGGGTCGACGTCAAAAATACTAGCTTTGAGAGCAGCTGGTCAAGCCTTCCACATCCCAGCTCTGAGCTGGCCTCTGCTGACCCTAAGACCTCAGGCGCACGTCTCATTTCGCCCACGTAGGCGTCCCGCCGACACTAACCGCAGGTCACCTGCAGGGAAGCCCAAGAGCATGCCAATTATTGTGCTCCTCTTCTGGATCTACAAGATGCCTCGCGCAGGGGAAGACATGACAGTGCGCCACTTGCTCACCGTCTCTGCGCTGCGCTTCCTGACGCTCCTTCAACAAGATCCACAACCTGTCCGAAGCATATATTCGGAAGCTGCCAGGGCGGTTTGTCAAACAACTTCAGCTCAACACCACTTCGTCACAGACCGGTATGTCGAAACCGTGCTGAAATCCTCAGGAGACCGCCTGAACTTCTCAACGGCGACAGCGCAGCTGGCACGCTTGCTCATCCACAATGCGGACCTACAATCGCGTTCCTCGTCCCCCTGCACGGCTCGTCGCGCTCCGTCGGCACAGAGAAAGCCGTCGCGGTCAATCCTGGATTATGCGCACATGCCAGTTGCACAAAGTTGGGGATCAAACGATGCTCAAGGTACATACTCTCACGCTGGAGCGCCGATAGACCGCTGACTGAAACTCTTGGGCGCCAGGTGCATATGCATCGCAGTCTGCTCCGAGGACCACTTCAAGCAACATTGGCAGTGCGTTTCCTGGTTTTCTTCTTGAGAACGTATCTGAATATCTTTCAGATCGCACAAAAATAGCTGGCGCATGCACAAGCGCCGCGACCTCTTCGTCGAGCGCGCCTCCACCCGAGGCCACATCGTCGTGCCAATCAGCCGCCCGGAGGGAGTGGTCACGCTTGACCCCCACAGCAGCGCACTCAAATCGACTGAACCCTGGGCTGGACTGCCTTGGAACATCCACGGGACCAATATGTTCATCGTGAAGGTCCAGTGTCCTCGGGTCATTCTCACTGCAGACGAGGACAAGCTCTTGATCTACGACCAGACCAAGTCTTACACAACGCTGTAAGCATCTCACTTCTCGTTGAATTTCCTCATTGACTGATCGTGCATCTCTGTGATCAGAATCAGCGCACCAGGAGTCGACGCCGACGACGCGGAGCGAGAGGCGTTCGAGACGCTGAAACATGTGGCAAGCCCCAAGAGCCTTATTTGCGCTCAAAGATAATCCAACTTTCATTTGAAACAAGTGAAATCGTGCGAGCATTGGAACAACATTAAGGTGTTCGTCCAGGCATGGCGGGTTGGCGACGCGATCGAGCTCGACATCAAGAACATCCTCGCAAAATAAGCTTTAAAGTGGTAGTGGTGGAAATCAATTTAATTTCATGCGCTACCGTCGAGCGTTGTCTGGACCTCCATGCTCTTCGGGATGGGGTGCCAGCCTGCCTCCGCCACTGACCGACGCCGCGCGCCCAAAGCCCATCCACCGCTCGCCCATTTCGCTCCTGATATCTCTTAAGTAAATTTGCTGGGCGATACTCGAGTCGAATCCCAACCTTCCCCTTCCGCGACACTTTCATTTGCGCTTCTTGCTCATGATGATTCATCATGGAAGCTGGGCGCTGAGCAGCAATCTTGCCGAGATCACACATCAATCACATAGCCGATTGCTCAGAGGCGTGCTGAACCCGCGAGCGCGGAGCCCCTCGGCGTGGCCGGCTCTCGTTTGCGGCTTCGCAGCTTCGTGGACGTCTGAGCAAAATTTCGCAAACGCGCGCGGTTCCTTGTCGCAGCAGTACGATGACTATCCCTCCTCATCATTTTACCAGTGGCCTCCGCTCACGCTCCAGCCGGTACCGCGCGAAGGCCACACAGTCGGGCCGTCGTCGACGTCGCCTGGACTTCCGGTGGCACGCCTCTCCCAGTCGCGCACTACTATGAGGCGTGATTACCGAGGCGGAATCTGGCTCGAAATTATAATATACAAGTTAGGAAATGATTGACGCTGGATCAGTCGACCTGGGTCAGCCTTGGAAGGGACGGCGATCGAGAGGCGACCGCGCGACGCCAAGCGACGCGTTCGATGGGCATGAGAGCTTCTCGCGCTTCAAAACGTTCATTCTGCCTCCACAGACTGCCAGGGTCTGTCGCTGATGTTTTGAAAGCTCTTCGAGGCAACGGTTCTTCCTGGGCCTCACAGAACCCTACCGTCGCCAAACACGACCTTGCAATCACACTCCCTCGGTTCTGCGGTTCTTCCGGTTATCGTAATTGAATCCATGCTCAAATGAAATAAAAGCTTGAAGATGTTTCTATTGGAGCTTGAACCTCCGGTGCGAGCTATGGCAACCATTCTGCGCACGGAGAGCGACAGCACCTGGTGGCGTCGCCACAGATCGGAAGAGCACACGTCTGAACTCCAGTCACCCGTTAGATCTCGT
>ERZ1463038.544-NODE-544-length-13170-cov-13.825391_pt1 | contig 13170 bp, 16 predicted proteins | sample MGYA00564479_ERZ1463038 | MGnify/ENA primary metagenome ERZ1463038 (study PRJEB39244, sample SAMEA3635134) | Helicobacter pylori | study: EMG produced TPA metagenomics assembly of PRJEB11511 data set (Assembly of a 5300-year-old Helicobacter pylori...
GAACGCGGGCGCCTGTACGTCCTTGATGACCCGCTCCGTGGTGCTGACCGTGCTGCCGTCGTCCTGGACGTGCAGCGTAAAGTCGATCGTCGGCGGCGGCGCGGTCGACCGGTTCCGGATTTGCGACAGGGCCGCCTCGGTCTGCGCGCGGCGGTCGACTCCCGTGGCACTGCTCATCGCTGGGCGGGCGCGCGGTGGCGAGGGGAGGTCGGAGAGGGGCGAGTGGGGCAGGCGCGAGCGCGGCGATCGGCCTGGGGCACGCGGGCGGGCGACTCGGACGCTGGAGCGGGGCGAGAAACGGACGAGACGGGACTTTGCGACGACGGCGCGGACGAGTGCAGAGCGGGAGACGAGTTGAGCTTGAGCTGGGGCTCGTGGGCGCACACGCGAGCCCCGCAGCACCCCCGTAACCCCCCTGACAATCCTTTCTTTCTACATGTAGGTCCGCTCATTGCTCCAACGTGAGCATACGTGTTCGTTTGGGCTTGATACCTGTGGTCCTCAAGGTGAAAGAAAGGGGCTGGGCAAGGACTGGGCAGCGCCCGGACAGGCGTCGCTTGTCCACTCCCTTAGGCCAGTTACCTACAGCGCGGTGTCTACTCCCGCCGCGCAAAAGGAGCAGTGAAGTATCAAATTAGGGTAGAACAATAGTGCTCGAAAGTTTCGAAGGCGGGCGTCCCAGATGCGGAAAGGACTGCTGCCTTGCGCGGGGGCGCATGGTCGCCCTTCCCACGAGCTGTCGCTATACGAGGTTGGGTGAAGTGTGGACGCTATAAATCGTGGTACTCACTGGATGACAGAACCTGAAATGGGTGCACAACAGGGGGCGATGACTCCAGCGCTCCAGCTCTCGACAGCCGCCGCTCGCGCTCCTGCGGTCCTTCGGTCGACGTACGCCGCAAAGACCGAATCAAAGTGCGCTGAGGGGTGCTTGGGCTCGTTTCGACTCCTTCACTTCCCTCGCTCAACGTGGTTCCACCAGCGTTCAAGTGCGAGTGCTCTGGTGTTTGCATCACCGGACTTGCGAAGCGCTGGTAGACACACTGCAGGTAGTGCCATTTGAAGATGGCGGATGAGGGAAGTGGGGTGGCTGAGTGTGATTGGATGGAGACTGGTTGGTGGTGGACCAAGGTACGAGGCCCATCGTGTCGCTAGGCTCCTTCACAGCGTCGTGCACTGCCGTTCACAAGGTGGGTCAGGTCAGCGAGGAGCGATTGCGACGGCCGACCTGGACTCACCGAGTAAGATATTGCAGAGCGAGTCTACGTTGAAAGACGGCTGAACAATCTTGAGCTCGATCAGACGGCCCTCCTGCGAGATAGTGGCATCTACGTTGATAACGGGTTCGGCGGCTCGACCAGGAGCGACTCACGACGCGGGCCTTCAGCGCGGCCTCCTTGGCCGCCGTCGCCTTCTCCTTCCGATACTCCTCAACAACGCGCGCTGAGCAGGAACCCTTCTTCTTCGGCCCCGGGATCGACGGCACGAGCACGTCGGTGCGCGTCGCCAGGTCGTCGTCGTCCTCGAGCTCCTCGCCAGTTGCCATCTCGCGCATGACGATGTGGACCAGCTGGTCCGAGGTGCCGGAAGCCGGTGATCAGGGTATTCGGGTCGAGGCGGTCCAGCTGGACGAACTTTCGGTCGCGAAGCTGATGCTCGAGCTCCGAGGCCACAGGTGTGATGACTGAGTAGGTGGGGATGCGGAAACGTGAGGTACGAGCAGAGGTGAGGTGTGGATGGAGGGAAAGAGGCGTTCGTCAGTTGTGATGCGAGCTCGTGCTGGGGACTTCGGGGCTCGAATTCCGGACGTGCCAGGCGAGCTGGAGTGAATAGTGCGTGATGAAAAAGCAGCTGGAATTTGGCGAGAGGCGGCGGAATCGACTGCAGGTTTTCTTGACTGTGCCAGGTGGACATTCAGAAGGACGTATGGCGCTCAACCGACGACGACCCAACCCGCGAGATCCTCGCGTCACAAGATCAAGCGCTCTCCCCCGAAGTCCACAGATGTAAATCTTGGTAATACTCCAACAGAACGGTTTCCCACAAGCAGGAAGGGTGTCCCACTCACCCCCCACAAGATGTCCCACTCGTCCGGCTCCTCGCACTCAGTCCGAGTCGAACCCCATCTCCCGCCGCTTCTGGACCTTTTTGAACTTCTCGCGGTCGTCCGAGTCCCATTCCTCGGGATGCTTCGTCTCGTACCAAGGCTGCCCAAGTGCTGTTCATCAGCGCCGTCCTGGGTCGCACGCGCGCGAGAAAAGAAGGCGAGGACGCACCTTGTCCTCGTCCGAGTACACCTCGTGCCCCTTCTTGACCCTGGCCTTCTCCTTCGGCACCGGCGGTTTCGCCGGTGGCGGCGGCTTGAGGTTCGTGTGCAGGCGCGGGACCTTGACGCGGCTCGACAAGCCCGGCGCGCGGTGGCCCCACAGCGCCTTCTTCTCCATCACGCCCGCGAGGCCTGCTTTCTGGGTCAGTAGTGAGCTGCAGGAGAGAGAAGACAGACGCACCCTTCTTGGCAGAGGACGACGGCGCCGCAGACCCACTCCGGACGGCGAGACGAGCCTTCGCGAACCCGCTCGCGGCGGGCGTCCCTGCGACAGCGGTGCGAGGCGCGACATTCTCCTCGTTCGACTGCCCATCCACCGAGTCCGTCAGTATACGTCAATCGAAGACAAAGTCAAAATAATGCACCTTCCTGCTCGGGCCCGAGCCAGACCCGGACGCGAGCCCCAGCGCATCCTCGTCCGCTAGCGCGGCAGCCATGACGGCCTCGATCCTCCTCGCGACCTCTGCCTTGTCCTTGCCGGGCGCTTCCTTCGGCTGGGGCAGCTCCTCGCTCTCGGAAGCTGACGAATCGACGACGGCGGCTTTGCCCTTGCCCTTGTTGACGCGCTTGACGGGAGCCCTCTTCGCGGGGACGGGAGCGGGAACGTCCTCCTCGTCGTCCGCGTCGTCCGCGATTGCGAGTGCAGGATGAACGGGCGCAGAGGGGGACGCCTCGTCTTCCGAGTCGGCGACGACAAGCTTCTTGTTGCGCGACGACGTGGCGGTCGTCATCGGCTGCGACGAGGGCGCGGTTTCGGCTGGCTGAACGGCTGGCGCAGGCTGGGGTGCTGGTTCGGCGGCGAGCCCATGAGATCCAGGTCGGACCACTAGTTCGGCAGCGCGTTCGGGCGACGGTTGCGGTGCGGCGGCGGGCATCGCGACGTCCTCGGTGACGCTCTGGAGGCGCTCCTGCTCGAGTTTCTGAAGCTGCGCCTTGGTCGGTTTACGCGGCTTCGGCTCCTTCTTCTCTTTAGGCTCCTTCTTCTTCTTCGGTGCGGGCTTCTTCTTCTTCGCGGGCGGCGCGCCAAAGTCGTCGTCGTCCTCGGCCTCGCGCGCCTCGCGCTCCTGCACGTGCCGCAGGACCTCCGCCGTGCCCTCGCCGTTAGACGAGATCGCCACGGTCGGCGCGCGCTTTCCCTTTGGCTTGGCGACGGGGGCTTCGGAGAGCGAGACGGAGCGCGAGCGCGAGCGGGATTGGCGAGCGTCGAACGCGGCGAGCGGGTCCGACGAAGGCGCCGCGGCGGACGACGCGCGCCGAGCTTTCTTCTTGGGCGGCTTGAGAGAGGGCAGCTCGTCGTAGTCGGTCAGCTCCTTCTCGTCGTCGTCCGCTGCGGCGGGTCGCTTCTTGACGGGCGGCGCGCTGTCGTCGTCGTCCGAGTCGACGAACTCCTTTGAGAGCTCGACGGGGGCTTTGGACGACTTCGCTTTGCGAGCTTTGGTGGTGGACGGGACGACGATTGCAAAGGGCGACGCGTGCGGTTTCTTGGCCGTCGGAGGCTGGGCAGAAGGCGCGACGGCGACGGCGACGGCGAACGCAGCTGAAGCGAGGGACGAGGTCGTCGAGGGCTCTGACCAGTCGTACGCGGGTGGAGCGACTGCGCGGGCGAGGGACGAGGTGCTCGGGCCGATGCTGCTCAGGCTCGCGCCGGTGTTGTTGTGGTGCTCGTGCGGGTCGAGCACGGCTGTGCAAGCGCGGTAGACGGTGTCAGCTGCCTGTTCGAGGTGCAACTAGCCGAGACCGAGCTCGAGCAGCCCAGCCCGAGCACAGGGCGGACTCACCTTCGCGCTCCTCGCCCTCGCTGTCGCCAATCACCTCGTCGTCGTCCTCGGCCACGCTCGCCTGCTTTCCCTGCTCAACCTGCATCCCCATGCCGCTCATCTCTCGCCCAGACCCAAACGAGTCAATCTCGGAAAGCGGCGTCGGGTGGACCTCGGGCTGGGGACGCGGCGGCGGCGGTGGGCCGAACGACGCGATCTCGTCCGTGGTGCCCGTGCCCGTTCCCAAGCTCGTGTCCGAGTACGAGCTGTTGTCGAGCGTGCCGTGCAGCGAGGGCAGACGCGCGAGGCGCGACTTGTTCTCGTCGACTTGTTGGGTCGACAGCAAAAGCGCGCTCTCGAGGTCGAGGCGCTCGCGGCGCTCGAAGGGCGTCTCGGAGGTCCGGTTCATCCGTCTGCGAGTCGGAGCGGTGCGAGGTTGTCGTGGCGCGGTGTGCGGCAGCACTCAGCAGGCGGACCCCGCGATCAACAAGCGTTTCTGGTAGGCTAGCTTCGAGATTGACGCGTTCGGGCGCTGGCCCCCCTGCTCTGTCCAGCGCGTGGAGACGTTCGCCCACGCGGCTGCACTCAAAACTCTTGCTTCCCTAAGTGTTTTAGTAAGTCTGCATGCGTCTGATTCACGCAGTATCCAGGCGCATCATGATCCCAACCTCCCACCTGGAGTCCGCTTCGGAATTCGCACGGCCTCTCTCCGCCGACAACTCACACGCACAGGCCCACACTCAGTCCAGCTCCAACTCGGCAACGCTCACCATCTTCCATGTCTCAAGCGCCCGATTCGCCGACAGGCCAACCGCGAGCGCCCGCGTCCCATCAACCTGCGTCGCGCCATGCCTGCTCGCGAACCCACTTTCTGCCTCCTCGCCCGGCGCAGCTCCAAACAGCACATTGAGCATCCTAGTATCCCCACCTCCGTGATCACCATGGCTCGCCTCGATGGGAATCTCGTGCGCTTCCTCCCACAGGCGCTGCACCTTCAGCGAGATGGGCCCGGGGTGCGGCGCGGAGGACGAGCCGTGGATCGCGCCTTTGGTCGACATGGACGAGTGTGGGGTGCGGTATGTGGATTCAACGACGGAGAGCTCGAGGCGGCCGAGAGTGCCGTTGAACATTACGCGGTCTGGGAAGTTATAAGTGGAGTGAGTGGTGGCGGAGGGTGCGAAGCGAGGAAACTTACAGCCCTCCCAGGGGGAGTAAGCGGTCTGAAAGTCAACCATCAGCAGATCGTCAAGACTATCTTAAGTTCAAAGCTCACGAGGTGGTAAGACATTGTCGCACCCGAGTTGTATCGCACGATCAGCGCGACGTCGTCCTCGATTGAGATCCCCGGCTGGAAGCACTGCATAAAGGCCTGCCATGAGCATCCCCCGACTAACTCAATTCATAAATTACTGACATTACGACTGCAAATTATTGAAAGCCGTCAGCTCCACGTCCACCAGCTCCGCGAACAAACCACTCACTCGCGAAAGTACCCATCCTCGCCCTCCGCCTCGGCATACAGCTTCCGCATCGTCTCGTCGTCCTCAAGGTGCGTCGCGAATGGATCTCCCTTTGCACTTTCGCTCCCTCTCGCCCTCTCGTATTCTCTTGCAAAGCCGTTCTCCTTGCCGCCACCGGCAACGCCGTAGAATCCGAGTTGTCCGAAGCCGGCGACGTGCGTTGGGGAGGCGTCGAGCCACCCTGAAAGGATGTGTTAGGATGTCAAAGCGTAGGATAATCAAGACGCACAGTTCACGAGGTCAAAGTGGTGGCCGGACTGGGAAGGACGTCAGCAAGGCTGCGAGGCCGAGGTGATGGACGCACCTTGTGCACCATGAGGCCCCCACTGGACTCCTTGTTTGCGTGCCATCTCTTGAAGTAGCTTCAAAATTTCTATGATAAGCCTCCAGTCTCAAAGGAAGCTGTCCGATCACATACTCAGCGCCATGCACTGTGTCAAGGAGCCTGCGACAGCGCGACCGAGTCAGCATCCGCCAATGAGTGTAGCAGGACCAGACGCACCACTCGAAGTGCACGGAAAGAACTTTTCCAATCTCCCCGTCTTGGATCGTGCGCTTGACGAGCTCGTGCACGGGATTGAAGCGATAGTTGAACGCGACCGAGATGCTCTTACCGAGCTGCTGGCATGCCGCGTTTATCCGGCGGCATTTTTCGACGGAGGTCGTCATGGGCTTCTCCGTGATTACTCTCACTGCATGAGAAACCGGATTTTTCAACTCCGGGACAGTGGGGCGCACACTGCTCGAATCGGACCGGGACGCACCTCCAGCATGCAGCGCGTGCACGATGTACACATCATGGAACGCGTCCACAGTGGTAACCACAACGGTTTGGACTTTTTCAATTTTGAGCATGTCAAGGAAGTCGTCCGTCTTGTAGTATGTCGCTCGGGGCTGCGACAGCTCGACCAGCGTCTCGTTGTAGAACTCGGCTCGGACCTTGTTCACGTCGCAGATTGCGACCTTCCGAGGCGAAGAGTATGATTGGATGTTCATTTTGTGATAGGCGAAGGAGAAGGACCCACCACTTCCGCCCTGGGGCGAGCGGTGATGCCCCGCAGGAACATGAGACCGCGGCTGCCGAGTCCGACGATCGCGACGCGGCCTGGGTTGAGGAATGCCATTGGGTAGAGCTGATTTGAGTGCGGATTGGGACTGAAGGAAGGAGAGATTGGGAGCGCGAGGTGGGGCCCACCTCGTCCCGGACCTACGGCTTCCGGGCCGCTCGTGGAGCTGTCGCGGGTCCTCGGTGCGCCTTTGTGCCGAGCTTCATCTTGCTCGCACCAAGTTACAGGAAAAGAGGGAAGATGCTTCTCAAATTTACCGAGAGAGGTGGTTCGAGGCAATGGCGTTACGCCAGCTTTGCCTTCTCCTCGTCGTCGCAGACGGTCACGAGTCGGACTCACGATCACGCTGCTGATAGTTTGCGCAACGACTCTCTTTTACAACGCTCAAATGATGCCGGTACATCGGGCCGACCAGGATCTTTCCTTTGGTATTTTGAGCGAACAAGTGCCTCCGGACTTGTCGTCTGGACGTCCTGACCGCGAACCCCCAGCACAGCCCCGCACGATTCAGCGCATGACCACGAGCAGCTTTTCGGGCCATCTTTGCGCCAGACGTGTCACGAGATATCGGTATCCGGTCCGGGGCTCCTTGGCTGGAGAAGGTGAGAACCCCGTGTGCGGCCCCACATCCGGGACCCACTCGCTCGCGCTCCTTTCCTCCCGTTCCACCCGGCCCATCTAAGCAAAAAAGCGACTTGTGATGGACACAAGCGAAATCAAAGCGGATCTGGGGATCACCGGAGAGCACATCGAGGATGCCAGCGCCGAAGCTCGGAAGGACGGGCCGTCGACGTCGCAGCCGCCACCAACGCACGTCGACCGCGCTGCCCAGGTCGTCGCAGACGGGCCTCGAGTCGAAGTATCCGTGGAGGAAGACCGTCGAGTTCTACGCTTGATTGATCTCTGGGTTATGGCGCCGATGATGGTCATTTACTTCCTCCGTGAGCGTCCGCGGTGCTGGCCGACTTCGCCCCCGGGAGCTGACGCCACCGCGCAGAGCAGCTCGATAAGAGCTCGCTCAGCTACACCTCCGTCTTTGGTATTGTCGCACAGACTCATCTCGTCAGAAAACAGTACTCTTGGCTCTCCTCTGTGGTCTACCTCGCCCAGGTGAGCTTCGTGACGTCGCGCGCCAGCTCGGGGTTGACCACTCTTGCTTCCCACAGCTGGTCTTCCAGCCTCTGAAAGCTTGGGCACTCGTGAAGCTTCCTATCGCACCATGGGTTTGCTTCAACTTGCTGTGCTGGGTCCGTCTCGTCTACCATGTGCGGATGCTCAGTTGACTCGCCTCGCGACAGGGAATCACCGTAGCGTGCTCCGCGGCGGCAAAGGACTTCAAGGGGCTTGTGGTCGCTCGGATGTTCCTCGGAATCTTCGAGTCTTGCGTGGCTCCGTGAGAATACTGCTGTAATAGTTCGCGCCCAGCTTTGACTCGATGCCACAGGTCTTTCATGCTTCTAGTGCAGACCTGGTGGAGACGCCGCGAACAGACGTATCGGACGATGGGGTGGAGTGAATTCATCGTTATACTAAATTCTGGGATACAAGATCTGACGTAAACCTCACAGATGCTTCGAACGCGTTGGCTGGGACGTTCGGTCCACTCATCGCGTTCGGGATCGGGCACGCCGCAAGCCAGAAGTTCCATGCGTACCAGGCCATCTTTGTGTTCTGCGGCTGTCTCACTATTTTGTGTGTGCCGTTCATCTAGTACGCCTGTTCTCTCAGACGTGGAAGGGCGTCGCTCACGTTGCGACGCAGCCTGGTCATGCCCAGCTCGCCTGTGGACGCCAAGTTCCTTCGCCATGGAGACGACCGAAAGATTGCAATCGAGAGACTCCGTGCAAATAACATGGGAGTCGAGTCCCACGTACGCCCTTCCCTACCTCGAGTGGACGACCGCTCACAAAGTCGTTTACAGGTCTGGAAGTGGGCACAATTCTTCGAGACGCTGAGTGATCCAAAGTCCTACCGTAGGTGTTTTACAATATATTCGATCGTGTTGACCAAAACGAGTACTTGGTGTAGTCTGGGTCGTCCTTTTGTTTCTCGCCGCCTGCCCGTCTGGAGGCATCGGCGCATTCGGTGGTCTGACCGTCCAGAGTTTTGGGTATAATTCGTTCCACACCATTCGTAAGTTATTGATCGATCATGATGCTCTCTCCTAGCTTGACTTTCCTACGCAGTGTTCCAGATGCCCTTCGGCGCTCTGCAGTTCTTCTGCATCCTCCTCGCCGCTTGGGTAACAAACAAGATCCGAATCAGATGGATCGTGATCGTGTATGATCCTTGTTCTCGAAGCCATTGACTCTTCACTTATCCCAGACCTTTTCAGCGTGGCGACTGCTTGTCATCCGTGCGCGGGCCACTTGATTGGCTTCTCCCGATGCCGTTGCTTACAACATCGTCTCCCATGAAGAGCCGCTGCTTTACTCCTGGGCCAATTTGAACGCTGCAGAACACACGAAGAAAGTGACAACCTCTGCCATGCTTTTTGTTGCTCAGGTGACAGGCTCCGCCCCGAGGTTCAAGGGCTAGCTGATCATTTTAAGATTCTCAGTGCGTTGGAAATGTGAGTGATGGGTGTAAAGCGTTGGCTCCGGTTCTGTACCGACCTCTGATTCTCACGTGCAGGTCGTAGGACCTCTCTTCTATAAAACTGAGGACAAAGTGCGGTGTTTCGATTTTCATCTGGACACACACCTGCTGACACCTAATATAAAAGCCCTACTACCACGATGGACTCACCGTGGACCTGATTTGCTGGGCACTTTTGGCGGGCATCGCAACGTGAGCTCACCGCTGTCGTTTGCACCTCGTTCGCATTCCCTGAACGCTCAACGCTTCTGTTCAGTTTCACCGGTTTCTACCTCACCTGGCTCAACAGGAAGCAAGAGATTCGTCGCCAACGCCTTGGCCAGAAGGGCAAAGTCGTCGATACGTCCCTCCTCACCCTCGAGGACGTTGCCGCGCACCGCAAGCAGCAAAAGCTCGACCAGCCGGATGGCGACTTGACGGAAAATACGCGTGCATTCGATGACCGTCAGTGATCTTAAGAGAGAGCATAGACATCAACAGCTGAAGTCGCACGACCATCACATCCAGTGACCGACTTTGAGAACCCGTGCGCTGCGAAGCCCCTCGCTGGTCCACAGAGGAGCTCCTTGCTGACGTCTCGCTTTGAGCAGCGATTTCATCTACGTCGTTTAATACTCGTAAAAGATTCATCGTCTGGGTAACTCGAATGGATGTGCACTCCATGTGCACTTGAAGTGTCCGTTATCGTTACCCGTCGGGTGACTCGTTCTGTCGTCTGCCACGTCGCTCGGCCCTCCCCGCCAGATTGTTCGGGCCACTTTAAAGGGTCTCTCAATCGCCACAGATGCAGCAGCAAATCGTCTGCGAGCGAGTCCGATCAGCGCTCCGTCCCTTCAATGGAAGTGGAAGTGTGGAAGTAAGCTCACCTCCCAGAGCCAGCAGCAGAACAGGCACCTCAGCATGTCGTAGATGCAGTCGCAACAGCACCCACCTCGAAGTCTCATCGGTAGCTCCCTCGTCGTACCGGCCTCGGCGTCGTACAGCTCCTCCTGCCGGGGCGTTCCAGCGACTCCACTTGGCGGGAACGTCCCCATCGGGTGCATGGGCAGGGGTTGGACCGCCCTCTGGAGAGATTTGGGCGGGATGACTGGGAGCGCGGACATTGTGGCGTTGAGAAAGTAGGTGGGGTCGGATCCGCGAGTCTGAGGATTGAGGAGCGCGAGGCGTGAGCGGGTGCAACCAGCATGCCGGGGCGTGCACTGACCTGTTTGTGGTGGTTGGGGTCTCAGACGAGGACGAGAGGTGTGTGAAGAGAAGAGAGAGATACTCGTCTGGGCGTCGGCGTCATTCTGCTCGCAGTCGGTCTCCGCGCGCAGCATGCACCGCGGGCCCGGGGCGCGGAGGACCGACTCGGTGTGTTGTCGGCACGCTTCACGTTTGAACTTTTTTTGTCAATAAGGAGCGTGGCGCGAAGTACTCGTTCTGCCTAACTCGTTTGCAGTAACACGTAATCGGACGCGTCGAGCGACGAAGCGACGAGTCGACCTCTTGCAAGCTCGTGCGAGCGCTCGCGCTTGACCAAGCCCTTTCCAGTGCCAGCAACAAGGGTAGTTTCAATATGTGCGCAAGGGGTTCGGTCCAGAGTACATCTTCAAGTGGTCGGCAGTCCACGTTCCGTTCCAGGGCGCCTGGCCTTGTCGCGGTGCGGTTGGATCGTCCGCGAGGGAACGGCGCACCGGCTGCACTACATCGGGGACCATCCAAGGATCTGTCAAATACGCTTCAGTACACTTTTCGAGATTCATATAGAGTTTGCTTGACATACCGTAATCACCGTCGGTGGGACTCCGGTGCCAGGCGTCCCCTGGGGCGCCAAAGATGATTGCGGGGTCCGCCGGGACCAATGTACGAATGCTGTTTATCTACACGACCATTAGGTTAGCACGAACAAGCTTGAGAGAAAGACAAGTGCAAAAACTCACGATATGGGTGATTGACAAGGTGCTGTCAAAGCCGCGCCCCTCCGCACGGTGCAGCTGAAAGAGCTCCAAGATCGCTTTGTTGACCCCGAGCGAGTACTTGCTCTGGATGAGGTTGTTGACTGTTGCGAGGAGAAGGGGTGGAAATGACAGAGGGAGTGCAACTTGGACCGTGAAGATGAAATGTCGGCCGACGACGAAGACGGTCTCACCCCACGCCGCCGCTGCTCGCGACAAGGGGCCCGCCGCGAGGTCCTCAAGAGTCTGTTCACCCGATTTGAGAGAGTCTGAGGCCGTTGAGATGTGTAGAAGAACAAAGCAGCTGGAGCATCGCGGTGGTTAGCGAAATCTCGACGAAACGGGCCGTAGTCAAAGCAACCGTACGAGTAGTGGAGAGCGTGGATCGCTCTGACCATGCATGTGTGTTCGGTGGGATCTTCTCCAAGTCTAAGGTGTGGTGGGAGAATATCTTGCCACCGCTGACAGATGCCAGAGATTTGCGAGATGGCGTTCGCGCGAGCGGCCGCGGACACGAACTCCGTCCTACAGTCCATCACCTGGTGAAGGTGTGAGCTACGGTGATAAGCCGCAAACAGACAGGAATGAAAGGCACCTTTTCAAGAATAACGGCAAGCCTACAGAGTGCATTGAAAGTCGAGAGAACGCGTCCCGGCCGAGGGGTGCCGTGGTTGCCGGGGAACACCATCGAGACGGGTTCGTACTCCTCGAGCTGAAGCGCAAATATCAGTGAATGTGAAAGGCGGAAGTGATGAGGAGCGCACCTCAATCTCGGAGGGCAACTTCGTGTTGGAATCGGCCCTGCGCAGCATCCACGCCTTGCCGAGCTCAATACCCATCAGCTTGTCCCATCTACTCCCAATATCAGAAAATATCTCCAACTGACAGATAAAGGGTGCTCACACGAAGGTACACCAGTAAATGCGCCGGTGAAGCTCAACGCCGCGGTCCAGTGGGCGGTCTCGGTGAAATCCAAGCGCTTGCATCAGGCGACAAGCCAGTCCCATGAACTGGAACGATTTCGAGTGCTCGCATATCCGGTGAGCCTTGACGGCGAGCAGGAAGAGTGCCTGGCGAGTGTGGCTCAGCCTCCACGGCTGTTCATCACACGGCTGATCGGACTGACCTGGCACGTCGCGACGGACGGAGCCGACACTGCAGCGACGAGGGCCTCCCTCTCCGTACTTGGAAACGTTCAGCACCATATCTGACGGGATCAGAGCATGGCGCGACTCACGTCCAATGGAGATTGTCGAGAATGGTTTGATCCGCGACCGAGACGCCGTCGAAGGTGCCGGCCGCCGCCAGCAGCATGGCGTTGACAGCGATCGCAGGAATGAATTGATATATGAGAGAGGTCCCAGGATCGGGAATTGACTCCTTGTGGAACAAGGGGAAGAAGACATGAACAAGCCTGGTCGCAGAAGCGGGTTCAGTCGGGCAGCAGTTGATAGCGTTGGACTGTGACGCCGTACTCCCAATAGTGCCAGAGAAGAGACCTGCTTAAAGTTTCAGTAAGTAGTAGGTACTAAGGAGGAGGTGCCTACCGAAGAAGCTCTTCTGAGATCTCTGCCGGCTGCGAGAAGTTCCACACAGCGGGATCTTGTTCCTCGCTCGTCGCTTCACTGTCACCAAGCGACATGGACGAGAATTCGTGATGAAAGTGGGGCACCCCGGTCACTGGCTTGGAATCCACTATAGAGGGAGCAAGGTCAGCACCCACTCATGCCGCGACGCTCACGACAAGTCTGGACTAGGCACGGCTCGGCGGACTCACCTGGACATGGTTGGCGTGACCCTTCCGAGAGATACGGAGCGTCATATGTGGGGAGACTGTTCTGGTAGCTGTCGCCAAATGGCGGCGTGTCACGATAGGTGGCGGCTGCACCGCCCGCCAAGCCATCGCTGTCTCGCGTTGGCGAAGCGCTTCGAGAAGACGCGGCCTGGTCCTCGGAGAGTTTCGCC
>ERZ1463038.545-NODE-545-length-13170-cov-12.845749_pt1 | contig 13170 bp, 21 predicted proteins | sample MGYA00564479_ERZ1463038 | MGnify/ENA primary metagenome ERZ1463038 (study PRJEB39244, sample SAMEA3635134) | Helicobacter pylori | study: EMG produced TPA metagenomics assembly of PRJEB11511 data set (Assembly of a 5300-year-old Helicobacter pylori...
GCGGCGAGAACGCGCCTCAAGCCGCAACTCGCGAAAAACAAATGGTTTTAGAAACTCTCGCTCGCGACCATGCTCTCCCCGCGAGGTGACGAATTGCTTGTTACCTCCGCATGCATGACTACCTCGTTGGGTCACGCCCTGCGCCGATTCGGCCACGGTGACCGCCCCAGCGCGGACGTGCGGACCGGCGTCCTCGGCAACACGACCTGATCCTCAAGTGCGACAAGCCTTAACTTCAGCGGCTCGGCCAGTAGTACCAGCTTCGTGCGTGCAGTGGACTGTCGTTGGCGGAGGTGGCACAGCGGGCGCAAGAGGCAGGAGGAAGCGCGAAAGCGGCCGCGAGCCCTAGTCTAGGGGACTGGCGTCACTCTTGAACGGAAAGCGTTGAGATATGCGGATGTCGGTACTGAGTCTAAGGGTCATGGATGGTGAGCTCTGATCTTGAACGAAGGAACAGGCGGTGCGGAGCGCTCACGTCTTTGGCAAAGGGAGCGTGGTGCATTACAGTGCGATCAACTCAAGCTCCATTACCGAGACCAGGGGACTACAAGGGCTGCAAGAACTGTTTCGTCAAGACGACCGCGGGGACGAGTAGCGTGTGCTTCGCCGGACCGGTCTCGGCGTCCTGGGCTTTGAGCGACGACAGGCCGAACGCCATCAACGCGATGACATTCCCGCCGTGGGTCCCCTCCTTCGTGACGCTCTCATCCCGCATCGTCTTCGCGCTGAACTGCACCTCCTTGCCAGTCGATGGTGCCGGGGCGTACGTGAACAACTCGGTCGCGAGGTACTCCTGCCGCACGAGGCGCTGGAATTTGACCACCTCGCGGAAGACGTTCGCGACCGCCGCGAGGCACTCCGGCGCGTCCGCGGCGAGGGTGACGCCCTTTGACGCGAAGAAAGCCGTCAGCTCGTTCGCGACGAGCGTCTCGCCGAACGTCGTGAAAGGTGTTGCGGGCTCGATCGCGCGGTAGGTCATCGCACGCCACCGGGCGACGGCACGGGGAGACTCTGGAAGAGCAGTGAAAATGTGAGTAGACTGGTGTTTGTGTTGCGCGAGGAATGGGCGCACCGGTTTTCATGAGCAAGCGCCAGACGACGGAGAGCGCGGTCGCGTTCTCGGCTTGAGATGGGTGGAAGGTGCGAAGGACGCGATCGACGACGTGGTTCAAAATGCCCTTGAAGACGGGCAGGAGAAAGTCGCTGCCGTTCAGGCCCCGATTCATCGCGCCGACGTGCTCGAGGAGCGGGTGCAGGAACGAGAACTTGGCGTCCTTGAAGTCGGCGATGCTGAAACGAGTCGTGTCGGGGAGGCTGCTACTCACTCGGTAGAGCTCAAAGGCTGGGGGGTCAATGTCAACGCGGGCGCTCGAGCAGAGTGGAAGCGCAGGCAGGCGCACCACAGTCGTCGCACGCCTCGTTTACGTCCTGCAGTCGCGATTCTGTCAGCTTGTCGTCAAAAAAGACAGGAAAAGAAGGCAGCGCACCTTCAAGGCCTGGATGATCCTGGCAACGTCGTCCGAGTCGGCGACCGAGATGTATCCGCGAAGCTCCGACAGTGCCATCTGCGCCTCCAGCTTGAGACGAGTCTCGGCATTGATGTGCGTCTGAAGGTCCTGCAGCTGCGCCATGTAGTCCCGCTCGTGCGCCCGGAACCTGGCTGTGGCAGCGGCCGTCGCCGTCTGCGAGGCGTGCTCGGCGGTCGCCTCGAGCGTCTCGACTTGGCCCTGCAGCGCTGCGAGTTTTTGATCACGGTCCTTGATCTTTTCGAGGAGCTTCTGCTCGCGCTTGCCGTCGCTGGTCATGGCGCGCTTGGCTTTGGCGGCGCGGTCGAGCGTCGCTGTGAGTCGCTCGCTGTCGGCCTCCGCGGCTTGCGCTCGTTCGCGCCAGTTCTTGACCTGCGCCTTGAGAATCGTGATCTCGTAAGTCGCCTCGTCAAGGGCATCTTCCGTTTCAAACGGGGAAAAGAGTCCGGTCGAAGTCGTGCGCGGGTGCGGCGTGCCCGGTCGGTGCTTCGTGCTCGTGGTGCTCTTGACACTCGATTCGGACATCTCGGAGTCTTCTAAGCCTTTCTTGCTTCTGGCTCGCGTGCTGGTGCTGCAGCAGCGCAAATAGTCAGCGGATGCCCGGACCTTGCCACCTCGGGTTGCAGGACAGCGCGCACCCGCTCGAGTCGTTACGGCTCGCTCCAACTGACTCGTGATGGGCCGTGCTTTCGTTCTCGTGGGAAATATTGAGGACTGGCAGATCCTCGTCGGCGGTGCTGCTGCTGGGAGGGCGCGACGTGGTCAGCACTAGTGCGGTAGCCCCCGAGGGCCTGCAAGGGCTTGACCTACCTAGGCTTGGTAGGCGTGGACATGGCAGAGCTGATCTTGCCGAAGATGTAATCCATCGTCTCTGTGGTGGGGAGGAAGAAGCAAAATCCGTTCCTTCAACTGCTTTGGGGCCGCAGCTCGAGTTCGGTCGCGCGGTTTGAGCTCGCCTTCTGACTCTCTCCAGACCCGGAGCAGCATGTCGTCGACAACACCCACCGCAGATCACGTTCCGTGGGCTGGGTCCGAAAAGCTCGTCATCGCCTTCGACATGTCCGTCCAATCCCTCTGCCCGTTCACGAATTCCTTGCAACCCTGGACTGACAGCACTGTTACCCCTCAGCGGCACATTCTCTTGTAAGCTCTCAAAGCTTAAACGGTGTTCCTCATATATCGACTGACCGTCTAAGTGCTCTCCGACAGCTGCAGTGGCCGTCGCCCATCTCTCTCCCAACGTCGTGCCCCGCATCCGCACGGTCTCGGCGTGGCCCGGCTCGGACAAGGAGATGAAGGTCCGCTCAGCCATCTACTACGACAAGGACCTCAACCCAAAGGCGTACGCGGCGGAGGCGTTCGACGAGTTCATCGAGGCTCAGGTGTGCACCCGCCTCATGACTCGCGAGCTCGAGCGAGCAACCAAACTCACAATCGAACCAAAGGCGAAAGACGAAGGCTGGAAGCTCGTCGAAGCGTTCAAGCTGCGACTCCACCCCTCGAGCCTGTCCGCCACGGTCTCCTCCGACTCGACCGAGCCCGCGATGCGCCTCACGCTGCCCTCTCTTCCCGCCGGGCTCGACATCGAAAGCGTCTACACGGACTTCATTGCGTGCCTCTACAACAATACCAGGCAGTGGTACGAAGAGAACTTGGCCGAGTGCGTCCGGTCTCAGCCCTCCGTCGGAGCACATGCTGATCGCCGCCCTGTCGCAGTGGTCGCGCAATCTGGGACAAGCTCGCGCCCACCTCGATGATCGTCTTCGCTACTCCAGATGGATGGGCCGACTCTCAGCAGGCCGTCATCAAGACGGCGCTCCGCCACGCCGGGATTCTTTCCCCAAACGACCCCGAGGGACCGAACGGCCGCCTCTGCTTCGTTCACGAGTCTGAAGGCACGTCGCGCGCTCTTCCGCCCCGTCCTTGCGGTTTAGTAGGCTTACTCGACAACTAACCATAGCCTCGGTTCATTGGTGCTTGTCGAACTCGAACCTCAGCTGGCTCAAGGTACGACCCCGTGGAATGCGCCAGCGAGCTGCTTGCTCACCCCAGCGCTCTTGCTTCCACCAGGTCGGGTACGTGACATCACGAGATCATGAATATTTTTCAAATGGGAGTCTGACGCCTTATATAAAGAACGGCGTTCACGATCCTCGACGCAGGCGGCTCGACCGTCGACGCCTCGCTCTACGTCGTCGAGGCGCTCAGCCCACTCAAGCTCCGCAACGTCAAGGTGAGGCCTAATTCTTTTTTGTTTGAAAGGGCTCCCTCCAACAGCCACTAACCTACCTACATGAAGGCGAGTGACTGCATCCAGACTGGCGGCGGTCAGTCTCCTCGATGCAAGCCTCTTCCACCCGCGACTAATCCAGCTCTTTACTCAAAGGTCTACATGACCGCGAACGGAAAGAAGCTCATCAAGGAGAAGCTCGACCTCGGCACCCGCTTCAACTCGGAAGATATCATCGCCGACCTCACGACCGAGTTTGAGACCAAAGCAAAGCGCAAGTTCGCGGGCGGCGAGTTTGGAAAAGTCATGTTGAAGCTCGGAGGCATGGGAGACACCGAGGCCGCGTCGGGAGTCCTCAAGGGGCGGCTCATTCTCGACGGGTAGGTGATTTTCTGGCCTGCGGTAAAGTCAGTCCGCTGACGACGCCACCACGCCACTTCAGTTCCGAAGTCCAGTCGCGCTGCTTCGACGGTGGGCCTCAATTTCTTTGTCATCATCGTCTGTGCGGAGCTGATTCACGCCCTCAGACGTCACGGAGTCAATCGTCGCGTGTGCGAAGAGGCAGACGCGGTCCGGAGACATCAGGTCCAAGCACGTTCTGCTAGTCGGCGGCGTTGGCGAATCCCCCTTCGTCAAGGCGAAGCTTCGCGCTGCGTTCGATTCGGAGAGTGTTGAGGTCATCACTGGAGACGAGCCGACGAAGAAGGCCGTCGCCGAGGGCGGCCTGATTTGGTACGTGCATGGCCTTGTCGTCGCTCGCGCCGTTCGCACGACCGTCGGGATTCGTGCGTGATCCTTCTCCTTGCCTCAAATTGCGCTACTGAGTGTCCTGGCATGCGATTAGGTTGCACCTTCAACTACGACCAGCAGAACGCCGAGCACCGTGCGAGGAGCCCCGTTGTTAGCGCCGACAGGACGATCCAGGTTTCGGGAGGGTTTGCGCCGCTCATCCTGAAGGTCAGCTTCAGCTTGTGATCGCCTGCTGCTCAGAAAAACTAATATTTACGAACTCGCTAGGATGCTATCGTCAGCCCTACTCACCTGACACTTTCCTCGTTCTATCGAACGTACGAGGCGATCCCTTCCTTGACCGGCTTCAGCGAGGACCTCTATGCTTACCACGGAAACTCCTCGGGAGCTGGCTCGAAGACACGTACGGAAACGTCAACGCTGGCTTCGTCAAGATCGGATCGGTCAAAGCCGACCTCTCGCCACTCGCCTCGAGCCTCGTCTCCCACATCGCACCCGGCGGCTCAAAGTTCTACAAAGTGAAGTACGACGTGGGGATCTCGTTTGGTGCGAACTCGCTGTTCTGCAAGGTACGCCCGCGACCCATCCCTTCTGGCTCCCCCCACCTGCTGACATTCCGCTCTCACCTTCAGCTTTTCTGGACTGAGGGGGTAGGTCTTACCAAATCAAAGGTTTTCGATATATTCAATCTTTTCTGACTCGCTCCGAAACCAGGGTCTGCAACGCGAGGGACCGGCGACGATGGTGCCCGTTGCGTTCCAGAAGGCGTGAGCTGGCGAGTATCAAACAAGTGGATTAGAGCGCTTCCGGTGCTTTTTCTTTTATTTGTTTCGTGAGAAGTCGGTGATCTGTAACTCGCCATTCATTCGCCTTCGTCGCGAATTGCACGCAGGTCGACTCGGAGGAACCTCGGCCTCGCACGAGATGGTTTCCGCTGCATTGGAGAGCAGCTTGACCGAGCTGAACTCGAATCAAATCCAAGAAACGGCAGAGTTTCAATCGAAAGTTTCATCTCATGAACCTGGTCGTCAAGACGCCCGCCTTGAGCAAGACCTCGTCGTGCACGTCGACGGCGCCGTCCCGCTCCTTCCACTTTCGCTGAACCAGCCCGAACGACATTATCGCCAAGACCTCATTCATGAGATATCATTCCTGCTCTCCCGTCATCTCGTTCTTCGTTCCGGACTCGTCCGTCATGCTGGCGGGCTCGAAGAAGAGCTGGCTGTCACCTTGCGGGGCCGGGTGGAAGACGAAGAAGTCGGAGCTCAGGTAGTCCTTCCTGACAAGCTTCTGGTAGCTTAGTGCTTCGCGGAAAATCGCCTCGAGCGACGACGACCACTCGGGGAAGTTGAGCGCGACCTGGTGACGACCAAAGAGCTTCGTGAGGATTGCGACGAGCGCCTCCTCCGCGGGCGTCTTGTGGCCGAAAGCTGGCTCGAGTCCTTGGTATGTTAGACATCTCCATCTCGCTACAGCGCGCGGTGATTCTGCACGACGATGGGAAAGCTTGTCAGCTCGAAGGCGCGACGTCGCTGCGAAGGGGCGCACCGGTCTCGGCGAGGCGGCTCCAGGCACTGAAGAAGTTTTTCGAAGCAGCGGGGCGAAGGCTTGGGTGGAACAATTCGAGCAAGGAGCTGACGGCGTGGTTGATCAGGAGCTTCAGGACGGGCAGGAGGAACGCGTCTGCTTCCGGCACGTCGATTCGGGGCGAGTAGACGTGGTCGAGGAGTGGGTGGAGGTAGCTGAAGTCGTCCGACTCGAATTCTTGGAGATTCAGCTTGGCTGTAGGCGAGATCGAAGAGGCGAGCTCGAGGAGGTGGAACGCTGCGCCAGCGAAATGAGCACAGTGGGTGTGAATGTGCGGCAGGACGACCAACCCAGATCGTCGATCGACTCGTTGATGTCCTGATGGGTGCGTAAATAAGTGAATTCTTTGAGGAACGTAGGAGGTGCACACCTTCAGTGCTGTGACAACTCGACCGGTGTCCGAAGCATCGGCCAATGACAGAAACGAGCGCAAGTATCCCAGCTCCCGCTGCGTCTCCGACTTGACATCCTCCGCTTGCTGTAGCTGAGTGTACGCTTCTTGAAGCTGCTGGGCGAGGGCAGCTCTTTCGTGGCAGTAGGCGATGCTGAGATCCCGGCTGGTAACCTCTGCGACCGCCAGCAGCGCGGCCGTCTCGTCGCGCACCTTCTCCATCGCCCTGAGGTCTGAGCGGAGCGATAGCTCTAGCTTCTTAAGACGTTCGATCTCCTCCGCGCTCGCTGCGAGTCGCATTTCGAGCCTCGAGCATGATGCCTCGGCGGCGGGCACGCGTTCTTGCCAGGCGTCGACGAGAGCGGGGGTCGATTCGGCTTCGGAGGGTCCGAAACTGAGTTCAAAGAATCCTTCGTCGACGCTCGTGATGGCAGCATCGCTCTCGTGATTATTGGGTGGGGCGTGGAGTGCAGGGCGGCCCGAAGCGGTGGAAAGTTGCGGCGTGCTTCGTTCTTCTGACCGGTCGACAGGTGGCGAGCTGAGATGGAAATCGTGCAGTTAGCTTCTTGATTCACTTTCGGTGTAAACCGAGCGCACACGTTGGATCCAGCGAGTGGGTTCCAGCGACTGGGCGAGGTTGCTTCTGCGAGGTGAAGGCTCTGCGACGTCGCCTGGCTGCCGAATCCGATTCCCAGAACCTTGGCTCGCTGGTAGAACGAGAGTGGCTTTGCTGCCTCCGACGGACCTCTGACGAGTTTGACATCGGCGTCAGCGGCTTTCGCCCCCACTGCCAGGCGCGCTCGGGCACGCCGAGGGGAGTGAAGTGACGAGACGTACTTTGATTGCGAAGCTGGTTCTCCCAGTCCCATGATGCACGTACTTTCGTTCGGGCTGCGGTGAGGGTGCAAGTCAACCGGCGAAGTCCGAGGAGGGTCAAATGCTCAAGCAGCAGCAGGGTTGCGACTTCGGACCACATTTCGCCTCTTGCCAAGGTTGGCATATCGCTCGCGAAGAGCTCCCCTGCAGTTAAAGTCTACTCGTGGGAGAACGAGCATCTGCTTCCCGCTGCTCTCTTCGCTGCTGTCCGGCGCACTTCCTCGTCTTCGCAGGGCAAGCCGCGCGAAGACCCCGCCGTCACCATCTCCATCTCAACGAGGCCACCTGGTGGTATTAGTATGTATGCCGAAACCAATTTGATTTTTAAAAGAGCCGCAAGTTCAAGTTGTGCGCGCCGCGCCGCCACCTCCGCAACCGTCTCCGTCACGGACACCTCCTCTCGCACTCGTCCGCTCTCCTCGTTTTCCCCGTCCAGATCTCTCCAGCACCATACACCGGTGCCGGATGAGTGGGTGGAGAAGAAGCTATTCTCCAGTTCAGGACCCATCGCACGACGACAGCGACTCGTCGGACGCTCAGGGACTCCTGGCGCCTCCCTCGAGCTCACGACAATCCTCGTTCGCCACCTACGCAAAGAAGCTTCCTCCGATCATACGAAGACCTCCGCCCGATGACCTGACGGTCGACTACCATCCGTTCTCGCTCTTCATCATCCGACTCATCCCGCTGGTTGCCTTCTTCGCATGGCTGGCGACGCTGCTGGGCCTGCTCGCGATGTGGCTTTGGCTTGATGGGAGGGCCAAGTACAAGTGGTGAGTCGGAATGTCTGGCTCGGGGATGCTTGCTCGTAAGACGCTGATCCACCCTCCAGGTACTTGGGTGCGTTTCCGTACATCTCAGATGTCGGCCCAGGTGAGCTTCCCGTTCGCGCAGTGGTGGTTTCGGCTACGGAATATCTGATTATTGTAACAGTAAATCAAAGTTACTTTATGGCGGGATGCGTGTTCACGGGCGTCTTCTTCTCCGCGTCGCTGTGCTCCGAGCGGTACCTGCGCTCCAAGCGAGTGCTGGTAGAGGCCACAGGTAGGACGGCCTTTGAAGCTGGGTAGGTGAAATCTTACCAATGTTTCGATCTGAACAGAAGAAAGAACGCTCTGGGTCTCCATTGCCGTCGTAGACATCACATTGGGCATCGTCGCGAGCGCCGCCCTCGTGCTCCTTTCGCAAGTCTGCCTTCAAGTCTGACCAGCTAATGATTAGCTGACGAGCTCAAAGATTATATAACGCCTTCGATCACCCTAAAGCACACAACGCGTTCATGTGCACCTGTGAGTTGAGGTGCAGCTTCGACTCAGCGCGCTGACTTCGCGGGTCCCGCCGTGCAGTCATCGTCGGCGTCGCTTTGAGTGGCCTACTGCAGACCTGTGAGGTGGAACACTTATGGCATGAGCAGTAAACTTCTCCAACTCCTAACCTGTTATACTCTTAATAACGGCCTTCGTTGACAAGCCCCGACCGCGAAGACCTGCGAGATGGCACTGTGCTCAAGTGGATCTTTCTTGCTATCGCCATGCTGTGCGGAGCTGCTTTCTGGATCCTTTAGTGAGTATATCCTCACCCCAGTGACTCAGTGCTTGCTTACAGGATCTCGAGCAGCACCCTCTGCGACGGCGACGCCACCAAGTCCACGGAGTGCTACAAGATCACAAGTCCTTGCCCTCAGTTCCCTGCTCCGATGGATTTCCAGCTGAATCTGAGGATCCTGACAGCTGCCTCAGCCGTGTGCGAATGGGCGGCATGCGCAATGACGGTCGCCTATCTTGGCACGCTCGTGCTCGATGTCTGGTCAGCGACGCCTCTCGTACTGCAGAAGCTCAAGCTCATGGTCATCCTTTTAAAGGCCGGCCTACCGACATGCTCCAATACTTCAGCCAGCCTGGGCAGACAGAAACGGAGTCCGTGGCATTCTCCTTGCGAGTGGGGAGATGCAGGAGATCCGACCTGGCCCAGCGGGAACATCAAAGCGTTAGATAATGTAAGCTGTCAAGTGGTGTACTGCATGCGAGTGGTCCAGCAGCGGGGAAATGGATGGGTGGTAAAGCACGGAGGGGGTCGTAGCCCTGCCTCGATTTTACAAGCGACAGTCTGTAGACAGCCCAAAGCGTCACCCTCCGCCGTGAAGGGTGGACAACACCTATCGTCCTGAATCGTAACACTCTCGCCCCGCCCCGCCCGCTCGCTCAGCGGTCCTCCTCATCGACGGTGGCGGGCGGGCGCCTGTATGGGTCGTAGCGCGCTGACTTCTTGTCCTTCTCGCGTGCGGGTGTCGGGAGGCCATGGTCGACGACCTTGGTCGCTTCTCTTGGAATGGTGGCCCGGAGCGCGTCGAGGAACGAGGTCGACGCGGTCAAGGACGACGGGGGTGTGATCGGGGGCGCAGGGAACAGGAGGCGCGGCGACGGGTCGGCGTAAGGCGAGTCCTCCGGATCCTCGGCGACAAGCGCATCGAACGGCATGTCGTACGTGATCCGCTTTCCGCGACTGCGCGAAATAAGCCGAGTTAGCGTTGCTGGTCACATGTGGGGGTGGCGGGCAAAGGCGCACAAGACGTAGGTGAGCTTCTCAGGCTTCTTCGCCTGGCCGGGGGTCCAGGTTGAGGGCTTGTCACCCGCGTGCACGACGAACGGGTTCGAGGGCGAGTCCCACCCTAGCGGGCCACCCTTGGGCTTGGCCATGCTCTTCGCGCCGACGAACTCGGCCTTCTTCTCAATCCGGATGCGCTCCTTGTCGACCATCCGGCGTCTGACGACCTGCGTCGGCGAGGCCTGCGGATGGTCGGGCTGCACTGGGCGCGTCGTCGCGCCGCCGCCGCCGAACGGGTCCAGGACGCGCCGTTGCCCCTCGCCGTCGCTGACGTCGTCGAGCTCCATCTCGCGGTCGTCGTCCTCGTCCGAGTATAGGTGGTTCCGCGAGCTCGACTCGGCGATGAAGGCAGGCTGGAGGGGGCCCTCGGCTGGGTTCGTCGACGGCTGGCGCTTGCGGCGCGGCGACTCGCCTGGGCTGGGGAGCGAGACGATCGAGTCGGACCTTTGCACGGGCGGGCGGCCGAGTGTCGAGGGGATCTTCCCTGGCCGGTAGAGTGCTTTTGAGGACGACGAGGACGCCGCCGGGGCCGCGTCCGGGAAGACGAGCACGCGCGACATGAAGTGTGACTGGGCGAGCGACGACGCGTCGAGAGTGGGTGGGTGGCTCGCAGGAGAGGAGTGTTGGAGAGGTGTTCTCGGATCAGTAGAGCAAGGGGAACGGGGTGGCGTGAGTCGTGGGCGTGCAAGAGCAAATCAAGCGGGCCGAGGTGGGAGAACAAGGGAGAGCGCGACGCGCGTGAGCACAGCGCGCAGTCAAATGACATTTCAAATTCCGCGACCCCTGTCCTTGTCTTCATTTCGCTTCGCGTCTCTCCTCAAGGGCAATCCCAGAAGTTGTTAGGTGTCTAGCATAGCCTGCATGGCGGGGACGTATCGGTCCCCCATCGCAGGGTTCCCATCAATAATCTTTCGCAGCTGCGTGAGCTCCGTCTGATCCAGCGAAATGTCGGCCGACGCAAAGTTCTCGATGAGGTACTTCTCGCTCTTGGTCTGATGTATAAATGTAATCAGTGACTTGCCCATGCATTTTGATGCGCAGGAGGGCATACTCCAGGGATGGGGACGACGGCCGCTGGGCCCTGTGCCATTAGCCATGCCAGGGTGAGCTGGGCCGGCGTGCACCCTTTCTTAGACGCAAATTCCTGCAGCTCCTGAACCAGCTTGAAGTTGTGCTCGAACACGTCGTCCTGGAAGCGCGGGTAGTTGGCGCGGTTGTCCTTCGCGTCGGCCTTGAAATCCGCGGCGGATTGAAACCGTCCCGTAAGGAACCCTGTTGGATGTTAAAACTATTAATGCGTGCTGGATATGTCAGATCAAGTCCTCACCTCGCCCGAGGGGAGAGTACGCTAGAACGATGACGCCAAGTTCGGCGGCGGCAGCCAGGAGGCCGTTCGTCTCAATGTCGAGCGTCCAAGGCGAGTCTACGGGGACCCAAGCATTAGCGTCACACCCTGGCTGAGTCTAGGACTGCACACATTCAATCTCTACAAAGTGAATCTTTGCCACCGCCGACGCCCGCCGAAGCGTCTCGACGGAACACTGGAGGTGTCATTAGAAGTCCGAACCCATATCGACTTGGTATGAGAAGGTATCTACCTCCGAGAGACCAATGAACTTGCACTTGCCCGCCCTCCTCGCGGCCTCCATCGCCGAGACGGACTCCTCGATGCCGACCTTCTTGTCGACGCGATGAAGAGCCCACGCATCCGGCTTGGTTCCAAGTCGCTCAATGGAAGCATCTATGCTCTCCTCAGCGTGCTTCTTTGAGCCTGGTGTGGCGGAAAGGATCAGAAGTGCCACCGGTGCGAGCACTCTCGGATCACGCACCGTCGAGGCCGAATCCTGCAACGCCTTCCTTCCAAGTGAAGCCAAATTTGGTCACAAGGAAGACCCTGGAGCGGTTGTCTCCCTGAGCCAGAACCGACCCTGTTTAGGTGGTGAAGATGATCGTGAGCACGCTGTCCACGCGAGATCGACTGGGTCCGGCGCACCAAGCAGCTTCTCGTTCGCTCCTTGTCCGTACATGTCGGCCTGGTTTGATCTCAGCTCCACAGCGGGAAACGCTCGTCAGCGGGAAGCGCACCGTGTTCCAGAATGTGCAGCCCTGCCGACATGCCGACATGACATCGTCAGTCTCACTCTTAGTGCCAGCCAGTGACAGGACTCACGATGTCGATAGCTGTCTGCAGCGTCTTCCTCGATGCCTCATCATCCGTGGCTCCGTACGCCATGCTCATTCCCTGTAAGGGCTTCGGGGTCAGTGGGGCCCCACCAAAAGTCGAGACCTGCCTACGAACCATCGCACCGAAGCCCGGGAGGTTGATGGGCGTCCCGTGGAAGTCTACAGTCTTGGGCATCGTGTCACGAGGTGTGGGAGGATGTGGAGAGGCACTCGGCGTCACACCTTTGAAATAGGCGCCGGGCGGCTCAGGGCCGCTTCCGCCGGCCACCGAGCTGAGTGCGCCAACGCGGTGCGTCGCAGCGAGCCGATGCAGCGTCGTGATACCATCAGAAGGCGCAAGATTTGACATTCAGGTCAAAGTGGACATCCGTGACTCCCTGCGACATCGGCCGGTGGCTGAAATGAGCTCCGCGGACCTGGCTTCGCACGGTCTGAGAGGTTCAGCGCGAAGAAGTAGGTCTCGCTCACTCCCCCAGCCCCCCGACGTATGTTTCAGAAGAACTCCACCGTTTCTGGCTCGTAAGTCCGCTTCGGGGCGGTGACTTCGTGAGCCTCGGTGAGCGGCGTCGTCCGACTTGGCCCGCCAACGCCGCGCTTACCGAGAGCCAAGAGAGCGGTAGGTAGGCTCGAGAGTTTCTCGATCTATAAAGTCAGTAGTTACACAGCACAATTGACTGTGCGAGTCTCCGCTCCCGCAGAATCGATCATTGCGTCGCCCCCGGAAATCGAGACTCCGCTCACGCAAGCTCACGTACTGACCCTTCCTCCGTGTTTCCGAAAAACAGGCGGGATTTGAAAGCTTTGTACAAAAGGGCGGGACTGCCGCACGTAGTAGGGGAGCGCTGACTCACCTGCAACCCTCGGTCGCCGGACTGTACAATCGTTAGTATCCCTTGTTTCCTTTCTTCTCTTCCCTCCACCTCACCGCGTCTCTCAAGTCATAAAGTGTGACCATGAAGCACATCGTTGTTAGGAGGTGGAGATTTCCCGGTGGCCCGGCCAGAGCGATGGCCCGGCAATTT
>ERZ1463038.546-NODE-546-length-13152-cov-13.922959_pt1 | contig 13152 bp, 20 predicted proteins | sample MGYA00564479_ERZ1463038 | MGnify/ENA primary metagenome ERZ1463038 (study PRJEB39244, sample SAMEA3635134) | Helicobacter pylori | study: EMG produced TPA metagenomics assembly of PRJEB11511 data set (Assembly of a 5300-year-old Helicobacter pylori...
TGCTGAGGTCGGTGCAAAAGTCGGCGATCATGCGCTTCGACTTGACGTTGCCGTCTCGCCGGGGTGAAGTAGGTGATCTTGCCACCGTGACCGCCGTTCGGGTTCAGGCTTCCGTATACGCTCGTGCCGAAAAAGAAGAAGAACCTGTGGGTGCGTGGTGGCGTGAGCTGCCGGCCGGTGGAGCAACCGAGCCCAGGGGGGCAGCGCGCGACTTACGCAACGACGTTCGTAAGCTCTGCAGATGTGTGTCAGCTGGGATGAGCGCATGGTACGACCGATTGATGAGCGTACTGAGGAGGAGGTGGTCAGACCTGCGGGGCAAGGGCGCGCGTCAGTCGTCGGCGAGGGCAGTGTGGGGTAGCCCGAGCGTTGCTTGGCTGGCCTCGGACGCACCACGAGCTGAGTCCTGCTGGCATGCTGACAGTCGGTTTGTGCTTGGGAAAGGTGAGGTGGGTGGGAGAGAGAGTGAGAGGCGCTGAAAACCCGATCAGCTGCCGTCAGTTGCAGTAATGACGCCGGCCTTCCGAGTGTCGATCATTGACAGCGATCCTCTCGTTCAAGCCGGGGGTCGCTTGGGGCCACTGGACGTGCACTACAACCCGCATACTATAGCAGCTTCTCCAGTCGTGTGACCTCGCCGCATATCGTGAAGCGCGTGAAGATCATGCGACTGCGAGCTATATTCGCAAGGACCGGGCCAGCCGACCCGAACTCGCTCCTCAGTCTGACTTGGTGGTCCTGCGGGTCACCTTGACCTGAACACCACCCCCAGGAGCAAACTGGTGCACTCCCATACCCACTACGACCAAAAATGCGTCAGCAGCGGCCGCGGTTTGAACAAGCTCGGGCACCGAAGCCGCACCTCGTCCCTCCGCCAAGCTCGGTTTCATCGCGCCCTTTGCGCCCAGAATTTTGAGTGTCGTCCCGGGAGTTGGGCCTTCTGGCGCGGTCCCATCCACGAGGATCGGGTGCAGGAACTCAAAGTCAAACGCGGTGAGCGCCTCCACGAGGAAGGCCTTGAGCTCGGCTGTCGCTAGGTGTCGGCCCTCGCACTACGAAGTCAGGAAACGAATCAGCCATCTTGAAAGAAAGTGAGACGAACGAACAAACCATGGAGATGCCACCGCCGAACCCGCGCACCTCGCGAGCGCGCTTGCTCCGCTCCGTGCCCTCGCCTTCGCGATCCTCGAACCTCCGCCCGTCAAACGACCACGCATCAGGGCCCCACCGCTGTTCATCGACGTGCGGGACTCTCGTCGCGCAGATTATCCGTGCGCCCGCGGGGATCACGTAGCCCGACGCCGACGCACTCGCGGCCACGGCGGCCTTCTCGTCCGAGTCGTCCTCGACGTCAGCTTCGGGCTCGCCAATGGGTAGGAAGTAGTCCTCTTCGACGATTCGAATGCTGAAGGACGAGGTGGCAAGACGGAGTGTCTCGTGGAGGCAGCTCGAGACGAGCGGGAGTGAAGTAGAGAGGGTGGCCATGTCGAGCTTGGTCGTGACGTCGTCCTTGAGCCCGTCGAGCTCCTTCCGCACGTCGGCAAGCACTGGCGATTGAAGAATGTGGAGAAGCGCCCACACTGAGGCGAAGGGGGCGTTGGCCTGCGCAGAGGAGCTGGGTCAGCGCGCCGGTGAACTGGTGCGAACAGAGCGCACGCACCTGAATGGCCCAGCAGTCCCCGACGATGATCTGAGCAATTTCGTTCGTCGACCAGCCGGCCCGCACGCTCGCCTCGGCCATGTCCTTCACAACGCCATCCTCGACGCCGGGCATGCCGCCCTCTACCCACCGCTCAAAGATGCTCGCGAGCTGGTCGCGCGCCTGGAGGCCCTTTGCGAGCGGCGGGACAAACGGCATCAGCGCGGGCGGGATCATGCCCGACGCGAGGAGTGGAAACGCGACGTCGAACTCGAGGAAGACGCGGTGGAAGTCGGCCCGCGACGTCGCGCCGAGGAACTCGCGCCCAAACATGGCGCTCGTCGCGCCCTCGAACATGGCCCCCATCGCCCACTTGGCGAGGTCCAACTCGAGCTCGCCACCTGCGGCGTCGATCGAGGTGCCGAGGGCGGCGACAGCGTCGCGGGTCGAGTCGACGAAGTGGCGGAGCGGGCCCTCGAGCTTGGACTTTTGGAGCGCGCGGGCGTGGGTCGGGAAGAGATCCTTTTCCATCGCGGGGCTGGTCCAGACGCGCGTCGGGGAGCCAAAGACGCTGCCTTGCATCATCTTGCGGATCGGGACCTGCGCGCGCGGCTGTGGTCAGCCTAGGGGATCCTTCAAACGGCACTAAAAGCGCGCACAAAGCTGAGGGTACGAGAGGGTGTGTCGTACACACGCTGGATCGCCGAGTTGGAGGTGACGAAGTACTGGCAGAGCGGCCATGGGAGGTACACGACGGGCCCGTAGTCTCGCCGAAGCGAGATAAGGAACGCGTCCTCGTCCTGGCCGAGCCTGGCGGCCGCGAGGAATCCCTTGATGAACGGTGGGAGGTAGGCTGGGCCGTAGACTGGCGTAACGAGCGCGCCGTTGACCGACGTGTGGGATTTCTTGGGCGCGACGAGGCCGAGCTGGGCGAGCGCCCACAGGATGAGCGGGAAGATGATGGTCGGCGCCCAGGTCTGAGCCCAGGAGAAATAACAGTTGATGCAGGTCATCACTCGTCCCGTCCGTGACCAGTTGCGGTGCCCGTCGGCGGTCGTCTGCACGAGCGCCGGCTCGGGGAGAAGGTGCCGTTGGGCAACTGGCGTAGGTCGGGAAGCTGGCTGAAAGGCGGTAGACCCTCGCGGGGAGAGTGGACGAAGAGTGCGTGTTGGTGGAACGCAGAGGGCGGTGCTCCAGACACGGGAGATCGACGGCCGGCTCGATGTATGCGAGTCCACAGGCGCGTCGGATCATCGTCCCCGTCGCTCGCAAAAAGTGGCTCTTGTCATCGTCCCACACCGTACAGAGCCACCTCGCACCCAGCTTCTCGCCACATCTTCTCCCGCCTCCCTTGGCCAGCTCGGACGAAGTCCGCCAGCTGCCCCGAGCACTTTTCTGAGTCAACAGCCGCCACAGGAAGACGACGATGAAGTACGTCCTCTCTCGGACCTGTTCTTGCAAGCGGAGGTGCTGACCACGGTGCTGCAGCTACATCCAGCTCGAGAAGATTGGTGAAGGCACATGTAGGTTGTGCTCTCTGGGCATCGCCGCTCGCGCGACTTCTGGAGGCGCCTCACGCTGAGGGTGATCGGCGAGGGTGCGGCTGTTTGAGGGCGTAGCTGACATGCTGGGTCTATAACTTTCTCAGACGCCACCGTGCACAAGGTGAGCTTCATCGCTCGGGCTCCACGGTCCACGCGTCCACCGGTCATCGCCTCGGATAGCCGGGAAGGAGGGGCACCGGGGCGACCAGCAGCCTTCAACGCGGTGCAGCAGCTGACTTCGCGAGGGTACAGGGACGCTCTCGAACCACAAGCGAGCTCGTCGCGCTCAAGGAGATTCACCTCGACCCGGAGGAGGGCACGCCGTCAACTGCGATCCGGGAGATTTCGCTGATGAAGGAACTCAAGCACCCCAACATCGTCCGCTTGTACGACGTCATCCACACGGAGGCGAAACTCATGCTCGTCTTCGAGTTTATGAACCTCGACCTTAAGAAATACATGGACACGCACGGCGCGCGCGGGTCGCTCGAGCCGGCCGTCGTGCGGAGCTTCATGTGGCAGCTCCTCAAGGGTACTGCTTTCTGCCACGAGAACCGCGTACTTCATCGGGACCTCAAGCCACAAAATCTGCTCATCAACAAGAAGGGCGAGCTCAAGCTCGCGGACTTTGGACTTGCGAGGTCCGGCCACCCCGCTGGCCCACGAGGCCGCCACGCTGATACAATGTCGACCTTACAGAGCGTTTGGGATCCCGGTCAACACATTTAGTAATGAGGTCGTGACGCTCTGGTACCGAGCGCCGGACGTCCTGTTGGGGTCGCGAACATACTCGACGAGCATTGACGTTTGGTCCAGCGGGTGCATCATGGCAGAGTGCGCCCTGCTTCTCCACCTTGCCTGGGACAACATGTCTGACATTATGTAACACCACAGGATGATCTCGGGCGTGCCGCTCTTCCGTGGGCGCGACAATAATGATCAGCTGAACCAGATTTTACGCATCCTCGGGACACCAGACGAGGCGACCTTGCGCAAACTGGCTTCCGAGTCGGTGCGCTGTCGTTCTACTTGTTTGGGATTCAGCCGGGACTGACTGTGCCATGTCACAAAGCCCGAGATCCAGCTGCGACCGTTCCCGCGAATGCAGCGGATCCCATTCACATCGCTCTATCCCAAAGCACACCCCATCGGTGAGTCTGCAATCGCGGTGATCAAAAGAACAACAAACTCAATTCACTACTCCTCAGCTATCGACCTCCTCGACAAGCTTCTCCAGTTCGATCCTGCGCTCCGGTTGGACTGCTCGGCCGCCTTGCGCCACCCGTACTTTGGCTCTCGTGCGTCGCTCTGTCACCGATGTTTGCTGGCTTTGCTTTCTGAATGCTAACATCGTTCTGCTTCTCCAGCCGCCGCTCAAGCCGCTGCTGTGGTATCCAATGCCCAGGCGCAGGCTCAGGCTCTGGCGCAGACCGCCGCGCTCGCCGCTCAGCAAGCCGCGATCGCTCAGCAACAGCAGCAATTCCAGACTCAGCCGGCGAATTACGGCAAGGTGTACCAGTGACGTTTGAATCACGTGGGTGGTGAATGTCGGTTTCCTGGGGTGGGGTTCGTGCGGGGAGCCTGTAATTAGCCGCGCCCGCGAAGGGCGGGGCGGGCTCGCGTCGCCATTTCCAAGCAGTCATATATGAACGCCTCGAGTGTGTACGGTCGACCGAGTTCGACCACCCTCTAATCTTATTCATCAAGAATCGTGACGACTGGGCGCGGGTGGCGGCTTGCTCGCTGGGAGGCGCTGATTGCATCGCCAGCCTCCCCTCACTCCGCACGGGAGATTCAGGTGCACATGATGCTGGTTGCACCACGATTTGTTTGCTGGGTTTCAGTCGCATACATGTCTTAGCCTCCTATGACCATGCATCGCGCTCATTCTCAGCCATCTCCATGCTGCACAGCGCCAGCCGCGCGAGGCTCGTGCGATGACGGCGGTACTTACAATCGCTGCACGGCGGCTGCACGGCGCCTGAACGACGTTTGGTGAGTACTACTGGAGGATAACTTCAATAGCAGAGAAGCAAAGGAAAAGATATGGATGTCATGTGACGTCGAAATCGGGCGGCGCGACGCGCCCACCCGAAGAGGCAGGTCGAAGTTTCAACATCTACCGCTGCGCGCTCATTTGTCTGGGCGCTATCCTGGCGCGCTCGCTTTCATCTCGTCTCTCTCTTCAGGACACTTCACTTCTACCTTCTCCCTCGCGCCCGCTCCGTCGTCCGCACCCCGTCGTTCCTCAGCGCGCTCCACCCCCAGCCCGCTACCGCACCCGCTCCGCAACCCGGCGGCCACGAGACGAGAACTTGATCGCTCTCCTTGTTCTTTCCCGCGCCACCACTCTACATTCCTTCTACCGACGCCCACTCAGCCATGACGCGCACCGCCCTTCCCTTCACCCTCTCAGCGCTGGTCGCTGCCCTCCTTCTCGCGACGTCGTCGTCCGCCATCGGAGACTTCCCCTGCCTCGGCTCGTCCGATTCCCAGTCCTGTGCGCTCTGGAGCACCGACACGCAGGCCCAGGGCATCATCAGTGCCAACGCCACCTGCCAGCCGGGTACGTTCCCTCCCTCGCGCTCACGGACGAGGATCCGGAATTAGCGCCGGGCACGGGGAATTGAGCGCTAATGAGTCTCTGCCCTTCGATTTGTTGAACAGATCCTATAAACCCGTCGGTCAGCTACTGCGGGTACGCCAAGGCCAAGTGCACCGTCGCCGCCGACTGTGACTACGGTGCGTGCCGTTGTCGCTACCCGAACGCGGAGACGCGCTGATGAGGTGGGCTTGCAGGATCGTGCAGCAACGGGGTGTGTGCAGGGTACGCCGGAGACGCGTGCCCGAACGGCAACACGGACTGCCAGGCATTCTTCTTCTGCGGAACGGACAAGACATGCGGAGGCGTTGGCGCGTGAGTCCGACTCTCCTGGGGACACTTGGGTTGGACGCTGATCCCACTCGACGTCTGCAGAGCATGCGCAAACGGAGATGCCGCGTCTCCCATTCCTTCCCCGAACCAGCAATGCACCTCGAGTGCGTCTCAGCCTCTTGTCGCCCGCGCGCCTGCTGACCCCGCTTCGGCAGACATGTGCAACACGACCGCCACTGCCTGCACCGCGCCCACGAAGGGCGGTATGCCCGTTGGCTCCGCGTGCGGTGTTGACAACGTCTGCGCCTCTGGTGCGTTTCTACCTGGACTTTAACGGCCGCGAGTGTCATCCTGACTCGATCCTTACCTGCTCAGGATACTGCTCCCCCGGCGCTGTGTGCGCTGTCCAGGCTGCTGCATCCCAGCGTGCGAAGAAGACCAAGCGCTTCGTAGTCAACGGCGACTCCTCGGACGCGCTTGAATGCCCGTCGGGCTACACTGCTTGCTCGTTCGGCTCTGGATTCAGCCAGGGCTTCGAGGTACGCCCCGTCCTGCGAGCCATTAAGCTACTAGCTCTGACTCAAGATTCATTGATTTGCAGTGCATTGATGCCGAGAGCGACCTCGAGCAGTGCGGAGGATGTGTCTCGCCCGACGCCGCCCCCGGGCAGGCCATCGGACAGGACTGCACCTCGATCCCCGGAGTTGAGAGCGTCAGTTGCAGCCAGGGAGCTTGCATCGTCGGTTCGTCTCATCGTCACCCTAGTCAGCCAGTCGGACTCCGGCTGACCCGTCCATCCCACTCACAGAGACTTGCGCCCCCGGGTTCGTCCTCGGGAACGGTGCCCGGTCGTGCGTCTTCGTCTAGATCGCCCTTCCGGCTCCTCCACGCAGTACCTCCGTACTTCGCATCTCGTACTTCGTTTTCTAGCCGTCCTCCCCCCCACCCCCCTCTTGCCTCCTTCGCCTTACGCGTCCTTCCCCCACGCCACCCGCCACGAAGCAGCCCCTCGACCATCCTACGGACATTATAGCTGACAATCCATCCTTATCAAACCCCACTTTCCGACCTACCCGAGAGAATAGGACTTGGGCAGGAGGCAAGCATCACCAGGACGATTTGCATCAGCTCGCGCTTCACCACGCTTCGACATCCGTTCCCAAGGACTCAATGACGCCCGACTGATCCCCGAGTATGTGCTGAATGAGTGTTGAGACGTGAAGAAGGGTCAGCCACGTCGAGCGGGGATGTGACATTGGCAGCGCACCCCTTCACGGTGAGCTCAATATCCGCGTACTGCTTGAAGTCGACATCGGAGGCAGTCCGAAGGATTCTGAATGTTAAGAGGAACTGGCGCGCGATGAAAACCAGCTCGTTCGTCACGGAAGTCTGCACCGCTGGCATCAATCAGCCCAGAGCCATGCCAATGCGCCTTCAACCCAAGGATCACACTCACGGCTACCTCGAGGCTCCCACTCTCAGCACCATCGGACGTGCCAGTTATGCGCATGAGGGTGAAGGTCGTCGCTTGCCACTGGGTGACCCACGAGTCGAGGTCGGCTTTGAGCGCGCTCTCGACCTCAGTCGACTGAACGGACGCCGTCGAGCTCGCCGCCGGTGCTGATGCGACGGTAGCGTTGATCCGTTCTTCGATCGGAAGGAGCCTCGATCGCAGGGACTGGAGCTCCGTCAGGACGGCCTGCTCATCTGAGATCACCGTGCGAAGCGCCAGGCGTCGCGGGTGGGAGGAGGTGGCTGGGCGTGAGGAGAGTCCGATGGGAAAGAATCCGAGAAATGCTTAAACGAACGAGTCAGCTTAGGGCCCGACTGATAATCGCGGAAACTCCTGTCTGGGGCGCACCGACGAGCGTGAGGAAACGGCAGGCGAGCCATGACGGGAGAAGAGGCTGGTTACCAGAACACCGCCAATGTTGGATGGGAAAGTAGAGTGAAGAGAAGAGATCCGAAGAGAAAGGAGAGGATGGAGGAGCGAAATCATCCAGGGCTGAGCTTGGCGGAGACCTGCCGGCCGTCCGAGCGCTCACCTGCATCACGGCCCGCGTCCGTTTGATTGCGACGGCCGGTGCGTGTCCTGTCTCACAGCATTCGGAATCAGCCCAGCGAGAGGTCTGACTTTGTGCGGGCTCCTATGTCGCGGAGGCTTCTCCGACCTTGCAAACCCCGAACGTCAAACGAAGTCGCACCGAGTCAGCATCTCCTGAACGCCACCATGACACGGTTCTCGCGGCCCGCGTGCCACTCGACCGAATGCATTTTGCTGCAAAGGACAAAGTAGGTTGCACTTCAAACACTGCATCCACTATCAGTAGTCGTAGAATCCTAAGGCCCGCAAGGTCAGCGCCGCCAGCAGACGAGGGACTTGCGGAGGACGAACCCTTTCCACTCTTCTTCCCGTGCCACCCAGCAGCGACCATACGTCCAAGAAGGACCGAGGGGCGGTACTTGGAGTCACCGGTCTCCTCCTGCGGCGGAGCACGAGTGAGTCAGCGCGACGCAAGTGGGAGTTAGGCGGGAGGCGCAGACCTGGAGGGTCTGTTGGATGCTCAGGCAGGTGTCTGTAGAAAGTTGGGAACTACGTGAGCATACATGCCTGGGGAGTTCAACCGCTGGCGTACCGAGTCCAATAAAGTCGGCCAAACGCTGAGCGGTGGGGGAACGGTCAGACCAGGTAGATCGCCCGGCAACGAGACGAAGCGTACCAGAGGTCCCATGGGGTGGCCCATGCCCAGTGCCAGGGTCGTGTCAATGTCCTCCCTCGTCGCAACACCCTTCGCACGACGGGCATCAGCTTCATGCGCAATTCGGGCCACGAGACCGGGAGTGGGAACACACCTGCTCGAGCGCGAGGATCGCCTCGTTGATAAATGGCATGAGAAGTCGGTTCGAGACGAACCCGGGCGTGTCGGTCGAGACGGTGACCGTTTTGCCCATCGCGACCGCGAACGCGCGCGCGCGCTCGAGGACGGCGTTGGACGTCTGGAGCGCGGGGATCAACTCGACGAGCTTCATCACCGGTACCGGGTTGACTGTGATAGATCATGAGCGTGAGAAAAGAAAGTACGCAGGTCACTGGTGGTAACGTACAGAAGTGGAAGCCGACGACGCGCGAGGCGGACTCGAGCGAAGCGCTCGTCGCGGAGGACGAGTCGGGGATCGCGGAAGCAGCGATCTTGGAGAGAGAGATGGAGGATGTGTTGGACGCGAGGATCGCGGTCGGGCTGAGGTGACTCGCGAGGCTTGCGAAGATCTTCTGCTTCAGCGGGAGCGACTCGCTCACGGCCTGCGGTTCCAAATCAGTCAGCGAAGCGGTCCGGCGGAGTGGTAGCGTATTAATAAGTGGGTGGTACGAGGAAGACGCACCTCGATGGCAATGTCGACACCGGCAAGGCCCGCGATCGACTTGACGGTCGTGACGCGGGCCATGATCTCACGGGCCTCAGTCTCGGTCATGCGGTCCTTCTTGACATCCTTCTCGAGCAGCTTGGCTGGCGGTGGGCACGAGCGTTGGTCAGTCCTGCGAACGCGAGCGAGACGACGAGGGGGCCCCGCTCACCCATGAACGCGAGCCCGTTCGCGAGCTGTTGCTCGCTGTTGTCCGTGATGAGGACCTGAACCCCAGCGGTCTGCAAATGCGATTTTCCGTCGTCAGGTCCGGTGCTAGCGGCCAGAGAAGGCGACGTCGGCGCCGGCCCCACACGCTCCCCAAGCTCGAGCTGACTCCCGCAGAGCGGCTTCGTACCTTGGCAGCGACGAATGCGATACCGAGACCCATCTGGCCCGAGCCAACGACACCGAGAGTCTTGATCCCATGGTCGACGGTCGAGATGGAGCGCGTTGCTGTCAGCGCGTGGGCGCGGAGCAGCGGGCGAAGGGAGCTCGTAGTGAGCCTGGTTGCGAGCATGGTGACGGGCAGAGTTGGTCGAGGAAGTGATGGGGACAGAACGAAAGAACAACGCCGCGCGACTTGTCAACTGCGCGTCCGGACCGTCGGCCTCTGACTGTCCGAGCGCCGGCGTCTTCTTGACCTCGTCCCATCTCGCGTCTCTCCGTTCGACGTTCAACCGCTCTTCTTTCAGGATGCAGAACTTCACCGCCGAGGCCATTCTCGCGCTCGGGAGCAGCCAGGCGTCCAGCTCGTCGTCGATGCCGCTCACGCCCACGCCCGCGCACCCGAAGCCCCGCCCCCAGCAGCAGCATCCGGCCCAGTCGAACGCGCTCTTCATGAGAGCCGGGCCTCGCGCATTTAAACCCGCGGCAGGCAGGCCCCCGATGGGAGCGTTCCTCAAGAACAAGAAGCCCGCCGCAGCTGCGAGCACGATGCCGCCGCCGCCGCCGCCCAAGCTCGCGCCGGTCCAGGCGCCGGTCCAGGTTGAGCCTGAGTCCATGCCCCAGCCCCAGCCTGAACCCGAGAGCGAGCCCGAGAGCCAGGGCGAGCTCAAGTTTACCAGCCTGTTCGAGGACCTGAACGACGACCAGGACGAGCTCTCCGAAGCCGAGGAGGCTGTCGAGAAGACCGACGACGAGGGCACGCACGACGGCTACGACGAGCCCAAGGAGTTTGCGAGCCAAAGCGTGAACGAGTTCGAGTCGGACCGCGAGCACGAGTTCGTCGACGCGGGCAGCCACAAGCGCACCTCCGACACCTGGGACGACGAGGGCGACCTCGAAGACGACGAGGAACCCGAGGAGCAGATCGAGAGTCCAGCTGCGAAGCGCGTCAGGATCGAGGTACGTCGTCCGTCAGCCCTCTTGCCCGGTTCGGCCCCCACTTCGATCGCAAAACCCTTTCCGTGCTCTTCCACAGACAGTTCCGCACGAGCAACATGAGCAGTGGACCCAGGTCGAGACGTACGCGTCCCCCGAGGCCTCGCAGGCGGCGCATGGCGGCTCGTCACGGCCCGAACAGCCGGCCAACGCGAACGCGACGGACCCAACGCCGCACACGACCCGCGCTGCGAAGCTCATCGCCGAGATGACAGACCCGAACCCGTGGGAAGGAGCGACGCTCGAGGAGTGGAAGGCCGGTGGCGATGCGGTACGCTGTCCCCGTGGGTCGCACGCTCGACACTCTTACTGACATCGAGTCGCAGCTCGCGGCCCGCTTCGGCGACCTCATGGTCCGCGTCGTCCGCCTCGTCGAGCGCAAGGCGATGCGCCAGGCTGCCCTTCAGGCTGAGATGGACGCTCACAAGGCCAGCCTCGCCGAGCGCTCGCGCAAGATGGACGGGACCGGCAAGAACGTCGACAGCTGGGTCGCGCTGCTCAGTGGCCCGAAGAACTGAGCGTGCGGTGTCGAGAGCTTCTGGACTGGAGAGGGTGGCCGTGCTCTCTGGGAGATTCCGTGCCACCGGGTGCGCTTGCTCGTCGGTCGCTTTATTGTTTTCCATCTGCTTTGCTGTTCGCCTGTCGTATACCATACTGCACTGAATACACTCCTTTCGCTTTATTCCTGGTGTCGAATGGCGGGGATCCTCGACTGTTGATACATTTCATCCTCGACGCTCACACGCGACTCCTCCCGAGTCCCGAGTCCGTCTCTCGAAATGAGGTCCCTCTTTCTATCAACACCACGAAGCCCCAACATCCGAGACACTCACCACCGTATCCCTCCTCGCGGCGAGAGCTCCATCTTCATCCTTTGCGGAGGTACTGAGCGACGAAGAGTGGGGCTTCAAGGGGGCCCTCGGCGCAAAGGTTGAGAGCGACGACGCTTCGACCGAGAACGGCCTCGCCTCGCTCGACAGGAACATGTCGGGTCTCACTGGAGGTCACAGCTCTACATAAGTAAAGTCCGCGCCGAGAGAGGACTGAGACGCGCCTCGGGCGTTGACGAACGCGCTCGCTGGCAGCGTCTTGGCTGACCGGCCCTGCTCGGAGAACCTCACAGTGCGCGGGGGACCGTAGTCCTGGTACACGCTCAGTGTAACTTGGGGTCGGATGGTTTCCTCGAGTGCGTCGTGGATGATGAGCGCCGGTAGCACAGGTGTGGGGATGATGTCCGCGGAGGGAGGTGATGGGACGACAGCGTCGTCGCCAACGCTGAGGCTGCCGGAGGAGTCCCGGCGACTCTTCCGCTTGGTGCTCAGGTACTCTGTAGCCATCCTCAGGAGTGAGCGCGCGCTGGAGGAGGACCGCTTGAGGTTTGGGGCGGACGGCATGCGCGGCAGCGCTGGAAGCTCGTCCGACGTGGTCGCGGCGGCTGGAGAGAGGTCTGCAGAGACAGTAGGGAAACCAAGCTCTCGAACTCGGAAACTTCGAGCTCACCTTGGAGAGCGGGAGGTACTCGAAGCTGGGGATCACCAACTGAGGAGGGGCCGTAGGCACAAGGCCCGCTGAAGGTTGACGACAGACTCATTCTTTCCCGAGTGCGACAAATGTCCAGCTTCAGTGAGTAAGTGAGTACCGGGGGTGATGTAGGAGAAGCGTTTTGCGAGTGGTCCGAGGAGCGGCTCGGCGTGCGCGGCTTTGACGGCGGCCCGGGAGAGTTTGACCACTGGTTGCGCTCTGGGCAATTTTGATGTTGATGAGGATGCTTCTCTCTCACCATTACCACTGCTGGATTTTTCTCTACCTCAACAAGTTGCGAGTGCATCTGCAATTTTGTGTCTGGCCCCTGCAAGCCGGACCACAGGCGTCGAGCTCGTGCGACCTGGGCCCGGATGAAAGGTGGACTGGCTCACTCCCGTTCAAGTCCACACTTCGGAACTTCCAACTTCAATCTCGTGAGCAGCGAAGTGCAAGGTGTCAGCGCTACCCCAGCCTCGAACGCCAGCGCGTGCTGCTCCCAGATCAATGGACGCACTCCCGGCGCAGGTTTCTTCTCCGCTTTCGTGCGACGGACGTGTACGCAAGGATTTTACCCTGCTGAGGACACCGGAGCCCTCGTTGAGCAACTCGGAGCCGAGTGGCCGCACGGCCCAGTAGATGGCGGTGCGGGGAGCTCCAGCGGCGCATGTTGATACATGAAGCGATGTTTTTACAGGTACAGCTGAGTCTGGTTGTACTAGTCGGTCTCCATAGAAGTCGATTCGGCCGGGACGAGCTTGGCGAGGCTCGCGAGTGCCTCCCTGCGT
>ERZ1463038.547-NODE-547-length-13145-cov-11.134377_pt1 | contig 13145 bp, 14 predicted proteins | sample MGYA00564479_ERZ1463038 | MGnify/ENA primary metagenome ERZ1463038 (study PRJEB39244, sample SAMEA3635134) | Helicobacter pylori | study: EMG produced TPA metagenomics assembly of PRJEB11511 data set (Assembly of a 5300-year-old Helicobacter pylori...
GGAGTTCAGACGTGTGCTCTTCCGATCTGCTCACGTTGCGACGGCAAACGCCATGCCCTGCTCGCGCTGAGCGAGGGGGAAGACCTCAGCAGAGTCTGCGCATCATTCTGTAAGCTGAATAGAATGGCGCGGATTGCCAGACACGCACAAGTGAAGGGGACTGGGCCCTCGCCTATCGAGTAGAATGCGGTGAACCTGTAGCGGCGACGAGTCAGGATGGAGTTTCTGGAACTGTCCGGTGGGCATCGAATACGTACACGTAAATGAAGCTGAGGAGGATTTGAAGTCAGCTATCAGCTGCGTCGGCGTTTGCTGACGATGCTCACAACGCGAGCATCCCTAGCCTGGCCTGGTTCGGCCCCTCCGGGATGTAGAAGCAGAACCCGACGGCCAACAGTGTCCAGGCCATGTTGGGAAACGTAGCGAGTAGAAGGGAGCGTCGACCGAAGGTGTCAATCGTGAACAGAGCGGGGAATGCGAAGACCTGCCATGTGGGGATAAGTACAGCTCACTAGAAAACAACATTCCACTCACGAAGTTAACTGCGCCAAAGCCAAGCGACGCGTAGAGCGCCTTGAGGTCCGTGAACCCGGCGTCCTTGACTGCAGAGGTAGCACGCGAGTCAGCGGATCCATCACGTACCTACTGAATCCTGATCAACTCACAAACAGTGCTCGAGTAGAATGCGATGACGTTGATGCCTAGATGGAGTCCGGAGTCAGAACGTTGTGGATCTTGGAGGCAGTGACGGAGCTTCGCAACACACCACACTGCGAGTCCGTCCACCGAGGTCAGCAACTCAACTGGGGAAGATCGCAACCAGGATTCACGACTTACAAGCTGCTGGCCCAACATCACAACGAAACTTGAAGAAAGTGATATGTGTCAATACGGCGCCGTATACATAGGAAAGTAAAGCGTCCCCACCTTGCCATCGTCGCGCGTCGCACGCGGGGGATGGTGAACAGCTCGAGGAAAGATTTGATAAAGTTGTTGCCGCCCTTGAAGGCTACCTCTTCATTGAGCTGAACGTGAATGAAGTATAGGTCCCTCGCGGCTTGGAGCTCGTGGTGACGGAGCCGAACAAGGGAGCGATAGGCCTGACGGACACAGAGTCAGCCTATCTGTTACACATAAACTTTGATGCTCAGATACCTGATCATATCTACCCTTCTTCATCAACCATCGCGGGGATTCTGTTGAGATTGTAAATAAGCAACCACATCCATCTATTTGGGCGTGCACTCTTACCAGGACAAGCATAAATGCCGAGAGCGAGGGGAACTGCAGGGATGAATGCACTCCCAAGCTGGAGCCGCCATGCAAGGTCGCCAGTAGGAGCAACAATACTGATTCAAGCCTGAATATTAGTATGATGAGGGGCGCACAGCGCAAGCAGCGACCTACACGTTGGCCTGTGCGTGAGATGCCGTCAGCACGGGGGTTCATAACATTCGAAGAAGCAACTTACGGCGAATCCCAAAAAAATACCGAACGCAGTCCAAAGCTGCCAACCCATCACCAGAGCTCCTCGGATGGCAGTCGGAGCGTTCTCGGCCGCGAAGATTGCTGTACAGAAAAGTCCCGTCAAGATGTTACCTCTTGGTTTGAATTGATCTTCTCAAGGGCTTACGGACAGTGGATCCTGTGTGCGAGAAGAACTTCGCTTAGAACCATCGCACGGGACTGAGTGACAGTGACCCACCCTTCGCGCCCATTCCGATGCCCATGATTACTGAAACGAACTCGATGAGCTATCTGGACACCAGTAGCCCGGAAAGGACCCGTCTGCATACACCTCGTGATCATCAATTCTGAAAGGAGAGCGTCAGGATGTGCTGCTTGTCAACAGCAGGAGCGGAAGGTCTCACGTTCCCAGGTTTGCGCAAAAGCTGAGCCGATGGGGGCGAGAATGAGAATGATAGCCGTGATGAAAATTGTACCCCTTCTGCCGAACCAGTGGTTGAGCGGGGCAGAGCACCAGCACCCGATCAGTGCGGACCTGCCAGTGTGCGGGCAGTCAGTGTGTGGCGACGATTCACAGCGAGGAAGCCACAGACGAGATGTAAGGTGCTGCATTAACTAAGCCCACAAGCCAGGTGTTGCGTTCGAATTCGGGCTCTCCCCTGATTTCGGGGACTGTAAACAGACCGGGGTAAGCGCTCAACTCGCCACGATGGTCTTCCGTCGCCTTACTCCCGAGCGCGAACGGGAACGAAAGGTTGGCCCCATTCGTTCCAGTCTGATCCCAACCCTGTTGGTAGTGGTGAATTTAAGCCTGAGTAGACGGAGCAGCAGGAACACTGCCATACCTGCACAGCGGCTCCGAGGCTGCAGACGAGTACCGTCACGAACAGCGTCTTTGGATGGTCCCACCTGGCCAGCAATACAGGCGCATGTTCAGTATTTCTCAGTTCTGTGCGATATCAACAGTGTTGCTCACTTGTGGGTGCCTTCGTGCGTGATGTGCTCTTTGTCCTCGTCCGTGAGGCAGTCGAGGTGCTGGAAGTCGTGAGGGTTCTGAGCAAGTAGAGCACCCTTCTGGAGCATCGGAAGATGCTGTGGGATCGTAGTCAGCAAATCTGAAGTCGACTCGGCTGCGGTGTCCGGCGCACCTCCTCCAAGCCCTTCTCATGAGCGAACGACTCGACGTCGCGGGCGAGCTGCTCGCGCGGGATCCCACTCAATGGGTTGTCAAGTTTGCTGGCAATCTCCGTGCGAAATTCGACATGCTCGCGTCCCTCCTTGAGGGCGTCAACCGATTGCATCTTGGACATCTCAGGTGCGAGTGGCGAAAGTCGTCGAGGGAAGAAAGAGGCGGCGCGGCGGGGGGCGGGTGGAGAAACGAGCGGGGCCTCAGGGTGATCGCAACTCCACATTTTCCCTTGGCGTCAGTGTTTTTTAACATTCAAGTCGTCACTCGTCGGCAGAATGGCAGGCGTTTCGTTCGGCGTTGAGCGCCAAGCGCCGTCCAAGGTGGCGCGGCACAGCGCGTTGGGTCGGAAGGTGAGGTGCCTTCGGCTCGAATCCCTCCCCTCCTCGTTGTGCGAGCCGAGATCGATTGGATTCGTGGTCTGGAAACCATGGACGGCCATCCGACCAGCGTTCTCCAGCCCAAGCCAAGGTGCTCAAGCTGGCAGCCCCGATTTCGACGGGAGCCGAGCCGGGGGTCGCGTGCCCGGAGTCAGCCCAGTTCAACGGACGTAATCAGAGCCCACTGCCTGAGTGGAGAAAGTGAACGCTCATGCGATTGTATCGCAAAAGGCGGGAGACGGCGATGCGCCAACTTGTAGGGCCCGACGGCACAGTTCCAGCTTACCAGACTGAAAAGCAACATACAGCTGTAACAATTTCCACAGTGTCAAAGTCTCCAAAGGCGAGGGTGCAGTGCTTGGTCGCCGCTGCGAAGGCCGCCACTGCACCGCCTCTGCGTCGCGCCTACCGACTCATCTGTCATTACGAGCTCATTGATGGCCCGGAGAGCGTTTTAGAAATGTTTCGGGTTTAAAAAGATTGATGCCGATGCGCAAATGACCTTCATTCCAAAGTAAAAAGGTCCGAAGCGACGGGGATGAACAGCCATATTCACTTCAAGAAAACGAATTGAGTTAATAATCAGCATATCTGGACCTTGCAGCAGCGCGAGGATCCCCGCAACACGCCGCCCGACGAAGAGCGAAGAACCCCTGAAGTATGGCTTTCGTCGTCGGACCCAGGAAACGTCGAGCGGCGAGCGCGCCGCATCCTTTTCCGTTGGGATCATGCTGCGAGACCGGTTGAGAAGGCCTGCGTCCTTGGAAGCCTCATCCTTCGCTCTGTGGCGGTCTGAAACGTCTTGGTGAGCTGGCATCTTACAGTGGCGCACCTGGATTTGAAATCGAGTTTAAGGTGCCTTTAGTGCACTTGCGCACCCAACAATAACTCAACTCAAGAAACAGTTTGAAGTGCGTGCGGAGCGGCACCAAGCTCGTGATCCCGGCTGCTGACACTGTGGAAAGGTGTCAGAGAACAGCTGGGTCGGATGGGTTCCGCGCAAGGGCCTCCAGCTCCGGTGGCGTCGAGCGCGTTCGTGCCGACGTCAGAAGCTCTTCTGACGCGGGCGTCGGGGTCGCGGAAAGTCGCCATGTGGGTGAGGATGCGTCGTATATCACGATGAGGAATTACTGCGGGTGCAAAGGAGGCTATGCGAGGGGTGGGGGTAGCTGCTAGACGGTGAGATGAAGAGTATGTGGGGCCGGTGAGCGCGCCGGCGGTTTTCGTGGAGAGGAACGACAACAGGGCTGGGGGTACACGTCGGGGGTGAGAGTGGATCGGCTCATATGGAGAGCGAGCGAGCAAAGGCAGAGCCCGTCTCGGACCGCATCTGGCTCCGCCCGCGCACGTCGTCGGCGCCGGAGAGGGGCGGTCGCTTGCCGAGATTGAAGACGCCCTGGCGCGGGTCGTAGACTTGCCGCTTCGGCCTCCGGTACGTCCAGCCCTGTTTGCGAGCATTGTGAGTGGTTATTACATCAGGCAGAAAGATGCCGGCGGCGCACCTGAAAGGCGAGCTGCTTGCGCACGTCGAGGAGGTGCGCGCCTTGGACCGGGTCGCGGAGCATAGGGTCCTTGGTCGTGTCGATGGGAGGTGCACCGGGTGCGGCTTCGGGGGCCGGGAGAGGGTTCTGCAGACAATCAAAGCGTCAGCTGGACGCCGAGGCCGACTCAGCAGGCGCATCGCACGTCGTCGATGTCGTCCTCAAAGTACCGCGTGTCCGTTCCAGACTTGAGATCGGGTACGAACGGCGGCGTCTGGACGTGGAGCGTCGCAAAGTCGATCCCGCGGAACCAGGGGTGCGCCTTGATCTCGTCCGCGCCCTCGTACATGGCGCGATCGGGAGGTGCGGGCCCGCCCGCTGTGTTGAGGTTGAAGCCGCTGCGGCGCTGAGCGATGACCGAGTTCGGGCGCGAGACGGACGCGGCGTTGCGCGAGCCGAGGCGGTCCTCCTTCTCGCAGAGGAGCGACGTGATGAGGTCCTGCGCTTCGCGTGAGACGCGCGGGCGGGGCGGGAAGCGGAGCGAGGTGCGCCAGTTCATGATCTTCTGCCGGGTCTGGAGCCGCGACTTGCTGACAAACGGAGGGTACCCGCTGGAGCGGTAGAACGGGTCAGCGCGAGTCGGCGAGAGCGCGGCGTTTCGAGCGTACTAGAGCATCTCGAACAGGATGACTGGGGAGAAAAGTCAGTTCATATTCGCCCAGCATACTTCGGAAAGCTCACCTCCGAGACTCCACCAGTCGCAGGCTTGGTCGTACCCCATGCCGCGGAGGACGTCGACGGACATGTAGTTGTTCGTCTGCAGCTCGCTCGTCAGCACTTGTACAAGGAAGCTTTGTAAAAGTGGACTTACGCCGACGACCGAGTACGCGAGCTTGCGGCGATTGCGGTCGCGCCAGGTGAGCACGCTCCCGGGCGCCTCGTCGAGGCCCTGCACCGTGTCCTGGTCGAAGCGCCGGGTGGCAGGAGCGACGGTACCGTCCTCGAGGTCGATGCCGTGCTTCGCGAGGAGCTCGCGCCGCTGCTGGTCGTAGTACACGCCTGGAAATGAAAATGTCAGCGTCGCGACGGTAAAGGAACGACTGGCGTGCGCACCATCGTGCGCCCAGTGAAAGTCTGGGTGAGATGCGGAGCGTCAGTGGCCAATCCGAACTAGAGAGGCGGATGAAACGCACCTGTTGCGAGCCCAAAGTCCGAGATGACGATGTGGCCCGACTTGTCGAAGAGGAAGTTGTCCGGCTTGATGCTGCGACGCGGAGCGCAAGTCAGCAACGGTGCGCCAGGGAGCTGGACCGGCGTACTCTCGGTGGATCGCACCAAGGACGCGATGAGTCTCTTCGACGGCAAGGACCATCTCGGCCATGTAGAAGCGCGCAAAGTCCTCCTCGAACACGTCCTGATGAGGCAGATGTCAGCGTCAAAACGGCCTGCAGTCGGGCAGGGCGGCGCACCTTGTCGATGAGGAGGGTGAGAAGGTCACCTCCAGCGTAGTAGGTCATGATGAGGTAGAGGTGGTCAAAGTCCTGGAACGAGTACGCGAGACGCGCGGTCCAGCGAGTGCTCGACGACGCGGTGGCGAGCAGGTCGCGCTCGGCGCGGACGTGCCCCTCCTGGCCCTTCTTCAGCATGCTGCAGGTCAAAGCCGAAATTCAACTCGTGTTAAGCATGATTGGAAGCGGAAAGCGCTCACTCGCCCTTGCGCAGCTGCTTCATCGCGTAGAGTCTAGCGATGTGCAGCATCAGTCGCTGAGCCTTCGAAGTGAGGTGAAGGAAACGCACTCTCCAGTCCCACGCTCCTTAACCAGGCTGACGACACCAAACGCGCCGTGTCCGATGGTCTTGAGCTTGACGAAGCTGCCGATGTTGACCTTCGCACGCAGGTCGCGGAGGTACTCGCTCTCGCTAAGCGCCCACGCGGCGCGGACGTTGCGGCGCTCGGCGTCCGAGATGTTGAGCCTCGCGAGCTCCCTCTCGAGAAGCTCCTTGCGCTGGTCCCTGCCGCGAGGCTTCTTGAGGATCGCGTGGTAGTGCGTCTCGAAAAAGATCTTGGTCGCGACGGCCTTCTCGATTGTCGTGAGCGACGGCACGAACGCCTTGGGCGGGTCGAACCGCGCGCCGTCCGGGTGCGTGTTGAGCGGATCGAGCGTGTCGAACGAGGGCAGCTGCGCGGCGGGCACGCCGTCGAGTGACGGCCGCGAGCGACCGCGCGACGAGATGCGCGTCGTGCCGTCCATGCCCTGCGCGACGGCACCGCCACCGCGGAGGACAATCGTCTCGGCCGTGTTGGTGCGGTAAATCTCTGGGAACGAGGGCGGGAGCAGCTCGTGATCCTCGTGCACGACGCCGAGCGGACTCGCGAGCGGCGTCGCATAGTCGTACCCGCCGTCGTCGTCCTCGACCGCATCCGTCGACGTGGCGGTGCTGATGACTGAAGGCAGTCCGTTCACGACTGCGAGCGGACCTTCGGGCTCGTCGTGCAGGTTCGCTTGCACTTCGGCGACGCCGCGGGCACGAGCGCGTGCACGGGCGGCTTCCTTGATCGGGGCGGCCCAGCCTGGCTCTGTGGAAGTGATGGGGGGTCAGTGATGAAGCTGACAGGTGAACTTTGCAGTGAGCGAAAGGGGACGCACCACCGAGCTTGCCAACGCCGTCAACGTGCCAGCGGCGCAGAAGCTCCTCGGCTTGCTCGGCGTCGGACGCATGCACGAGATGACTGGTAGAGAATGTTGGAAGCGTCAGTCATCGGCAGTGCAGTGCATAGAGCGCTGCTCGTCCTCCATTCCGCTCGAACACCAACATTGAGCTCGGACCGGCTTAGGCGGGCTTAGGCGGGCCAAAGACCATTTCGCTCGTGACCCGCAATCACCACCAGATCGCCCACCAAGGAATCAAAGGGACAACTCACGTGAACCCGCCTGGTCGGCTGATCATGTCGACGCTGAGCCGCTTGCGCCCGGGCTTGCCCTCGCCGGCAGGAGCGGTGGCGCCCCTCCTCGCCGGCTGGACGGGCGGGGTCTGCGGGAACATCTCGAGCCCACCGCCGCCGCTGGCGGGGAAGCCGTCCTCGTACCCAGCCGGGAACGTAGGAGCCGCACCGACGAAGCGGCTGCCCGTCGCGGCCAAGATCTGCCAGAACCCACTGTGCACCATGACCGACGACGAGTTGGCGAGCGGGATTTTGGTCTGGCAGGGCAACTGTTAGCTGATTTGGAACGGGACAGCTTGGAAAGTAGCTCGCCTGGTAGGGCGAAGCGGGCGGTGGAGACGACGGCTGCGGTGCTGGACGGCGCGGCGGCGAGGTGGACGGCATCGCGCCGGGCGGGAGCTTCTGGGGCGAGTACGGCGGCGAGTAGGCGGTTTGCGCTGTGAACTGGGGCTGTTGCTGCTGGCCAGCAGGTCGTCCGATGGGGATCGGCAACGGCTTGCGCTTGCTCGGTCCACTCCGGCCGTCGCCGCCGCCGAGCCGCTGGGTGCCACTGCCCGAGACGAAGAAGGTCGAGCCTCGACCGGTCGGCGCGCCGGCGTAGGGAATCCAGTCCTCGTGCACCTGAGCACCCGCGCCGCCGTAGACTGCCTCGTGCGCGTTCATCCCGCCCGGCTGTGGCCGGATCGTCGAGCTCGGTCCATACGTGTTCGGGTATGGCAGACGCTGGCCTGCTGCTGGCGGCGTTGGGAGCGGCCGAGGCTCGAGCGGCGGCTGCTGCATCCGAGCTCGGTCGAGGTGGTGCTGATTCGGCGCGGTCGGGAGCGGCTTGTGGCGATCGAGGAGCTCACGTAGCTGGGTAGTCAAAGACGCGTCCTGGGCCGTGCGAGGGAGCGAGAGGTCGAGCCGCGCTTTGAAGTCGTCGTCGAGCGGCGGCAGCAGTTGTGGCGGCGCGACGCGAGCGTGTCGTCGGAGACGAGTGGGTGCTGGTCCCTGTCTTTGACCCGGGGCAGGCGCGGTGTCACAGGAGGGTTGAATAGTGGCCGTGTAGAGGAGAGCTTCGCGCCTCTCGTCAGGCGGGAGACAGGAGCGCATTGGCCTCCCTTCAACCGGATGACGCTCGGGCGGAGGGGTGTGTGCAAAAGAACAGCAAGCGATCAATGCGCCTCTCGTACCAGCTGTAAACTCTGCCCAAGTCGACTTCACCGCATTGCGTTCTCTAGGTCCTCGCGTGCAAGCTTTCCACGAGGCTCGCCGCTTCGCACCGCCCGACCTGCTGGGCGAGGCCGACTAGGCGGCGAAAGGGGTGGAGGCTCTCAATCCAGTGGGCGATCGGCATATAATAAAGAGGCCGATGTTCGAGGTGGTGGGGCAAGATCGTCGTGCAGAGAGCTGAGTCGAGCTCGAGAGAGCACCCGTTCGCGAGCCTGCGAAGCGCCACCGTGACGGCCGGAACTCCGGGCAGCCGGATTGCTCGACGTTCGTCGCACAGCTCCAGGCTCACTCCAGCCGACACCCCAGGATACAAATAGTGTTTTGGAGCGCAGATATTTGGAGAAGACTGGTATTTGGAGAGAGCTTGAGCGATCAGACGGCGGCGGGCCTCTTCTAGTCGTCTGGCGCTGGCTCATCCCTCCCCCAGTTTCACCGAGGATGAGTCCCCCGGCTAATGAAGTAAACCCGCAATAAATACTTGCGGTGAGGCTTGATTCACGATTCGGTCCCAAAAATCGTTGTCCAAGAAGCGGTCCCGCAAATCGCTGGGCCCTTTCGACTCCTGCAAAGAACGCGTTCGAGCCACTGGCAGGCCCATCCGCTGAGCTTCAGAAACACGTTCTGCTGACAGTGCTGAGGGTTGATTTAGTTCTCTGAGGTCGCGGGGGTGCGCTGCATCGAAAGGTCCGGATTGACCGGTCGCTCATAGAGGCCATTGCGAGGTCAACATGACAAGTGCAGAACTCCATAGGCCTCCATTCTTTATTCGGGCATATTTTGCTGCTTGCGAGGTTACTCGGTTCGCGCAGACTCGTAGCGATGCGCGCATGCCAGACTCGGAGCGCTTTGCGCGATGAACTCCGCGTTGCCACTGGGCGGCCCCAAAGGAAAGTGCGGGGCTCCCACACTAGATCTTCCAGGCTCGAGCACGCGTTGACAAGGTGTTTTCAAAGCAAGCTTCTGGATCAGGAGGGCTGTAGAAGCGGTGGGGTGCCACATGCCGAGGTGTCGAGTGCCCAACGCGGAGAAGACTCGACGAGAATGCGGAGGACCAACGCATCGCACCTGAAGCTTGCGCAACGAGATATTTCAGAGCAGTAATGAGGCTTAGGCGAAAGTATGAGGTTAACGGCGTGTGAGTCGAATTTCCGCACGTTGCCGTGGCGTGGCGTCGTCGGCATCGGTCCGCAGCATGCACCTCGCTCTTCTGCACCTCCCACACGCGCTCGGGGATCGTCGCGATGACGGCCGAGCAGGAGGACGACACGGCCGCGGTCGGGAGCGGGTCGACGACCCCGACCCGGACGTTCACCGCACCCGCCTGGCACTCGACGCCCGAGCCCCGGCCGACGCTGCTCCCGTCGACGGCTTCCCCAACGGGGCAGCGCAGAACGCTGAAGGAGGTCTACGCGGACCTGATCGCGCTCCTACGCGTGTTCATCGTGCTCATGCCCGTCTTCGTCCGCCGACTACAAGTTTTCATCCCTCGCCCGTTCCTTCGCCTCGGCGCGGCGGTCGCGCACCAGGTCGCCGTCTCGCTGCACCACCGCGACGTGCTCGCGAGCTACCTTCTTTACGACATTCTCGTGATTCCCTGGAGAGCCGTCGTCTCGCTCTTCTTCAGAGAGATCAAGAGCCGTGGGGCATGGAGGATTCCGCTCGAGTCCGAGGGGACCGCCGTTGTCTTCGTCGCAGGCCCGCACGCGAACCAGGTGAGCCCCAGATGTGCGAGCAGCGGGATGTGGAGCTGATTTTGCTTCTCTAGTTCGTCGATGGGCTGCTCTTGATGAGCGAGGTACGCCGCAACGCCGGTCGTCGCGTGGGGTTCTTGATGGCGAAGAAGTCCATGGACGAGCCGTTCATTGGGTCCGCGGCGAAGCTCATGCAAGCGAGTGAGCACATCTTCTGCCGGCTTCGCCAAGTCCTGCTCACGCGCGCCAGTCCCGATCGTGCGCCCCCAGGACGTCGCCACTCGCGGCACCGGCACCCTCACGCTCTCGCCCGACGACCCTCTCCTCGTCCTCGGCTTCGGTACCGCCTTTGTCGACGAGTTTGGGCCCCGAAACAAGATTCTGCTCGGCAAGGACTGCGTTGGAGGAATCGGTGACGTCGTCGAAGTGCTCGACGACACGCACCTGCGCCTTCGCACGCCGTTCGAACCCGCCAGCGCGGAAGCTCTGCTGCGAAAACCCGCCGGCGTCAACTACAAAGTGCGGCATCCTGCGCTTTGGATCACCATGGAGTTTGACCTCGAGCTGCCTACAGATCCTCCCGCACGTCGACCAGAGCCAGATGTACAGCGCGGTCTTTTCCCGGCTCGCCTCGGGTGGTTCGCTCGGCATCTTCCCCGAAGGCGGCTCCCACGACCGGACGGACCTCCTGCCGCTCAAGGCCGGCGTCTCGATGATGGCCCTCGGCGCGCTGTCCGCGAACCCGACGCTCAAGCTGCGCATCGTCCCCGTCGGCCTCTCGTACTTCCATGCCGACAAGTTCAGGTCGAGGGCCGTCGTCGAGTTTGGCGCGCCGATCGAGATCACGAAGGAGCAGCTGCAGCAGTGGGAGCAAGGCGGCAGCGAGAAGAAGGAGGCGGTCGCAGGCGTCATGGAGGCCATCGTGTCGGGGCTCAAGAGCGTGACCGTTCGGGCGCCGGACTACGAAACGCTCATGGTGCGCCTCGCTTCCATCCCTGTGCACTCGACAAAGCTGAACGCACCCCGCTTCAGCTCATCCAAGCGACGTCGCGACTTTACCGCCCGCCGGGGAAGCATCTCACGCTCGGGCAGGTCATGAGCCTCTCGCGCCGCTTCGCCGCTGGGTACGAGGTTTACAAGGACGCACCACCTGTTCAGAAGCTCGTCACGCAAGTCGCGGAGTACAACACGCTTCTGCGCCACATGGACCTCAAGGACCACCAGGTGGGCCAACCTTTTCCTCTACAACGAGTGCGCAAGCTGACAGTGGGCGTACACGTAGATCAAGCACCCTCCACGACCGATGTGGCGATCGCTCGTCCTTCTCCTATGGCGCGTGTTCCTCTTGCTCGTCTGGAGCACGTTCGCCCTGCCCGGCGTAATCCTCAACGCGCCCATCTTCATCGCCGCTGGAGTGATCTCGAAGCGAAAAGCACGAGGTCCGTCAACCCTTATTGATCTACTTTGGCCATTCACTGAGACGAAACCCGCATGCAGAGGCCCTCGCCGGATCGTCCGTCAAGCTCAAGGGCAAGGACGTCGTCGCAACTTGGAAGATTCTCGTCGCCCTGGCCGGCGCTCCCACGCTGTACACGATCTACTCTATCGGCGCAATCATCCTCGCCATCGAACTCGACCTCCCCCTCGCGTACAAGATCTGCGCCCCCCTAGCAACCTGGGCCGGACTGCCGATCATCGGCTACTCGGCGCTCAAGTTCGGCGAGGGCGGGGGAGACATTTACAGGTGTGTTGATTGTTTTCAATGAGGTTAATATTCTGACTCGTTACACTCCTCAGGTCACTTCGCCCGCTCTTCCTCTCGCTCGCGCCCGGCAACTCGAAGCAGCTCGACGAGCTCCGCCGGATGCGCGCTTCGCTGCGGCACGACATCTCGGATGTGGTCGACGAGTTCGGCCCGAAGCTTTTCGAGGACTTTGAGCACGCTCGGCTCCGGCGGCCGAGTGTGGCGCGTGACGCGGTTCGCCCTGTGCTGGACAGCGACGGCGGGAACTCGTACGGGCAGGGCGAGGCTACGTTCTTCGCGAACCCGCTTGGTGCGCTCTTGACTCGCTCTGATGTGTGCCTGTCGCTGATGCTCCTGGGGTTGAAAGGTTACATCGACTCGCTTCTGTTCGGTCGCCGTGGGTCGTACATGCCCCTCGAGACGGACACTTCCGAGGCCGAGCCTCAGAGCGATGGTGCAAGCGGGAGTTCGACTCCGAGAGATCATGCTGGGGCGAGGGCGTCGCTGGACGTGGCGGACTTTGACGAGGTGCGTGCTTTCATGCTGTTCAGATGCCGCCGTTCGCGCGCTGACCGGCTCCCACCAGGTGGACAAGCTGTTGCCGGCGGACAGGTCGTAGTTCAGTGTCAGTAGTATGTTGGAAAGGCTGGGCTTGTCTTTGACGCAAGTCCTATGGGCTGTCAGTGGGCTTGTGGTGGGGGTGCGGAGGCCAAGGTTCCCGACGTAGAGGAAGCCTCCTTGCTTCATAACACGGCGCTGCAGCACGTCGAATTCGGTATAGCATTGGATCAGCGGGACTAGTGAATTAGGTCCACCTTCGCACCCCTGTGCATCCCTCCGCGCACGACGTAGCGCATCTTCTCCCTCACACCCGCACCTCGCCACGAGGGGACGTCAGAGGGGAAGATGGGGAAGGGTGCCGTTAGGGTGGCGGGCGCGGGGCGTCAGACGGCGGCGAAGTTGGCGCGGAGGGCTGCGAGGTCGCGCGTCTGGGTGAGGCCCGCGAGGTCGCTGCGGTGCATCCTAGTGGGGTGGGGGGG
>ERZ1463038.549-NODE-549-length-13139-cov-12.104861_pt1 | contig 13139 bp, 20 predicted proteins | sample MGYA00564479_ERZ1463038 | MGnify/ENA primary metagenome ERZ1463038 (study PRJEB39244, sample SAMEA3635134) | Helicobacter pylori | study: EMG produced TPA metagenomics assembly of PRJEB11511 data set (Assembly of a 5300-year-old Helicobacter pylori...
CCGGCGCGCGCCGACGTCCGACGTCGTGGTGGCAAAGTCCGCGGACTCCCCCCAACCGTGCCAACAAAATGCTAACGAAACCCCTTATGTACCTACTACATAGTTTCGTGAAGGAGTAAACTGGTTAGCCTCGTGTAGCAGCGAGCCCCCGAGCGAGACGTCCGCGGGCGACTAAGTCCGAACTCGAGCGATCCACATTCCCACTCGCTAAGTGCAGGTGTGAAATCCGATGCATTTTCTGAAGCTCGTACTATACAGACTGTCAAAGCGGCAGCATGGGTGCGGCGACGCCACGAGGTACCGGTAGTCTGACAATGGCGTGCGCGAGACGCCACGCCCGAGTCAGAATTGAGGCTGCCACGCGGGGGGTAGAAACGGTCTGTGACTGATACACCGCAGGTTTTGGACTGCTCAGGACTTCTTTTTACTGTGGGTGATCGCCTGAGGCAAATTGAAGATGTGACCAGCCTCTCGTGACCAGCTGAGACCCCGGGACGGACTGCGACAGCCAGACACAACAAGGTTTCGGCCTTCCTCTCCACCGCTTCTTACTTGTATTCAGGAAGTCCTCCCCTTCGATAAATCACGCCATGAGCAGCGCTGGCTCGTCCCCAACGCTCAACGGCGCCCCCCGCACGTCTCCTCCCCGTCCGACGCCTCCACTGAAGTCGAAAGACCGCCCAATGTTTCGCTTCAACGAGAACACAAACAAGGGTCCCGGTGAGGATACGGATGCTCGGTGCGACGAAGAGTCGAGGCTGCAGGGAGCCCGACCGCCGGAAGTTGTTCGCGAGAGTCGCGCTCGACGACAGGCGAAGAATGACGTGAGTTGACATCATCTGATGAAAGCAAGCCTACTTCTTGCGTTGAATACCAGTGTCGATTGCTCCTTGGCGTCTTTGCGGCTCTGACGCCATCTCTCCTTAGTTTGTCGCGGGGGCGGGGGAGTTTGTGGGCACCGTGAGTCCCCTTCCCGAAGGGTTCTCCTCGAGGAAGAGATCAAAGACTGAGTCTGAGCACATTATAGTTCATGTTTCTTTGGATGAGCTTCGTGGGAGCGCAGTCCGCCAATTTCAACCGAGGCAAGCCGTCTGGGGATACTGCGATCACTACCACGGACAACCAAACAATACTGTTCGTCTGCTCTCCAGTCTGATCGCCGTTTATCTCTCTGATTTTTCCTTCAGATTCATTGCGCTCTCATTTGGAATGTCGCTCTTGGTGACTGCTTGGGTGTTCTTCAGGTTCGCCGCCAGGTTCACATTCCCCAGCCAGTCTGCTCACCTCGCTCGTCTTTTCGCACCATCCAGGATCACAGGAGCCGTCTTCAATCCGGCAGTCTCTCTCTCACTCTGGCTGGTGGGGTCCTTGTCGACGAGACGAGCCATCATTGTCTCGACATGCCAGATGGTTGGCGGAGTGGCGGCAGCAGGGCTCGCAAAAGCACTCACAGCGAGTCGCTTCTCACTTCGCATAGTTCGTGATAATCTAATGATATCAATTCAGATAGGCACATTCGCCCTCGGCGTCGCTACGCACGCTGGGATCTCGAATACTCAGGGATTGTTCATCGAGTGCTTGACGACGGCGCTGTTGTGCTTCACAGTTTGTACCTCAGCTTTCAGAACAGACTACACTCGCAAGAGGCTTACTCCAACCTCTTTTAGTGATGACCGCAGCGGAAAAGCACAAGAGGTGACTTCGCGTGAAGGGTTGGTCGCGACTCCGTGCTGAGCGCTGACTCCTTCCGCTTTCGCAGCACCTTTCTAGCCCCCGTGGCGTGCGTCCGCTCTAACTTCAAATTTGTCGATATGTCTAACGCCTTGGATACTCAGAATCGGACTCGCCCTTTTCGTAGGCCATTTGGCATCCGTGGGCTGGACCGGCGCCGGTACGTCAATTTCGCGCGCGCGCTTAATCACTTGAAGTGACGCCGTTTTGAGCATAGGCATCAACCCTGCAAGAAAACTCGGCCCCTCTGTTGTCAATCTGAGCTTCCCGCATAATGCTTGGGACAAGTTTGCGGTGCGCTCCTCGCGACCCTTGTCTGTGCGTCCTTCATTCGACCCTACGATCGCCACCGGTATGCTGACCACCCATCCAAGATGTGGCACTCAAGCACTTGGACTGTCAGAATTCTGACTCGATCACTCCCCTCGCTCCTCACTGACCCACACGGCATCCAGACAACGAAGTCGTCGCTGACATCGACGCCGACCGAGCAGAGTCGGACGGACTAGCAGGCCCGCTCATGTCCGCTCTCTCAGTCGTCAAGCCGTTCGCGTACAAGGCTGGTGGAAAGCGCGGAGGTGGGACCGCGACGATGGGTGTGCGGGAGGGCGAGAGCTTGAACATCGAGGTCGTCGGGCTTGAGGCGCGGGAAGCGCCAGATAATAGGGTTTGAGGACAAGAGTAGGGGATTTGGCCGCTCAGAGGAGAGGGCATGGTATACACGAAACAGCAGGGAGTCAACTTGGCTCGCCCGCGGCGCCGTCCTCTTGTCAGTGAACGCCGCCGCTGCCGCTCTCAGAGGTTCAGCAGCATAGCTAACTCTCCGTCACCTGGCTGAAAGAAGTCCAAACAATGCTTTACACATACAACGTCTGAGAAGAAGCAGTACAACGAACGAGAGGGTGTACAGCAAAGACGTGGAAAGCTCTTCTGTGGGGTAGATCTCGTCAGCAAAGGCAGCGCACGCATCAAGAAAGCACGAACCTGTCTAGTTACCCCCGCAGCTCTTCTTCACGAGCGTCGCATTCCCGACGACCGCCTCGCCGTCCTCGGGGAAACTCCACCGGAAGCAGTCGACGCACCCCTCCTCCGTATCCGAATCTGGCACGCCCCGGCCCTCATGCTGCCCGTCGTCGATCGGCGGCTCCTCGGGGTCGTCCTTGTCCTTGCCGCCACCGCCGGGCCACCAGCCCCAGCCGCGGCGCTTGGCAAGGGAGACCTTCTTGACGCCCCAATCGTCAAGGAAGAGGTACTGGATCACGTTGCGGATCCCGTGCGTGCGAATGTCGACGCTCCAGCCGAGGCGGCCGACGGTGTCGTACACGATGCTGCGCCCCGAGTGGCACTTGGTTTCGAGCGCGAAGCCCGCGATCGAGCACGTCGAGGTCGCGCCGTTGCAGACGCCCATTGCGATCGGGTCCGCCGTGTGGTAGATGTGCGTCGTGAGCGTGTTGGTCGAGTACGAGTGGCCGGGGGGCAGCGGGAGGTGCAGCCGCCGCGCGGGGAGGAGCTCGCCCGGCGCCTCGAACGAGATGGACGGCACGCCGTACGTGAGCGACAGGAGCGCTGCGAGCGAACCGCCGAGCGAGTGGCCTGCGAGCCAGATCTGCGCGTGTGGGTACAGTGCGGTGACGTTGTTGTAGAGGTCCTGCGGGTGGCGTCGGCGTTAGTGGCGGAGTGGCGGCACGTGATGGGGAGCGAAAACGAAACGCACGGTGGCGACGGGATAGTAGGCGCTCTCGCTCATGACTGCTTCCTCAATGCAGCCCTGGTTGCAGGTGTACGTGCCCGAGTAGCAGTCGCACACGGTCGACCAGGACCAGTCGACGCGCGCGCAGCAGCACGAGAAGAGGAGGTTGTCCTGTTTGACCAGTGGTGCGAAGTTAGCTTGGCAATCTGCCCATATCCGAGCCACGAGCGCTCGTCCGCGAAGGAGAGCGGCGCACGTTCGTCTTGTCGTTGTGGCCGGTCGGGCTGTTGCCGCCGACGATGGCCGCCGAGGTGCCCTTGATGGCGATGACGATCGTACTGTTTGTCTCGTCGGCAAAGACGTGGCCTCGAATGCCATTCTCGAGCCAGCCAAACGAGTCGGACTGCGAGGTCGGAGAGCGTCGGGCGGGGGTGGTGGTGGGGAGAGCGATAGGGAGGGAGCGGAGGCGCGCGGGTCAGCAATGCGCTCTGACCGGTGCTGGACGATGTCCCTTACGACGTTCCACTTGCCCTCGAGATCAAACCAGTCCTTGTCCGGCGCCGAGTACGCGTTCGAGGTGAGCTTGGCGAGCGACAGGAGCGTGGCGACGTCGGTGACGTTGGGCATCTCGATATCGTCCTCGTGCCAGTCGAGCGTGCTCCCCCACAGCGAGTCCTGCGCCTCATCGAGGCTCAGTGGTCGCCCCGCCCGCAGTGCCCGCGGCGTGTAGAAGCTCGCGCGCCGGGCGGCCTGGTACGCGCGTTGGGACGACGGTCGCCACGCCTTGGTGCGCACGGTCGAGACCGTCTGCGTGTTGGCATGGCCCTCGGCGGACTCGATCGAGAGCCGGTCGTCGTCGGAGAAGATGCGGTGCAGCGCTGGTCGGTCGCGGTGCGTGTGGCTCAGGTGGATCGCGTGCTTGAGCGTGAGCGTGTGCTGGTTTGGCGGGGCGGCCGGTGCCGAGAATGGCAGCTGAGGTGTTACTGCCGCACTGGCAGATGCTGCCAGTGCGATCAGAGCGAGTCGGACAATCATGTTGGCGACAGAGAGCGAGTGGCGTCGGCCGCGTCGGCGTTCCAACAAGCTGAGACTGAGGGCCCAATATCTTCACTCGTGTCGTCGGCGGGCCTGGATCTATTCTAGGGCTTTTAATAGCTATACGAAGCTTGAGAGTACGAAATCAAGTCGTGTTTGGATGAAGCCGGAGCAATATTGCATGTATGCGCGTCGGCGCTCGAGAAGCCCATTGCACGGTTCGTCGCTCTCGCCTTCCAACCACCACCCCGACCTCCGATTACGACTCTTCTGCTCTCCCCTAGGCTCGTAGCTCCACGCCTCTGCCCCGCCCGAGCGCTCTTCGGCACCTCCTCGACCCAGATGAGCAAGCGCCCCGCCTCGGACGCGTTCTCAGCCGCCGGTCCAGGGCAGCCGCTCGCTGCATCGACCTCTTCGCCTCCAAAGAAGTCGCCGAAGCTCGCGGACGTCTTCGCAGCTGCCGCGGCCAGCAAGACGGCCTTCTGGCGCGACCGCGTCTCGCCGCACTGCCCGCACGGAGTCCACGGCTCGCCAAAGGGGTCGTTGAAAGTGGCCGCGTTCGACCTCGATGGGACGCTGATTAAGGTCAAGTCGGGCGCAAAGGCGAGTAGAACGTCTGGTGGCAGAAGCCGGCGCTGACGAGTCAAGTTGGCGGCAGTTTCCCAAGACTAAGGATGATTGGACCTGGTTATACCCCGAGGTACCGAAAGTCCTCAGGCAGCTCGTGGAGGATGGGTGCGCTCTTGGTTACGAGCGTACCGTGCGCGACGACGTCCTGACCGCTGCCCTCGCAGCTTCGCGATCGTCTTCATCTCGAACCAAGCAGGTCAGGAATGCCTTTCGATACTCTGCACGGTGTACAAAGTCTGATGAGAAAATCCCAGGCGCACCTGGGCAGCAAAAAAAGTTCATCGACAAGATGCCCGAAATCGCGCTCAACCTCAAGGTGCCCTTCCACGCGTTCGCGGCCTTTGAACGCGACGAGTACCGGAAACCTGCGACGGGGATGTGGGACAGCTACGTTGCCGACTTCAACGAGGGCGTGCCCGTTGGTGCGCGCTTCCTCTTGCACCGGAACTCCGGGCGAAGCGCTGACCCTTCGCATGAGGCAGACCTGACCCAGAGCTTCTACGTCGGGGATGCAGCCGGCCGGCCGAGGACGGCCACATCAGACCCAGACCACTCTGACTGCGACAGCAGTGCGCGCCCCTCCTTCCAGGCTGCCGCCGAACGCTGACCAGCTGGCCCCGCCCCCAGAGTTGGCGCTCAACATAGGCACCTCATTCCAGACACCAGAAGAGTACTTCCGAAAGCTTCCACAACCCCTTCCTCGCCTTTCTGGCTGGGACTCGAGCACACACGACCACTCTGGTGAGTCGCCTACTCCTCGCGAGCAACCGTTGCGCTGACCACGATCTGCAGTTCCACTCTACAGCCCCACCGCCTCTCCGCTTGTCCCCAAGCACTCCGAGTTTGCTACGCCACCTCCAGACGTCGTGCGCTAGCCCTTTCACGTATGCGCTCAAGAAGCTCACAGGTCACGACCGCTTCGCAGGTCCTCTTCATCGGCCTCCCCGCCTCCGGCAAGACAACGCTCTACAACACATTCTTCAAGCCTGCCAACTACGTTCACATTGTATGCCAATCTCACTGACTTCCCTTACTCCACCTTGACGTTTCGCGCCCCGCAGAATCAAGACACGCTCAAAACGCGTCCAGCGTGCCTCGCGCTGCTCCGCGCGTCGCTCACAGCCTCGCCCCCGCGCTCATGCGTGATCGATAACACGAACCCGTCTGCGGCGACGCGGGCCGAGTACGTCTCGCTCGTGCGCGAGGTCTGTCCGGGCGCGCGCATCCGCGCGTTCGTGTTCGACGCGAGCCTCGACGTTGCCAAGCACAACTCGGTGTACCGTGCGCTGCAGACGAGGGGGAAGAATGAGGGAAGGAGGGACGTGCTACCGCTCGCGGCGTTCTTGATGTTTGAAAAGGGGTTCGAAGTCGTGAAGCCAGCGGAGGGTAAGCTCAGCTCGTTGGATTCGTGCTGGATGTCAGAAGCTGACGGAAGCTTTCCTGAAGGCTTCGACGAAGTCAAGCACATCGCGTTCAAGATCGACGACGAGGAGGAGCGCAAGCGCTGGGTCAAGTGGCTCGGTGGAGTCTACCCAGAGCCGAAGGCCCGCAAGTAATCGACGGGCGGAGCGTGCCTCACCTGCTGAAATACCAGCGTACACTGGCCGTGATCCCGCGTGCCTTGTATACTCGATGTAGCTAGCAGTCCAGCCTCCACCAGCTCTGCACTGACAGGGCAGAGGAGCGCTTCCTGGGAGGGTTTCAGGAGATCGCAATACGCAGCAGCGAATTTGGATAGTCTCGAAGTCTCTCGGTTCTTGTCGTTGAGCTTAGCGAAAGTCAATTTTGCATTTGGGGTTCTCGACGCCGCGGCGGAGCACCTTCACCGACGGTCCAGCGCCCAGTGTCTATTCAGTGGTTGGCGAGATTTACAAATGAATCTGAACATCCAAGTCAGCGGGCATCCGTGTTCAGGGAGAATGGTCGGAACTCACGTGGGAGCAAGAACGCTCTACCCTTAGGGGTAGCAAACCCGGGGGCAGGTTCCCTTGTACTGGGGCCACCAGAAAGGAACCGTGATACCGGAGGGTGCACTCCAACTGGCCGGAGGTGACCACCAGGGAATGACGAGCGGGCGGAAGGTCGACGGGAGCGAGAATGAGCCGCTCGAGGGTGCCCAGGACTTCGGCGGCGCCCATCCGAATCCGCTACATATGAGGACATCAGCTCGGTAAGAGTACAGGTCATCAGTATACGTACGTTCCGAACCAGAGCCAACCCGACGGGTACCCTGAGGGGAGCGACTCGCCCGAGCCGTTCAAGCTGCGAAAGTCGTGAATTAGCTCGCGAAGACGGCGGACGAGATCAGGAGCACGCACGGGTATCCATCCGATCCGGACTGTGAATTTTTTTCGAAGATGTCAGGATCAAGCATTTGTCATTAATGCTGTAACTACGCACCCCAGAGCACGACCACGAAGGGCTCGGCTTGCCCGAGTTGGAAGTTCCAGTTGCCGACGGGGAGAGCGAAGTACCCGTGCCCGTGCCGTGCGAGTTCAGTGCCGAAGATCCTTCACTGAGAATCCCGCCAGTAGGGAAAGCCTGTGGGTGGAGATGCATTCAGCGCGAGCTCGTCGCACTGGCGAGCAGATAGCGATGAACTCACGGAGGACCCAAACGAGACAGCGGTCTTCGAAGAAACGGACGAGAACCCTCCAATTCCAGCCGAAGCAGTGGACTCTGTGGGCACATCCATCAGTGGAAACCCTGATCGCTTCGGAAGCGGGACGACGAACCATGGGGCACACCCGTACCCGTCGCGGCAGGACTGGAAGACGACTTCAATCCACCCCAGCCAGTCGGTGCGTACGATCCAGCGGCCGACCAGAGTGAGGACCATCCAAAGCCGCTGTGCGAGGGGGTCCCGACGCTAAACGGAACTCCCCAGGACGCGACGCCGGAACTTTCGCCATGGTGAGGAACGCCAGTCGAGAGTCCTCCGGTAGGAATCACTCCAGATGAGAGCGAGAATCCTGAACCGGATGGTCCGGAACCCGAGTTGTCAGGATAGGCACCAGTGGAAGCCTGTGCGAGATCAAAGTCAGCGAAAGTGTAAGAGGGAGCGAGTGGAGTGAAGTGCGGCGCACAGGCTTAGTAGCACTGGACAGGGAAGTCGTATCGATGTAACTCGCGGTCTGCGACCCCGGGACGGTGCCAGACTTGCTTGGCTTTCCGCCCTTGCCCGTGGTGTCGGATGGGAGGGCAGTCGAGGTGGTCTCGACGGCGGGCGAGGACGAGTGGTGAGTGTGTCCGCCACCGGAAGGAGAGTTTCCTGCGACTTACTTCCATCAATTTCTGACATCAGCGGCGAAAGAGGGATCCTCCTACCAGAGCCGGCAGACGACCAGGAGGACGTCCAGACGGTCTGCTCGCCTCCACTAGGCGAGTTTCCTGCGAAGAAAGTGTTAGTACGGTGATAACGATACTTGCGACGGGAACGCCACCACTTGGTGAGCCCCCAGTCGAGCCGCCGGGGACAGATCCGGTACCGGAAGTCGATCCAGATCCTGACGGGTAGCTTCCCGATCCACCGTTCCCTCCACTGGCCGCCTAAGTGAAGGGAGGTCAGCGCACTGAGCGCAATAAAGACAGGTGGAAGGACCTCACAGGCTGGCTGGCGGAGCCAGAGTTCGAGTTTGTGAAGGCGTAGCTCGATCCTCCGTCACCGTGCCCATGTCTGCTGGTCGATGCGACGGGGAGGGCGGTGGAAGACGACTGCACACCGGGAGCTCCAGAGGACGGCGAGTTACCTGCTTTTCAAACATTCCAGCGAGGAACTCTCGAGAAGAGGCGAGCGTGACGAACCTCCAGCGTGCGACCAGGACGTCGCCCAAGACGACGGAGCGCCGGTCCCCTCGGAAGTCCAGGCGGACGACCACCCAGTTGGCGCGCTTCCGCCCGCCTTCGACCATGAAGTTGACCAAGAGGTGTGCTCCGACCATCCTGATGGTGCCGACCCTCCAGCGCCGTGCTGAGGTGCGCCACTGCTCGGGAAGCCCTGGCTTGCACCACCAGACGGCGCTCCGAAGCCGGACGCGGAGTAGATGGGGAGCGAGCCGGAACCCGAGTGAGCCGGGAAAGAGGCAGAAGGGTAACTCCCAGACTCGACCTGCTCGTAGCGTGAAGTCAGAGCCAGTCGGGCGCCGCGGGAATGGAATGTTCGCAGGCTCACGGGCGTGCTTGCACTTCCAACAAGCGAGGTCGTGTCGTCGAAGCTGGCCGTACTAGCTGCGGGAGTGCTACTTGGCGATACTCCGTTCCCTGGCTTCCCGGTTCCCGTCGATGCGACCGGAAGGGCCGTCGGTGTTGGCTGCGAGTGGGAATGGCCCGAGATCGAGCCGACGGGAGCTGCTTGAAGGGCACGCGTGAGCTACAGGTTCACGACGAAGCAAAGAAGAGGATTAGTCCTTACATCCAGATCCTGATGGCAGAATACCAGCGCTGGAGCCCGTGCCACCACCGTGCTGTGGCCACCAGCTGGGAATAGTCGTGATGCCCGACGGGACCTTCCACCCGCTAGGAGGACTCCACCAAGTGAACTTTCCGATCACGGGGATGAAGAACGGCGGAAGAGTGAAGGAATCGCCTCCGACCCAACCGATAGGGGGACCCCACTGAAGTTGTCGGATCAGTAATGGCTCGAGATGAGAAGAGCTGACGCGCTTACGCCGTAGCCACTGCGAGATCATCAGCGTCAGTATTCAGAGAATACGTCAATATGGACAACCCACACTCCAAAGTACAGCCAACCGCTCAATCCTCCAGCGGGAAGCGAGGCACCGGTGGGAGACAGGCTGCGAAGTAGACGGCGTCAGCGAGCGAGCTCGGTGGGAGTCGCCAATGTTGCGCACTGGAATCCATCCTTGCCAGACTACGGAACATGAGGCTTCAGTGATGTTCTAATCGGAAGCACTTGCCATAACGCACGCCGGAGCAGGTCCACGAGACGCTAGGGCGCGTCGTCAAGCCGCCGCTCGATCCACCAGCCTTGTACTGAGGCCACCAAGTCGGAGGCGAGATTGAGTGAGGGCAGACCCATGCGGATGGAGGAGACCACCAAATGAAAACGTAGATGCGAACGATGAATGCCGACGGAAGCTGGAAGGACCCGACGTTGGCTGGTACCCATCCTTTCGGAGGTCCCCACGAGTAACCGCTGAATGCACCACATTTAGCCAAAGCGTAGTATAGGAAAGGTAAAAACTCACAGTCCAAAGTACTTCCAACCACTCGGCAGATGCGACGGCAGAGCCAGCCCAGCCGCGTCGACGCTGCGAAGTACTTCACGGTCAGCGGGTTAAATTGAGCGATGGTGGCTCCACGTACTCATATCCATCAGTTCCAGACTGCGAGTGTTAACATCAGTACGAAGTTCAGAGATCGCTGGTTATTGTGCTCACTCCAGAACACTTCCAATTCCAGCTCGGGCGCGAGCCGGACCCAGACACGGATCCGCTGGACCCGTGCTGAGGCCACCACGAGGGTGCAGAGACTCCCGACTGGAGCTGGAAGCTCGCCGGAGGCGACCACCAGGTCCAAAGCGTCAAGTTGAGAACGAAGACCTCCGGGAGCCTGAACGTGTTGCTCGGCGGAACCCATCCTGCCGCGGAGCCTCGAGTCAGCCAGTACCGAGCAGACCGGACGCGCGCACTCACCCTTCGCAGGTCCCCAGCCGTAACCGATGCCAAAAAAGAGCCACTCAGAGGGCAGGTAGTGTGGGACAGAAGACCCCAGGTGATCCAGGCTGCGCAGGGGAGGCGGTGAGCTCGTGAGCAAGCCAAGGCTCCACGCTAAGATCTCACTGGTAACCATCAGTGCCAGACTGCGCGAAGAAAAAAGTGTCAGGATGTGTATCCAGCAGCTTTCACCGAGACTGCGCTGAGCAGCGCCGGAGGAGCGCTGCCCTCCGTCGACTGCCTTCCCAACCACGCACTCTTGTTGACTCACCTTGTTGCACCTCCAACTGATCGAGGGTTTGGAAGAAGACCCAGATACCGAAGAGGATGACGACGCCGAAGCCGACATCACAGCAGAGGCCGAACTTGTTGCCGCGACAGACGTCGCCGACGACGACGCCGGGTCGGTCCAGATGGACGTCCACGCCGAAGTGTGGACGGCATCCTCTGCAACGTCGATCGAGCGCTGCTCCCGAGATCTACGTGCCGCGACTGATGTGAAGAGTATGGCCCCAAGGGCGAAGGCTGACGACTTTCGCATGTTGGACCGGGCTATGCGAGACGCAGAAGGTCAGCTCCACAAGGCTTCGCGGCGGCGAGCGATCGAGGTCCAAACCAGAAATGGGAGTCGTCAAATGAGTGACAGCTTGGAGAGAGAGAGACTGAGCGGGAGCTTTATAGGACTGTCATCGCAAGGGCCCCGCTCATAGGAGCGCGTTCCCGTGCGCGGAGGGGATGCTGCCTGGCGAGACGTGCCCTAAATTGAACTCAAACACCGAGATCTAAGTACGCTCTTTTGACAGGAGGAACGTGTCCGCTTCTTGCCGTGGCGCCTGAGGGAACAGGAGCACCAGGCGATCCACTCAGAGGGCGTTTGCCAACTTCTACGCATTGGAAGCTCCGCATGTTCGGTGAACCAATGCAGAGGCCAGTTTTCTGCTCACATCTCGGATCAGTGCTACTCAGGCTCTTAAAGGTGAATTCAGGCGCACCTTGAGGCCCAAACAGCGCGAGGAGGGGTCTCGAACAGGCAGGGGCCGGCGCAGCATACGCTGCGACGAGGTCAGGATGCTGAAATGTCCGCTTCAGTGGTTTCTCCTCGCCGATTCTGCGACAGCTCCTTGGATCTGCAGGTAAGTGGCGGACGGACTGGAAGACCGTCCGCGTTCGGCGCGATGGTGCGGGTGTCGGCCAGCCTCAACTTCCCGAGGAGTGTAAGTTGTCGGAGGAACATACATGTACGTCAGCACAGCCGAAATCGGGAGCTTTGGTGGTGGAGGGAAAAGGACGGAGCCGGGTCAAAGGTACCACCGGCCTCGCCGGGAGCTGCAAGCAGGGGGGGTGACACTGAAGTCGGCACTAAGTGGCGAGAAGAGAAGAATGACAGATCTAGGCTGCAAATTGTTGGAGTCCAATCGAAGCTGTTGCGAGTGGCCAGGTGGCCCGGGCTGAAGGCATCGAGCCGCCGACGGCCGAGCTGCCGAGCAGTGCCACCGACTTGCCGCACTGCTCAAGGCATCAGCGTCGCTCCCCCCATGTGTCCACCCTGATCAGAACGCACCTTGGATGGCGTGGAGTTGTATTCATCCACTTCCTCGCCCGTGATCCGGGCGATCGAGGGCAGGACGCCGAGACTGCAATCTCGAGTCGGGCAGGCAGAGCAAGGAGATCCAGGCCGGTGACCAACGAGTCAGCCGCTTTCTTCAAGCGAGACGATCGAGCTTTGAGAGGAGGAGGAGCAGGTTGAATGGCGCCTGCAAGAGTCCGCCACGCCCTCCCTCTGCAGGTCCACCAGGACCTCCCAGGCGAGCAAATCAGCTGCACGAAGGTTGTAGATGTTCTGTCGAGGTCGGACATCTTTTCTACGGCGCATCCGCTGGCCGGGAGAGCTGAGACTCAGTACTGTGGCACGTGGGGTCACCCTTTCAGGCTGAACCATCGTGACTCAAGCAATGTAGAAGCTGAGTTACGGATCAAGATCCTGACAAACGCTGTCTTGGTCACAATCTTGTGAGAGCGTCAGGGAGGCGAAGGTCCCTCGAGCGAACCCTCTGCCTGCACGCTTGCCCCTTCGACGTCCTCGTCCACCTCTTTCTGGTTTAAAATTCAATTGAATACCAGGTACGTTGCGAAAAAGATGCCGGGATTCACTAACATCTTAAACCTTGAACCTTGTCCGGCGCGACCCGCTTCTCGACCCATCGAGTGTGTATCACTCGAGCTGGGCACCTTTTTTGCACGTGAATCTGACCTAATGCCAATAATCCAGTTGCGCATACTCTAAACTGCCTTTCAACAGCTTTACTGGCTTTCGTTGGCACATTTGGGGGGAGTCCGCGGACTTTGCCACCACGACGTCGGACGTCGGCGCGCGCCGG
>ERZ1463038.550-NODE-550-length-13125-cov-14.995103_pt1 | contig 13125 bp, 16 predicted proteins | sample MGYA00564479_ERZ1463038 | MGnify/ENA primary metagenome ERZ1463038 (study PRJEB39244, sample SAMEA3635134) | Helicobacter pylori | study: EMG produced TPA metagenomics assembly of PRJEB11511 data set (Assembly of a 5300-year-old Helicobacter pylori...
TTTCCCTACACGACGCTCTTCCGATCTCTCACCGCAAGAAGTACATGGAGCCCGAATTTCTCAAGGACGACCTAGAAGGCTTCAAGTTTGATAAATCGGAGCTTGCCTTCTCGCGCCGCCTTCAACTCGACCTCGACGACACTCGCGAGCGCATCAAAGGGTCGGAGTGAAGCCCAACTCTGTGACCGACGCAAAGCTGATGCTCGCGAATTGGCAGGGCGGTCACACGGGAACTTCCGTTCAACGTTCCTTTCTCGGCGAAGTCGAGCGTCATCCTGCTCTCGATCGGTGGCTGGAAGCAGCTCGCGCTCGACTGCCTCGACGCTGTCCGCCCTGTCGTCAACAACACCGTCGAGCAGCTCGTCCAAAGGCACTTCGGTCGCTTCGAGGGAGGCCCACTTCGGGGGAAAGTTTCGTGAGCTTCCAGTATCACTCCTTCGCCATGTCTTCACTGAGCGAACCGGCTCGTAGGACCATCATCGACGCTGAGATTGAGCGTCGGTACGACGTCGCCCGGTCGCACGTCCTCTGGCTCTGCTCCCTCGACGACGTGCCGTACACCCAAAACAATCACTACTTCTCGTCTACCCGAGAGAAGGTCTTGACTCACTACCACGAGATGCGCCAGGGATTCGACCCCGACGACCTTGCGACGGAGGCACGCCAGGCGCTTTCGTCGGCGCTTGCAGGAGGCGGGCTCCCGACCAACCTCGCGAACCTCGCGCGTCTCTTTCCAGTCGACAGCTACGAGGAGGAGCTCATCACGATGGCGGAGACGCGCGCGTACTTCCAGATCTCGTTCAAGGTGGGCTGTTGCTCGCGCCGTGCTCTGGCTTCTGCAGCTAACAAAATATCGAGTCCACAGCGCATCATCGACGACATCCCCCGCGCGATCGATGCCGACTTCGTTCGCCCCCTGGCCCAGGCGCTCCTCAAGCGACTCGTCGAAGGGCTCGGGATCCACCAGGACGGAGGCGCCGACGCCGCTCGTGCGTGGCTGGCCGAGAGCCAGGAGGTCGCGATGGAGCGCGAGGAGCTCGGGCGCAACAAGGAACTGTTGGAGAAGGCGAGGCAGTCCCTGAGCTCGTTCGGGATGTCGCGCGCGGGTGCCCGCAGTTGATGGCAGACTTGGTGGTGTGTGGAGTCTCGTAATTCAGAAATCTTTCTCAGGACCGAATGCATGCTCGTCACACTCTTTCACCAATACCCATCATTTATTGTATGTGCGGCTCAGCGACTCCCAGCCTGGTGGCCAGCACTTCAGCGCTTCGGGATCAACGTTCGATGAACTTCAAAGCAGGAGGCCGGAAGTGTGCTGTGAGATCGACTCAATGACCACAGTTCCTCGGAATCTCAATCCACAGATGAAAGCTTTACAACCCAACACCTGAGACGACCCGCATCTCGGTAGCCGAGGTTGAGTTTGGCGAGCCGTTGCTTTCTGCGCCTCCGGGTGCGCCTAGTTAACAAATATAAGCCTGTATCAGGTTACAACGAGTAAAACTTGCGACTTGCTGTCGGTTTTCCCACTTTGAAACATCGGCGATGGCACCTCATCCGGTCCTGCAAAGCCAACCATGTACTCGTTTCGCTCCATTGAGCTTCGCCGAGTCTTTTCGGCGATGGTGAGAGTAGTAACGAGGGACAAACCATAGAGCTCCGGAAGTGGTCGAGTGAAGGCATACACAACAGCCCTGTGTATACGATAGAGTGTTGTCAGCTCGAAACACACCTGTATTGTCTGTCTGCGACTGGAAGTCGTACGGAGCCGTAGCGTTCTGCTTCATCACAAGGACGGTTATAGCTAAATGTTTGAAATCGAACGAATCTCGAGTGTCAGTTGCGGAGCTTTTGTGTCTCTTTGTATCCCACGCACCCGCGGCGACGGAGAACGCGGTGGTCGGGAGCGAGGACTGCGCCGTCATGCGTGCCACGAGCCGAAAGTAGCCCTCGGATCGTGCGGTTCCCCAGCTCAGCTGACTTCGAAGAATAATGAGATCTGCTCCAATTGGTATCATTAGCCTGTAGTTCAGCTGTGCCGATACACGGTCTTGCTCTCACAGCTCTGAGGGATGCTCGTCAGGGTTTGTGCCCAATAAGTAATCTTGATTTCTACGTACCATACTGATCAGGAGGTCTATGCCACCCGCAAGTAACAGCCAAACGCTGTTCGCAGCAGGCCACGAGACACCAATGACCGTGGAGCGGTCTCCCGCAGCGAAGTCGCGGAAGAAGCGGTGAAAGTAGCTGACGGCGAGAAATTCAGCTCAATCAACTCACTGCAATCAACACCCTCACAATGTTGCGAGTGCCATGACGAGGATTTCTAAAACCAACGAAATGGCAAATGCTGCGACGAACGCCCGGCGACGAAGCCCATTAGGGACGACCTTCAAGGGCATCAAAGTTCAGTAATATTACTTGGAGTACGGACTATCTCTTCCTCACCATGCTTGCACGGATGATCATGATCGCCTGCACACAGACCGAGATCACGCCAAGAAGCGGCACCTGCCACTGCTGGGCCTCCGTCTTCCCATAAAAATCGACCTCCTGCGTCGTTCCATAGTGCCATAGAGTGTAGAATGCTGTGCCGGTATCCAGGGTACAAAACAGCAAAACGACGGAGAACGCCGCGCGGAGCTTCAAGGAAAAGCGCTGCCATTGTGCGCTGAGGACGAACTGGAGTCCGCAGGTGGCGAGGAGGCTCCAAAGAACGAGGTTGACGCAGTCGCCGATGATTATGGGTCCGACCTTGTGCGCAACGTGCGTTAGTTGATGATGGGAAGGAGTACGCCACCGACGCTCAGCCGCAGCACTCACCAATGCTGTCTGGAGCGTCTGGGAGCCTGCCGATCCGTAGGTGTACGACATTCGCGAGTACGCTTCGATCTCTGACTGAAGGAGGCGAGCAAGTCAGGATGCAAGAGTGAGAGGCGAGTGGGAAAGGTGCCTTGGGACCCAAAGCTCCGACAATTGGGCCACTTTTGGATCCATGGGAGATGAGCAGGTAGTTCCAGGGTATTATGGTGTCGCTTTTCCCGTTCGTCGGATGATCGGCCCCGAATAGCGATGTTCAAGTCGAGCCTGGTGCGAAGCGCGGATCTGCGACGCGGGGATTTCCACCTGCAAGCTAGAATGGACTCCTAGGGGTCACCAGCGTGATCCCAGCATCGTATTCACTTCAATCATATATCTGCCATTTAAGAAGGTACGATTGACGATCTTACTCAACGTGGGACGAGGGGAGTGGCGCCGGAGCTCCGGACCTCGACGTCGCCGTCACGGAGGTGCCACCCGGGTGAACGTGGGGCAGAGTCGCCAGATGGTCAATCGTAAACCTCTCTGAGGTCGGATTCGGCGACCTCAAGAGCTGCCTGGCGACTTCGAGTGCTCGTTCAGCGCGACGCGGCCAGAAGCGGGCGAAGCCGAGCTGGGCCCGCCCCACCTGAATCAGCGTGACCAACGCCGCGCCGCCTTTCTTCCTTCGAAGGCGGCGATTCTTCCCCTTCACCTCTTACCTTCACCTCGCAGCCTTACCTCATCTACGTTCGTATCACCTCAGCCTCCCCGCACCTCCCCCACCGCTCCGCGCCCCGCCCCCGCCGTCCGACGCGCAATACGAGAGCTGACCTCGTTGCTGCTTACAGATCAGCAAGACTCATGCCCGTCAGAAACCTCTTGATCACTGGCGCCTCGGGCTACATGTGAGAGCTACAAAGCATATCTTGAACACGAGAACAGGCGCTGATGGCTCGAAGGACTCAGCGGCGGCACGGTGCTGAAGCACCTCCTCGCCTCTCCGTCGGCCAACGAGTTGGTCATCTTCGCACTCGTGAGGTCTGACAAGCAATTTGAGGAAGTGAAGAAGATGGGGGCCGTGACGCCACTCCGTGGCGACCTCTCGGACGGAGACGCCCTTCGTGCCGCCGTCGAGGACAACAAGAGTGTGCCGAGCGTGACTTTTCGATGTCAGGTGGCGGAGAGCTGATTTTCTTTTGGTGGATCTCAGTCTCAATCGTGGTCGAGACCGCCGATGCGATGACTTTTGCGCCTGCGAAGGCGCTTATGGAGGGCCTCGCCGCTGTCGGCTCCGCGACCGGCATCGAGCCCCACTTCTTCCACGTATGTACCTCCAGGTAGTCTTCCGGGATGGTGCTGAGCTCATAAGGACGCAGACTTCGGGTGCAAAGTTGCTCTCAAGTCACACGGGCGTCGACACACTCGAAACGCTCTCCGACGTCGGCGTCGCAACGTACAACCTACAGAAGCGCCAGACTTCCCCCTTCCCGCCGATGGCTGCAGTGAGCGAAGAAAAATTACACTTACGCTTACCTGGAGCTGATTTGCCGGTCCAGGTCATCCCGGTCAACACGCAGATCATCGACTTCGCCGAGGCGAACGGGATCCGCTCGTACATAGTCGTGCCGCCCATGGTCTGTGAGTTTTTACATCTATATATGCCTTCGGAACCTCGCTGATATAAATGAGCTCGCTCAGATGGACCGGGCGAGGGCTTCGGCAACAAGACCTCGATCCAGATTGTCGCACTGTTCAAGATCCTTCGCGCGACGGGCAAGGTTTTCCAGGTCGACCCGACCGTGACTGTGAGCCTTCCCAACTTTATGACTTAGTAGTAAACCGACACTAACAAGGTCCCTGCGACAGTCCTGGATTCTCTGCCACATCCTCGACCTCACCTCGCTCTACCTCGCCCTCATCTCCGCGATTCTTTCGTCGACTCCTCCTCCCTCTGGCCTCCACGGTTTCTACATTGCCGAGAACGGTAGGTTCAAGTGGAACGACCTCTCGCAGGGCATCGCCGCCAAGCTCGGGCTCGATACGACGGTTGTGCAGGCGCAGCCGGCCGATGTCGAGGAGATGGGTCGCGTGCTCGGAGTCCCCGGCGCGTTCGTTCCAGTTTCAGTGGCAGGGAGGTGAGCCATGCGTCAAGTTTGAGTGACAGCAAGTGCTGACAAGAGCTGTGTGGCGCAGCTGCAACCTGCGCGGCGACAATGGTCGTTCGATCGGCTGGACGCCCAGGTTCGGCGTCGACCACCTCCTCAGCGAGGCTGGAGTGGGAAGCGACACCTTGCTCATGCTGAAGGAACTCGAGGGGAAGGCGACACTCTGAAGTGGGGCGGATCTGGACGAAAGTGTCGACCCCACTTGAGTATGTGGCGGCGCACGAGTTGTGGCGTGCGACGCAGGGGGTGTTGCTCCGGTCCATCGACGCCGTAATCAAACGCACAATCACTATTGTTGTCGAGCGTGCTTGCTTGGGGATGAGGAGCGAACCACGCGACGAGTTTAACCTCGCCACGCACGGCTCGCAGCCGTTCCGCCGGCAAGCGACAGCCCGGCTTTCCTCCAGCCCAGAAAGCATTAGGAGCCCGACAAGCAAAGTGATAAACAAACACTGAAGCACGATGAATCGCAGCGCGCCCTCGCTCGTCGTGCACACTCTACACGCCCCAAAGCGGGCACTCAGGCCTCAGGTCTCATTGCCCGTCGACGTCCATCGGTTGTGGCTGCTCCGAGTCGCCAGCCGCCGCGCTCTCGGCCGTCTTCGCGGCCCACTGCGCGACATCCTCCTTCTCTGGTGCCTGGGCTGGTGGTGGGGCAGGCGCCGCTGCGGGTGCTGGCGCCGGGACGGGCGAGACCTTGGGGGCGGCGGGGACGACCTTGCGGCGACCCTTCTTGACCGGAGCGACGCCCGAGAAGCCGGTCGTGGACGGGTGGCTCGGGTGGTTCTCGTCTGAGGGGTCGAGCAGCGCGCCGTCGCCCTCGGCGCGCTTCGTGAGCGCGAGCGCGAGGGGGATCGTTGGCGGGATCACTTCTGTGGGCGGCAAGTGTCGCGAATAGTAGCGGCAGGCAGGAAGAGACGGGCAGGAGAGTCAGAAAAGGCGGCGAGGTGGGGCGCGAAGGGGGACGGACCCGAGAGGTAGAACCACTGGTTCCCACGCCCGGTCACGGTCGCTATTCCATCGTTCAAGACGTCGGCGTGAGCGCCAAGGTCACTCGCGCAAAGAGCAGACTGACCGAGGTCCTGGTACTTGAGCGTCTTCGCCCGCTTGGCGAGCCTCGCCTGCGCGTGAGACTGGAGCGCGATCTTGCCGATCATGAACTCCTGCTCGCCCAGATCGTCAGCCCAGGGGCTCGGTCGTCTGGCTCAGCGCGAAACGCGACGCACGGCCGCCTTGCCGATGAGGAAGATGGCCTCCTTGGAGCACAGGCGCACGTCCTGGTCGGCCTTGATGATCCGGTTCGTGCGCGCGATCGGGATCAACGACGTTCCGACATCGGTTGGGGGAGAGGAGAGTACCATCAGAGGCGAGTGTGGCGAGTGAGGCGTGTGTGGGGAGGACGCGAACGAGCGGCGCGCGTGGTGAGCTCGAGGAGGCCAACGCGACTGCGGATAGACGCGACGGCGCCGCCAGTCCTGTTTAACTTTGCATGCTGGTGGAGCCTTGCTTCCAACTCCACTTCGACAACTCCACTTTCAACAGATATGCATGTGGAAAAAGAACGGCGCCCTACTCGTCCGCGTGCCGCGTCAAGAGGCCGACACCGCCCAGTCGCAGGGACTAGGGGAGAATAGCCCCCAGTTAGTCGTGATTGAGTGGTAGTTACACAATTTTTGACCTTCCAAACCGATCGTCGTCGCCCTCCGACTCGGAGTCGGTGTGGACGTCTGCGACTGGCGTCCGCGCGGGAGTGGGGAGCGTCACAGGCCGTTTCAGGGCATAGTAGGGCTTGAAGATGACTGGTTTCCCTGGTCTGATCGTGTACGGGAACGATGAGTTTGTAGACGTCGGAATGCGTTCGGCCTGGAGATGCTCGACTCACACATCGCGTTCGATGCCGAGTCGCAGCCTCGTCAAGGGCTCAAGGAAGGAAAGCAACCTAGAAAAGAGTTAGAGGGCGTACTTTCAGAGTGCTAGAGGTGTTCGCTCACCCCTTTGGCCCGTCGGGCGTCCTCGTCCCGTACTCACGAAGCAGCTGCCTCGTAAGTACCTCTGCCTTGTCGACCCACTCGCTCGCCGAGTCGTTCTCGCAGTTGAGCCACTCCTCCGAAAGTTCCTTGGACCAAAGATTTTTCGCCCCGGGCTGAAGGTAGTTTGCGCTCCACAGGACGAAGAGCAGCGCGATGAGCGGAGTCAGGGATGCGTTGAGACTTTGTTGTGGAAGTCGCTGCTTGATCGAGGTCGTAAACGCTGATTGGGTGCCGAAAGGTGCAGAGGGAAAATCGATGAGTGGGGATGTGATGGAGGTGGGAAGGACAAAGGAGGCCGTGGAGGAAGGGTTTGGCGCAAGCGTGCCGACCGTGCGGACGAGGTCGGACGACACTTTGTCGAACGCGTTGTCGAGTTCGCGGAACGATAACCCTATCATCCAAAAGCGGAGTCTGATCCGAAGAAGGTGTCAACTCTGAATTCTCGAGAATCAAGCCACCGTGGCGAGTCCGAACCTCCACTTGACTCGCCAGGTCTGCAGCCGCGCAAGCACCTCAGGCCCATCATCGACGTCGTTCCTGCGAATCTTGATTCAGATTATGAGCAGTCCGATTCTTACCCCGAGTTCGACTCACCAGACTGGGTGCGCGGGCGGCGTGGTGTGTTCGCAAGGAACATACCATCCGCCATCGTCCCCGTCGGTCCCCTCAGCGCAGTTGCAACGAAAGGGAAGATGGAGCCGACCCATGACAGAGTGTGTTGTTGAGCGTCGACGCCGAAGATGAGCTCCCGGACTCCCCGGACGCGGACCTCGGCGGAGCCTGAGGAAGCGCGTCGCAGGCTCGCAGGCTGCAGCGCGGTGATTTGAGGCCGCGACGCTCAGCCGTTCTCGCGCCACAGCAGAGTTTAAAAACCAGGCGAATTGATGAGCTTGATTGAAACTTCGAGCCGTTCTGCGCCTTCGAGCACCTTCAGAGCGCGTGCTGGTCTAATCCACCCCTGGCCAGCCGAGTCATCGCTTGACGGCTTGAGCGCTTGCTGCTAAGTGGCTTTCGTGTGCCGAAAGCTGAGATTGTGATCATCGAGTGGGTGGTCGAAGCGAGAGAGGCGTTCATTTGAAAGTTGGGGAACGTCGATCAACGTCCTTGGGCCGGGGCGGCCGCTTCGGTCTTCGTCTGCCTCCCTCATCTCGCTCTGCTACCCAGCGCCCGGCCAGCCTTCCCCGAGCTCGTTGTCGCTCGTCTGCTCCGTGTACACCACCTCCGCCACCTCCGCCCGCTTGCCTTGCCCCCGGTTCAGCTCCGGCACGTGCCAGCCAGACCAGCAGCGGACTCGCCCGAGCGCCACTCGCACCGTTAACGACCACCATGAAGTGCGCCGAGCTTTCTTTGACACAAAGATCGAGGAAGATCGCACCTCGCGCTACTTCAACTCCACCGCGAGCGGAGCCGACAAAGTGCTGACCTTCGACCTCGTGGCGCAGCTACATCCAGCTGGAAAAGATTGGCGAGGGTACCTATGCGACCGTGCACAAGGTGTGTGACACTGTACTTGCTCAGCTGGACCGATCGTGCAAAGGATATGCGCGAGTCGGGTGGCGGGTGTCGGTGGGGCGCGGGCGCACCAGCTAACTGGAGCGCACTTGCAGGGCCGCTCGCGCATCACGAACGAGCTCGTTGCGCTCAAGGAGATCCACCTCGACGCCGAGGAGGGCACGCCGTCGACCGCGATCCGGGAGATCAGCCTCATGAAGGAGCTCCAGCACCCCAACATCGTCCGCCTGTACGACGTCATCCACACCGAGGCGAACCTCACCCTCGTCTTCGAGTGCATGGACCTCGACCTCAAGCAGTACATGGACTCGCACGGCAGCCACGGCGCGCTCGAGCCGGCCGTCGTGCGGAGCTTCATGTGGCAGCTGCTCAAGGGCACCGCGTTCTGCCACGCGAACCGCGTGCTCCACCGTGACCTCAAGCCGCAGAACCTGCTCATCAACAAGAAGGGGGAGCTCAAACTCGCCGACTTTGGCCTCGCGAGGTGCGGCGCGACCAGGAGCGACAAGCCAGGGGTGGGGCATACGCTGACCCTCTCCCGTCGCTTGATCCGCACAGGGCGTTCGGAATCCCGGTCAACACGTTCAGTAATGAGGTCGTCACGCTCTGGTACCGCGCACCGGACGTCCTGTTGGGGTCGCGAACCTACTCGACGAGCATCGACGTCTGGTCCTGCGGCTGCATCATGGGAGAGTGCGCCCTGCCTTCTGCATCTTGCTTGGGGCAACAAGGCTGACATTCTTCGAAGGATGATCTCGGGCGTGCCGCTCTTCCGGGGTCGCGACAACAACGACCAGCTGAACCAGATCTTCCGCATCCTGGGCACGCCGGACGAGGCCACATTCCGCCGCATCGTCGCCGAGTCGGTGAGTTCTTCTGCCCGAGTACTTTTGCGGAGAGAAGCGAAGGCGTTGCGAGGGCGCGCGAGCAATCCCGGCTGACCCTCCGCACGCTTCGCCCAGCCCGAGATCCAGCTCCGGCCGTTCCCGCGAATGCAGCGCATCTCCTTCTCGTCCCTCTACCCACGAGCGCACCCGGTCGGTACGTCCCCTTCACTGAGCCGTGCAAGCGCCGGTGCTCGCCACTGACTCGCGCCCACTCGCGCAGCGCTCGACCTCCTTGACAAACTCCTCCAGTTCGACCCGGCGCGCCGAATCGACTGCACCACCGCTCTCCACCACCCATACTTCGGTAACGGTACGTCCTTGGTCCCCCGCTCTTCCCCCACTCTCGAGCTGACGCCACCTCCAGCCGCCGCACAAGCCGCCGCGGCCGTGCAGCAGCAGGCGCCGGCATACGCCCAGCCAGCACAGTAATTATTGACTGCGCGGTAATCGAGGTTGATGGCGAGGGGACGAGCAGCCTTAGTCCTGGGGGCGGGCGTGTATCCGTGTGCGATTTGGGCTCTCGTGGGAGCGACGTCTGTAAACTGTGTCTGGTGAATGGCATACGACTCTGTAGATAGCACAGCCGGGGTCGGAATGCTCAAGATGAGCCTCAGGTCTACTTTTTCGAAGTCTGTCTGAACATGGAGAGAAGCACGACTGTTCCGACGACTTGAGCGGTACCAGGTGCTCGCTTCCACCCATTTCACCTCGCGCGTGCCATCTTGGTCCGGAGCAGCTCGTTCGCGAAGGTGGGTAGCTTGATGGTCTGGCGGGCTTGGTCTGCGAGCTGACGATCCGACAGGTCTCATGCAGGAGTCGCGGTCGGCGACGTCTGGGTCGTGGACGGGTCGCAGTGCTCGGTCGTCTCGGGGATAGAGCTCAAGAGATAGGTCTGCGATGCGAGGAGACGTTACCAAACTGCAAGAGGTGCGGGTGCGAGCCGTTCACGCGCTACACCGGTTCTCAAGAGTCGACGAGTGCGTACAGACTGTTCGCTTCTCTTCAACCCTTTCTTGAACGCGTCACCTAGGTTTTCAAGCCTAATTTATTGTTATTACTGCCTGTGATCCATTTACCACCCGGCACGAGCGTTGGACGCCGTGCGACCGAGGAGACTCAGAGACGCCTACGCCGGACAACGCCTTCCCAGCTCCGAGTGCAGCCTGAAGACCGGACCTAGCCATGTGTAAGTCCGTACTGAGGCTGGTTCGACTCCCACTCAAAAAATGATCGCGTGCCAGGGAGGCAGCGGGGCACGCGCTCCGACGACGCCGCCAAGGGGAGCAGGGAGATCCGCACGCGGGTCGCACGACCTCTCTGACAGCTGGATTTTACCTTGTCGTGATTTACTACTGTTGAATTGACAAGTGAGGCGTCGTGCAGCAGTAGAATTTCACCCTGACAAGCCTTCGCAGCCCTGCACCGCCCCCTCCTCGCACCGCGCACGTTGTGCCGTCCGGGTCCACCTCCAACTAGCGCCAGAAACGGCAGTAGGCTACGCATCCCCACCTGAACACTCAGAGATGCATGACGACCGTGCGGGCCATCCCGCCTCTTCCCCGCCTTTTCATCAGTAGCCGGTCGAGCGCTCGTTCGATGCCCCACATTTCGACGCTGCGATCTCGCTCGATCGGCCTCGTGCTCGCTCTCTCTCCCATCAACCAGTGAGGAAGACATGTCCGCACCGTACAAGGGATCCTGCTACTGCGGCGCGATCGAGGTCGAGCTCGCCGACGAGGTCGACGGAGGCATCCTCTGCCACTGCCGCGTTCGTCGCTCCCTCTCAGCCAGACCGTACTCGTACTGACCTGTTCCCCTGGCAGACCTGCCAAAAGCTCCACACGCACAACTCGTACAACATCCAGACGACGCAGGAGAAGTTCCGCGTCACCAAGGGCACCCCTTCCGTTCGTCTCCCGTCCACTACGCGTCATCCACGAGCTCATAAGCCTCATACCGTGCAGCAATACGACGACAACAAGACGGACAGCGGCAGCGCGATCCACCGCTACTTTTGCGGCTCCTGCGGGTCCGCGCTGTTTTCGTACCCGGACCTGTTCCCCGGTGCTGCTTTCGTCAAGGTGCGCTCTCGTCCCCGGGGGAGAAACAGGCGGGTTGGGACGGCGAGAGCTGACGGCGTCCGTGAGCAGATTGGCATCCTCGACCGCGCGGCCGAGATCAAGCCCAAGGCTGAGATCTGTACGTTTGCCCTGGTCCCTCAGCCCTTGTTTCGGAGCAACTAGCTGACAAGGAGTGCTGCTCAGACTGCGACACCGCCCTTGGCCACTCTGTGCTGTACGTGCCCCGCGCCTGTCCGAGTCGTCGGCCCCACATGAGCCTCGCTGACTTCAGTCCTACAGCGCCAAGGCTGCTGGCACGAAGCAGTTCGAGGGCTTCATGGCGAAGGAGGTCTGATCCAAAGAACGTATGCTGGAAGCTAAGGCCGATGGACGGACGGTGCCCAAATGAAAGTGATTGAAGTGTCGACCTCGAATGTCGACTCGCTTTTGTTGTGTGGGAGTCTGGGGTTGAGGCTGATGTCTCCAGGTGGAGAAAAATGGTGATGAGCCATCAATCGAGAGACATGCCGTGGAAAGCTCGAGATGAGCCCTGCATCGGACGCAAGCTCATTCGCCATCAGAAGCGCGCGCGCCGTTCCTCTTCCCCTCGTGTTGGCTGGTGGCGGTACAGAACGCGTGATTCAGATGTGAACTCGTATAGCTTTGACGTAGCTTCGGCTGGGTGTAGCGCTCTGCGCTCCGGTTGGCTCCACGCTCCGCCAACGACATCAGCTGCAATTAGCGTCGAGATCCCCAGTCATCGCCAAGAAGGAAACATTCGCCCAAAGTGGACCATGAAGACCTTTCGTTCTCCATTCTCCAGCAAATGTCTACGGCGCACTCGTCTCGCTCGCGCCACTGTCCGTTCTGGCCCTCTTGCCCCTGCCTTCCTCTTCCTTGCCACTGACCGCTGCCGCCTGCAACAAGACATCCGCAATCCCGCCCTCCTTCCACCCCTCGCCCTCGTCCAGGTGCTTGACCACATGTTCTCTCGCCCGCTTCAAGATGGAACTGGGGCACGCCTTCGACGCACGGTACATGCCAAACATGCGTCGCTTGCCAGGCGACGAGGACGCGTTGGCCGCGATGCAGCGCTGGTGATTGCAGCACCAGATTCCCGAGGTCCAGGTGTAGTAGGCTGGGAGTGGAAACGAGGAAGGCGCGCCCCAGGGGTGCGGTGCGGCGAGATTTTGCGGCGGCGGCGAGGCGGTTGGTGTGGGGAGAGTGAGTGGGAGCGGGAGCGAGAGAAGTGGCGAAGGTAAGCTCGGCTGCAAAGTGTCGTGTGAGGTTTCTTCATTGGGCTTGGCGCGGTCAAAGTCGAGCACGAACGGGTGATAGACTCCGCTTGCGAGGTGCGGCTGGCCATGGGCTCAAGGTGGCAGATGAAGTGCTCGCATACGCGTATTCGGTCGGGCTGATCGGATACTCGGCATGTGGGCCCACGATCTGCGCTCTCGACTTTGGATCAGCTCCGCTTCGCTTCGCGCATACATCAATAGGCTCGCACGCACCTGATGACCTCCCGCACCGACAGGCTCTCTCCCACTGCTCATCGCTCTCTCCCTCGACGTTCTCTCCACCACAACGGGCGTCTACATCCAGAAAAAAAACAGCGCCGTCAGCTCCGGAACGCGGAACGCGGCACGCGGGAGGGCCGGCCGAGAGTGGG
>ERZ1463038.551-NODE-551-length-13105-cov-14.374406_pt1 | contig 13105 bp, 19 predicted proteins | sample MGYA00564479_ERZ1463038 | MGnify/ENA primary metagenome ERZ1463038 (study PRJEB39244, sample SAMEA3635134) | Helicobacter pylori | study: EMG produced TPA metagenomics assembly of PRJEB11511 data set (Assembly of a 5300-year-old Helicobacter pylori...
GCGAGGAACCAGCGGTTTGTGCCTGCGCGGATGAGGAGGCGCGAGAGAGACGTGGGAGTGTGGGCGACCGGTTGGCGTCGCCAGTAGTGGGGCACCTTTGAGTCGCCGCCGTTTATGAACGCTTGCAAGGATCTTGATCAGTTAGAACGTCGCGCAGGATCCCTCAAGGCATTTAGTGTACAAAGCACCCGCTCTTATAATCGATCGAGGAAGTGGAGCGTCTTACTTAATGCGCGATTGGTTTTGCCGCACCGCGAGATGCACGCGCTTGCGATGCGGAGGACGAGCCGATCTATTCCAGCACGTACGATTGTTCGCAGCAGAATAAGTTGCCTGTTGAAATTGTCCAAGTGAATGTTGAGCGAGTCGGTAGCCCCTACGTGCGTCGCCTCAACTGGGATAGACAGGATGTGTTGCCGGATGCAGACGAAACTTAGGTTTGCTCGTCGTCGCGGCCTTCGCCATACGCAGTAAAAGCAGGTTCAGAGTGTTTGACAGAACATTCCACCTATCTCCTTCCATAGTGGATTGCCAAGACCGACGGGCGGAGCACGCGCGTCGTTCCGGAGAACGGAGGGCACGGTGGTAGTCGCGGCACCAGAAAAACTGGGCACCGCGGTGCTCCTGGCCTCACTATTATAGTACCCATGTCTGGCCAGAGCCGAAGGGACCGGAGAGTCATCCACCTGAATCTACTCTTCAAGGCGTACGAGTTCGCGCTCGACCGCACCCTCGCGAACGCCACCGCTCCGCAACACGAGCCCGAGCTTTCGAGCGCACTCGCCGAATCGTGCGTTGCACTTCGTCGAAACGACGCCTTGCTGACATCTGGTTATCAAGCGCCCAGCTTTTCATCGATACCGAGGACAGCCGGGCTCGCGTGCGTGCGACGAAGACGGACGGCGCCCACTTCCAGCAGAGTGCAGTCTGATGCTTCGAGCTGAGAGAGACGCATGGATTCTCTGATCAACAGATCAAGTCCGTCTACCTGACTTACGAGCCTATCAAAGGCAACACTCGAACGTGGGCGCACAACACCGTCACAATTAGCTCCAACTGTTGGCTCACTCTTCGATGGCAGCTTTGATAAAAGAGTCGAGCTCGTCGAAGGTGCATCCGCCCGGAACAGACGACTAGTTGCAAGTTTCCATGCGCACTCCGCCCCTCCACGCCACGCGACGGTTCAGCACAGCTCTTCGTCCGCGTGAGTCCGTATCGAGCCAGTCTGTGCCCAAGCTCTAGCTCACAGCGTCTCCCCACATATTCATCACACGCAGTGTCCCTGGTATGATGTTGCTCGATGAAATCACCGCGGCCAACCAGCGTCTCGGCGCCGCGCAAACGTCCGGGATGCCAGCCCCGGTAAATTATGCATGTCGTCGAGGTGATCCTGACGCAGTGATTGACACTCTCGCTGATTTAGAACTGGACTTGGAGCCCTGAGCTGGGGATGTTCACGGACGGGCGCGGAAACATCTACCACCCTGACGAGGAGATGCACTCGCTGGACAAGCGGGGCACGGGCCGCGCGCGCACCGCCGCACTCGGAGACAATCCAGTCGAAGTTAGGTCTCGGAGGGAGTACGTCTGAACAAATTATTGGGTCCTAAAAATGGTGGCTTCATGGAGACGGGCTCTTCACCTCGGAACACTCTCAACGCACCGGCACTGTCACGAAATGCCGGAACAGCTCTGGCTTGACGGACTTCCCCCGACGGTAACGGAGGAAGAAGTTACCGGGTTTCTTTTCTAAACGATTCCACCTAGCAACCACCGACACATCAGCCTGCGTGTCAGCCACAACGGGCGCGTCTGTCGAATGGGCACCGTGGACCTCGCGCCCGGTGTTGACAAGTTGGAAATTATTGAGGCGATACACAAGACCAGGCTGAACGGATACAACGTATCGGTCGCTCCAGTGCGGCACACGGGGGATGGGAGTCGCTGGAAGTGGTAAAGGGCGGAAATTGAAACTCTTCGTTTGCGAGCGGCACATCAGCCACAGGTTCTCATGCTACCAGACTCTCGATCGTCACATCGTCCAGATGGTCTCTAGTGACCCGAGAAAGGAGAGACCTGAAGGACGTCCAGAACTCTTGGACGACCTCGTCCGCGATGGTGCCCTCGAGGTAGACCACGGACACCGAGAATGGCCCTCCCGCCGTCGAACAGATCTGTCTCCCGGAGTCAGCTGAGCTCCAGCTGGTATCGCGATCAGACTCACATTCATGCCCAAGCATCCGCCGACCGCGCAGGCATTCTGCGCCCACGCGACGTCGACGCCGTCGGGCATCGCGACGACGCCCAGGTTGGACAAGTACGCCGAGTCTCGCCGAGGGTCCTCGGCATCCCTCCTGATCCTCAGAAACTCCACGCGTTCGCCGACCTTGCCGTTGGGGACGTACGCCGTCAGGCCCATGCGGCCCCGGGCGAGAGCGCGCGCTTGCGGCGAGACGAGGCGAGCGGCGTACGAGCGGCAGAGCGCCCAGAACGACGATTGGGGGGTGAGGTCGTGGTATTCCGTGTGTAGAGATGAGACGTAGTTTCCGGTGGCGGAGGGGTGGAGTGTAGGCGATCGGAGGGAGATGAGCGACGCGGTTTCGATCGACGACGCCGGTCCGAGGGTGCGGGCGAGGACGAGCGCCGCGACGAGGCAGCCGTGGATGAGCGAATGGAGCGTCGGCACGCCGTGGAGCTTTCCAACCGCTTTAAGGGCGGTAATTTGTGTCGAGGGCAGTGTCGTGAACAGGAGAGTGGTTCGCTGCGTGTAGGCGTTGGCGACGAGGGACGGGCCGGGGAAGATGGGGACTGTCGATGGCCTGAGGAATGGCGGAAGGTAAGGTACGAGCTTCGGGAGTACGAGTGCAGTGAGGATGGTCGACAGAAGCTGGGTGGTCGACGGCCGGATGTCGATTGTGAACTCGAGCGATGGCGCTGCGACGGACTTGACGCTCGCCAGATCCGGCGATGGAGCGCAGACAAGGGCGACCAGCTCCTCGAGCATCCCTTTCGTTCCCATCCCATCAGCGATCACGTGGTGAACGCTCAGCACGAGCCTGCGCGAGACGTCCTCCGGGACGCCGCTGACTCTCGCCATCGCGGCGGTACTCTCGAGCAGGGTGACCTTCCATAGCGGTCCTGTTTCGAGGCTGAGCTTCGAACCCACTTTTATTCCCAGCAGCAGCGCGTCCTCGACCGCAGAGCCGGCCTCAACTTGGATCTCTTCAAGGACCTCGACCGGCTGGACGTCGCGTGAATGGAAGCTTGGCTGGCATGATTGCGGGTCGGCTACGACGCATGATAGGAGTGGATGCCGCGCCAGGAGGGTCGCGATGGCGGCCTGGACGGCGCCGCCGGAGATGCGGAGTTGTGGCGGGAACGAGGCGACGAGGGAGAGGATCGGTTCGCAGGAGACGAGGGCCCGGGTGAGCTGGTAGCGTTCAAAGTGGCCCAGTGGCCTTTCCATGATGTTGACTTGGGGTCGCGTTGGATGCAACTTGAAGGACAAGAACTTGACGGCTCGCACCAGTGACTCCTCTTGCGCTCCGAATCGGCGCGTTGGCTCAGCACCGCCATTCCAGCGGCAGCTCCGAATCAGCAACCCCGACGGCGCTCCAAGGCAACCCCATGGCACCCGCCGCTGCACCAGTCGACCCCGCGCGACGGCGCAGCGCCGCGTTCCTCTCGTGGCCGATGTCCTGGGGCTCCTACCATACTTGCAGACTGTCGTACTTGGTCCATCGCGGGAAAATCGCGGTACTGGCGTCTTTGCGGCTCTCCGGAACCTACGTGACCCGCGGTCGCTCGAGCTAGACGCTGTCGAGAGCCACCATCGGCACGATCGACTGTACCGGTTTAGCAGCTACGAGCACGTCGGTGACGAGCCGTGGCAGTCGAGCCTTTCCTCCCTCATGCCTTCTCGACCCATCAAGCCCGACTTGCTTCGAGCTCGCGCTCCAGCACATGTCCACACTTTCCCACCTCGAGCTCACCCTCGGGCCCCGAATTCGCTTACACAACGTCAAAAAATTAACCTGTACCTTGCCACCCTGCTTCGCGAAACTAGAGTTTCTTCGAATCAACCCTGGCGATATTGACGAGCCGCTGCTCACTCGCATCATCTCGCTCCTCGCCCATTCCCAGCCGGGGACCCCGCACCCACTTCGATTGATCGAAATCAATGGAATCTGGCTCAAACACCACTCGGATCCGGAAGTCCTTCCCAACTTCTTTGACGCCCTGAAAGCTTTTGGAGCCACGTTGACCACGGTCACCGTCCACGACTCCCTCGCACCATCATTGGGCGATAGGGACGAGTTCATCGAGCGAACAATACAGCTCGTCAGCTTTGCCTCGGAACACAACATCCAAATTCGCCCCGATCCCCTCCATCTCTACCAAGTCTCCACCGTCAACGCGTCAACAGCGGTTTCGCCCGCCTCCCCGCCTTCCTCGCCATCTATCGCACCGCTGTCGAGAACCTTTCCGACTACTTCATTCGCCAGACCACGACCCTAGAGCTCGGCGACGACCTCGATGGACTCGTCCTACTCGCCATCGCGGCCGCACCCCTTCGTGCAGAGCAGCGCCGCCTCGAGCCAACCTCTCACCAGTCCGCGTCGATCGAAGCGCGCGACATCGGCAATCGCCTCCTCTCCCAGATCAAATCGACGCCACCCTGATCGCCGTCGCTCCTTCGCGCGGTGCACGAGGCGACGGAGGCGTCGCGGAGCGCAGTCGAGTCGTTGGACTCGGAGGAGCGCGCTCGAATGGTCGAGGACCGAGCCGGGGCGCTGAGATCCGTGCTCGATTTCGGGAGGAGGATGGCGGTGGAGGCCGAGGGTGCTGGCGACTTTGACAGGATGATGCAGGTCTCCGTCTGGTACCAGGATTTGGAGAAGCTGAGGGGGATCCGGCTTGCTTAAGGCAACTTGAGGCCATCGAGGTTGAATTTATGAAGTTACTTTCGTTAGAGATTGTCCCTTATGGTCGCGCGTGTATCTCCCCCCTTCCCGCGTCTCCGGGGGAGGGCGGAGGTGTCCCGACCTCGGCGCCTCGGCCCCGGTAGTGACCTTGACTGCCCGAGCCAAGCGTCCCGCACTGACGCGCTCTCTTCCTCTCCATCCACCTCAAAGCATGTCCGGGATGCTATCTGAGGCTCCCTTGTCCGCCTCGACGCTGCTTCTCGGTGCCGCAACTCTGCTCGTCGCTGCCTTCCTGAAGTCGTACAGTGATGGCCGCGCTATCGGCACTCGGCGGAGGGACGACTTGTTCTTTCCTCTGGAGACCACCTTCCTACTCGGTAACCTTCCAGTGGTGATGAAAAATTTGACTCGAGTCAATGATTGTGAGCAGCCACGCCTCGACGTGCCAGTGAAAGTGGGGCCGCGCCGCGGTGCTGATCGCGACCGTGTGCAGTCTTCCTCGAGCTATCGCTGAAGCACCCGGACTCAAAGAACATGAGCATCACACTTCCCTTTGATCGCATGCACATTCTCATGTCTCCCGAGGTGCTTTTGCAGCTCGAGTGCTGTCAAAGGAGCTGTTCTGACGCGAATGAATCCACAGAAGCTGGAGTGGATACAGCAGACGAACTTCAAGAACTATGCGAAAGGGAAGCAAGTGCATGACTGCCTGAGCGTTCTTGGGGACGGCATCTTTGCTGCCGACGGCGCAACCGTGAGTCAGCAGACGTTCGTCCGCGAGCGAGGCAGTGGGCTTACTCCGGCTTTTTAAAAGTGGCACGTTCAGCGAAAAGCGACGTCTAAGATATTTACTGCGAATACTTTCAGAGGCATCATCTCTGAGAGCGTCGACGCCACTCTGTCGACGCTTCGCTCCAGGATCGCGGATTTGGCTGCCTCCAGCTCCAACGAGGGTGCGTGCCAGCTCGAGCTTGGAATGGGTGAGACTGACCCCATCATGCTGGGCTAGAGTTTGACATGCGTTCATTGCTATACGCTTTCACAATGGACTCATTCTCGAGCCTTGCTTTCGGTGAAGCCGTCGGCGCTCTCGCCAGCGACAAGCCGCTGCCGTTCGCAACAGCATTCGACTACGTCCAGTCGCGGATGATGCTGCGGTTTTTTGAGATGTTCTGGAAGATAACAGAATGGTTCTCGGCGGACGGTCGACGCATGAGGGCGGAGGTCAAAGTCATCGACGACTTTGTGTACCGCATCATCGACGCTCGGCTGAGTCGCAAGGACCAGGACGCGAAGAACGAGGACACCGAGCGACCACGTGAAGATCTTCTTGACATGTACATGCGTCTGAGGCTCGAAGATGGGACACTCCTTACACGGGTGGGCCTTCGGTGCGTCCGTTAGTCTGGGTGCGCTCTCACGCTGACCTTCATTTCACAGCGACGCCGTGCTCAATCTCCTCATTGCGTGTCGAGACACGACGGCCCAACTTCTCTCATGGATTATCTTTCATCTCATGGTCAACCAGGACATACTGGCCGAAGTCAGACGAGAACTTAACGGCTCGCCCGCGGTGACATACGAAAACTTCAGGGGCCTGGTCTACATGAATGCCGTGTTCAACGAGGTTCATAAAGCTTGACATTATAGATACGATGTGTCTCTCTGACAACTTTTTACCTAGGGAGTTCGGCTTCACCCTGCGGTACCAAGCGTGCGTGCATTTCGACCCGCTGCTGGAATCACGCATTCACATGCTTGCAGGCTACCTGGGTCGCAACTGGCCCTGACCAGCTTCCCGATGGAACGAGAGTCGAGGTTATTGCTTCTAAACCATTCAGTAGAGCTTGTTAGCTGACATCGAGAGCACAGGCTGGCGACGCCGTGTTCTGGTCCGATTGGGTTATGGGCCGTTTGCCTGCGATCTGGGGCAACGACGCTCGTGTAGTCAATCCAAGGAGGTGGATCGACGGGAATGGTAGCCTCATGACTGTGTCAAGCTGGAAACTTGTGAGCCGCACCTCTTCAGAGCGGGGAGGCTCTCCGCTGACGTCAACATGGTCTCTCCAGCACGGCTTCAATGGAGGATATCGGCTGTCAGTAAAACGGGTGGTACAACGTATCGATCACTAAAATTCACGTGATTACAGATGTCTTGGTAAGCTAGGCTTCGAGGATCAGCAGTCTCCGCGACCAGCTGACGCTGCAGTCGCAGGCAAGACGCTCGCCACCTTTGAGGCAATCTCAGGTGCGAAGAACGCTACCGCTCTAAAAGATGCTCTAGCTGACCGCCTGTCTCAGTCCTGGCGATGCTTATCCAGAACTTCGACCTCAGCCTCGCGCCTGGCTGGCTCGAGAACGTCGAGATGGCCAAGACTGAGCGTACGCCCATGTATGGCTTAAGCCTCACGCTTCCGATGGCAGGTCTTCATACATCCTGCGGGATTACATCCACTGAGCCAATTCACAGAAGCACCCGATGATGATGAAGGTCCGAGTCCGCGACGGCTTCTGAGCTGAGTTACTTCCGTCTCAGAAGTCTGTGCAACGAAAGAGTGGACGTCGTGAAGTGAGGCTTATAATCAGATGTTGGACAGGTGTACCCAAAGTCCGGAAAAGTCCTATCGGCGGAAGTAGCTGCATCGGCCTGGTCACGATCACGTCGTTTACGTCTAGCTCAAGTGCGAGACTCCCCAGCTCAGTTGTCGAGGGTCCGAGGGGGAGGCGGGCTGTAGGTGACCATGGGTGGGCACGGAGCTTGAAAGAGCTTTGACTACTGGCACCCAAGGGTCGACGACAACGGGAGGAAGAGGAGCGGTCACTTTCAAGGATCGCGAGAGGTCCAATCGTCGCTTTCAAAAAAGGTCTGCGATCCACTAAAGACTGACAGATGTTTGGCATCAAGAACAAACAAGCACAGGGCTACTCAGCCCACCCAGTAACAGCCCAACAGGCGAGTCCCTCGCCCTCCCTAAGCCCCCAAGCGGTCGCGCAGTACACCCATCCACGAACCGACGCCCCTCAGCCCACCAATTTTCCCATTCAAATCCGACCCTATTCACTCGGGAACCTCGCGGAACCTTGCCGCGGTGCCGTTCTCGTGGACGACCTCGAGCGCCTGGACCTTTGTCCCGGCGGGGCCCTTGCCCTCGGTGAGCTGCTGGAGCATGACTAGGTAGTCGTCGTCGCTGATGCCCATGGCTGAGAAGGGGTTCATGACGTTGCCCTCCTCCGAGACAACCGAGGCGCCGAGGGCGTCCTGGATCTGGTCCGTCGAGAAGCCGAGCGCGCGCGGGATCTCGGCCATTTGCTGCATCACCTTGAGATGGATGAGGTGCTTCTGTGGACGAAAGGGAAGGGTGAGTGACTGGCCTGGAGTGGGAAGAATTGGCACGCACCTCGAGCATGCCGAGAAGGCCCTCTTTAGTGAACGGCTTGGGCAGGATGTCGTTCATGCCTGCAGCGGGGCGGGTTCAGCTCGCTGAGCCGAATCGAGCGCCGGAAGGAAGCTCACCGTGCGAAAAGTAGGTCATGATATCGTTCGGACCCGAGTTGCTCGTCATCGAGATGATGGGCGTCATAGGGTCGAACTGGCGAATGAGCGACGTCGCGGAGACACCTGAGGGGCGGCGGCGGTCAGCTCGAGCTTGTAATGGGGTTCAAGCGGGTCGGTGCGAACCATCCAGGTTCGGCATGACGATATCCTGGAGTCAAGAGAGAGTCAGCGAAAGCGCAGCCTCGGAAAAGCGGGAAGGGGCGCACCATGAGAACCAAGTCGTACTTCTCGACGGCCGTGTTCATCTTGTTGACGGCGCTCACGCCATCTTCGGCGACGTCGATCGAGCATCCAAAGACCTGGAGGAACTTGGTCGACAGCTTGCGGCAAACGGCGTCGTCCTCGACGAGCAGCACGCGCGGCGGGACGGCCCACCCGGGGATGTACAGGGGCCGGTTCGCGGGTGCGATCTGGCGCGCGCTCGGTCCGGGCCCACCGTTTCCGTTCTGGCCAGGGTTCGGGCCCCCGTTTTGCGACTCGCGCTGCTGCTGCTCGCGATGTTGCTGGTCGCACTGGTGTGCCTCGCGCTGTTGTTGCTCGCGTTGCTGCTGCTCGCGATGTTGCGGGTGTTGCTGTTGTTGCGACGGGTGCTGCACGTGCTGGGGCGGGCCCTGCTGGTTGTGCTGGTGCTGGGGCGGCGGCTGGTGGTGGTGCTGAGGCGCGTGGTCGCGGGAAGGATCGCGTCGTCCGCCGTACCCGTCGCGGCCGTCGAACGGCGGGCCTCCGGGACCTCCGCTGCCGTTCATGTCATCCCGACGTCCGGGCGGCCCGGGTCCGCCGCGTTGCATCTCAAAGTGGCCAAAGCCGGGCGGCGGGAGTGGGATCGGCGGGAGGGAGCCACCCGAGAGCGAGGCGCGGCGCGAGAGGTCCGCCATCTGGTCGTACGACTGGCGCGCGACCTCCGTGTAGGACGAGATGAGCTTCTGCGCCTGCGACGAGGGCACGAACGGCGCTTCGGCTTGCGAGGGGTTCCCGACGGCTTTTTGATCTGCGGACGGAGAGTTTATCAAGGGCTAAGGGCGTTAGGGCGAATCATAAGAGACGCACCAGCCTCGAGGTTGACGAGGTACTGGATGAGGTTCTGCATGAGCTGGTCCTGCGCGACCATGTTGCGCTGGAAGTTCATCATCTCGCCCATGACGACCTGGTAGTCCTGCGAGATATTGTTCATGTGCTGGCTCATGCCCTGCTGCGTGCGGTGCAGCTGCTCAATCTGCTGCTGGAGCGAGGCGAAGTCGCCCGAGCCTTGCGGGTCGCCGGAAGGGTGCGCGGCACCTGGCCGCGCGCCGCGGGCGAGGGCGGGCGTCGGCGTCGCCTTGCGGGGCGCAGGTGCTTTCCGCTGCACAAGGAGACGAGGTCAGCGCGTTCGAAACGGCGCGCACGAAAGCGCGCTGCGAGGTGGCGGTTCGCAGACGCACCTTGATGTGCTCCAGCGAGTCCTTCATGTCGGCGCGGAAGTTGGGGTGCTTGAACTCCCAGGTCTGCATGGAACGAAACCCTGAGTCAATATCTTGAAACGTGGCGGCAGTGAGAGCGGGTAATGAAAAAACCCACATGCTCTCCGTACGGACTCCCTCCGTCCTCAGGGTTCTTGACCTTGTGGAAGTCGTACTTGTTGAGCTGCCGAACGAAGCTCGCAAAGTTGCTGTGCTTGAAGTGAAGTGGGAGGATCGAGCGCGTGAACGAGTTCATGTCCTGCGGTGGGGCCGACGTCAGTTCGTCGATGCGAGGACCCGCGGTGGGGCGGCAGCGACGCACTTTGACGACGAACGAGTCACCGGTGTATCCCCAGCTGACGATCTCTGCGAAGGCGGCATCCTCGAGCATTCTGCGAAGGGCAGCGTGGAATAGAAGGTCAGCGTGCGTCCGGTAAACACTGTCCGATCGGATCGACAGCCATCGAAACCTTGCATGCATGCGCTCCCACGCTAATGAACCATACACGACGTGGTGGCGCTCGCGAGAGAACAGCGACGGCAGGCAGGCGAGCTATCGAGAGCTGCCCGCGAGCGCGTCGGGTTTCTCCGGTAAGGCCTCGACGTTTGAGAAGACGGGCGTCGTGCGCCCATCCCCGCGTGGCGTTCCCTCGACCAAGTACCCCCAGGTTCCAGCAGGAGACCCGTCTCACCGGGCCGTGGCAGGAGCGAGAAACCGTGCCCGCTCCGGCCGCGCTTCATCAGGCGGGGACCACGAGCGCGGCCGCCGCGTGACCCGATTGCGCCCCTCCGCCTTGGACCCGCCTTGGACTCGCGACCGAGCGCGTTGGTGCGCACCGCGTCGAGTGAGCGACGGGGGCGAGTGTCGGTTGAAGATATGCGGCCCGTCGTTCACCCACCAGCAAACAGCGGCCGCGACAGGCCCGATGCAGACCTCATGCCCGTCCGATCGACGGACGATCCCTCGGCGGAGGGCGGCCGTCGCGTGGACGACCCGCGCGCCTTGCCGGCGAGCGAGCGAGGGCAGGAGACGGCGACGGGCAGGGAAATGGTCCGGGGGTGGGGCGGACGGGAGGCGACGAACCGGTAGAGCTTCTTGACGAACTCGCTCGCGCCGCCCTTGGCCCCCGGGGCGTCCTTGGCCTGCAGCGGCTTGACGTCCTGGTCCTCGTCGTCGGGGCTCGCACTGCCCAGCCGCCGCTTCTTGCTCCCGCCGGCGGTGAAGGCCACCGAGTCGTCCACGAGCGAGGGATCGACGGGCGGGTAGTGGTACGAGTCGGTCATGCTCGCTGCGTCGCTGCCCGTGCTCGCGGCGGGGTCGTGTTGTTTCCTGGTGAGTGGGGAACGATGATGATGAAAGTCGAGGCGGGGGCAGATCTGGGCTTGGGGGAGGGGCGAGATCAAGAAACTCGCCGTCGGGCTGCGCGGGCACGGCCAAAGCCCAGACCGTCGAATTTTCCTGGGGTCAATCTCGCCACTTTCCGGCGCTCTCCTGTGCTCGTGCACTAGTGTCTCTTCAGCAGATGGGTTGTGCTTCCTGTGCGGACAGGTGGGAGACTTCGCTGAACCCTTCACTGCTCCGCTGCCGGCGGGATCGTCCAGAAGAAGAGGTCGTCGCGCGCCCCCTAGTCTGGACATCATTGGTGCCCTCGCTCCCACGACCAACTTTGAGGCTTGGAGACTTGATGCACTGGTGCGGCTGTTAATGAGGCCGCAGACCACACTAGATGCGGCGAAGCGGCGACGTGATGCGCTCGACGCCGGCCATGCTGACTCGGCGCCTCTTCCTTTACGGCGCGCGGTGGCGTGCCGGGTCGCGAGCGCGCTCTCGCAGTCGGTTGTTGTCGGTCGAGTCGCGCTCGGTTGCTTGCGGGGGGGCGCGTTGACTCGGAGAGCGGCGATAAGGACTTCTGCTGCTCTCCCTTTCTTCCACTAGCTATCCTGACAGTCACCACCATGGGCTCCGTCATCCCCCTCTCCTCGCCGAACGTGCGCAACGCCGCGGACGCTCTCGCTTCGCACGCTGACCGTTCCCCCCCGAACGCAGCGATCGCTCCTTACTACCACCCTCACTAAAGCACCCAAGCACCTCCCAGCTTTCGACCCGACGCTCGCGTTCGGAGACAAGTTCAGCGACCACATGCTCACGATCCAGTGGACGGTGGCCGACGGCTGGGCCGCGCCTGAGATTCGTCCGTACGCACCGTTTGTGATGGATCCTGCGGCCATGGTCTTGCACCATGCTTTGTGTCTTTTTGAGGTGAGTGTGCGTGAGCTCGTTCAGCAGGCGCGGGATCGCTGAAGCTTCGCGACGCAGGGCATGAAGGCGTATCGCGACGCCGACGGCGGCGTACGCATCTTCAGACCCGACATGAACATGCGGAGAATGAACCGAAGTGCTGAAAGTCTGATGTTCCCCGTATGTGATTATCTGGTTGTGCTGAAGCCGCGCGCTGACCTGCGGCTGCAAAAGGCTTTTGACCCGGACGAGATGACGGAGCTCATCAAGAAGCTCATCGAGGTCGATCAGAGATGGGTTCCTTCTCAGGAGGGATATTCTCTGTGTGAGTGTGCTTTCAGGTCAACCCTCGACCAGAGACTGACGACGAGACCGCAGACGTTCGTCCGACCATGATCGCCAACAATCCCGGCTTGGGCGGCAAGTCCCCCTCGAGTGTCCTGTTCTTTGTCATGTAGGCAATCCAGAATTATCCATTAACTCGTAGGCTGACCTCTGCTTTCGCCCAGTCTGTCCCCCGTTGGGCCTTACCACAGCTCGGGTTACAAGCCGGTGTCGCTCCTCGCGATGAGCGACCGCGTTCGCGCGTGGCCTGGTATGAATCATGATTGTACAGTCATGTGAATAGCTCTGATACATCTCGCTGCAGGTGGAAGTGGGAGCGTCAAGGTCGGCTCAAACTACGCCGCGGGGTACAAACACCAGGCGGACGCCGCGCTTCGTGGACACCAGGCGATCCTGTGGCTCTTTGGGGAGGACCACGCATTGACCGAGGTCGGAATGATGGTGAGTGTCTCGAAACCTGGAGCTTGAGTCGCCTGCCCGAGCGGACCCTAACGTTTACCACTCAGAACCTCTTCGTCGTCTTCCGGCACACCGATGGCAGTCAGTCTGTCACTCCCTGCTGACGATCTGCGTATCAAACTAACACAATTTACTCAGCTACCGA
>ERZ1463038.552-NODE-552-length-13094-cov-15.597745_pt1 | contig 13094 bp, 18 predicted proteins | sample MGYA00564479_ERZ1463038 | MGnify/ENA primary metagenome ERZ1463038 (study PRJEB39244, sample SAMEA3635134) | Helicobacter pylori | study: EMG produced TPA metagenomics assembly of PRJEB11511 data set (Assembly of a 5300-year-old Helicobacter pylori...
GGCAGGTGCGACGCCGGCGCTCCACTGGCGTGTATTGTCTCCCTGCGCCCGGCAGACCCTGCGAGCCATCCAGCCATGGCAGTAGCAACGAGGAGGCTGCCGGTCCAGAGAAGCGTCGAGACCCTTCGGCGCGGAGTCTTGTCCGCGGTGCTTGCGACGCGCCAGCCTCGAGACTCGGGGTCGTCGTCGATGTGTACGGCGGAGTAGTCGCCCATCTTCTCGAGCGTGGTGGGGTAGGACGGCTCATCCTCATCCTCGTATGCGGTAACGTCCGAGAACTGGGAGCCAGTGGGCGAAATGGGCGAGCAGAGCTGCGTGAGCTCTGCGACGGATGACCGACGGCGGAGGTGCGTGAACGACGACATCGCGGGCGGCGCCGTGAAAGAGTGGGGGTGAGAGATAGAGGAGAAAAGAGAGACTGGTGAGGCGAGGTTGCAGGGCGAAGCAGCATCATATTCTGGGTGTCTCAGCTCGAGGTCGAGGATCCTTGGTGGTGGTGGCGGCCCGCCCGATGGCGCGCCGAAAGCGGAAGGTGGCAAGGTCACGCTGCCGCCGGTCGTCGTGGTGGATCGCCAATCGGTCCTAGCTTCCTCATCACATTTCCGACATCCTTCTGAGAAGCAGAATAAAACAGAGGAGAGAATTGAGTTGGTGGGTGCTGAGACGTGCTGGGACCGGGGGAGGGGACGCGCGTACCTGCCTCGATCTAGGGACGGCAGCGCGCTTGGAGCCCCGTCGACAATTCATCTCGCAAGCTCCCGTCTTGGTCGACCCGCATCATGGGCCCAGTTCTTGGAGCCCGTGCTGCCTACAATCGGCAACCGACGAGCCGCAGGGCTCGAGAGTGCGTAAATGAAGGGATCTGCAGCGCGACCTCCTCGCGCTTCTAGAAGACTGCCATTTGCGACAAGAGGGCAGCGCGACGGGCCTTCCGGCGCTTCCGGGACCTTCCGCCGTAGGCCGATGCAAGGCAGTTGCCAAGTCGTACCGCTACCGAGGCAACCTACGTGAGCAATTGCAAGTGGGCGCGTCGAGCGCTGGTGCTCAAGCGGGCGGAGGGCGGACCCCCGCGCCGTCGCCCTCGCCTCCCCCACTCGTCCGGGCTAGCGGGTCGTCACCGAGGGAGCAGCCAGCACTCCGTCGATCCACTCCTTCATCCTGGCCGCCTCGCGCTCGGTCGCGATCCGGCCGTTCGCCACGGTCGCGCCGGCCGCGATGCGCTCGCGGGCTTTGCGGAGGCCCTCCCTGATCAAGATCTGTGTAGGCGATAACGAAGTACAGTGTCAGAGGGTAGAACGACGATCACATCCCTGCGCGGGCAGTGCGTCGGGACCGGGACGCACCTTCGCGAACGCTGGGATTTCCTTCTCGTCGGCCAGAACGGATCGCATCGTCGGGTCGTCAATTTCGAGCAAGTCGGTCAGGGTCGCGTCGAGCAGGCCGATGCGCTGCAGCTGCGGAATGTACTCCCGCAGGCCCGGGTCGATCGAGTCGAGCAGGTCGACGAACGGTCGCCGTGCGACGAGCTGGGTGGTGTAGCCCGCGGGGAGCGCCCGGCTCCGCCGCTCGTTCTCTGCGTCGAGGTCGAGCGGCTCGTAGGTTGGTGGGTGCGTGTGCGAAGGGCAGAAGCTCGCCTCGACGATCGCCCACCCGATGATGGGCGCGCCGGCCTTTTGGGGGAAGTGCTTTTGCTCGGCGGAGATCTGGAATAAGCAGTTGCTGCGAGAGCCAGCAAGGGTGTCAGAAGGTTGAGAGAGATTGTAGCTTTCAGATGTCTTACTCGGCCTTGCATTTGAGCGTCGTTAGCAGCACAGTCGAGTCGGGGGTCGCGGCGACGTCGTAGCTGCCAGGTCGCAAGTGTCAGCGGTGCCCCTGAAGGACTCAAACCATAGTGAGCGCACCCGAGAGTATATTGATACGCCATGAAGGTCGTCGTGAAGGTCGCCTGTACGAGCGGAGTTCCTCGAGTCAGCGCTGCGTCTTGCCGCTTGTGCTTGCCCACGCGCCCGCACCCGCCATTCCCGGTCTGTCGTAGTCACTCCCCAAGTGCGACCTTGATCTACCGAGAACACCAGCTGCGCAGATGAGTCAGACGCGTCCCACGCGTTGGCGCGTGTGTTGTTTAGCGAGGACCCGCGTTCCACGCCCCGGTTCTGCTCGCAGCGATTCGGTCACCCACCCAGTTTGTGAGAGAGTGTGCCCAAAGAGCCCGATCGAAAGCAAAGCGCTCCCATCGCTGCCGTCCGTCGCGGCCTCCGCCAGCAACCCGCGCCTCTTCGGCTACCACGCTCGCTGCACCTCCGTCCCGGGCATCCAGTGCTCGGAGCATGTGAAGGAGGACGCCTTACGAGCTCCTTGAAGTTCATCTTGGACGACGGCGCGCCCCCATCTCCCTTCTTGTGCTGCGCGAGTCGGAGGCAACAGTGAGCAACACTGCGTGAACGGCGGGTCTGGACGGGCGAGCGTACGAGGTGAAGCTTCGGGAAGGCCACCGTAAACGACATGGGGGCTGGAGAGGGCGGGGCTCGGGCTACCGCCAGGCCAGGCGCATTGGCGGAGGGCAAGGGATGCGCGCGGCGGCGAGGGCTCGAGATTGGGCGGTCGCTCGGTTTCCGAACCAGGTGCGAAAGCTCTACTGGTCCATGCCTAGTCAAAATTGGATGCGAGCGCAAGTCACTGTTAGGAGTGGAGCGGACGTGCTGCTTCGTCGGGTCTCGCGGCGCATGCGCTCACGAAGCCCCGAGCTGCCCGGCTGCGCTCGCTGTTCGATCAGGAGAGGGCACTTTTTGAGCAGCATAGGTCCACCTGGACGATTTAAAGATCTCGCGCAATATATGAGCACAACAACATCTACAGTCCGCACGACGCGGCAGCGCGCGCCCCCAGCTCACGCCTCCGTTTTCCTCTGGAGCACCTCGGTCGCCCATCGCGCGAATCCCTCCATCTGCTTCTCCTCCACGTCCCATGCGTCCGTGCCACCCTTTTTTCCCCTCGCCCTTGCAAATACGAGCCTGAGGGCCAGCTTCGCCGCGTTGTCGATCTGGTCGACTTGCGCCGCGACGTCCTTCTCGACGCCCTTGCCCGCAAAGAGCTGCAGGAGGTCCTCGTCCTCGATATGGTGCAGTTCCTCGGGCTGCAGCATCAGCCCCAGAGCTTCCAATGTGGTGACGTGGGCGAGAAGGCCGGGGTCGACGGCGTAGAGGAACGGTAGGAGTGGGTGGGTGGGCACGAGAGGTGGCGCGTGCGAGGATGGTGCGAGTTCGACCGACCGGCGTGTGTTCTCGTCGTTGAGAGATAGTGGCTTATAGGGTGCAGGGTGGTGGTGCTTCGGCTGGAAGGGCGAGGCCAGGACATGGAATCCTGGCGCGTCGGGCAACACGCGCGCGGTCACTTGAAAGGTGCACGTACTGCACAAGGTGGACGTTAGCTGGAATACATTGGCACTGGCATTGATAGAGGCCGAGCAGGGTGAGGATGTTGAGAGGAAGAATGGGACTCACTTGTCGCAGCACACGAGCTTCATGAAGTCGGCATTCGAGATTGGCGACGGTTTCAGGTCGAACCTGGCCATACATTGCGAGGGGTGTAAGCTGGCATTTGACGCTTTTTTAAGTGAAAGCTGGTGCACCCTTGTGTCCACTGGTACGCTCGGTATTTCTCCTCAAACGTCGTCTGCGGAGCGCGCGGCGGAGCGTGCGGTAGAGCGTCAGCAGCGTTCGGCGCTCACTGCCGGCACGTTGACTGCCTGGCCCCAGCACTTTTCTCGTATCCAGGTCTCCTCCTGAAAATCGCCGGCTCGATCCAACCCGTCCCCGCCCCCGCGCACCACTCGTCCGGCCGGCGTCGTGCTTGCAACGCCGTCCGGTGGGGTTGCTATGCACGCAACACTCACCAGGCGCTTAAACTTGTGCCCCCTTCTCGGGGCTGCCCCGCCCTTCGCGTCATCCTGCACACCATGTCCATCAGCATCGCGCTGAACGGGTGGGGACCCAGTGGTACGCACGACCAGCTTAAGCTGAGGGAGCAGCGTGAGGCTCATCTACAAGCTGATGTTCCCTATGGGATGTGTCTGTTGCTGGAAGTCGAATGGTGCAAGGTTAAAAGAGCCTTCGCGCCGAAAGTTGGCGACGACGTTCTCGCTCCCACCGCCCACTCAACACAACCTCACCTCACCGAGATGGCACCGTTACTGCAGTTCCAGGCCGGCAAGGCGTACCGCCGCGGCGAGACGAACTGGGTCGACCCGAACCCAAACCGCGGGTACGCGTCACCCCGCACGCTCCAGCTGCCTCCCGCACCCACTGACGCGCTCTCCTACCTCCAGGCTGATCTACCTGCAGCTCGAGGACGACCTCATGCACTGTATCCCCTGCCGCCTTTGCCCTTGTCTCGCACGCGCTGACCCGGGCGTCGGCAGTCTACTACAAGGACCTCGTCACGAACGCAGTCGAGGACCTCGTCATGTTCCCCGGCGACGCGTCGTTCCTCCCGGCCTCGGGCACGAGTCGGGTCCACGTGCTCAAGTTCCACTCGAGCTCCGACCGCCACTTCTTCTGGGCGCAGGCGCCCGACGCGGCGCAGGACGAGGCGAACGCGGCCAAGGTCAACGAGCTCATCGGACACGAGGAGAGCCAGGCGATGGAAGTGGAGGCGTGAGTCTATGGCTTCTGGGCGTGGGCGTGTGGGCGAGGGGGGTGTACAGGGCGTGTGACAACAGAGCTGTCTACCAGCACCCCCCGTCCCGGCCCAGTCGTTCTTTGGGATACACAAGGCAACAGCTGAATCGTATCCCCACTGCCAGACCAGCGGCGTCAACCTCGGTCCTCGAGACGCCCGCGCCGGCGGCGCGCAACGAGGCGACCGCCGCGCCCGGCGCACCGAAGAAGGCAATCGGCTCGGCGGCGCAGATGGCCCAGCTGCGTGACATCCTCGCCAACCTCGGCAGTGCGAGTGCTGGAGGCACCGCGTCTGGATCGAGCTTCGCGAGCGACACGCCCGGTTCGTCCTCTTTCGCAAGGTCGAGTACTGGGGCAAGACTGACGCGTCTGCTCGTTCCTCCCCACCTCCGCTATTCGTATCTACCAACCTGCCACCGCCCGCCCTCGACTCGGAATCGCAGAGTACCTGCTCTCGGACGTTCTCCCCGCCTCGGTCCTCACCCCACTTCTCACGCCCGCCCTTGTCGCCGCTCTCACCCCGTTCCTTCCTTCCGAAGTAACCCAAGACGCCTCGTCGCTCGCCCGTGCGATCGAAAGCCCCGAGTTCAAGCGCGCCGTTGCCAGCCTCGACCGCGCGCTCCGCACCGGCGCGCTCGGCCCACTCGTCGCTGGCCTCGGACTGGGCGAGGAGAGCGCGATGGGCGTGCAGGCGTTCCTGGAGGGCATTCAGAAGCAGGCGGATGAGGCTGGCGAGGGGATGCAGGAGGATTGAGCCCGAGGTGTGAGTGCCAAAAACTCCATTTTTGGTTGCTTGAACTCGGACCGCGAGCTCTCCAAACGGGTGATCCAACAAGCGGGAATTACACAAAAAGGCTTACTGCACGCAGGAAACAAGCAACAAGCAAAGCGAACCACGGCCGAGCACTACCCAAGGTTCGTCCGTCCCTAACGTCTTCTCTAAACGGACCTCCGACTGCCGACAAGGCTGCTCCACCCTTTCCTTTCCCTTCGATCCTGCTCGCTCGCCAAGTCCGCCAGCTCGCTCTCGAACGTCGACCCCGTCGGCGCGTCGGCCCACCAATTCCTCGACGACGTCGCAAAGCTCTCGACCGACGACGCGGGCTCCGACGCCGGCGCGGGCGTCGCGTTGAACGCAAACCCTTCCGATATGGGCGTCGTGTTGAAGGCAAACCCTTCCGAGTCGGGCGTCCGTGGTGGGGTCGAGAGCGGCGTGAACGAGAGCGACGGCGGGACAGGGCGACGCGGAGGTGGGGAAGGCGACGCGTAGGCTGGACTGGGCGAAGTCGGCGTCGGTGGCAGTGAAGGAAAGCCCGAGATGTACGAAGGCGCGGCCGAGAACGCGACCGAGTACGTCGGCGGGTGGCTGTCCTTTTGGGTGCCCGGCGAGGGTTGCGCGTGGCCGTGCCCGCGGGACGAGACCGAGTTGGACGGCTTCAGCTCGGTGCGGTGGTCGTCGTGCGCGAGCGTGCTGAAGCTCATACTGAACCTCGACGTGAGCCCGTCCGCTGCGCTCCAGTCTCGGAACGGGTCGACTTCGCTCCAGTCGTCGTCGTCCGCGGTCGAGGTCGACGGCGTGCGGATGCCCCAGCTCGACCACCCTGCGCTATCCGTGTCGGGCTCGGAAGAGCTTTTGCTCAGGACTGGGTATGAGATCCGTCGCGAGAGCTGCAGGCGCCGGGTTTGCTCGCGCGCGGGAGGTGGGGACGCGTCGAACACTCGCGCGAGGGACGACGCGACGCGGCGGAGCGTCTGGCGCTGTGGAAAGTCATGAATGGGGTCAATATGCGTCCAGATGAAGCGGGGGTGGTGCTCCGGGACATGAGACGTGGTCGCATGCAACCCGGACGCACCTTTTTCGTGAGGAAGCCCGGCGTGAACGCAAACGAGAGCGACAGCGGCGTGCCGAGCACCTGCAGCTGCACCGACGGCATCCACCTTTTTTCGAGGTGAACGAGTGTGGGAGAAGAGAGATACTGATGCGGTTGCGGAGTGTCATGGGGACACAGGAGCTCGACACGACGGGCGATCTCTCGTGCGTCGGCGCTCGGCTCATGGCCTCCGCGGTCTTTGCCACCCTGAAACGCGTGCGCTGGGCGGAGATCTGGGCGAGCGCACGGACAGTTTAGCTCGGTTACCTTCGCTGGATACAACGTGGGCTAGTCGTGCAGCGGGGTCAGGAGAGGCAGGCGAGGTGGAGCGGGCGCGTGCGAAGGCCGCCCCAAGATGGGGATGGGTCGGAGCACCGCGAACGCTTCGACGGTGGAATCGTGCTCCTGGGGTGATTGCTGTGCTGTGAACTAGATTGGACGATACTTCCTGTATCGTGGATCACATGGCTGAACGGCGGCATGGCATCGGCGCCGAGCTCGCTTTTCGTCGCCCAACGTTACCCAACGTTCAACGCTCCCATTTGCAAAGCACTGTCAAGCGGTTTCAAACTAGCTATTCCTCATCAATTACTCACTCTTCTGCCATTTGCACTATCGAACTCGTCTCCACGTTAGCCCCAATCGCGTTGCGTTCAAGACGCGAATACTTCCTACAATCCTAGCTCCGATTCCCGAGTCCAATGTCACAGTCATGTATACTCGTACTTTTGTTTTTCACTTGGAATCGAGGGACGTCGTGGGTCAGAGACGGACGCCTCGGTTTGGGAGATGGTTTCGACCGGGCGTCGGGTCTGCCGTCCCACCCTCGAAATCAGGTTCAGCATTGAAATGCGTGCACTAGTGAAATGAGGAATCAGTCAGAATATCCTATCAATCAACTCTATAGCATGTGGGGGGAGAAACAGCCACTTCATTATTGGCGTTCGCACGCAAGCGAGAACTTGACCACCTTCTCCAAAGGGGATCCCGGGGAGCATTCTGGTGCCAAACTCTTCCGATCCAACTAGAAATCACTTCCGTGAATCAAAGTACGAGACACGCCTCTGGAGCCAGAAGGGGAGCCCCAGGTCTAGCCGTCCGCCCCTTTCCTTAGTGTCCTCCCGAAGCAGAGGACACCTGAAGGATCGATACAGTAGGGGTCTCTCCTGCAGTCCAGTACGCTAAGTTCCTACTCGTCATTTGTTTCCTGGGTCAAACCGGTGCCCTGGGGTCCAAGCAGAACTGCGACCGAGACCTCCCCGCACCTCCGTTCTCTTCTCCCCCGCTCAAAGCTGTCCAAATCACCCAGTCAGCGCTACTTCACACCTGGAAAAATACCAAGATTCTTCACAGTAGGCCAGTCCATCTCAATGTCGGGGATCTCGCCGCGGCCCTCGTACACCTTGTCGAGCGTCGCCTGCTCAGGAAGAGCATGGCGGTCCGTCGTCGTGTTGCCCAGCTTGCTCAATTCGCGCCACTGGTCCAGCTCTGTGCGCTTGTATCCATGTGCCTTCTCTGGGTAGGTCCAGTGCCCGTAGGAGAACGCCACTGCGGGTCGCGGGTCAGTCGTGCGAGGTGCAGAGGACATGTACGACGGACTGAAAGTCGTGATGCGCTTCATTGGCACTGTGAGACGGTCGTAAGTCGAAGATTCAGAAAGGCCTGCAAGAATTCTCACGATCAAGCGTGATAGTGACGGTCGTTCCAGTCTCTGCGAGGTTGTGCGAAAGAATCAGGGGAGCGGCTCCAAGGCTTCATCTGCGAAGGTGGTCGCACCCTCGATCCAGCTGACCTGCCACAGGTTCTCCCGCACGCGTTGATAGTAGCTTAAGGTGTACTTGTGAGCTGCCGAACCAAAGTCTCGAGCCAGCCAGATCACTCACGCCGTCTGGTAGTTGCTCCGCCCCGCCATCGGTCCCCCGTGGATCATGTACACGATCCGCTCGTGGTTCTTGACCCAGAACTCGTATTTCTGATCGCTTGAAGTCAGTTCCTTGACCCCCTGCTAGCTTCTGATTCGAACTGAACGCACCCATCTGCGAATCAACGGAACCAGTACGAGGTCAGTCCGGCGCGAAGGCTTAGATGTGGTGTGCAACAATGGCCCACCCGTTGTCGTAAGTGTCTGTTTGCTCGATTCCTGTCAGCTCCGTCGAGGAATCGCGATGGTAAGGAGCAACACGCACACTCGAGGTGCTTGTTGAGGAGCTCCTCGGCGAAGTGGTCCGGCGCGGCGGTGGTGGTCATTGCTGTGCTGTAGTGGCTGAAGCTCTAAGTGACACTGGTCGAGGGAAGAGAAGAGAGAGAGGGTCGAGGATGCTGAATTACCGAGATCGGGGCGAGTGCGCCACAAGCTGCGGTCTCAGAATGCCGAGGGCGTCATCCAATGGCGGCGCACGGTTGAAATATCACGGCACTCGCGTACAGCTGAAGCAAGCGGTCTTGCCGGGCGGAAGGTCGTTGGCGGGATTGAGAAGACCCTGGATTCTCTCGGCTTAGAGGAGGGGACGCAAGGAGACGTCGCCTCGGACACTTCGAGCTGCGCTCCTGCCCCTGCACTTCCGGTGGAGAACAAACTGGCGTGATTGGAGGTGAATTTGATGATAATGTCCGAGGTACCCCCTCACGAGCGACGGCAGTGCTGGCGGTGCGTAGCGCGCGAACGTCGCTGAGCCGCGAAGTCGCGCCGAGTCACGAAGCGGCGCGGTGTCTGGAGGAAATCGGACCCACACAGTGTTTCATTTGATAGGACTTGCTAAGCCTTTGTCGAGCGTCCCTTGCTGGGAGTCGCCGACCTGTTGGCCCCCGAGATCGAGTCTCGACTCGTGCGCGTGAGGCCTCCCAGTCGTGCGCGGTGCGGAAGAGGCGTTGCAGCTTCGATCGGATGCGGGGCACCTTGCTGTTTCAGTTTGGAAAGTGACCGCCGTACCACAGGTGTGCGGGGTGGATCCGTGTGCCCATCGTCCACAGCTGCTTCGACAGCGCGACCCATCGGGTGCGCCCATCCTCCGGCACGTTCGCCCATCCTTCCATCGCGTTTGCACTCCAATGGGCGTCGTTCGAGAAATCTTCGAGATGCTTCAGAGGCGAATCGAGTTCCAAATTTCCCTCGAGGAGCCTCCTCAAAGGCGTGATCCAGTCGAGGCCAAGGTTTCGTGGGTCGGCTCCAGAGTGTGTTCCAGCGGGCTTGAAGCCGGTGAGGTGGAGCATCACTTTCTCGCCATTAGGCTTCGATGACGAGAAGAAAATGATCACCATGGCGTTCCGGCGACCATAGGCCCCGCGTTGGGTGCATTCGGTGGAGTTCTTGAACGCGGACTCGTCCCACCGAGACGTGAAGGAACTCGATGCACCCAGAGTATCGTTCATGAAGCTGCCGATTCCATATCGAGTAGCTTCACGGGCGTATTCGAGCTTAAACTGGCGCTCGAGCGGTGCACCTGATGCGTTGGGGTCCCACGAGAAGTGGAGGTGGAAGTTGAGTGGCGGTGGGGCGATGTAGTTGAAGAACGAGGGGAAAAAGGGCTGTAGTAATATGAGAAGCAATTTCTGGATGATGAGGTGGCTGAAGTGGTAGAGCGCTGAGCTGACGGCTCCCGACAGCGGCTGGGCCATCATCGTTTCGTCGGATCGCGCGACAGCCATGACTTCCAGTCGGCACTGGTGGGCAAGCAGCATCAGCTTCCATATCACGATTTCGATCTCTGTATTCACAGATTCCCGGTGCTTTGGCCAGTCCTTCTTCTGCGGTAGGTCCTAGCCAGTCAGCTTCCGGTCTCTGCCTGAGTCAGCTGCCTGACAGACCTGACACGCGGAGGAGCAATCTGAAACACACGTTGGCTCAGAAGGCAGCTTGGAAGACAGTCTTTGATGCTCACAGCCTGCCCTGGTACATTGTCCGCATCGCTTGAGGCGTCGGCCGAGCGCCTGCTCTGAGACGCCTGGAATCAGATCCATGATTCATCTGGCATTAATCGCTTATCGCTGCTTACCAGAGACTAGGCAGCTCAAGCACATGGAGCCCGGAATGTTGATGGCGAGGGAGAACATCACGGAACCGCGCGCGGCCACCTGCTCAAGCACGGGTGCCGAAGGCCAACGTGATCTGCTGAGGGTTTGCCGAGCGTTCTATGGGAAGGTAAGATCGTCTCCTTGGGTGCGTATTTAAGCGTGCTCCGGGGTGGTCGATGGATGGCGGGGCACAACCAAACCGTGGGAGCTGACGTCGACCTCGGATGCGGTCGATGTTTCAGAGGCGGCAACCCTCGAGACTTGGTGGTGCATTGCCTGCGAGCCACGCATCAACTGTACTCGGTCAGCATAGGTTTTTTTTTCCTCGGGCTTGTCATTTGGTCAAGCACGCGGTCCGAGAAGCCCACATGGACTGCGAGCCTTAATGAACCTTTACCAATACCGGATTGAATTCAAGGCAGCATACTTCGGTGGTCGCAACCTTGTTCAGAATCCGTAAGGAATTCGGGGGTCGCGGCGTGCGTGCTGAAAGCGGATCGCTCATCGCGCTTACTAGTACCGTGACGTTGCGACGACACGCGGACAAGAGTGTTATGCAGCTCTTGCAGTGAAACAATCTCCTCACAGTACACCCGTTACACTTCTGCTCAAATGGGATCAGGCGAGCCCCAAAATTGCAGTGGGAGATGGGCGACTTGCCGATGCGTCGTCGTGGCCCTCGAGCTGCGCTGCTCAGAGCTCCCATCCCCCCAGAGCCCAGGAAGAAGCAAGGCTGATTCCTACGAAGCCAGAAAGACAGACGGTGGCGACCAAGAGATTCGGAGCGGCGATTCCATCGGCGGGCTCCGGGTCGTGTGCTCGACCGTCTGTCCGAGGCTGGAGCAGTTCCGCGTGAGCGTTGCTCGCTCCAGAGTCGACGCAGACGAGAGGCGTACATGATGAAATGCTCCCTTCTCTGGGTCAGCCGTCCGGACGTGCGCTGACGACGCGAGGCTCTGGAGGGTCGTGCGCCAGGATGCACTGGCAGACGTCGGCGCGGAGGCTGCCGGCGAGGTCGTCATCCGCGGGGTAGCCGGGGCACCTCCAAGGCTGAGTTACTAGGGCGGACAAAGAAGGACTCGTAGGCCGACCAGTGGCGCGGGAAGAAGGGAGATCGCGCGGAGAGCGGGAGCGCAATCGAGTCGCACGTGCGGTGCGGAGGTCGATCCGTCTCCCTATTCCTCTTCGACGCAATTTGCCTCGAGATAAAAAAAAAGGGCGACCCGCCCCCCGAGACCTTCCTTGACCTCGTCCATCTATTCCTCGAACACTGGTCCTTCTGACGCAACCCTAACAGGCTCAATTTGCTCGAAAACGAAAACGCGACGCGACGTGGGCCCGGCTCGGCCGAAGAGTGTCTCAGGAGCTTCGCAGCTCGAGTGGGCCCGGAGTCTTCCTCCCCTGCAGGGCAGCGCTAATCAACTCAACCTTCCACTAACCGTGTGAATAGGAAGAAACTGTGTCGCACCTGTACATAGGTCTAGGACCTGCAGAGAGCATCGGTCCGGCCGGCGCATTTCCTGGTGGCGTCAGCTCGTGCACTCGTCGCACGACCTACCTCGTGTGATCGTGCGCACGTCCTCGTCTCCAAGCCACAGATCTAGCATACAAGAGCAACGTACTCGCTTCGAGCCAGACCTCTTTGGAACAAGCCGCCAGCGAAGTTGATAACTTAATATACTTTGCGGGAGAAAGGCCTAATGCAACAACAAGTGTACTGCTCACAACACGGGCACAAACGCCTCCCGAGAACCCTGAACTGCCCATGCGCTCCCCTCATGCAATCTCGACCGTCCCTTTCAAGCTGGACTTGCTCGCGCGGTGCGTCATGCCGCCGGAGAAGATCTCCTTTGACGCCTCGAGGATGCGCAGGAACGAGCCCGAGCGCTGCGTCCTCAGCGGCTGGCGGTGCTCGTCCGTCTGCGGCGTCGGGTAGCCGGAATAGGGCGGCGGGGTGAGCGGGAGCGAGCCCTTGGACACGCGGCGCCCGTGCGAGCTCGGCATCGCGCCGGCGTACTTGTCCGAGGACCGCCCGGCGAGCGGCGAGAGTCGTCGCCGGGATGGGCGCGAGGACGTGTACGAGTCCTCGTCCGAGTCCGAGTCGGTGAGGTGAGAGCTGGGGGACGAGCTCGACCGCGACGAGACGGGCGAGGCGCGGTAGGCTTGTGGCTGCTGGCGGGAGAGCGGCGCGGGCGCCGAGATGTACGACGGCGAGGCGCCGGCGGCCTTGTGGGTTGGGGAAGGCGAAGGGGTGAGGAGGCCAGAGACGGGCGCGGGGCACGCCGCTGAGCGCGCGGTCGCCGGTCGGGAAGGCGTCGTCGGGTAGACGGGTGCGATGGCCGCCGCGGGACGCACGAAGCACGACGTCGACGTGTTTGGGCGGATGAGGAATGGGTGGAAGTGCGCGAGCAGCTCGGGCTCCTCCATGCGGAGGTCGTAGTCGAGCAGGAAGAGCAGTTGGCGCTCCATGAGGTTCACCTCGGCCGACGAGAACAGCGCGCCGTAGCGAGTCCAGTGCTTGTTCTTGGGCGACGAG
>ERZ1463038.553-NODE-553-length-13088-cov-14.774649_pt1 | contig 13088 bp, 19 predicted proteins | sample MGYA00564479_ERZ1463038 | MGnify/ENA primary metagenome ERZ1463038 (study PRJEB39244, sample SAMEA3635134) | Helicobacter pylori | study: EMG produced TPA metagenomics assembly of PRJEB11511 data set (Assembly of a 5300-year-old Helicobacter pylori...
CGAGGGAATCGGCGAGGATGGAGAGCGGGCTGCCGCGATCGGGTACGTTTTCACTTTCTCAACGCTCGAGCTGCCTAACCGGACTCCTTGATCAGCTCGCACACCGACTTTGGCTCCTTCTCCATGCTGCACGCTCGCGGAACTGGCGGGCTCCAAGTGTTGCCGCCCGGCTCCCCCGACTGGCAATACATCAAGCCTCTCGCGGGCCATGCGGTGTGCAACGTCGGAGACACTCTCTCCGTCTACACTGGCGGTATCCTGTGAGCCCTGCGTCTCCCCTGGGCCCCGCGCCATCGCTAACCTCGACGTTGCAGCCGCTCCAACATTCACCGAGTCGTTCCCCCACCCGGAGACCAAGCTCTTCACACACGGTGGAGCCTCGTGTTCTTCCTTCGTCCCACCTTTGACGAGGATCTCTACCCGCTTGCGCACTTGAGCGAGAAGATCAAGGACGCCGCGGCCGCCAACCCCGTCATGGCGAAGTGAGTCGAGGTTCTGAGGGGTTTCTAGGACTGAATCTGACAGATCGTTTTATTCAGGCTTGATAAAGGGGTCACGGCTGGTGAATGGCTCCGCCGGCGCGTCTACAACCAAAGGTCGGCAAACCGCACCGGGCCGGAGACATGGAAGGCGAGCCGGGGTGAGCATTTCCACCAAAATGGTTTCGTCGGCCACGAGACTGATGGTGGGTCTTTGAAAGGCACCGAGCACAATCCGGATCGTGACTGATCGGGGTCAGAGCTGGAGCTCTGTCGAGCGCTGAGCTCGTGGACCTCTTGAGTGTGACATCGTCCTGCCCAACTCATTTTGAAGAGCCATCGGGGTGTTCGCTTGTAATCGTTAGTTCCTTCGTCCCCTCGCCTCGGCTTTTGTGCGTGATTAGCCATGATAGGAACACGGCTTCACGCAAGGCTTCCCAGCTTCACAAAGCTCCTCAGCTAAGAGCGCACAGAGGCACGACAATGGTGATTTCAGTCTAAGGTGTGGATCCCCGTTGGGACCTTGCATGCATGGAGGCGTAGACGGCGTACGCGTTCGAAACGGCGGGGTCCTCTGATGGTCCGAAAGCGAGTAAGCTCTCCGTGACCCGCCTCATACCGGCGAAGACTCACCAAATTCAGGAAGTCCTTGGTAGCCCTCTTCCTCGAGTAGGACTCGTATCCGCTCCATGCTCCCCAGCGTCTTGGCCCGATCGGTCCGCCCACCGATCAGACCTTCGCTGAGGCTGCGAATCTCGAGCCGCCGGTGGTCGCTTCGCTCGATTTCTTCGGGTGGTGCGGTGCACACGGGGCAGAGACACTTGTCGAATCCGAAGGAAGATTTAAGGGAGAGTTGGCGAGTTGCGTGCGGCTGGATAATGAGCTGGGGCAAGTATTCAATCACGACCTCCGCATGTTTCGGAATGGTCGCAATCGGGTAGACCTCCATGCGAAGGGTCACGAACTGGAACGGAGCAAGTCAGTTACGTGTGCTCAGAAAAGCTCGGAAGAGGTGGCGCACGTTGAACGCCTGCGAGGCGTTCGGCGAGCTGCAGATCGGAGAGCATCAGTGGGGGTCCCGGGAGCGTCCACGCCCATCGCGACTCACCACGAGTGATTCAGCCGAGCGATCCTGGGAAACAGCATTCCCACGACTTTCCCGCTCCCCGGGAGTGCCACAGCGAACCCATTCGTCGCCCTCCTGGCCAGGATCTCGGACATGCCCGCCACCGACTTCCCATCGGTCTTGGCGAGCTCCATGTAAACCTTCTGCTGACGAGCGGAGAGACCCTTGAACAGCTCTTCTGCCTGCTCCGGAGAAAGACCTTGCGGCCAGACGCAGAGTGGACGTTCCGCGATGAGCAGCTCGCCGCGCTCGAGCTGACGCGATGCGAGAGCTCCTATCCCCTTGCCCGCAGCCGACATGTCGGTCGGTGTCCATGGCGGGTCGTCCGCAAGGTCCTCAGAGTCTGACGCAAGGAGGATCGCGGCCAGGAGCGGGAAGAGGAGGGTCGGCGCGACCGACGGAATCGCGGTGGCGGCCAGAGTCGTGGCGACGGGGGCTGTCGACGACCAGAAGAGTGTGCGACGAAGAGGTGGGCTCGCCGTGGACGAGGTCGCACGTCGCAGCGACTGGCGAAGATGGCGGGCGAACATGACCGTGCGGGCTCAAGCTTGAAGTTCGGAACGATCGGGCGGCCCCACTCTTGCCTTCCTAACTTTCGCTCGGCTTCTCGTCGCTTACAGAGTCAACAGACATGTTCACGCCGCGATCGGCGCAATCCGGGCACTCTCAATGCCAAAGACCTCCTCCCGCCGCCGCTCTCGCTGCATCGCCTGCGTGCGAGCTCTTGTGGCACTCCACGGTTTTCTGAATACCGGAAGCGTGTTAGACGCTGCAGTTGCATCGGCGTTGAACTTGTCGAGTGACTAGATCTGATGCCAGTTGCCGAGTCGCTGCCAGACCGCCTCACCCTTCCGTCGGTGTGCGCGCGGCCTCAAGGATCAAGATAGGCGCAAGGAACTCAACAACACCACAGTCACCTTCCTAATCTCCTGCACCATTCTTCTTACAATACATAGCTTTGGATCAGTATCCAAGTCTTGCAAAGCAACATGCGTTTTTGCAGGAGACCACGGAGCACCGGCGCCAGTTCAGGCCTCCAGTCTCTCAGCGAGCTGAAAGCAACGTTGAGACCAGGGCTCCTTGCAGATAAGAGCTTAGTTCCAGAAACTGCCATCACCTGGAGCTTCACCGTTCCGCAGAAGCCTTTCTTTGGGTCGCGACCAGCATAGGGGCGCCCACCGGCTACTGTGAAGCCGAGCGGCGTCGACAGTCTTCGTCCGCCCGCCCCACCATTCCCCTCGCTTCTCACCACCAACATGGCGCCTCAAATTGTCCTGTACGCGTACCCTGAGTCGCCCTTTGGCCAGAAGCTCTCGCAGGTGCTCTTGCTCAAGCAGCTGCCCTACTCGCTCGTCCTGGTCCCACGCATGCCGCCCCGTTCGGAGCTGGCACTCCTTGGAGTCACCTACCGAAGGATTCCAGTCCTCGCCATCGGAAACGACGTCTACCTCGAGTGCGCTGCACGCGCGTCACTCCGATGGCATGCATCCAGCTGACACCCGCGACTTGGCAGCACCTCCGTCGCGGTTCTCGCCCTCGAGCGCACCTTCCCCGCGCACCCGCTCTCGACCGAGTCGTGGGGTCTCCAGACCGCGTCCTCGTTCTTCTGGTCGGACCGCGCTGTGTTCAAGGCCGCCGCCGCGCTGCTTCCTTGGGATCAGATGCCGGACGCGTTCGTCGCGGACCGCGCGTCGTACATGGGCAACCCCATCGACACTGCCGCCATCGTCAAGAACCGCCCCGCGGCAGAGAGCGCGATGCGGTCCCACATTGTGCGCTCCCCACTCTCCGAGTCCAACTCGACTCCGCTGACTTCTCCACAGGCCGTGATCGAGGCGCAGCTGTCCAAGCGCTCCTCCCCCACAAACTTCATCCTCAACACCCCCAAGCCAACCTACCTTGACCTCACGCTCTCCTTCACGCTCGCGTGGGTTGCATCCTTCAAGACCGCGCCGGCGCTCTTCACCGCCTTCCCGCTCGCCACCGCCTGGCTCGCGCAAATCAAGGCGGCCTGCGCCTCCGCAAAAGCCACTCACCCGACCGGTGGAGTCCCGCCCAAGATCTCCGGCGAAGAAGCCGCGCGTCTCATCCACGGCGCCGCGCCGGACGCGCGCGAGTGCGTCCCCGACGCTGGCGAACCGCTGCTGAGGGAGGGCTGGTTGGCAATTGGCGCAATGGTTAACGTTACGCCGGACGACAACGGAAAGGTGCCGCAGAACGGCAAGCTCGTCGGTCTGAACATGGACCAGGTCGTCGTCGAGGTCGCCGGTGCGGGTGGGAAGACGTGCAGGGTGCATGCGCCGAGGCTGGGCTTCACTGTTCGCCCCGCAAAATAGAGCAGAACTCTGACCAACCGGACGCGGAGCGCTGGGGAGAGTGTCATCGGACTCTACGGTCGTGCGTCGTTTGACGTCGTGCGAAACGACCTTTCGGAACAGATGGAGCTCCGCCGTTGCCCCAATAATCTGGAACAGCCGAGACCAGTGAGGAGTGAAGTCTGCATGCACCGGTCGTCCCCCTCACTTCTCACCCAGAGCACTGGAAACCATGTGCGCGTCGCGTCGCGCCCCGGGCCCCCAGCTTCGCACGGACATCATTCGTTGCGGCCGAGCGCTCGCGGGCGGCTGCGACATGCGGTGTTAGATTTACGAGTACGTTCAGCTTTAGGCTGCTCTTCACCCAGGGCTTGATGAGTGTACAGAATTGGGAGGAGGGCGGTGCCGCCGTGTGCTCGGCCGAACCGTGCTCTCGCTTGTTTGCGGCTGCAGAAGACAGCGCCCGACGAGGTTTCCCGCTCATCAACTTGCGTTATTGGATGGCGATGCAAGGTGATGAGTTGACGAAGCAACGGGTCAGCTCGGCCGACGCTGATCAGACTCGCTCCTCGTTGCGAAGAAGCGCAAGATAGGGCTGCCGCCAAACGTGCGAGCCCTGCTTCGCACCGAGCCGCGCTCACTCGGAACGCTACGATAGCGCCGACGACTCTGGCGGGCGATGTCAGGCCCCCGAATAGCGCGGAAGCTCTGGTCGCGCGCCGGTCCGAATCCCGGTGCGCCGCTCCTGCGACGTCGGCCTGGCGAGTGGAAGTGCGGCAACAGACTGCCAGAGGGGTGTTGTTTTCTTTCAATCGTGCATCAGGGGCAGGAAGAATGGGTTGAGGAGGGTGAGCGAGATCGCGGGCTAAGTTTGGGGAGAGGAGGACGCGGTCGTTGCGGCCTTCGTGGGGATGCCAATCGGCGCTGGGGACTGCTCTGTCGCTGTTACGAGCATGTGCGGTGATGAAGTAAGCAGCGCCAAGTAGCAGGTGCGTACTGTTCGAGAAACGGGACTCGGCGCGCGGAGAGGTGCGGTGGTGACCGTGCGAAGCCCGCCACTCCTCGGAGCTCGGAGCCACGACGTCGCTTCAAGCACGCCTTCTCTGTTCTAATATGCAGCGTTGGATTCGTACAGAAGCGCAGTTGATATTTCCAGCAGACTCTAGTCGTCGTCCGTTGCGTCGCGAGCAGGTCCAGCTTGGTCCAGAGAGATCGTCGGTTCAGACAGAGAGCACCCGGATGCGGGGGAGGTTCCACAATTGAACTGATTGGCCCAGCGCGCCGTCGGTCGTCAAGATGAGCTCAGACACGATTTCACGTCGAACGTATTCGAAAGGCGTGGGCTGCTGGGACGACTCGGAGTGGCGGAGTGGCGCAATCAGGTGTCGCGACAAGCGAGCAGAACGTGGAGAGGAGGGAGAGGGGGGCGGCGCACGCTGCGAGGGAGCGTCTTCTTTTAGCGTCTGAAACCTGCATCGCGAGCGCCCGTGCACGGCCGTTTGTGCGCGAGCCAGAGACGAGCTTGGGCGGTGCGAGGCGGGGGGTGCAATCGCAGCAGCTGACGCAGCCTTTCTTCCTCTGCCTACAACTGATCAACACAAACAACCACACTCTCGTATCGAGCAGCGGTGCAGAAGACAGGCGTAGTTACGGCAGCAGCAGCGTGGACGAGTCACGCCGAGCGACCTCGAGCCGTTAGCCGCCCGACGCTCGCCCGACTTGCGCGAAGGTCGACACGTTTCCCCCGACCGCGCTCCACACCTCCCAGAGCAGCTTGATCGAGCTCGTCAGCCGTCAACGACACCGCGAGCGCCGTTCCCGATCGCCGGGCGCATGAACTCAGGTGCGACAGGGTGGGGGGCGAGCTCGTCGAGCTCGTCTGGGCCGCCGCACGCCGGACCGAGCGGGAGCGCACCGAACGGGTGGATGTACGGCCTACCACAGGCCGGAACGGGTGGCCCCGCATTCGGCGGGCTGCACCATCTCTATGCGGCGCCGACGCAGAACGCGTACAGCGGCAGCCACCTCCCGACGCCGCTGCCGCCGCCTCAGCCGCCAGGTGCTCTCGGCGGCGGTCCAGACAACGTCGCGACGCTTTGGGACCTCGTCCAGCGCGGCGTGATCACCCAGGCCCAGTTCGACATCCTCACCGCGGGCGCACCGGCGAACCCGTTCGCACCCGCCTCGACGACTGCCGCGCAGCCACCACCACCTCTCCCAGCTCAGCAGTCGTACCAAAACCCGACAGGCCCGCCCGCGTCGTCGTCGCAGCTGCCCGCGCACCTCGCCTCGCCCGTCCCACCTTTGATCCCACACGTCCCTGGCTCGTCCTTCTACTCGTCCAACCCTTCCTCATCCCCCTTCCAGCCTCCACCGAACCCGTACGCTCCGCCGCCACAACACCCGACCGCCGCCGCGTTCCAGAATGGCCAGCCGCCGCGACCGCCAGCCGCGATACCGCAGCACGCGCTTCAGGGCCACCTCGCCGCGATGGACAGCATCCAGCAGCTCCAGCACCGCATTCGGGCGCTCGCGTCGAGCGTCTCGACTGGCACGACGCTCGCCGGCCCCGCGCAGATGGGCGGCCAGCCGATGAACGCCGAGCAGAAGGAGCAGGCCGAGAAGGAGCAGAATGAGCTCAAGTTCGTCTCTCTTCTTCTTATCACTGTTGCTCATGTACATGCAGATCAAGGGCGAGCGCTGACCCTGTTTGGTGGCATCAGGACGCGGCAGACGGCGCTCGTGAACCAATGCCAGAGCTTCGTGCAGGCGCACGGCGGCCAACCGCGAGTCGCCGAGGCGATCCGGGCGCTCAAGACGAGCCAGCAGCAGCCGCCGAACGGGTCCCAAGCGCCGTCGTACGGCGCACCAGGGGGCTCCTCTCCCTCGCCGTACCCCTTTCCCTACGCCGCCCCGCCCACGCAGACGTCCTCTTACCCATCCTCGCACCCGCAACTTTCCTCCGCACTACAGCAATTCCCAGCGTACGCCACGACCCCGCCGCCAAACTTGTTCGCGCACCCCTCGCCCGCCGCCTCGCCGGCGACGTCCTCGGTCCTCCCGCCCGGCCTGCAAGCCTCGCTCGCCGCTCGTGCGAACCGACCACCACCAGTGGACGTGAAGCCAATTCTTTCGGGCGTGAGCCGGCCCGGCGGGTCCGTCCTGCCGCTGTTCAGGACCGCGACGCCGCCCGGGTCGAACCACGGCTCGCCGCCTGCGAGTCAGCTCGGGAGGCAGCTCGCGGGCATTCCCAGAGGACGGGGAGGGAGCAATGCGGGCAAGCACCCGACGCAGATCCTTGCCGAGGGGAGTCCGGGAATGCCGACGCTTGCGCAGCTGCAGGCTCAGGTGCGTCGCCGGTTGCGCTTCTTCAGCCACGGGTTGGTGCCAGCTCGGACCGGTTCGCTGATACATCTCTCTTGTTCATTATGTACAGTTGAAGCCGGGGCCATTCACGACGAGCCTGCGGAATGTGATGGGCAAGCGGGGGATCGAGATCAAGGAGCCGTACCTCGTCGACGGCATCAAAGTGCCCCTCTACGAGCTCTACCAAGCCGTCATGGTCACCGGCGGTGGCGGGCTCAAGGTTCGCTTCCTTCCCCTCATCCTCAAATTCCACTCGGCTCACCCTTCCACTCGCACAGGTCGACACGGGATGTCAATGGCCAACAATCGCGCGCGAGGTGAGGCTGCCAGACACGATCCCGTTCGCGGACGCGCTCAGTCGTCTGTACAACGACATTCTGCGGCCTTACGAGGACGTGTGGAGCGAGGCGCTCCTCAAGCAGCGCGAGAAGCTCGCCTCGCGTGAACGTTCGCGCGGCAGCAACTCGAGCGACGGCGGCAGCGGCTCTGGCCCATCTTCGGCGCGCAACATTCCCACCTCGCTCAAGTTCTCCGAGCCGAGCCGCTCGAGCTCGAACGGACCGCCACCGCCGCCCGTGCCGCCGCCGTACGACCAGCCAACCGCGTCGTCGTACAACCTATCCGCCTCGACTTCGACCTACAACCCCCACGTCTCCCAGCCACCTTCCTGGCCCAACGCGTCCTCGTCCTCCGGCCCCCCACCCGCGCCGCGCGAGCAGACCGTCGCTGAAGTGCTCGCTGAATCGCGGGTTCTCCAAGCTCGCGCCGAAGCACGCCGACTCGCCGACCAACAGCCGCAACAGCGGTACTCGCCCACGCCGTTCTCGCAGCCGCCGCCGGTCGGCAGCATCGCCGCGCTCTTCGCCAGCGCGCCGACGCCGTCCGACTCGGGCCGGTTCGAGGAGCTCGAGCCCGCGTCCAAGAAAGGCCGCACCTCCGCCGGTAGCACCCGCGCTGGCTCTTCTGTCGGACAGAGTCCAGCTGGCTCGACTCAGTCGCGCGACTCGCCGAGGGATCACGACTCGCCACAAGGCCGCAAGCGCGCGCGCGCACCGGACACCGGGGCGCTCCCTACGCCTCCCAGTGCAGACCCGTACACCAATTTCGGCGCCCCGGGCCCGAATCCGAACCAAGAGCCTGTCCCGCCGTCGTTCGAGTTCACCTCGGCGGGCTGGACGGGCGCGGGGACGTGGCCGCCGAGCTACGGGCTCGACGGCGAGTTCGACCTCGGGCAGTACATCGCTTCGGCGAGTCCGGCGCTCTCGGCCGACACGCCCGACCTCGTCGCCGCGCAGGGCAACGACCAGTCGCCAGGCTCGGACGATCAGGAGCCAGAGCCGAACGCGAGGAAGGGCATCGCCGTCGACACGATGGGATCGGGCTGGTCCGCACCGGCTATCGTCAGCCCGTATTCATTCGGGCCCCAGTCCGGCGTCAGCGATCAGTGGGACGCAACCGACACGGAGAAGTGGCCGATGCCGCCCGCGTTCGACTTCGACGAGTCGTTCGGCTGGACGACGTAGGAGCGGCCGCGCATCCCGCGCCCTCCTTCCCTGTCCGACATTCTCCCGCCTCCCATCCCAAACATTTCGCCACTCCCACTCCACATCTCAACACCATGAAGCCCAACACACCTTCGCTCGCTCGGGGCCGCCGGCGAGCGACGTGCCACCACCACCTGTACTCCGTCCTCCCCTCTTCATTACCTGGCGGGCTGTCTCGTCATAATACCGTACTGTCCTGATTTACACGCTTCACACCTTAGATTCTGCAGTACGCATTTCCGTTTCTGAATCCCAACTGGCGCTTTCTTTGGACCTTTCGAGACCGGCTTGAGTTTCAGTCTGCGAGATCATGCGGTCAATCCTTGATCCTCAAGCGTATAAAACAAAGCGAAGCCAACTCATGACTGACTGAATCAGACCCCTCTCACCAGCAACAGTTCCGAGCTCAAAAAGCGCTCTTAAGCACGATGGCGCCCCCGACGCGCCTTGTTTTCCTCCCGTGCCGTCGAGGTGGAGCGCGATGCCGCACGCCGCTCAGCAGGAGGTGAGCCATCACTCCAGGATTACTCAGGTCCCTACTGACTGCGGCTGCAGATCCTGGTCGCGTCCGTGTCGGACGTGCGACCGCTAGCGAGCATGCTCCGAGCATTGAGCTTCCGGCCTGTTCGCCATTACCCACCCGTCGCAAGCAGCTCCCTGACGCCATACCCACTCTTCAGAAAGCGGTGATTGACATCCAAGCTCACGGCATCAAGATCACCGTCGAGGAAGGCCGCTCGATCCAAGGTAAGCGCCCGCGCCACTCGCCTGTCGCGCTACTGACCTCCCAGCCTTCCAGCCAACGCGTACCTCCAAGCAACGACCTTCGCCTCGTACACCTTCACCGCTCCAGCCCGCGCCTCGACGCCCGCCGACGAGGACGACGACGACGACGAGGCCGAGCACTGCCACTTTGCCATCTCACTCTCGACCATGCTCGAATGCCTCAACATCTTTGGCAACGCGACTGGCGGCGGTGGTGGGTTCAAGGGCGGGGACGGCGGGGCGGGCTTCCGCAAGAAGGGCGACGGGGTCGAGCGCGAGCGCGAGAGGAGTGGCAAGGACGACGGCAAGATGACGAGCTTGAGGATGAGCTATGCCGGGTCCGGTGAACCGCTTGTTCTTTTGTGAGTGTTTTGGTGTCCTTGCGGAAGGAGGGATGGTGCTGATTGGGAACGCAGGCTGGAGGAGTCTGGCATCGTGACTCGCTGCGAGATCACGACGTACGAGCCGGACGTCCTCATGGACCTCGCCTTCGACGACGACTCACGCGTTCAGAAGCTCATCATGAAGGTCTGCCTCCATCCACTGTTTCAGAAGGATCCCGCGAGCTGACCCTGGGCGTGCGACAGTCTGAGTGGCTCCGCGACGCGTTCAACGAGATCGACCCCTCGTCCGAAAAGGTCACCATCACTTTCTCCCCCGCCGAGTATGCACCTACGCCGTACAACCGCTATGCGAACGCCAAGCGGAAAGGCGACGACGAGGCAGAGGGGTCGCCGACGTTTCGGCTCGAGTCGCACGGGACGCTGGGCAGCAGCGAGGTTCGTCCCGCTCCAAACGAGGCTCCGAGTAATCTGTTGATCTCAATCTCGCGTAGATGGACTACCCGAACGACCGGGACGTGCTCGAGACGTTTGAGTGTCAGTATGCGATCCAGAACTCGTGAGCTGCCCTCGTCGAGCTGTCCTCCCTTCACCCGCTCACCTCTCTCAAATCAGCTACAAGTTCTCGCACATACAACTTACCACCAAGGCTCTCATGGCGTCCACAAAGACTGTCCGCCTCCCCCACCCAGCCCTACAGAGCGTCGCTGACTTGGATTGATTCTGCCAGTCAATCCGAACCGCCGACGACGGCCTAATCTCGTTCCAGTTCATGATCCCTCTCAATCGAAGAGGTGGCGAATCGCGTGATGGCTTCGTGGAATTTCTGGTGCGTACACAACTCCCTTTATGCCTTATGCCCCACCAGCTGCTGACGCCGCCCGTCGCAGTGCGTCCCGCTCGACGACGAGCACTGATGCCATGCTGTACATCGGTTTCACTTGTTGTAACACCTTTTCCTCACACGCTCCGCATCGTCACCGCGAGCCCTCAAGCCGCGAGCCGAGGAGCTCGCGAATGGCGGAGACTGATGGCCGTCGCAGAAACGGTCCAACGCTCCGACCTCCACGCCGAGAAGTCCCGAGCATTTGTGGCAAAAGAATCTTTCTACTCCTCTTCCTCTCGCCTTCACTTCCGTTGGTTACCGCTCTCAAGATGTACCGTCAATACCGCAGCCGTCTCAGCCGAGACGAGCGACCGCGGAGCCGAGCAGGTGGGGAAGGCCTCAGATCGGGACGCGCGTACACTCACACCTCTCCCCATGCTCGCAGAGATGGATCCAGTCTTCGTCCAGCCTCGGCCGGCCCTCCGCTTCGACGCGGGCCCCTCCGCCGAACGTCCCGCGACTTCCCCACCCCGCAGGCGTCCGCCTTCAGTCGATGCTGGTGAGCTCGATCACTCACTGAAGAATCAAGTGGGTATGCTTACGGCGCACTGTTTTGTGCGCCCTCAGACGACGAGGACTCCTCCGCGGACGACAGCCCAAACATCCGCCTCCGCAGGCGTGCGCTGTCCGACCCACCCTCCCCTTCCTCGCCAGGAACGAGCGCCCCTTCCCTCCACTCCAACACTTCACTTCGAAAGCTCACGCCGATCCTCAGCCGCCAGCCCCGCCCGCCTCCGCGCCTTCGGCGTGTCGTCAGCACCGTCGCGCTGGACGATCGCACCGACCCCGCCAACTTTGCGCCAGTGGGCCAGAAGCCAGTTTCTCCTGAGACTGAATTGTACCAGCTTCCGGATCTGGTAGGCTCGGGACCGAAGGTCGCGGCGGCGAGGTATGCAAAGCAGGTGGGCAAGGAGCGCGAGAGCGACGTCAAGGCGCTGCTTGGGGAGAAGGTAAGCGTGCCAGGTCTGCGAAAGGCTGAGAGGTGCGTGTGCTCATCTGTATTTTTCTCATCCAGGTTTTCAAAGATATGATGGAGGGGTCCGCGCTTGGGCGGCATCGTTTCAGAGAGTTTCTGATGAACTCGCGAGGCGACGTCCCGGCGTTCGACCTCTGGTACGTCAAGCCTGTGGCGTAAGGTTGCGAGCGAAGCTCAATTGAACGGTCAGGAACGACCTGAAGGCTTACATGGTCCTGGAAACGCGCGTCAGGGAGACATCTGCAAGCCGCCTCTCTGGTGATCCGGTGCGACGGCTGAGCCTCATTCTCAGCAGGTATACTTGCATGATATTGCCTCCATGTCGAAGCGATACAAGTCCACAGCACTTTCGGACGACCTGCGAGATGAAGTCCTGGAGTCTCTGAGACGAGTGAGAGGGGCAACTGTCCTTGTCCTGAGGCGCCGCTGAAATCTGGGCGCACAGGCGATGTCGCTCGGCGGATCCCTCGAAGTGCCTCAAAAGACTCTGCTATCAAAGGTGAGCGGTGATGCTCCATTCACATTGCTGCTGCAAGCTCACCGATCTACCGATCCAGTTGTATCGGAACGAGTTCATGAGCTTCGTCAAGCACCAGCTGATCGTTCAGGTTTCTGGCAAGCCTTCCTCGCCCACAGACCGGGGTTCAAAGCTGACGCAGATCTTTTATTAGATCGATTGACGACGACGAACACGTCGCTTCCCAAACTCGAAGGCTTGGGTGAGTGTCCTTCCTCGCTTCATGGGCAACTAGCTGACGAGGCGAGCTTCACAGGAGCATCCTTCTGCCTGACGAATCCCCGAATGTGGGACAACCCCATCGTGCTGGTTAACCCTGAATTCGAGTCGTTGACTGGATGTACGTCACTTTGATAAGGATCACGCAAGTCTCTTTAGACTGACGCCCAATCGGCAGATGGTGCGGAGGCGGTCATTGGACGATCGTGCCGACTTCTTTCTGGCCCGGGCACAGACTACGGTACGATAAAGAGGATCCATGACACACTGAGGCAGGAGAGGGGTATCGACACCCTCCTCCTTAACTACCGTGCGGCGTACTCGCGTGCTGAGATCTGCTCACACTCACGGCTGGCTCTTTTGAAACAGGGCGCTCCGGGGAAGGTAGGCTTGGAAGACTTTTACTTGAATCGAGAAACTTTCTGATAAAGTTCTCTGCAAGCTTTTTGGAATCTCCTTAGTATCATGCCTCTGCGAGGAGCCAGCGGAGACCGTGAGTCGCGTCGATGTGGGGCCGGTCGTCTCAGGCTGATGAGGCCTGCACACAGTCACGT